>Ga0335077_10000135_pt1 | contig 74050 bp, 73 predicted proteins | sample Lox_Sample_31_FD_207151 | JGI IMG/M metagenome (GOLD analysis project Ga0335077, IMG submission 207151) | Soil microbial communities from Loxahatchee National Wildlife Refuge, Florida, United States - Lox_Sample_3.1 | ecosystem: Environmental > Terrestrial > Soil > Wetlands | place: USA... | reverse complement strand
CGAAGAGATTGCCGCGGTTAAGCGCCGCTACGGCTATCGCCGTGTCTACCTGCGGCTGCGGCGTGAAGGCTGGTCGGACAACCGCAAGCGCGTCTATCGCGTGTATCGAGAGGCTTCGGGGGAAGCCCGTGCGCTGGGTCAGCACCAAGGCCTGGCACGCGGCACTCGAGCGGGCCGGCATCGAGGATTTTCGCTGGCACGACTTGCGGCACACCTGGGCGAGCTGGCACGTGCAAAACGGCACGCCGCTGTATGCGTTGCAGGAGTTGGGCGGCTGGGAGTCACCCGAGATGGTGCGCCGTTACGCCCATCTCGGCGCGGAACACCTTGCGCCGTTTGCGCGGAAATTGTGCGCATTGCGTGCCGTTGACGAGACTTGATGGCACGTTTTGGTCACAGTGTCAGTGTGAGTTAGCAGTCGCTATCTCGCTGACCCGCGTGAATTGGTGGGCCGTGAAGGGATCGAACCTTCGACCAACGGATTAAGAGTCCGCTGCTCTACCAGCTGAGCTAACGACCCACGGGAGCGACGCTGTTGCCGGGCACCGCCGGCGACTTGGGAGAAGCACGCCGGCGGCGAGCGGATTATACGCCGCGCACGCAACGCGGGGCAACGCGCGACACCCGGCGCGCCCCGCGCCCCTGCAAACCCGTACCCTAGTCGTCCTTGGTCAGTACGCCCTGCGGTGTCCCGGCCGATTCCATCACGTAGACGGTGTAGTTGTGGCCGCCGATGATGACCGCGTTGGTCATCTTGAGCACCGGCGTCACCGTCCCCGCGGTGTTGAAGTCGAACTCGAAGGGCGTTCCCACCGTGGTGTCCGCGGTCACATCGACGTAGCTCGAGGCGGAATTGAACGTCAGGTTCGACACCTGCTTCGCGAAGTTGACGTACACGTCGAGCGCGGGGAAATCGGCCGCGACGTTGACGTAGCGGATCCGCGCGTGCCCGATGGCCGGCGGCAGGTTGTTGTCGCCCAGGACCAGCGGCAGGATCGCGCCGGCCGGCCCGGAGAACACGAACGAGGTGTCGGTCGCCGGGTTGAGCGTGTTGACCAGCGTGACCAGGTTGGAGCCCGGCGTGGAGGTGGCCTGCACCGTGAAGGTGTGCGAGCCGGCGGTGGTCGTCGTGTAGTTGGAGACGCCGGTGAAGGGCACGTTGGAGAGCGTGAGCACGCCGTCCACCGACACGTTGAGCGGCGAGGGCACCGACGTGGCGTTGATCACCTTGAACTCCGCCAGCAGGTTCTGGAACACCTGCCCGGTGCCGTTGCTGTCGATGTGCAGGACGCCCACGTCGACCAGGCGCGCGCTGCCCTTTGTGACCGCGACGATGTTGTTCTGCGACTGGTCCGTGAACGACTGCGCGGGCGTGTCGAAGACGACGTCCTTGGTGTTCGCGGCGGTGACGCGGATCTCGTAGGTGCCGTTGGGAATGGTCGTGAACGCGGAGGCGTTGCCGTAGTTCACGTTGGGCACGGTGGCCGAGGTCGTGTTGATGTCGACGCCGGGAGCGGTTAGGTACAGGTCGAGCGGGCCGACACCCGCGGCCGCGTTGATGAAGCGCACGGCGAAGTTGCCCGAGTTGGGCGTGGAGAAGCCGCTGTCCTGGAACAGCCCGGCGACGGCCGCGGAGACCGGCCCGTAGACGATGTAGGTGTAGTCGGCGTTGTTGACGCTCAGCGTCGTGTCGACGACGTTGGACGCGCCGCCGTTGGCGCTCACCTTGAATTCGCGCGACCCGGTGTCCACCCCCGTGTACTGGGTGGTCTGCTCGAACGCGAGCCCGCTCACGAACGGCGGATTGGTGTCCAGCGCCACGCTTATCGACGCGGCGTCGGGAATCGCGTTGAGCACGCGGATCCGCGCGTTGCTGCCGCCTCCCTTGGAGCCGCAGCCGGCGAGGGCGACCGAAACCAGGAACAGCACGAAGGTGATTGCGCGGCGCGAGTTCATCGTTGTCTCCACGGGCGGATGTTGGGCATCATTCGTGCGCGGTCAGTCGTCCAGCGAGACCACGCCTTGCGGCGCGGAAGCCGATCCGACGACGTAGATCGTATAGGTCTTGCCGGGGGTGAGCACGACGTTCGGGATCATCAGCACCGGCGTCGTGGTCCCGGCGACGTTGAAATCGAACTCGTAGGTCGTGCCGGTGGCCACGGCCTCGACCTCGGTGTAGGGCGACGCGGTGTTCGACGCGATGTTCTCGAAGGTCTTGACAAAGTTGACGTAGGCGTCGACCGGCCCGAGGTCGGGCGAGGCGTTGACGAAGCGCACCCGCGCCCGGTTGACCGCGGAGGGCAGGTTGTTGTCGCTGAGTACCAGCGATTGCAGCGCCCCCGCCGAGCCGCTGACCGCGACCGAGGTATCGGTCGCTGGCGGGAGATCGACGACGACCGTCAGCAGCGTCGCGCCCGGCGTGGCCGCCGACTGCACCGTGACGGTCCGCGTCCCGGCCGCCACCTTCTGGTAGTTCGACACGCCGGCGATGGGGATGTTGGCGAGCGTGAGCACGCCGTCGACGAACACGTTGAGCGGCGCGCCGAGCGACGTGCCGTTGAGCACCTTGAGCTCCGCGAGCGTGCTGTCGACGACCTGGCCGGTGCCATTGGCGTCGATCAGGAGCACGCCGGCGCTGACGAGGTTCGCGCTGCCCTTGCCGAACACCACGACCTCGTTGAGCGACTTGTCCGGGAACACGTCGCCGATGATGGCGTCGTAGATCACGGCCTTGCTGCCCACCGGCGTCACCCGCAGCTCGTAGTTGCCGGTCGGAATGTTCGCGAAGAAGCTCGTCGAGCCCACCGGGGTCGCCGAGACCGAAGGCGCGGTGAGGCTCAGGTCGACTCCGGGCACAGTGAGGTAGAGGTCGACGGCATTGATGCCGGTCGCGACGTTGATCACCCGCAGGTCGAAGGTGCCGCCGTTGGGAATGAGCGTGTTGGTGTCCAGGACCAGCGTCTGGTGCACCGCCTCGACCGGTCCGTACACGACGAAGGTGTAGTCGGTCGCCGCGAGGAGGTTCGCGCTCACGTCGATGATGTTCGTCTGCCCGCCGTCGGCGCTCACCTTGAATTCGCGCGCGGACGTGGCGACGCCCTCGCTCACGACGATGTACTGCGTGACCTGCTCGAAGGTGAGCCCGGTGACGAAGGGCGCGTCGCTGTCGAGCTGGACCTGGATCGACGGCGCGTTCGGGACGAGGTTGATGACCCGGATGCGCGTCAGGTTGGGCGTCGCGCCGACGCCGTTGCCGCTGTCGCAGCTCGTGAGCAGCGCGAGCGCGGCGAGCGAGACCAGAAGGGTCAGCAGGCGGCGCAGAATGATCGGGATCTCCAAAGGCCTAAGGTGCCGGCGCGGACGGCCGACAATTCAAACGGAAGACTCGGGTGACAGTATGTCCGGGCTGTTGCAGGTTCTTTCGAGTTGTTTCGGCGCCCCGTTGGCTCGCGGGCGCCGATCGGCTCGAAGTGACCAGCGCTTCGTTCGAAGATGCGATCCGTTTCGTGGCAGGCCCGGCGAACGACCCGACCCTGTCTGAAGGATGCAGCGGACGCGGGAGCGAGCGGGCTGCGAATTATACGACAAACCGGCGCGCGCCGTCCCCGTGCGCCAGGCCTTGTCGCCGGGCGGTGACAGCCGCCCTGCCCTTGCTTACAGCGGCCGGACGGCCAGGCCCCGCGCGCGCAGCAGCGCGACGACCCCGTTCTGCCCGACCAGGTGCAGCGCGCCGATCGCGACGAACGTCGTCCTGCCCGACTTCGCGATGTCGGCGATGCGCTCGGCCATCGTGCGATTGCGCTCGTCGACGAGCCGCGGCATCACTTCGCGGGCGAACGCGGTGCCCTCGGCTCGCTCGCGCGCGAGCTCGTCCTCGAGTCCCCGGGGGTCGGCATTGGCCCACGCGCCGACCAGCGCGTCGAGGTCGGTCCCCATGCGCGGATCGTCGAGCGCGTCGACTATGTCCGCGAGAAAGCGCTGCTGCGCATCGTCGGGCATGTGGTCGAAGACCGCGAACTGCTCGTCGAGCGTCTCGAGCCCGCGCACCTCCTTGTGCTGCGCGGTGGCGAGCCCCATCAGGTGGATCTCGGTCGCGTACGCCGGATCGTAGCCCTGCCGGGTCGCCTCCAGGAGAAGCAGCGTCTGCCCGAGCATCCAGGGCTTCATCGCGAGCGCGGCCTGCCTGGGCAGCTGGTAGCGATCGAGCGCGGCATCGAGCTTCGCCTGGACCGAGGGCGGAAGCGGGCGCGGCGCCGCGCCCGGGGGATAGGTCGCCAGCGCGCTCGCGTTCGCGACCAGCGCGCTGTCGCTCAGGTTCACTTCGAGGTAGAGCGTGCTCGACGCGGCGAACGCGCGATTGGTCTGTGCGTCCAGGGGATAGAACTCGGGCCTGCCGACGTGGATCGTGCCGAAGAGGTACACCGTGGTGTTGGCGGACTTGACCTCGAAGAGGAGCCCTCGCTTCGGGGCGTCGTCGGCGCTCTGCGCCGGCGACGCCGCGCGCTCGACGGCGGGCGCCTGCGCCGCGGCGATGCCCCAGCCCGCCAGGAGCGAGGCGCCGGCGATCGCCGCGAGCGCGTGCCGGAGCGCGGTGCGGACGGCGGGGGAAGCGAAGCGTCGCGACGGCGCGAGGCGAACGTCAGGCATCGGTGGCGAGCCTACCAGAAACGCGAGCCGCCCGCGCCGGGCCCCGCGCGCCGACTCCTCGCCGCGACGGCGGCGAAAAAAACCCCGCGGCGAACGCGGGGCGGAGATTTCGGGACGAGGTGGTCGTCAGGCGTTGCGGTGAAAACGGTCGATCGTGTTGTCGAGGCAGCTGTCGCGCTCGCTTGCGCTGTCGTTCTTGACGCAGTCGCGCAGCGCCGAGCGGTAGGCCTTCTCGTCGGGCGCCATCGCTTCCTGCGAGGAGCGCTTCGACTTGGCCATGTGCTTGTGGTGCGATTTCATGGCGTGCTTCTGCGTCTTCGATTCATCCGACATGGCGCTCGAGTCCGTCTTCGATTTCTCGCCGGATATCGCCTGGTCGCTCGACGACGCCGTGCCCTGAGCGGAGGACATCGCGCCCGGGCTCTTCGTCTGGGCGGACGGCGCCTGCATCTTGTCCGAGGGTTGAGTCTGGCTCGCCTGCGGCATCGGCTTGCTCGCGGTGTCGCTGCTCGGGGTCTGCGCGGCGGCGGTGCCGAGGAAGGTCGCGGCCAGCGTGGCGAGCAGCAGCGACGGATAGCGGTGGGTCATAGGTTTCTCCAAGGGTTCACGCGGTTCTCAAGTCCCTTCTCGAGCACCCGAACGGTCGCAGCTACTATCGGCCGGAATCGGCCACGCCGCTATCGGCAGCGGTCCGATTTACATGTAGGAGAGACGCCGACCCGGCGCGCCGCGGCACGGATCGCCGATCGCGGGAAGCGGCGGCTGGCGCGGGCGTCGCCTAGCGACGCGGCTTCGGCTCGTCGGGCAGCGTGATGCGATCCGATGGCGGCAGTGCGCCGGGGATCGTGTCGCCGGAGAGCGCGGACGCGGGCACCTGCTCCCACGGAGAGAGCGCGACGATCGCGTTGCGCCGGAATGCGCGATACATGCGCAGCGCCGTCTTGGTGGTCATGCCCGGCACCGTTTGCAGCGCGGCCTTGGCCATGGCCGCCGAGAGCTGGCTGTCGAATTGCTCGAACACCGATTCGATATTGATGCGCACTGTCATCCTTCTCGCTGCGGCTGCGGCACGGACCCTGGCGACCTATTATGCATCTTTTCCATGTGACTCGCGTGTGACCGCCGAGAGGCCGCAAAGCGGCGCAGCAGTCAGCGCTTCGTCATCCTGCGCACGGACGAGATCGGGAAGCCATCGCGGTCAGGAAGGCCGCGGAGGGCGACAGCCGCGTCCTCAACGGCGCTGTCGCGCTTTCCTTCGGTCACTGGTAGGCCGTACTGGAGTCGAACCAGTGACCAACGGATTAAAAGTCCGCTGCTCTACCACCTGAGCTAACGGCCCGCCGCAAACGCGAAAAATTATAGCGGCTCGGGAGAGCCTGCGCAAAAAGCGTCAGTTGAGATCGCGCGTGAGGATGTTCGGCAGGGACATGAACTCGATGCCCTCCTCGCGTAGCGCGTCGGCCTCCTCGGAGGTCGCCTGGCCGCGGATGCCGCGCTTGGGCGCTTCCTCGTAGTGGATCTTGCGCGCCTCCTCGGGAAACGAGCGGCCGACGTTCTCGGTCTCGGCGACGAGCTTGCGCAGCGCCGAGAGCATCTTCGCATCGGGGACCGGGATCATCGCCTGCCTCGGCTCGGCGTCCTTGGCGACGGCGGGCGTCGCGGGCTTCGACGGGCCGGCGGGCGCTTCGGGCGCGCGGCCGACCTGGATGTTCGCCGAAGGCCGGCGCTGGATCGACGCGTCGTCGCACAGGGGGCAGCGGATGAGCGCGTCGTCGCGCTGGCGCACGAAGTCCTCCGCCGAGCCGAACCAGCCTTCGAAGCGGTGCTGTCGCGCGCAAACGAGGTCGTAGACGATCATGCGTTTCCCTATCCCGAGCGCCAGTATTGGTACTTCAACGCTGCAATGCAACCCCCGACGATCGAGGCGAGCGCGATGAACGAGCCGATCGCCAGCGTGGAGATCCCGCTCAGGCCCTGCCCGATCGTGCAGCCCAGCGCCGTCACTCCGCCGAATCCCATCAACACGCCACCGGCGATATGGTTGACAAGATCCTCGGTCGAGGCGAAGCCTTCCCAGCGAAAGCGCCGTGTGGCGAGCGCCATCGCCGCCGAGCCGAGCGCGACGCCCAGCACGCCGGCGATGCCGAAGGTGACGATCCGCGACTGATCGCTCCAGAGCATCAGCAGTTCCAGGGTGTAGCCTACCGGTGCGACGAAGCTGTACGACTCGGGCCTTCCCGAGTTGGTGGCGACGAAGGCCTCATCCAGGGTCCGCGGGTCCTCCGCAAGATGGCCCAGATGCGCGGTGACGTACCAGCCGCCGACCACGATCGCGCCGATCGCCAAGCCCCCGGCGATCATCTCGCGTCGCGCGCGGAAATCCGGCGCCGCGAACGCGAAGGTCGCCACGCCGGCGGCGATCGCGATCGGCAGCGCGAGCTTGAGCGAGCCGCCCCCGGACAGCGCGCTAGCCACGCTCGCCAGGTCCGAGTGCGCCGCGCCGAACGCGCGCGTGTCGAGCCGCAGCGGATCGAGCGCGCTCACGCGCCACACGGCGAAGAGCCCCTTGAGCGTCATGTACGCCGAGATGCCCAGCACGAGCAGCACGACCAGCGACTTGAGGTTGCCGGCGCCGGCGCGGATCAGCATCTTGCTGCCGCAGCCCGACGCGAGCGTCATCCCGAAGCCGAAGAGCAAGCCGCCGACGATGTGCGATAGCCACGGGACGCTGGGGCCGGTGTAGATCGACTTGGAGAGGTCCGCGAGCCCGCTCGTCTCCAGCCAGGTGGCGCCGGCGATCGCCACCGCGATGGCGAGCAGCCACATGCGCATCCGCCGCCAGTCGCCAGAGACCGCGACGTCGGTGATCGCGCCCATGGTGCAGAAGTCCACGCGCTGCGCGACCGCGCCGAACACGAAAGCGAGCGCGAAGCCGGCCAGCGCGACGAGCGCCTGGAGATGTTGGACGTCCTGCATGGCTGTGGATGATCGCCGGGCGTCGCTGCGCTGAAGCCCGGCTGCGGCTTGTGGTTGCTCCCGGGCGACGCGCTGTCACGCTCGGCGCGAGCTATGACATTGTGCCCGCCACGGCCCCGATCCGCGCGGCGGGGAGGCCGCGGATTATCGCACGCGGGCCCCCGCGCCTCGACCCCGCGCTTTGACCCCGAACCGCCAGCCCGGCCGTTCATAGCCATCGCAAGCCCGGGGGTGAGCGTTAGCCCCGCGCTTCAGCGTGGCGATGCCCGCGACATCTCTACCTTCCCTGTCGACCAAGGAGATCCTCACGATGCCTCCGAACCGATCGCTGTGCGCCGCGCTCCTCGCGCTGGCGAGCCTCCTGGCGCGGCCCGCCGCCGCCCACGGCCCGAGCTTCGACCCGGCGACGGTGGAGATCGTCGACCGCACCGAGAACCGCGTGCTGCCGACGTACTGGCACGACGGCCGCCGCTACGTGGTCGGCAAGCCCGGCAACGAATACGCGATCCGCGTGCGCAACGCGGGCGCGGGACGCGTGCTCGCAGTGATGAGCGTCGACGGCGTCAACGTGATCACCGGCGACACCGCCTCGCCGCAGCAGTCCGGTTACGTTCTGTCCGCCTACGAGGCGACCGAGATCGCCGGCTGGAGGACGAGCCTCTCGCGCACCGCGGCGTTCTATTTCACCGCCCTCCCCGACTCGTACGCGGCGCGTACCAGGCGGCCGGACAACGTCGGCGTGATCGGTGTGGCGATCTTCGCGGAGAAGCAGCTCCCCGTTGCGCTCGACGAGCCGCGCCGCCAGGAAGCGGCGCGGAGCGACGCGAAGACCGCGCAGGCCCCGCTCCCGTCCGCGCCCTCATCGATGGCGAAGGAAGCCGGCGGCGCGCGCGACGAAGCCTCGAGGCTCGGCACGGGCTACGGCCGCGCCGAGACGTCGTATGCGAGCTACACGCGCTTCGAGCGCGCGAGCGCCACAGCTGTCGAGACGGTCGCGATCTACTACGACTCGCTGCCGAATCTGCTCGCGCTGGGCGTGCCCGTCGCGCCCCCGCCGATCGCGCGCTCGCGTCCCGATCCGTTTCCCGACGCCGGCCGCTTCGTCCCCGATCCGAAGGCGCAGTAAGCAGCGTAGCCCGGGGCGGCCGCACGCGAACCCCGGAGCCCCGTCGACAACGGCGCCCGCGCTTGCCACTGCATGGCCCGCCTCGCATACTGGGCGGGTCATGCCCGTTTCCGCCCCGAGCGACGAGGACCTGATGCTCGCCTACGCCGCCGGCGATGCCGCGGCGTTCGATCGGCTCTACGCCCGGCACAAGGGCGGCGTGTATCGCTACCTCCTCCGCCACTGTCGCCGCGCCGAGCTCGCCGACGAGCTCTTCCAGGACGTGTGGTCGAACCTGATCCGCGCCCGCGCGAGCTACGCGCCGACCGCGAAGTTCACGACCTGGCTCTATCGGCTGGCGCGCAATCGCTGGATCGACCAGCTCCGCTCCGACGGGCATCTGACGCTCGTCTCGGCGGACGACGAAGCGCAGGGGGACGCGGTCGCGGCGATTCCCGCCGCGCGCGCCGACGAGCCGCAGTCGCGCGCCGAAGCGGCCGAGCTCGGCGAGCGCCTGCGCGCGGCCGTCGCCGCCCTGCCGCCGGCGCAGCGCGACGCCTTTCTGCTGCAGTACGAAGGGGAGCTCTCGCTCGCGGAGATCGCCGAGCTCACCGGCGTCGGCGCCGAGACGGTGAAGAGCCGTCTGCGCTACGCGACCGCCAAGCTGCGCGCGGCTCTTCACGGCGAGCTCGAGCAGCGGAGTGACCGCGACGATCCGCTCGAGCAAAGGCTCGGATGAACGATCTCGAACGCGACCGCGAAGTCGCCGCGGCGTGGCGCGCGGCGAGCCGCGCGGAGCCGCCCGCCTCGCTCGATGCGGCGATCGTCGCGCAAGCGCGGCGCGCGGTCGCGGCCGGGCCGGAGCGCGCCCGCCGTCACCGGCAGTGGCGCTATCCGGCGGCGGCCGCCGCGACGGTGGCGGCGCTTGCGTTCGGCATCGCGCAGATGACCTCGCGCGAGAACGTCGAGCCGGTCGTCGTCGCAGACCAGGCTGCCGCGCGAGGCGAAGCCGCTGCGCCGGCGCCCGCCGCAGCGGCGGCAGTGCAGCCGAGCGAGCCGGCGCCAGCTTCCAAGCCTGCCGCGGAGCCCAAGCCCGCGGCGCCATCGCCGCCCGCAGCGCGCCTAGCCCCGCCTCCTGCGCGCGGCCACGCGCCGAAGGAGAAGAGCCCGCCCGGCGATCGCTTCGCCGCCGCGCCTCCGCCGGCGCCCGCGAACGGCATGCTCGCCAAGACCGCGCCCCGGCAGGGGGACGTGCCCGCGATGCCGGAAGGCGCCGCGCGCCGCGAGGCCCTGGCCGCCCCGTCGCCTCCGAGCGCCGCCGCGAGCACGGGGGCGCGCACGGCGCTGTCCGCGTTGCCGGCCGGGGGAACGAGCCCGCCGAGCCCCGCGAGCTTGGACGAGGCCAAGGCGAAGCAGGCGGGCGTGGACAGCGTCGCCGCCTGGATCGCGCGCATCCGCGACCTGCGCGACAAGGAGCAGCTCACCGCCGCCGCGCGCGAGCTCGCGGCATTCCGCGCGGCCTACGGCGATCGCGCCGACGCGCTGCTGCCTCGGGACCTGCGCGGCCTCGCCGCGACCGACGGAACGCCGAGGTAGCGCCCGTGAAGCTCGAGTCGCCGCAGCCCGCCGAGCATCCTGCCTCGATCCGCAGCCGGATTCGCGCGGGCGACATGCGCGGGCACACCTCCGGTCTCGCCCCGCGCCACGTCCAGGGCAACGTCGTGATCCTTCCCGACGCGCTCGCCGGCGATTTCCTGCGCTTCTGCCAGCGCAACCCCAAGCCCTGCCCGCTGATCGCCGTCGGCGAGCCCGGGCAGCCGACGCTGCCCTCGCTCGGGGCCGACCTCGATATCCGCACCGACGTGCCGCGCTATCGCGTCTGGCGCGACGGCGCGCTCACCGAAGAGCCGACCGACATCGCCGCGCACTGGCGCGACGATCTCGTGACGTTCATCCTCGGCTGCTCGTTCTCCTTCGAGCAGGCGTTGCTCGACGCGGGCGTGCCGCTGCGCCACATTGCGCTCGGGATCAACGTCGCGATGTACCGGACCTCCGTCGCCACGGAGCCCGCGGGCGCGTTTCACGGGCCGCTGGTGGTCTCGATGCGGCCGCTCAAGCCGGCCGATGCGATCCGTGCCATCCAGATCACGTCGCGGTTTCCGGCCGTGCACGGCGCGCCGGTCCATCTCGGGAGCCCGGAATCGATCGGGATCCGCGACCTCTCGCGCCCCGACTACGGCGACGCGGTTCCGATCGAGGCCGGCGAGCTCCCGGTGTTCTGGGCCTGCGGCGTGACGCCGCAGGCCGCGGTGGCCGCGGCGCGGGCGCCGTTTTGCATCACGCACGCACCCGGTTGTATGCTCGTGACGGACCGGCTCAATCACGAGCTGGCGTCGTCCTGAGCGACGCGCCGGACGCGAAACCGCAACCTGCGGCTCCGACTCATTTGCCAACCAAGTCGGGGCGACGCGTCGCGATCTCTTCTTGGAAATGGGGGGAACTTCGATGAAACGTTTCTGGCAATCGGTCGTGCTCACGCTCCTCGCGCTCGCCGTCGCGCGTCCGGCGCTGGCGCAGGAGGAGATCCGCATCGGGGTGATCTATCCGCTCACCGGCGCGGCCGCGTCGACGGGCCTCGAGCTCAAGAACGCGCTGGACCTCGCCGCGGATCTCATCAACAACGGCACGAAGGGGCTCAACCTCCCCATGACGACGAGCGGAGGATTGCCGAACCTCAAGGGCGCGCGGATCAAGCTGATCGTCGGCGACCACCAGGGCAATCCGCAGACCGGCGCGACCGAAGCCGAGCGCCTGATCACGCAGGAGAAGGTGGTCGCGATCGTCTGCTGCTATTTCAGCAACGTCACCAACACGGCGAGCCAGGTCGCCGAGCGCTACGGCGTGCCCTTCGTCAATCCCGAGTCGTCGTCGGCCACGCTGACCGCGCGCGGCTTCAAGTGGTTCTTCCGCACGACGCCGCACGACGAGCTCTTCGTCGCCAATTTCTTCGACTTCCTCAAGGACGTCGAGAAGAAGAAGGGCGTATCGGTCAAGCGGATCGCGCTGTTCAACGAGAACACGCTGTTCGGCACCGAGACGACGAAGATCGAGGAGAAGCTCGCAGGCGAGCAGAAGTATCCGATCGTCGAGAAGATCCTCTACCCCGCCAAGAGCACGCAGCTCACCTCGGAGGTGCAGCGGCTCAAGGCGGCGAATCCGGACCTCATCATGCAGTCGTCGTACCTGGGCGACGCGATCCTGTCGATGAAGACCTACAAGGAGCTCGGCGTCTCGCCCGACGCGATCCTCGCCAACGACGCCGGCTTCAACGACTCCGAGTTCCTGAAGACGCTGGGCAGGGACGCCGAGTACGTCCTGAGCCGCGAGGTCTGGGCGCTCGACCTGGCGGCCAAGAACCCGCTGATCAAGCAGGTGAACGACCTGTATTTCGAGCGCTACAAGACCAACTTCAACGGCAACTCTGCGCGCACGTTCACGGGGCTCATGGTCCTCGCCGACGCGATCAACCGCGCCGGCAGCACGAAGCCGGAGGCGATCCAGAAGGCGCTGGTCGAGACCGATATCCCGGGCAGCAAGCTCATCATGCCGTGGAAGGGCATCAAGTTCGACGCGACGGGCCAGAACACGCTGGGCAGCGGCATCATCGTGCAGGTGCAGGACGGCAAGTACGCCACCGTCTGGCCCTTCGACCTCGCCTCGAAGGACGTCATCTGGCCGATGCCGAAGTGGGATCAGCGCAAGTAGGGCGCGCCCGCTTCGGCAGGCGCGCCGTGCGCGCGGCATCGGGCCATCGGCGCAAGGCGGCGTGAGCCCGTCGCTCGAGATCCTGATCCAGACGCTCGCCTCCGGCGTGCTGATCGGGCTCATCTACGCGCTGGTCGCGGTCGGATTGACGATGATCTTCGGGGTGATGGACATCGTCAATTTCTCCCACGGCGAGTTCCTCATGCTCGGGATGTACTCGAGCTTCTGGGGCTTCGCGCTGTGGCGGCTCGACCCGATGTTCACGCTGCCCTTCACGGCGCTCCTGCTCTTCGCGCTGGGCGCCGCGATCTACCACGTGGTGATCCGGCGCATCATCCGCGCCCCGATGCTCTCGCAGATCTTCACCACCTTCGGGCTGATGATCCTGTTTCGCGGGCTCGCGCAGTTCCTCTGGAAGCCCGACTTCCGCAGCATCGACCACAGCATCGTCGAGGGGAAGGTCGCGCTCGGATGGCTGCAGTTCGGCACGCCGCAGCTCGTTGCGGGCGCAGGCGCGATCGTCGTGACCGGCGCCGTGTGGTGGTTCCTGCAGCGGACGCGCGTCGGCGCGGCGCTCGAGGCGACCGCGGCCGACCGCGAGGCGGCCGCGCTGATGGGCATCGACGTGCAGCGCATGTTCGCGCTGGCCTGGGGGATCGGCGCCGCCTGCGCCGGTGTGGCGGGCGCGCTGCTCTCGACCTTCTTTCCGATCTTTCCCGAAGTCGGCGCGAACTTCATCCTGGTCGCCTTCGTGACCGTCGCGCTCGGCGGCTTCGGCAGCGTCGCCGGCGCGTTCTGGGCGGGCATCATCGTCGGCATCGTCGAGGTGCTCGGCGGGTTTCTGCTCGGCCCGCAGTACAAGCTCGCCCTCGTGCTCGCGCTCTATCTCCTCGTCGTGCTGCTCCGCCCCCGGGGCCTCCTGGGCCGCGCCTGACGATGCCGGCCGCGAAGCGAGTCGCGCTGCTCGCGGTGCTCGCGCTGGCCGTCGCGCTGCCGTGGCTGGTCGCCAATCCGAGCCAGCTCAACTTCGCGATCCTGGTGCTGATGATCGCGCAGGCGGGTGTCGCGTGGAACATCCTCGGCGGCTACGCCGGCCAGGTCTCGCTCGGCCACGCGGCGTTCTACGGCATCGGGGCGTACACCTCGACCAAGCTCCTGCTCGCCTGGGGGCTCTCGCCCTGGCTTGGGATGCTCGCCGGCGGCCTCGTCGCGGTGGCGTTCGCACTGGCGATCGGCTGGCCCTGCTTCCGCCTGAAGGGCCACTACTTCGCGATGGCGACGATCGCGATCGCCGAGATCCTGCAGATCGTCGTCACCAACACCGACGCCATGGGCGGCGCGGTCGGCCTGCAGCTCCCCTTCGCCAACGAGGGCTGGGCGGGCTTCGTGTTCAACCGCTCCAAGCTGCCGTACTACTACATCATCCTCGCGCTGCTGCTCGTGACCCTGAGCGCGAGCCGGCTGATCGAGCGAAGCTTCCTCGGCTACTACTTCCGCGCCATCAAGGACGAGCCCGACGCGGCGCGCAGCGTCGGCATCGACCTCACGCGCTACAAGCTCGCCGCGATCGCTGCGAGCAGCTTTCTCACCGCGCTGGGCGGGAGCTTCTACGCGCAGAAGGAGCTCTACATCGATCCCGGGTCGACGCTGGCGACGTCGCTGTCGATCAAGATCGCGCTGGTCGCGATCCTGGGCGGCGTGGGCACTTTGAGCGGGCCCGTCGTCGGCGCGGTGATCCTGACCGCGATCGAGGAGACCACCCGCACGGTGTTCGGCGGCACCGGCCGCGGGACCGACCTCATCGTCTACGGCCTGCTGATCATCGTCGTGGCCGTGTTCTATCCCGCGGGTGTGGTGGGCGGCCTGCGGGACCTCGGGCGCCGCTGGCGCGGTCCGGGCGCCGCGCGCGAACCTCTGCCGGCGGAGGGCGAGCGATGACGGCGCCGCTCCTCGCGGTCACCAACCTCACCAAGCGCTTCGGCGGCTTGAGCGCCAACGAGGACGTGAGCTTCGCGGTCGAGGAGCGCGAGATCGTCGGCCTGATCGGGCCGAACGGTGCGGGCAAGACGACGCTCTTCAACTGCATCGCCGGGTTCCACGCGCCGACCTCGGGGTCGATCGCGCTCGGCGGCGAGCCGCTCGCCCGGCTCACGCCCGAAGCCGCCGCGCGCCGCGGCATCGCCCGCACCTTCCAGATCGTGCGCAGCTTCCCCTCGCTCACCGCGCTCGACAATGTGACGGTTGGTGCGATGCTCCATCGCAAGCGGGTCGATGCGGCCCGCGAGCGCGCCCGCGAAGCGCTCGCCTTCGTAGGCCTCGCGAGCCGCGCGAACACGCCGGCCGCGGCGATGACCGTCGCCGAGCAGAAGCGCCTCGAGGTCGCCCGCGCGCTCGCGACCGAGCCGAAGCTGCTGCTCCTCGACGAGGTGATGGCGGGCCTGAATCCGGCCGAGATCGGCGAAGCGGTCGAGCTCGTGCTGCGCATCCGCGACCGGGGCGTCGCCTGCATCATCGTCGAGCACGTGATGGAAGCGATCATGCCTATCGCGCACCACATCGTCGTGCTCGACGCCGGCCGCAAGATCGCCGACGGGCCGCCCGAGGCGATCGCGCGCGATCCCGCGGTCATCGCGGCGTACCTGGGCAGCTAGGGGAACAGCGCTTGCTCCGCGTCGAGCACATCCGGGTGAGCTACGCGCGCGTGCCGGCCGTGCACGACGTGAGCCTCACGCTCGAGCGTGGCGAGATCGTCGCGATCGTCGGCGGCAACGGCAACGGCAAGTCCACGACGCTGCGCGCCATCGCGGGCCTGAACCGCCTCGACGGCGGCGAGATCGCGCTGGGCGGGCGCGCCATCGGCGGCCTCGCGCCGCACGATCGCGTGCGCCTGGGCATCTCGCTGGTGCCCGAAGGCCGGCGGCTCTTTCCGCGGCTCAGCGTCGAGCGCAACCTCGAGCTCGGCGCGTATACCCGGCGCGACGGCGGCGAGATCGCCGAGACGCTCGCGCGGGTATTCGCGCTCTTTCCCGTCCTCGCCGATCGGCGCCGCCAGCTCGCCGGCACGATGAGCGGCGGCGAGCAGCAGATGCTGGCGATCGGGCGCGGCCTTATGGCCCGCCCGCAGCTCCTGCTCCTGGACGAGCCCTCCTGGGGGATCGCGCCGAAGCTGGTGACGAAGATCCTCGACACCATCCAGGCGATCAATGCCGCCGGCGTGTCGATCCTGCTCGTCGAGCAGAACGTCCGGCGCGCGCTTGCGATCGCGCACCGCGCCTACGTGATCCAGACCGGGCGCATCGTGCTCGAGGGCGCCGGCCGCGACCTCCTCGAGAACGACCTCGTCCGGGAAGCTTACCTGGGGCGGTAGCTTCGCGCGCGCTCAATGCGCCGTTCCGACGTACACCGGCGCAGGCTGCGTGAAGTACGCGTGCAGGATGTGGTAGACCGAGCGGTAGTTCTTCTGCTGGAAGCTCGCGTGCGAGATCCCGGCCATGACCGAGAACTGCTTGTCGGGATGCGGCAGGCGCTTGAAGAATTCGATCAGGTCGTCGAAGGCCGCGATGCCGTCGTACTGGCCGCGCAGGACGAGCGTCGGCACGGTGATCTTCGCCGGGTTGACCACGGGCAGCTTCGAGCACATGTCGATGTAGGTGCCGTTGGGCATCGAGTCGTCGAGCGCGAGGATGGCGTCGGCGAACGCGTCGACGGTGCGGCGCTCGGCAGTGTCGGGATGGTCGCGCTCGAAGATCGAGTGCACGAACTTGCGGTCGATCGGCCGGCGGTTGCTCGCGAGGAATTCGGGGAGCTTCTTGCGCCGCTCTCGGAGCGTCGGCGCGCCCTCCCCGGTCCAGACGAAGGCGTCGAGCGCGAGCCGCGAGACGCGCTCGGGATGGCGCTGAGCGAAGAGCGCCGCGCGCAGCGCGCCCGACGAGATGCCGTAGGCGAGGAACGCGCGTACGCCGCGCTTCTCCCCGATGTAGTCGGTCGCCGCGGCGAGATCGTCCGCGCCGTTGGCGATGTCGCAGGTGATGTCGCGGCGCTTGTCCGAGCGGCCGTAGCCCTCCATGTCGACGCTCCAGCAGACGAAGCCGCGCCGCGCGAACCAGTCCATCGCGGAGGAGTCCGGCCGCCCGGGCACGCTGAGATCGAACGCCGGCTGCGAGGCCATCGACGAGCCGTGGACGAACAGGATCGCGGGCTTCCCCTCCGGGGAATCGACGTACTTCTCCCAGAGGAAGAGCCGTACGTCGCCGTCGGGCGCGCGCTTGCTGGTCCAGTGTTCGACGCCTGTGACTTGAGCCGATTCGTCCATCGTGATCCCCCCGCCGCGCTAACCGGCGTGTCGGCGCCGAGCAGAGCGCGGCAAATTGGCGCGTCGCGTCTCGTGCGACGCACTAATCCACCTTGGCGCCGGTCTCCCTGATCACCTTCGCCCAGCGATCCTTCTCTTCGCGGAAGAATGCGCCGAACTCGGCCGGCGTCGAGCCGACGATCTCGATCCCGGCATTGGCCATGTAGGCCTTCACCGCGTCGGTCGCGAGCGCTTTCGCGACCGCGCGCTGCAGCTTCTCGACGACCGCCGCGGGCGTGCCCTTGGGCGCCATCAGGCCCATCCACACGTAGGCCTCGTAGCCCGGCACGCCCGATTCGATCAGCGTCGGCACGTGGGGAAGCTGCGGCGAGCGCTTCGCACCCGTCACCGCCAGCGCGCGCAGCTTCCCCGACCGGATGTGGCCCACCATCCCCGCGGTGCCGGGAATCGATGCCTGCACGATGCCGGCGATCATGTCGGTGGTCGCCTGTCCGCTCCCGCGATACGCAACGTGGTTCATCCTGAGCCCCATGGTCGAGGCGAGGAGCGCCATGAACAGGTGCTGCCCGCTGCCGTTGCCCGACGATGCGTAGTCCACCTGGCCTGGACGCTCCTTCACGTAGGCGACGAATGCCTGGAACGTCTTCACCGGGAGCGCGGGATTGACCACCAGAACGCCGGGCTCGCGGCCGATGAGCGAGATGGGCGCGAAGTCCTCGACCGGATCGTACGGCAGCTTCGAGTACAGCGTCGCGCTGATCGCGTTGGTCTGCGACGCGAGCAGCAGCGTGTAGCCGTCGGGCGGCGACTTCGCGACCGCGTCGGCGCCGATCGTTGCGCCCGCGCCGGGCTTGTTGTCGACGATGAACTGCGCGTTCATCGACTTGCCCATCTCCTCGGCGATGATGCGCATCGGCCCGTCGACCGCGCCCCCCGGCGAGAACGGCACGACGACGCGGATCGGGCGGGCGGGATAGTCTTCAGCGTGCCCGGCCGCGGCACCGAACGCGAGCAGCGCGCCGACGGCGAGCACGCACGAGCGTCGCGTCATGCCGAGGCCCTCTCGCGCAAGAGCCTCTTGATCGGCGCGGGGAGCGCCGCCGCGCCGATCTCGGCGAGCGGCAGCCACAGCAATCCCGGCTCCTCGGCGCGGCGCGGCCAGGCGCGCACCGCGCAGGGCTGCGGATGCAAGGTCAGCCGGAAATGCGTGAAGCCGTGCTCGATTGCGGGCAGCGGCGCCTGCGGCGCGACGTCGGCCGCGAAACGCGCCTGGCAATGCGCGACGACGTCGGCCTCGGGCGCGAGCTCGGGCAGGCTCCACAGGCCGGCCCAGATGCCCGTCGACGGCCGCTTCTCGAGCAGCACTTCGCCCTGCCGCTCGAGAAGCAGCACCGATACCGCGCGCCGCGGCAGCGTGCGCCTGGGCCGCGGCGCGGGGAGCTGGTCGATGCGCTGCTCCCGCCGCGCGACGCAGTCGTCGGCGACCGGACAGACATCGCAGCGCGGGCGCTGTCGCAGGCAAACCGTCGCGCCCAGGTCCATCATCGCCTGGGTGTAGGTCTCGATGTCGCGCTCGGGCAGGAGCACCTCCGCCCGCCGCCAGAGCTCGCGCTCCACCCGCGCATCGCCGGGAAAGCCGCCGATGGCTTCGTGCCTCGCGAGCACGCGCTTCACGTTGCCGTCGAGGATCGCGCCGCGGGTTCCGAAGGCGAAGGCGGCGATCGCGGCCGCGGTCGAGCGGCCGATGCCGGGGAGCGCGGCGATCGTCTCGACCTCGCGCGGAAACGCTCCGCCGTGCTCCGCGACGATCGCCCGGGCCGCGCGATGCGCGAGATGCGCGCGACGGTAGTAGCCCAGCCCGCTCCAGCGCTCGAGCACGCGCTCCACCGGCGCCGCAGCGAGGCTCGCCACATCGGGAAACGCGGCGAGGAAGCGCTGGTAGTACGGGATTACCGTCGAAACCTGCGTCTGCTGCAGCATGATCTCGGAGATCCAGATGCGGTAGGCGTCGCGCGTGCCCTGCCAGGGAAGGTCGCGCCGCCCGTGCCGCTGCTGCCAGGCGACGAGCCGCGATGCGAACGGGCGCGGCACGGAAGCGCGGTCGGAGGCGCCTACCGCGCCGAAAGACGCTGGCGTGCCTTGCCGGCGGCTTCGGTGCCGGGATACTTGGCGACGATCTCCTCCAGCGCGCGGCGCGCGCCGGCGCTGTCGCGCATCTCGCCGTAGCAGCTCGCGATGTTGAGCAGCGCGTCCGGGACCTTCTGGCTGTCGGGATAGGTCGCGATCATCTGCCGCTGGGTGGCGATCGCGGCGCGGTAGTCCTTGAGCGCGTACTGCGCGTTGCCGGCCCAGTACAGCGCGGACGGCGCAAGCGCGCTCTTCGGATTCGCGCGGGCGAAATTCTGGAAGCTCGTCACCGCGACCGCGTAGTTGCCGCTCTTGAACTGGTCGAGCGCGGCGTCGTAGTTGCGCTGCTCGGTGACGATGTCGGCCGCCGAGGAAAGCGGCGGCCGCATGGCGGAAGCGGGGGTAGCGGCGCCGGGCGCGGCGGGAGCGCCGGGCGCGACGGGGCTCCCCGGAAGCTGGCTGTTGTCTCCGGCGCCGGGCGGCCCGCCGGGCGCGCTTGCCGGCGGCGCGCCGCCGGCCGCGGTCTCGAGCTTGCGCACGCGGCCGTCGAGATCGAGATACAGATCCCGCTGGCGCTTCTGCGCCTGCTCGAGCTCGTAGGCGAGCACCTCGTACTGGCCGCGCAGCTTGGCGAGATCGCTCTTGATCTGCTCGACGTCGCGCAGCAGATCGCCCAGTCCTTCGCCCTTGACCGTCTCCTCGAGCGAGCGCAGCCGCTCCTGCAGCGAGCCTTCGAGACGGTCGATGCGCCCGCGCAGCTGCTCGATGCGCTGGCGCGCCTCGTCGTCCTCGAAGAACGCGGCCCGCGCGGGCGCGGCGGCGAGCTGCGCGGCCACCGCGAGCGCCAGGGCGAGCGGCGCGAGAAGCGGCCGGATGCCTCGGCTCATGACGATGCGCCGCGGCGACTCGCGGACGTTCGACCCCCGCTCGCTGCTGCTCGCACCGCTACTCGCCGGCGTAGACGAAGTCGTCGCGCCGGTTCTCGGCCCAGGCGCCTTCGTCGTGACCCGCATTGCGCGGCTTCTCCTTGCCGAAGCTCACCGTCTCGATCTGCGCGTCGGTCGCGCCGTCGAGCAGCATCATGCGCTTCACGGCGTCGGCGCGGCGCTGGCCGAGCGCGATGTTGTATTCGCGGCTGCCGCGCTCGTCGCAGTTGCCCTGGATCGTCATGCGGGCGGAGCGATTGGCTTGCAGGTACTTGCCGTGCGCGTCGATGAGCGGCCGGTAGTCGTCCTTCACGGCGTAGCTGTCGAAGTCGAAGAACACGCTGCGCTTGGACAGGATGCTGCGCGGATCGTGCAGCGGGTTACCCTGGCCGGTGTTCGTGCCCGCGACGTTCGCCCCCGTCGTGCCGGACGTGGTGGCTCCCGTGCCGCCACCCGGCGTGACGCTGCGCTCCTCGACCGTCGCGGCCTTCTCGGCCGGAGGATTCTGCTGGCATGCGGCGAGCAAGGCCGCGAGCGCGATGCCGGTCCACAGGCCGAACCGGGACGTTGCGAGATGCTGTTTGCTCATGATCGATCTCCTGTTCTTGTTTGCTGCTGGATGCGGCTCGCTATTTCGTGAGCGGGCCCCATGCGGGCTCGCGCACATCGCTCGCCGCGGCGGTGAGCCGCTGCTTCACGCGACCGTCGCTGGAGACCGCGGCCAATATACCACGCCCCCCGTTCTCCGACGCGTACAGGATCAGCTTGCCGTTGGGGGCGATCGACGGCGATTCGTCGAGATCGCCCTGCGTGAGCACCTGCACCTGCCGCGTCGCGAAATCCTCGATCGCCAGGTTGAAGCGGCGGCCGTCTTGGCGGACGAACACGAATCCCTTGCCGTCGGGCAGGTGCCGCGGCGACACGTTGTAGTTGCCGTCGAAGGTCATCCGCTCGACCGTGCCGCTCGCGAGCGTGTAACGGTAGATCTGCGGGCTGCCGCCGCGGTCGGAGGTGAAGAGGATCGACTTGCCGTCGGGCGAGAAGTTGGGCTCGGTGTCGATGCCCGGCGCGGTCATGATGCGCTGCGCGCCGCTGCCGTCGGGATTGATGAGGAAGATGTGCGATCCGCCGTCGAGCGAGAGGGTGACCGCGAGCCGCCGGCCGTCGGGGGACCAGTTCGGGGCGCTGTTGCTGCCGCGGAAGTTGGCCAGCAGCTGGCGCTTGCCCGTGGTGAGCGACTGGATGTAGATGACCGGCTTGCGGTTTTCGAGCGAGACGTAGGCGATGCGCGTGCCGTCGGGCGACCACGACGGCGAGAGCAGCGGCTCGTTCGAGGTGACGATCGACTGCGGGTTGTACCCGTCGGCGTCGGCGACCACGAGCTCGTAGCGCGGCCCCTGCTTGGTGATGTAGGCGATGCGCGTGGAGAAGACACCGCGGTCGCCGGTGAGCTTCTCGTAGATCACGTCGGCGATCTGGTGCGCGGTCGCGCGGAATTGCGAGGGGGCGACGACGTAGGAGAGGCCCGCGAGCTGCGTGGACTTGACGGCGTCGACCAGGAAGAAGCGCACCTCGACCCGGCCCTCGGATTGCGGCGTGATGTTGCCGACCACCACCGCGTCCGCGCCGCGCGCGGTCCAGTCGCCGGCGCGCACGTCCTCGGCACGCGCCGGCCGCGGATTGACGCCGGAGGGATCGACGAGCCTGAAGAGCCCGCTGCGGTTCAGGTCCGCCGCGACGATCTCCGTCAGCGGATACGGGTAGGTCGCTTCCCCGGCGAAGGGCACGATGGCGATGGGAATGGCCGTGCCGCCGCCGCCGATGATCTCGATGGTGAGCTGGGCGCGCGCGCCCGCCGCGAAGGTGAGCGCGAAGGCGGCGAGCAGCAGGGAGGCGAAGCGATGCAGAACGATCATCGGATCTCGGCGGCTTGAATTATAACGAACGAGCCCGCCAGTCCGGGTCACGGTCACGCTCATCGCGCCTTGACGGTCGTGTCGAGCCCGAGCGCCGAGCGCAGGCGCTCCGCGGTCTGCCTGGCGTCGTCGCGCGTGGGATACGGTCCTACGCTCACGCGGTACAGCCCCCCCTGCTCGTGCACCTTCGCTTCGACGCCCAGCGGCGCGATTTGGTTCGCGACGCGCTCGACGAAGGCCTGGGCGTTGACGTTGTTGGCGAACGCGCCGAGCTGCACGACGAAGCCGCCCGGCGCCGCCCCGACCGGCATCGGCGCGGCGGGAGCGCTCTCGGTGGCCGCGAGCGTGGGCAGCGGGAGCACCGGCTGCGGCGGGGCGCCGCTCGGAAACACGCTCTCGACCTCGACCTCGCCGCTGCCCGCCTGCGCGATGCCGATGCGGTACGCGGCGGCGTAGGAGAGGTCGATGATCCGCCCGCCCAGGAAGGGCCCGCGGTCGTTGACCCGCACGACCACGCTCCTGCCCGTCGCGAGGCTCGTCACCCGCGCGTACGAAGGCAGCGGCAGCGTCGGATGCGCGGCGGTCATCGCGTACATGTCGTAGGTCTCGCCGGTCGAGGTCTTCTGGCTATGGAACTTGCGCCCGTACCACGAGGCCACCCCGCGCTCCTTGTACGGGCGCAGGCTCGTCGCCGGTACGTAGTCGCGGCCGAACACCGAGTAGGGGCGGTTGGCCACCCGGCTCAAGGGCTCGAGGCGCGGGACCGCGTCGGGCATGCTGTCGAGATTCGCCGGCGGATGCTCGCCCGGTCCGTCGTCCTTGTAGTAGCCGCCGCGCCGCTCCGGCGCGGGCGACGGCGCCTCGGAGACGACCGGCGCCGCGCCCTGCTCCTGCTTCGGCGCGCTGGTGCAGGCCGCGAGTGCGCCCAGGAACGCGGCCGCGATTGCCCCTCGGAGGGGCGGCCTCACGTCTTGACGAGCTTGCGGTTGGACTGCACGTTCATCAGGATGCCCAGGCCCACGAACAGGCTCACCAGCGCGGTACCGCCGTAGGAGACGAGGGGCAGCGGCACGCCTACGATGGGAAGAAGCCCGCTCACCATCGCCATGTTGACGAATGCGTAGGTGAAGAACATGAGCGTGATCGAGCCCGCGAGGAGCCGCGTGAACAGCGTCGAGGCGTTGGCGGTGATGACCAGCGCGCGGGCGATCAGCAGCAGGTAGAGCACCAGCAGCACGATCGCGCCGATCAGCCCGAACTCCTCGCCGAACACCGCGAAGATGAAGTCGGTGTGCCGCTCGGGCAGGAAGTCGAGGTGGGTCTGCGTGCCGTTGAGCCAGCCCTTGCCGATGACCCCGCCTGAGCCCAGCGCGATCGACGCCTGCGTGCTGTGGTAGCCGGCGCCGAGCGGATCGCGCTCCGGATCGAGGAAGGTGAGAATGCGCTCCTGCTGGAAGTGGTGCAGGTGCGGCCAGACGAGCGGCGCGGCGAGCGCCGTGAGGGCCGCCAGCCCCGCCATGATCTTCCACGACAGGCCCGCGAGATAGAGCACGAAGAATCCCGACGCGCCGATCATCAGCGCGGTCCCGAGGTCCGGCTGCCGCTTGATGAGATATACCGGGATCGCGATCAGGACCGCGGCCACGACGAAGTCGACGAAGCGGATGCGCCCCTCGTGCTTCTGGAAGTACCAGGCGAGCATCAGGGGCAGCGCGATCTTCATGAGCTCGGAGGGCTGGAAGCGGCCGATGCCGAGGTTGAGCCAGCGCCGCGAGCCGTTGACCACGGTGCCGCCGAGGGCGACCGCCACGAGGAGCAGGACGGAAAGCGCGTACAGCGGGACGGCCGCCCGGGAGAGCTGCTGCGGCGCCACGTTGGCGACCAGCCACATCAGCACGAGCGCGAGGCCGAGCGCGGTCGCCTGGCTCAGCACCCGGCCGAGGTTCTGGTCGGCGGCCGAGAACAGCGTCACCAGCCCCACGCCCACGATCGCCAGCGCGCCGGTCATGAGGAAGCTGTCGACGCGCCGGGAGAGCAGCTCTCCGACCTGGCGGCACAGGGCGAGGAAGCGCTGCATCAGTGCGCCGTCCCGGGCATCAGTCGGACTCGTCGTCGCCGGTGCGCGGGACGTCGAGCGCGCCTTCCTTGCCCGGCGCACGCCCGAGCAGGTGGTAGTCGAACACCGCGCGCGCTACCGGAGCCGCGGCCTGCGCGCCGAAGCCGCCGTTCTCCACCAGCACCGCCACCGCGATGCGCGGGTGGTCGGCGGGTGCGTAGGCGATGTACCACGCGTGGTCGCGCAGCCGCTCCTCGACCTGGCCCGCGTGGTACTTCTCGCCCTGCTTGATGGTGAAGAGCTGCGCGGTGCCGGTCTTGCCCGCGGAGACGTACGGCGTACCGACGAAAGCCTTGGCGCTGGTGCCCTCGCGCGCGACGCCGACCAGTGCGCTCCGGATGAACGCCATGTACTCGGGCTTGACCGCGACCACGTGCGTCTCGCGCGGCTCGATCGCCCGCGTCGTGCCGTTGCGGACGTTCTCGATCGACTCGACCAGGTGCGGCCAGAACGCGTGGCCGTCGTTGGCGATGGTGGCGATCGCCACCGCCTGCTGTACCGGCGTGAACGCGTTGTAGCCCTGGCCGATGCCGGCGGAGATCGAGTCGCCGAGGTACCACTTGCGGTGCTCCTCGCGGTAGTTCGCGCCGGCAAAGCGCCTGCGCTTCCAGTCGCGCGAGGGCAGCACGCCCTTCAACTCGCCGTCGATGTCGATGCCCGTCTCCTCGCCGAAGCCGAACTGCGCCAGAAAATCGTGGGTCACGTCGATGTCGGTCTCGCCCGCGAGCATGTAGTAGTAGGTGTCGCAGGAGACGATGATCGACTTCATCATGTCGACGTAGCCGTGCCCGCCCGGCTTGTCGTCGCGGAACTTGTGCGGGCTTCCTGCGATCTGGTAGAAGCCCGGGTCGAAGATCGCCTGCGTCGTCGTGCGCTTGCCGGAGTTGAGCGCGGACATCGCGAGAAACGGCTTGATCGTCGATCCGGGCGGGTAGGCGCCGCGCAGGGGCCGGTTCAAGAGCGGCTTGTCGGGCGAGTTGTTGAGCGCGTCCCAGTTGGCGGGGTCGATGCCGTCGACGAAGAGATTGGGATCGAACCCGGGCTTGGAGACGAAGGCGAGCACCTCGCCGTTGGCGGGGTCGATCGCCACCAGCGCGCCCCGATGCTCGCCGAACGCCGCCTCCGCGGCCTGCTGCAGCCTGATGTCGAGCGAGAGCTTCAGGTTGTTGCCCGAGATCGGCGGAGTGCGCGAGAGTGTGCGCACGGCGCGCCCGTTGGCGTCGACCTCGACCTCCTCCACTCCGGTCGTGCCGTGTAGCTCGCGCTCGTAGGAGGCTTCGAGCCCGACCTTGCCGATGTAGTCCGAGCCCTTGTAGTTGGCGGTCTCGCCCCAGTCCTCGATGCGCTCGACGTCCTTGTCGTTGATCCGGCCGATGTAGCCGATCACGTGCGAGGCGAGCTCCGCGAAGGGGTAGCTGCGGAAGAGCCGAGCCTTGATCTCGACGCCCGGGAAGCGATAGCGGTTGACGGCGAAGCGCGCCACCTCCTCGTCGGTCAGCTTGGTCCGGAGCGGCAGGCTTTCGAGGTTTCGCGTCTCCTCGAGCAGCCGCTTGAAGCGCTTGCGGTCGCGCGGCTGGACGTCGACCAAGCTGGCGAGCTCGTCGATGGTCGCGTCGAGGTTCTTGATGCGCGACGGGGTCAGCTCGAGGGTGTACGCCGAGTAGCTCTGCGCGAGCACGATGCCGTTGCGGTCGGTGATGACGCCGCGATTGGGCACGATTGGAACGATGGCGATGCGATTGCTCTCCGCGAGCGTCTGGTAGTGCTGGTGCTGGTAGACCTGCAGGTAGACGAAGCGCCCCAGCAGCCCGCCGAAGCCCACGACGACGAGCGCCGCGGCGATCAGCAGCCGTCGGCGGAACAGGAACAGCTCCCGCTCGGGGTTCCTCAGCTCCTGCGCGCCGAGCGGCGAGAACGAGGTCTGGCGGCGGGTGAACAGTCGGCGCATGGTCCTACGGGATGACCGCCCGGTCCTTCGAGCGCCGCGGCCGCTGCGGCGACTGCAGCAGCACGGTCACCACGGGCCAGAGCAGCGCGCCCACGAGCGGGCCCACGACGTAGGTCCAGCGGGGCAGGGGCGCGCCGCCGACCAGGCGCACGAGCAGCACCAGCGCGCTGCAGATGAGCAGCAGCACCGCCACCTGCGCGGCCTGCTGCCAGAGCGGAAAGCGCAGCACGCGCCGGCGAAAATACTCCGCCGCGTAGGCGAGCACCGCGTAGGCGAGCGCGTGCTGTCCGAACACCGTGGCATCGGCGACATCCATGACCAGCCCCAGGCACCACGCGATGCCCACGCTGATCATGCGCGGCTCGCGGATGCACCAGTAGAGCAGGACGAGCGCGAGGAAGTCCGGCTTGAGCGTCTGCGCGAGCCCGCTCGCGGGCACGATGTTGAGGATAAGCCCGATCAGCAGCGTCAGCACGACGAACCACGGCTGGACCGGAAGCAGGATCTCCTCGGGCCGCGCCGGCACGAAGGTGGAGAACTGCGGCATGCGCGTGCGCCTGAGCCCGAGCACGGCCTTAGGCCCTCCTCGCGGGGAGCGGGCGCGCGGCGCTCACGGGCGCCTCCGGCCCCGGCCCTTGCGCGGCGAGTCGGCTTCCGCGGGCTCCTCCGGGCGCGGCGTCGCAGCGGCGGCGGCCGGCCCGAGGATCAGCACCTGCGGGCTGCGGTCGACGCCGGCGAGCGGCTTGCAGATCACGCGCGCGAAGATCTGCCCGGTCTCGCGTTCGACCGAGACGACCTGCGCGACCGCGAGCCCCGCCGGATAGGTTCCGTCGATGCCGGAAGTCACGAGCTTGTCCCCTGCCTGGATCTCCGCGTTCGGCGAGAGGAAGCGCAGCTCCGGAAGCCGCCCCGTCCCGGCTCCGTACATCACGCTGCGCACGCCGCTGCGCTCGACTTTCACCGGCACGGCGTGGTCCTTGTCGGTGACGAGCGTGACTTCGGCCATCGACGGAAACACCCGCGTCACCTGGCCCACGACGCCCGCTTCGTCGATCACCGCCTGCCCGGGCTGCACGCCATCCGACTCGCCCTTGTCGACGAAGAGCTTCTGGGTGAAGGGATCGCGGCCGGAATAGAGCACGTCGGCGGGCGTCGCGGCACCGGCGAAGCGCCCGGCGATGCCGATCAGCGAGCGCAGCCGCGCGTTCTCCTGCTCGAGGGCCTTGTATCCCTGGACCGTCGGCGCGTCCGCGAGGAGCCGCTCCTTGAGCTCGCGGTTGTCCACGGCGAGCGCCCGGTTCGACTCGAAATAGGTCGCGACGTAGGCGATGCCCTCGGCGGGCATCTGCAGCGCGCGCTGCACCGGGAAGATCACCGAGCCCACCGCGTGGCGCACGCTCTCGAGGTAGCGGTAACGGGTATCGGCAAAGAGCAGCCCCAGCGACATCAGGGCGAAGAACGCGAGTCGGGCGAGCGGAGAGGGTCCGCGGTGAAAGAACGGGGGCGGCTCGACCGGAAGATGGCGCATGGTTCACTTAGGCGGGCCCCGATTGCCCCTGAACCGTCGGAAGCCGTGATCGCGTCGCATCCTGCGTGTGCGGCTCGGACCCCTCAATCCGACGTGAAGATGGTCGACAGCTTTTCCATGTTCTCGAGCGCCTTGCCGCAGCCGCGAACCACGCAGGTCAGCGGATCGTCGGCGACGATCACCGGCAGGCCCGTCTCCTCCATGAGCAGCCGGTCGAGGTCGCGCAGCAGCGCGCCGCCGCCGGTGAGCACCATGCCGCGCTCGGCGATGTCGGCGCCGAGCTCCGGGGGCGTGCGCTCCAGCGCGCTCTTCACCGCGGAAACGATGCTGTTGAGCGGGTCGGTCAGCGCCTCGAGGATCTCGTTCGAGGACACCGTGAAGCTGCGCGGGATGCCTTCGGCGAGGTTGCGGCCCTTCACCTCCATCTCCTTCACCTCCGAGCCGGGAAACGCCGAGCCAATGGTCTTCTTGATCTGCTCGGCGGTCGTCTCGCCGATCAGCATGCCGTAGTTGCGGCGGATGTAGTTGACGATCGCCTCGTCGAACTTGTCGCCGCCCACGCGCACGCTGCCCGAGTACACCATGCCACCGAGCGAGATCACGCCGACCTCGGTGGTGCCGCCGCCGATGTCGACGACCATCGAGCCGGTCGCCTCCGAGATCGGCAGGTCGGCGCCGATCGCCGCGGCCATCGGCTCCTCGATCAGATAGACCTTCGAGGCGCCGGCGCCGAGCGCCGACTCGCGGATCGCCCGGCGCTCCACCTGGGTCGAACCGCAGGGCACGCAGATGATGATGCGCGGAGAAGGACTGAAGAGCTTCGAATCGAGCACCTTCTTGATGAACTGCTTGAGCATCTGCTCGGTGACGGTGAAGTCGGCGATGACGCCGTCCTTCATCGGCCGGATCGCGGTGATGTTGCCCGGCGTGCGCCCGAGCATCTGCTTCGCGGCGAGCCCTACTTCCTGGATCACGCGCTTGCCGTTCGGGCCGCCTTCCTGGCGGATCGACACCACCGAAGGCTCGTTGAGCACGATGCCCTTGCCGCGCACGTAGATCAGCGTGTTCGCGGTGCCAAGGTCGATGGCGAGGTCGCTGGAAAAATAGCCCTTGAACGATTCGAACATGGAGCTTTGTCGCGCGCTTTCGTGATACGCCCGAGGCGACCTCCACGCTCGGGTGAGGGGCCGGCTCGGGCAATCCGAATATGATAACCTAATATGCTTCGCCTCTACACCGGTTCTCCGGCGAAAAGGCTTCCAAAAGCCCCGAAAATGGCACTTTCCTCCGGCGACGTCCAGCGGATCGCGCATCTCGCCCGCATCGAGATCACGCCCGAAGAGGCGGCCGAAGTCGAAGCGAAGCTCGCCGGCATCTTCGCTCTGATCGAGAAGATGCGCGGCGTCGACACCACCGGGATCGTGCCCATGGCGCACGCCCAGGACGTCGCGCTGCCGCTTCGCGACGATGTCGTCACCGAGGACGACCGGCACGAGCTCTACCAGGGCGTCGCCCCCGCCGTGCAGAGCGGGCTCTATCTCGTGCCGAAGGTGGTCGAATAGAGCGCTCGATCACCGGTTCCGTCGCCGAGCTCGGGAAAGCGCTTGCCGCGAAGCGCGTGTCGAGCGTCGAGCTGACCTCCGCGCTGCTCGATCGCATCGATGCGGCGAACCCGCGGTTGAACGCGTTCCTGGCGCGCGATCGCGAACGCACGCTCGCGCAGGCGAGAGCGGCGGACGCCCGCCTTGCGTCCGGCGCCGCAACGGCACTCACCGGCATCCCGGTCGCGCACAAGGACGTGCTCATGACCGCCGGCTGGCGAACCACCTGCGGCTCGCGCATGCTCGAGGATTTCGTCGCGCCGTACAGCGCGTTCGTGGTCGAGCGCCTCGAGGAAGCCGGCATGGTGCTGGTCGGCAAGACCAACATGGACGAGTTCGCCATGGGCTCGTCGTCGGAGACCTCGTACTTCGGCCCGGTGCGCAGTCCCTGGAACCCGGACTACGTTCCGGGTGGCAGCTCGGGCGGGTCGGCGGCGGCCGTCGCCGCGCGCCTCGTTCCCGCCGCGACCGGCACCGACACGGGTGGATCGATCCGCCAGCCCGCCGCGCTCTCCGGCGTGTGCGGCCTGAAGCCGACCTACGGGCTGTGTTCGCGCTACGGGCTGGTCGCCTTCGCGTCGAGCTTCGACACGCCGGGTCCGTTCGCGCAGACCGCGCAGGATTGCGCTCTGCTCCTGAATGCGATGGCTGGCCACGATCCGCGCGATTCGACGAGCCTCGATCGGCCGCGCGAAGACTACCTGCGGCTCCTCGGCGCAGCCGGCGGCGCGAAACCGCTCGCGGGATTGCGCGTCGGGATGCCGAAGGAGTACTTCGGCGCGGGCGTCGAAGCCGACGTCGAGGCCGCCGTCCGCGCGGCGGTGCGCGAGCTCGTCGAGCTCGGCGCGACGACGGTCGAGCTGACGCTGCCCAACGTGGAGCTCGCGGTGCCCGTGTACTACGTACTCGCGCCGGCGGAAGCCTCGTCGAACCTGGCGCGCTTCGACGGCGTGCGCTACGGTCATCGCGCCGCGAAGTACGCCGACCTGACCGACATGTACAAGAAGACCCGCGCCGAGGGCTTCGGCGCCGAGGTCAAGCGCCGGATCCTCGTCGGCACCTACGTGCTCTCGCACGGCTACTACGACGCCTACTACCTGAAGGCGCAGCAGCTGCGGCGCCTCATCGCCGACGGGTTCAGGGCCGCGTATCGCCGCTGCGACGTCATCGTCGGCCCGACCGCGCCCTCGGCGGCGTTCAAGCTCGGGGCGAAAACCGACGATCCGGTGCAGATGTACCTGAACGACATCTTCACGGTCGCGGGCAACCTGATCGGGGCGCCGGCGATCTCGATTCCCTGCGGCTTCGACCGCAACCGGCTGCCGATCGGCCTCCAGATCCAGGGCGACAACTTCGCCGAGAGCGTGATCCTCAACGTCGCTCATCGCTACCAGCAGGCGACCGACTGGCATCGGCGAGAGCCGGCCGAGGTCGCGGCGGAGCGCGCGCGATGAGCTGGGAAGCGGTCATCGGGCTGGAGACGCACGCGCAGCTCTCGACGCGATCGAAGATCTTCTCCGGGGCCGCGACCGCCTTCGGGGCCGCGCCCAACAGCGAGGCCTCGGCGGTCGACATCGCCCTTCCCGGCGTGCTGCCCGCGATGAACAGGGGCGCGCTCGAGCGCGCGATCAAGTTCGGCCTGGCGGTCGGCGGGACGATCAACCGCCGCAGCGTCTTCGCGCGCAAGAACTACTTCTACCCCGATCTGCCCAAGGGCTACCAGATCAGTCAGTACGAGATTCCCGTCGTGCAGGGCGGCGAGATCGCGATCGCCTCGCCCACGCGCGGCGAGATCCGGGTGCGGCTCACCCGCGCGCACCTGGAGGAGGACGCGGGCAAGAGCCTGCACGAGGACTTCCAGGGCATGACCGGCATCGACCTGAACCGCGCGGGGATGCCGCTTCTCGAGATCGTGTCCGAGCCCGACCTCGCGAGCGCCGACGAGGCCGTCGCGTACGCCAAGACGCTGCATGGGCTCGTGCGCTGGATCGACATCTGCGACGGCAACATGCAGGAAGGAAGCTTTCGCTGCGACGCCAACGTCTCGGTGCGGCGCGCGGGCGATGCGAAGCTCGGCACGCGCTGCGAGATCAAGAACCTGAACAGCTTCCGCTTCCTGCACCAGGCGATCGCCTACGAGATCCGCCGCCAGATCGAGCTGATCGAGGACGGCGCCACGGTGCAGCAGGAGACGCGCCTCTACGACCCTGAGCGCAACGAGACCCGCGCGATGCGCAGCAAGGAGGACGCGCAGGATTACCGATATTTCCCCGACCCCGATCTTCCGCCGCTCGTGGTCGACGAGGCGTGGATCGAGCGGATCCGATCCGAGCTGCCGGAGCTGCCCGAAGCGAAGCGGCAGCGGTTCGTCGACGAGTACCGACTGCCCCCGGGCCGTGCCCTGGGTCTCACGATGCTGCCGGGGCTCGCCGATGTTTTCGAGGCCACCGTGCGCGCGCCCGTTGCCGCGGAGCTCGCCGCGAACTGGGTGCTTGGAGAATTCTCCGCCGCGATCAACAAGGCGGGCCTCGAGTCCGCGGCCGCGCCGGTTTCCGGGGCGCAACTCGGGAACCTGCTCCGGCGCATCGAGGACGGGACGATCTCGGGCAAGATCGCCAAGGACGTCTTCGACGCCATGTGGGCCGGGGAAGGCAGCGCCGAGGCGATCATCGAGAAGCGAGGCTTGAAGCAGATCTCGGATGCCGGCGTCCTCGAGAAGGTCGCCGACGAGGTGCTTGCGGCCAACGCCGCGATCGTCGCCGAATACCGGGCGGGCAAGGAGAAAGCCTTCAACGCGCTGGTCGGCAAGGTGATGGCCGCGACCCGGGGCAAGGCGAACCCCGCGCGAGTGAATGCGATCCTCAGGCGAAGACTGGGTGATCGCTGAGCGCGGCCGCGCGGCGCTCTCCGGGCTCGCGGTGCTTGTCGTCGCGCTGCAAGCGGGATGTGCGCAGCAGCCAGCCGCGCCGGAGACTGCGGCGCCTCAAGCGCCGCCGCCGACCGTCCCGTTGACGCCGCCCGCGGCTGTTCCCGCGCCCGCCCCGGCCCCTGTGCAACCACCGGCGCCCGAGACCCGTGCCTATCCCGTCGAGCGCGGTTGGGTGTCGCTCTATGGCGCCGGCTTCGCCGGCAAGAAAACGGCCAGCGGCGAACCGTTCGATCCCAATGCCCTCACAATGGCGCACCGTACACTGCCGTTCGGCACGCTGGTGCGCGTGACCAATCTCAAGAACCATCGCAGCGTGCGGCTGCGGGTGAACGATCGGGGACCCGCAGTGCCCGACCGCATTGCCGACGTCTCGCTCGCCGCCGCGCGCAAGCTCGGCATGAACGACGACGGCGTCATCCAGGCCTTGCTCGAGGTCGTCGAATTCCCGCCCGACTAGCTCGACGAAGCCGGCCGGCGTGGTGCGCTGGAAGGATCAATGCATCAGGGTCGAAGGAGGTCTTCGACCCTGCCGCTGGTCCCGGCATCCTGTACTATCCGTACTACCTTACAAAATGCTGACATCGACGGCGATGAACGCCAGGGACCGCGCTCGGGAAGCCTACGAATTCGGCGAGTTCCGGCTCGAGCCGGCACGCCGCCGCCTCCTGCATCGGGACGAAATCACGCCGCTTACCGCCAAGGCTTTCGACACGCTGCTGGAGCTGATCCGGCATCGGGGCGAACTCGTTCGCAAGGACGCGCTGATGCGGGCGGTGTGGCCGGACACGATCGTGGAGGAGAACAACCTCAACCAGCACATCGGCGCGCTGCGTCGCGTGCTGCAGGATCGCTATGGGGAAAACCGATACATCGTGACGGTCCCAGGGCGCGGCTATCGCTTCGTGGGCGACGTTGCGGAGGTCGCGGCGACGCCAGCGGCCCGTCCCGACCGGCTGGTCGTTGCCGTGCTGCCTTTCGCTCACCTCGACCATGATCCCGGGACGGAGTATCTCGCCGACGGCATGACCGAGGAGATGATTGCCGCGCTCGGTCAAATCGATCCCCGGCACATCGCCGTGGTAAGCCGCACCTCGGTGATCGCCTACCGCAAGACGTCCGAAAGCGTGGCGCGCATCGGCCGCGATCTCGCCGCTGACTATGTGGTCGAAGGTTCGCTGCGCAGCGAATCGGGGCGCAGGCGGGTGACTGCGACGTTGGTTCGCACGACCGATCAAACATCCGTCTGGACGGCGTCGTTCGACAGCGAGCCGACGGGCGTCCTCGAGTTCCAATGCGAGCTCGCGAACAGCATCGCACAGCAGGTGCGCCTGCGCCTCGACCCGAGCCGTCTCGCCGCGCTCGGCCGTCGCCAGACCCGAAACGTCAAAGCCTTCGATTGCTATCTTCGCGGACGCCATCTTTGGCACCAGCTCACGCCGGTTAGCACGCGCAAGGCACTCGAGCACTTCGCGCAGGCGACACGCCTCGATCCCGACTACGCGCTCGCATGGTCGGGCATCGCCGATGCGCACTCGGCAATGCCGATCACCGGCGACGCTCCTCCACGCGCAGTCCTGGCGCGCGCGACCGAGGCCTCGGAACGCGCGTTGTTCGCACAGCCCGATCTCGCCGAGGCGCAGGCCTCCGTGGGGTTCCGCAAGTTCTGGCTCGACTGGGACTGGCCCGGCGCGGAGGCTGCGTTTCAGCGCGCGACCGAGATCGACCCGTCCTATTCGTTCGCTTTCCGGATGCTCGGTCTGCTGCATTCGCACAGAGGCGAAACGCGCGATTCGCTTCTCGCCATGCGGCGTGCGCGTGCACTCGATCCGTTGCTCCCCGTGCATCACGCGCTATCGGCGCAAGTGGCCTACGCGGGGCGCGATTACGTGCTCGCGGCGCAATTCGCCCGGCAGGCGCTCGCCATAGATCCGGAGTTCTGGATCGGACACTTCCAACTTGCCCAGGCCGCGGTCCAGCTAGGCGAGCACGATCTCGCGCAGCGCGCGATTGCCGATGCCGGCAGGACGTCCGGAGGGAACAGCAAGGTAATTGCGCTTCGCGGCTACCTCGAAGCGCGGCGAGGACGAGAAGCCGAAGCACGTCAGATTCTCGACACCCTGCTGGCGCTCGCCCGCGAACGCTATGTTCCTCCGTGCGCGATCGCGCTCGTGCACGCAGGGCTCGGTGACCTCGATTCTGCTGCCCGCTTCGTCGACCTCGCCTATGAAGCGCGCGACGTGCACCTCATGTTCCTGCCCGTCGACGAGAAGTGGGACGAGGCGCGCGCCGAGGCACGCATCGCGGCGGTGCTCCAGCGCTGCGGATTTATCGCAGGCACGTAGAAGCAGCTCGATCGCTTTACTGCGGAGCGCACATTCCGACACCGATCGGACCGGCTCCCTCGGGCACCCATCCCGTTTCCACCATTTTCGCGCGCGTCGCCAGACTCGTCGTGAATCGATGGTTCGGCGCCGCGCCCTGCCCGTTGTTGTACAGGCGGTAGACCGGCTGCGTGTTCGGCGGGCACGCTCCATGCTGGTCGGGGACTGCGATATTGAAGACAATTCCCTCGAACTGCCAGGCTGGATTCCCTTTCACCGCGGCGCATTCATCGACGTCGGATGTATAGAAGTGCGAGCTCTTGGTGCCGAATGCCGCGCTAAAGAACCGACACGTCGCGCCTGTCCCGATCGGCGAGTCGACATACACGTTGAAGGTCTGCCCGGTCCGAACCCAGCCCGCGAAGACGCGGTTGTCGAGCATCGCGATTTCCTCCGGATTCGCCGTCATAAAATAGTGATCGAACCCCGCGTAATAGTATTCGACGACGACGTTCGGCGACTCGGGAACGGGATCGAGCCTGAACGCCCTGCACAGGTGCCCGTTGCAGCCCGTTGCGGCGATCTGGCGTTGGTCGTTGATTCCTGATGCTTCAAATAACGCAAACCCTTCAAGACCCGATACCACGATCGAATTCAAATCGTACATGCTTCCGTCCGCGTACAGGAACGCCCGGAAGACGTTGAAGGCCACATCCGAGCTGCCCGTCACATCGCCACGCGCGTTGATGGCGTAACCCCCGCTGCTGCGGCCTCCTAGCGTTCCGAGGTCCAGCATCGTGCCATTGGTGTAGAGAAACGCGTGGGACAATCCGCCTTTCGTCGACGCGTTCCCGGTCACCTGGCCGATCGCATTGATGGCCGCCCCGTTGCTGTCCCCGGCGCCGTCAAGCGTGCCGAGGCTTCGCATCGCGCCTCGCGAGTAGATGAACGCGCGGTATGAGCCGTCCGGAAGGAGGGATGTTCCCGTTACGTCGCCGGCCTGGTTGATGCCAATTCCCCAGCTGTCGATGCCACCGGGCGTCGTGGTCGTCCCGCCGAGCGTGCCGAGGTCCAGCATGGCACCGTTTGCGTACCGGAATGCACGCATGGCTCCGGACGAAGTCCGCGAATAGCCAGTCACCTGCCCAGCGCTGACTGACGACGCGCGAGTGAAGCCGCCGCCCAAGGTGCCGAGGTCCCGCATCGAGTCTCCGGACCATAGGAGGGCCCGCCCAGTTACCCATGACTCGACCGCGACTTGCCCCTCGTCGTCTATCCCTTCTCCACTGCTCCCGTCGGCCATGGTGCCGAGGACCTGCATCACGCCACCGACGTTGCGAAAGGCAACACCGCCCGCGTCCCAGTCCCAGAACTCGCCGGCCACGTCGCCGGTTGCGTTGATTCCATGCGCAAAGCTCGCATAGGGAAGGGCGGCGTCGAGCGGGATCGCGACATAGCGGAGCGCCGCGCCCGCCGGAGACACCGGAGAGCAGACAGCTAGGCACGAAAGTGCCGCATAACACGCTACCGGTCGGATTTTCATCGCTTGCCTCGCGCTCCCGTCGACTCGCCCCGGGCCGCCCCGTTGCCAGCCGTGGGAAGCAATCTACGCGTGCTGAAAGCGATGAGTCTTTGGGTGGGGCTGAATCGTTCTGAATTCTTGTGAATCCTTGGCCGAGCCCCACCGCACGGCCACGAAGGCTCGTCCTAGTGCATCAACGGCTTGTAGCGCAACCGGTGCGGCCGCGCGCCTTCTTCGCCGAGGCGCTTCCGCTTGTCGGCTTCGTAGTCCTGGTAGTTGCCCTCCACGAAGACCCACCGGCCCTCGTCCTCGGCGGCGAGGATGTGGGTCGAGATCCGGTCGAGGAACCACCGGTCGTGCGAGACGACGAGCGCGCTGCCGGCGAACTCCGCGAGCGCGTCCTCCAGCGCGCGTAGCGTCTCCACGTCGAGGTCGTTCGACGGCTCGTCGAGCAAGAGCACGTTCCCGCCTTCGAGCAGCGTCGCGGCGAGGTGCAGCCGCCCGCGTTCGCCCCCGGAGAGCGCACCGACGTTCTTCTGCTGGTCCGACCCCTTGAAGTTGAAGCGGCCGAGATAGGCGCGCGAGGGCATCTCGAACTTGCCGACCGTGATGATGTCCTGCCCGCCGGAGATCGCCTCCCAGGCGGTCTTGTCGTTGGGCAGCGCCTCGCGGGTCTGGTCGACGATCGCGAGCTTCACCGTCGACCCCACCTCGATCTCGCCGCGGTCGGGCTTGTCCTTGCCGGCGATCATGCGAAACAGCGTCGTCTTGCCCGCGCCGTTGGGCCCGATCACGCCGACGATCGCGCCGGCGGGGACCTTGAACGACAGGTCGTCGACGAGCAGCCGGTCGCCGTAGCCCTTGCTCACGTTCTTGAACTCGATCACGGCGTCGCCCAGCCGGTCGGCGACCGGGATGAAGATCTCCTGCGTCTCGTTGCGCTTCTGATGCTCGTAGGAGGAGAGCTCCTCGAACCGCGCGATCCGCGCCTTGCTCTTCGCCTGGCGCGCCCTGGCATTCGAGCGCACCCATTCGAGCTCCTTCGCCATCGCCTTGATGCGCGCGGCCTCCTGCCTCGCCTCGACGGCGAGCCGGGCTTCCTTCTGCTCGAGCCAGGAGCTGTAGTTGCCCTTCCACGGGATGCCGTAGCCGCGGTCGAGCTCGAGGATCCACTCGGCGGCGTTGTCGAGGAAGTAGCGATCGTGCGTGACCGCGATAACGGTCCCGGGAAACTTCTGCAGGAACTGCTCGAGCCACTCCACGCTCTCCGCGTCGAGATGGTTGGTGGGCTCGTCGAGGAGCAGCATGTCCGGCTTGGAGAGCAGCAGACGGCACAGCGCCACGCGCCGCTTCTCGCCGCCGGAGAGCGTCTCGATCTTCGCCTCCCAGGGCGGCAGGCGCAGCGCGTCGGCGGCGATGTCCATCTGCACGCCGGCGTCCGCGCCGGAGGCCGCGATGATCGCCTCGAGCCTCGCCTGCTCCGCGGCGAGCGCATCGAAGTCGGCGTCGGGCTCGGCATACGCGGCGTAGACCTCCTCGAGCTTCGCCTTGGCCGCGAGGACTTCCCCCATGCCCTCCTCGACCGCCTGACGCACCGTCTGCGCCGGGTCGAGCAGCGGTTCCTGCGGCAGGTAGCCGATCCGCAGGTTGGGCATCGGCGTCGCCTCGCCATCGTATTCGCGGTCTTCACCGGACATGATCCGGAGCAGGCTCGATTTGCCGGAACCGTTCAACCCGAGCACGCCGATCTTGGCGCCGGGGAAGAAGGAGAGCGAGATATCCTTCAGGATCACTCGCCGAGGGGGCACGATCTTGCCCACCCGGTTCATGGTGTAGACGTACTGAGCCATCGGGGATCGCCGTCGACGGAAGAAGGCGGATTATCGCAGGTCGCCGCCGGTGGCGACCGCGGGCGCGGGTGACATCCGGGTACAGCGGCTTCCTCCCGGGTGCCGCGCCTCGCGCGCCCGGACTACGGCGACCGGGCGCCTACTTGGTCACGCCCTGCCCTGCGGTCGTCACCGGCTTGGTGCCCGTCTTGGCGGGCGCGGCAGCGGCCTTGGCGGGTATCGCGCCCGCCGCCTTCGCGGGCTGCTCGGCGGCCGCGGCGCGATCCTTGTCGGCGAGGATGTCCCGCCAGCGCTGCTTGATCGTGTCGTACTTCTCCGTGACCATGGCCAGCTCTTCCTGCCGTTGCCGGATCAGGATGTTCTGCCGCGAGAGCTCCTCGTCGACGCTCACCGACTCGCGGTCGAGCTCGACCGGGATCGGCTTGCCCTCGTAGCCCTGCTTGCGCGCAGCAAGCGCCTTCTGCTGGCGCGTGAGCGCCTCGCGGAAGCTCTGCGCCGACGAGATCTGCGCCTCGAGCGTCGACACTGCCCGGTTGCGCGCGAGGTCGATCTCGTTCTCGCTGGTGTAGGACTGCAGCAGCGCGCGGTCCTGGCGCACCTGCTCGTCGTGCGCCCGGCTCGCGGCCTTCTGCTTCTCCTCCTCGTCGGTCTTGGCTTTTTGCGCCTCGGGCGAAAGCGGCGCTTCGATCTTCTTGACCGCGCGGCCCTGCTTGTCGAGGACGGTCGCACCCTGCGGTGTTTCCGGGGGCGCCTTGTCGCTGTAGTGGACCTTGCCGTCTTCGTCGGTCCATTTGTACGTGGCGGCACCCGCGGTCGCGAACGCCGCCAGGCCGATCAGCGCTGCCGCGCCTGATAGCCACCGCGCTCTGACTCGTCCTGCCCGATCGCTGCTCTGGTTCATTCTTCGCTCCTGCCGGCGATCACCCGTATGCCGTGCCCGCCGCCTTCTCGCCAGCCGTCGCGCCATATTGCCCGCGGTAGGCGATGACCCGGGCGGCTTCGCTCGCGAGCTCCGGCCGCCCTCCCAGGAAGCCGAGCAGATCGTCGAGCGAGGCAATGGCGAAGACCGGCAGCCGGAACTCTTCTGTCAGTTCCTGGGCTGCCGATCGCGCTCCCCGGCCCCGTTCCATCCGGTCGAATGCAATTAGGATGCCGGCCGGATCGGCCCCCTGGGCCCGGATGAGCTCGATCGCCTCCCGCTTGGCGCCTCCTTCCGTCACGACGTCGTCCACGATCAGGACCCGGCCGGCGAGCGGGGCGCCCACCACCAGGCCGCCCTCGCCGTGGTCCTTGGCCTCTTTCCGGTTGAAACTGTATGGCAGATTGTGACCTTTTTCCGCCAGCGCAACGGCCGTGGCGGCGACCAGCGTAATGCCTTTGTAAGCCGGCCCGAAGAGCTGGTCGCAGCGCAGGCCGGAGGCGAGATAGGCCTCCGCGTAGAACCCGCCCAGGCGACGCAGGCTCTCGCCGTCGTCGAAGAGCCCGGCGTTGAAGAAGTACGGCGTTTCGCGTCCCGCCTTGGTCACGAAGCGACCGAATCGCAGCACGCCGCGCGACAGGGCGAACGCGAGAAAATCCTGCCGGAAGCCGGTCATCGGCGTGGAATTTTACCTGTAAACTGCCCGGCGCCCGTGCGCATCGTCACCCTCAACGTCAACGGCATCCGCGCCGCGGAGAGGAAGGGCCTGTCTCGCTGGCTCAAGCGCGTGGAGCCCTGGGACGTCGTGTGCCTGCAGGAGATCAAGGCCAATGTCGACGAGGTGCCGCACGCGCTGCTCGCACCGTGCCGGTCGCACGGCTTTTTCCTCGCCGCGGGCCGCAAGGGCTACTCCGGCGTCGCGCTGTACGCGAAGTGCGAGCCCAAAGTGACCACCGGCTTCGGCTCGAGCGAGTTCGACGCCGAAGGGCGCTACCTCGAGGCCGATTTCGGCCGGGTCGCGGTCGCGAGCGTCTACCTGCCCTCCGGTTCGTCCGGACCGCATCGCCAGGCGTCGAAATTCCGCTTCATGGAAGCCTTCCTGCCGCATCTTCTGAAGCTCCGGAAGCGCCGGCGCGAGATCATCCTTTGCGGGGACTGGAACATAGCGCACCAGGCAATCGACCTCACGAACTGGCGCAGCAACCAGAAGAACTCGGGCTTCCTGCCGGAGGAGCGCGCGTGGCTCAGCCGCGTGTTCGACGAGATCGGCTTCGTCGACGTCTTCCGCAGCGTCAACAAGGAGCCGGGCCACTACACGTTCTGGTCCACGCGCGGCCACGCGTGGAGGAACAACGTCGGCTGGAGAATCGACTACCAGGTCGCCACGCCGCGCGTCGCCGCCGCGGCGCGCGCGGCCTCGATCTACAAGACGCGACGCTTCTCCGATCACGCCCCGGTGATCGTCGACTACGACTACGAGCTCGCCTGACCGCGGCGCGCGCCTGAAGCGCGCCCGGGCGAGACGGCACTCGACCGCATGATCCGGCTCACCGACGTCACCCTCGCCCGCGGCAGCAAGCGGCTGCTCGAGGGCGCCTCGCTCACCGTCCATGCGGGGCAGAAGCTCGGGCTCGTGGGCGCCAACGGGAGCGGCAAGTCGTCGCTGCTCGCGCTGCTCATGGGCGGCCTCGACGCCGACGCGGGCGAGGTCTCGTTGCCCGCCTCGTGGGTGATCGCTCACGTCGCGCAGGAGACGGCCGCCGTCGCGGTGCCCGCGATCGACTTCGTCCTCGACGGAGATGCCGAGCTGCGCGCGATCGAGCGGGCGCTCGCGGCCGGCGAAGCCGATTCGCAGGCCTCCGGCGAGCATCTCGCCGAGCTCCACCAGCGCTTCGGCACGATCGACGGCTACAGCGCCCGGGCGCGAGCCGCGACGCTGCTGGCCGGCCTGGGCTTCGCCAGCGAGCGTCACCGCGATCCCGTGACGAGCTTCTCGGGCGGCTGGCGCATGCGGCTGAACCTCGCGCAGGCGCTGATGACGCGCTCGGACCTGCTGCTCCTCGACGAGCCGACCAACCACCTCGACCTCGATGCGGTCCTCTGGTTCGAGGAGTGGCTCGCGCGCTACCCGGGCACGCTCGTGCTCGTGACCCACGATCGCGACTTCCTCGACGCCGTCGTCACGACCGTCGTCCACCTCGACGGCCGCAAGCTGCGCTCCTACAGCGGCAACTACACCGCCTTCGAGAGCCAGCGCGCGCAGGCGCTCGCGCAGCAGCAGGCCGCCTATCAGAAGCAGCAGCGCACGATCGCGCACCTGCGCTCCTACATCGATCGGTTCCGCGCCAAGGCGACCAAGGCAAGGCAGGCGCAGAGCCGGATCAAGGCGCTCGAGCGGATGGAGCTGATCGCCGCCGCCCACGTCGATAGCCCATTCGCCTTCGCCTTCCCGGCCACCACGATCCACGCGCGCCAGCTCGTCAAGCTCGACCACGTCGCCCTCGGCTACGGTGCGGCGCCGATCTTAAGCGGGCTCGACTGGTCGATCCTCGCCGGGGCGCGCATCGGGCTCCTCGGGCCCAACGGCGCCGGCAAGTCGACGCTGTTGCGCGCGGTCGCGGGTGAGCTCGCACCCCTCGCGGGACGAGTCCTCGCCGCCCAGGGGCTGCGCATCGGGTACTTCGCGCAGCACCAGGTCGAGCAGCTCCGGCTGGAGCACGATGCGCTGTGGCATCTGCGCCGGCTCGAGCCCGACGCCCGCGAGCAGGAGCTGCGCGACTTCCTGGGCGGGTTCGATTTCCGCGGCGACCGCGTCACGGCTGCGGCCGGCGAATTCTCCGGCGGCGAAAAAGCGCGGCTTACGCTCGCGCTGCTCGTGCGCCAGCGGCCGAACCTCCTGCTGCTCGACGAGCCCACCAACCACCTCGACATCGAGATGCGCGAGGCGCTGACCGAGGCGCTCCAGGACTACGAAGGCGCGCTCGTCGTCGTCGCCCACGACCGGCACCTGCTGCGCGCGACGGCGGACGAGCTGTGGCTCGTGGACGACGGATCGCTGTCGGCCTTCGACGGGGACCTGGACGACTACCGCGAGTGGGTGCGCAGCCGCCGCAGCGACGGCGAGGGCGAGGAGGCCGCTCGCGGCCCAGCCGATCGCAGGACGCGCCGCCGCGCCGAAGCCGAGGAACGAGCGCGCCTCGCGGAGCTCAAGCGCCCGCTCGCGGGCAAGCTCGTCGTCGTGGAGGCCGAGATGCAGGCTCTCCAAGGGGAGAAGCAGGAGCTCGAGGCCTGGCTTGCGACGGAGGACGCCTACGCGGAAACGAGCAAGGAGAACCTCGTCGCTGCGCTCGAGCGCCAGGGCGACCTGACGTGGCGGCTCGCCCGCGCCGAAGCGGCGTGGCTCGAGCTGCAGTCTCAGCTGGAGGCGATCGACCGGTCGTGACCGGCTTCCGGCGGTCCGGCGGCGAGCGCATCGCGCGTTGCTTCAATCGGGAGGCAGCTGTACCTCGGCCGCGATGCGCCAGGCCCCGTTGCGGTCGCGCTGCCACACGTGGACGTAGTAGCCCGCGGCTTCTTCGGCGCCGCCGACGGAGCGCTGGTAGCGTCCGTAGGTGAAGCCGAGGTCGTCGCTCGAGGACGCGCCCACGCCGGAGGGCAGCCAGACGACCCGCCGGCCGCTCGCGGCGAGCGCTTTGCGCGCCGCGTCGGCACCGATCAGCGCGTAGCTGCCTTCGCGCAGAATGCGCGCGGAGTCCGCGAGCAGCTCGAAGTAGGAAGCGGCGGCCGCGGGATCCGGATCGAGGCTTCGCGCCTCGCGCTCGAGCGCGAGGAGCTCGTCCGCGCCGCGCCCGGGCTCGCTTGCCTCGCGCCATCGCACCGGCACCGTCGACGGGTCGGTCCGCGCGGCGAGCGAATCGGGAGCGGGCGCGGCAGGCGTCGAGACGCCGGCATCCAGGGCCACGCGCCATAGGCCGTTCTCGCGCCTCCAGACCGAGAAGAAATAGCCGTAGCGCGCCGGTGCGCTCGCGTCGCGCTGATTCGACAGCGAGTACGGCCCGGTCGTGTAGCCGAGGTCGCCGGCGCGCGCGACCGCGCCCGCCTGCGGCGACCAGTCGAGCAAAAACGCGAGCGGATCGGCGGGTGCGGGCCGCGCGAGCATGCGTTCGCGCATGACGCCCGGACCGGGCCGGAAGTCGATCCCGTCGACCGCGAAATAGTGGAGGAACGCCGCGCGAATGCCACGCTCGGTCGACTCCCTGGCGAAGGCGCGCTCGGCGGAGAAGAGCTCGTCGAGCTGGGCGTCCGGCGTCGGCGCAGGCGCAGCGCAGGCGCCCACCACCAGCGCCGCGATCACGCCCGCCCTGCGCGCACCCGGCGCTCGGGCCGGGCGTGGTCTGTGCATCCGCATTGGTCTCGTTCGCCGGCAGGCGCGCCAGGCCCGATCAGAGCATAGCGGCGGCGGCGCGTCCAGCGCGCGTCGCGAGCTCTGCGGCGCGGCGTCGCGGTTTCACGGACGGATCGGACCGCCCGGCGGGGGCGCCGGGCGCACGGCCGCCTCGGCTCGACCGTTCCAGGGCGCGACGCTCAGGAGCAGCGCCATCCCCGGAAGCGCCAGCGCTGCGCACAGCAGGAAGAAGGCGAACCAGCCCGTGTGCTCGACGATCCAGCCCGTGCTCGCGTTGACCAGCGCGCGTGGGACCGACGCGAGGCTCGTGAACAGCGCGAACTGGGTCGCGGTGTAGCGCGGATCGGTCGCGCGGGCGATGAACGCGGTGAAGGCAGCGGTCCCCAGGCCCACGCCGAGCGCTTCGAAGGCGATCACCAGCGCGAGCAGCAGCCGATCCGCCCGGTTCACGTAGGCGAGCCAGGCGAAGCCGAGGATCGACACGACCTGCACGAGGCCGAAGAGCCACAGGCCGCGGTTGATGCCGATCTTGAGCATCCAGAGCCCGCCGAGCAGCCCGCCGGCGACGCTCGCCCAGAGTCCCGCGTTCTTGGCGATGAGCCCGATCTCGGAGAGCGAGAAGCCCATGTCCAGGTAGAAAGGCGTCGCGAGCGCGGTCGCCATCGAGTCGCCGAGCTTGTAGAGGAAGATGAACGCCAGCACGAGAAGCGCCGCGCCGACGCCGGAGCGCGTCACGAACTCGTGGAACGGCTCGACGACGGCTTCCTTAAGCGTGCGCGGAGCTGGCTGCGCGAGCGCGGGCTCCGCGACCAGGAAGGTATTGGCGATGCCCGGCAGCATGAACAGCGCCGTCACCGTGAATACCGTCTGCCACGGCAGCAGGTCGGCGAGGATGAGCGACAGCGCGCCCGGAACGAGGCTCGAGATGCGGTAGGCCTGCACGTGGATCGCGTTGCCGAGCCCGAGCTCCGCGTCGGGCAGGAGCTGGCGGCGGTAGGCGTCGAGCACGATGTCCTGGGTCGCGGCGAAGAAGGCGACCACCGCCGCGAGGTACGCGATCGTCCACAGGTCGAGCTGCGGGGAGAGCATGCCGAACAGCGGTATGGACACGAGCAGCAAGAGCTGCGTCGCGAGCATCCACCCGCGTCGGCGTCCGAGCACCGGCACGGCGTAGCGGTCGACCAGGGGCGACCACAGGAACTTCCATGTGAAGGGCAGCTGGATCAGCGCAAAAAGGCCGATCGAGCGCAGGTCCACGTGCTCGGAGCGCAGCCACGCCGGAAGGAGGTTGAGCAGGATGTAGAGCGGCAGGCCGGAGCTGAATCCCGTGAACACGCAGATCAGCATCCGCCGGTTGAAAAGCGCCTTGCGCCAGCCGACCGATTCACCCATCGTCGGCATTCTAGTGCGGCCCCTCGGTGCCGCCTACCTGCGCCGGAAGCGGTAGATGGCGAGCGAGCCGAGGAGGTTCGGAAGCCAGCTCACCCGGCGCGCGTCGTGCAGCACGACGCGCTCGAGCACGGCGAAACCGTGCGCCGCGCAGAACGCGTCGAAGTCGGCGACCGTGCACAGGTGCACGTTGGGCGTGTCGTACCACTGATACGGCAGGCTCACCGAGACGGGCATCCGGCCGAGCATGACCTGGGCGCGATGCGACCAGTGCCCGAAGTTGGGAAAGGTGACGATCGCCTCGCGGCCGACCCGCAGCATCTCGAGCACGATCTCCTCGGTGTGGCGCATCGCTTGCAGCGTCTGCGACAGGATGACGCTGTCGAAGCTCTGGTCGTCGAAGCCCGCGAGGCCGGATTCGAGGTCGCTCTGGATCACGTTGATGCCGTTGCCGATCGAGGCGAGCACACCCGCATCGTCGATCTCGATCCCGTAGCCGGTCACGCGGCGCGACTCGCGCAGGAAAGCGAACAGGCTCCCGTCGCCGCAGCCCAGGTCGAGCACCCGCGCTCCGGGCGCGATCCACCCCGCGATCGTGGAGAAATCCGGGCGCAGGATGCGCGTCATGGCGACAAGAGCTCGAGGTACTTGCGCACGACGGCGTGGTACTGCGGCGTGTCGAGCAGGAAAGCGTCGTGGCCGTGCGGCGCCACGATCTCGGCGTAGGAGACGTCGAGCGCGTTGTCGACCAGCGCCTTCACGATCTCTCGCGCGCGCGCCGGCGAGAAGCGCCAGTCGGTGGTGAAGGACACGACCAGGAAGGGGCAGGTGGCGGCCGAGAGCGCCTTCGCGAGGCTTCCGCCCGCGGCCGCCGCGGGATCGAAGTAGTCGAGCGCCTTGGTAATGCGCAGGTAGGTGTTGGCGTCGAAGTACTCGGAGAATTTCTCGCCCTGGTAGCGCAGGTAGGACTCGATCTCGAACTCCGGCGCGAACGAGTAGTGGAGGCCTTCCCGCAGGGAGCGGCCGAATTTCTCGCCCATCTGCTCGTCGGAGATGTAGGTGATGTGCCCGATCATGCGGGCGACGCGAAGCCCCCGGACGGGCTTGACGCCGCGGGCGTAGTAATGCCCGTCGTGGAAATCGGGATCGGTGAGGATCGCCGCGCGCGCGACTTCGTTGAAGGCGATGTTCTGCGCCGAGAGGTTCGGGGCCGCGGCGATGACCAGGGCGCTGGCGATGCGCTGCGGATAGCGGATCGCCCAGGAGAGCGCCTGCATGCCGCCCAGGCTTCCGCCCATCACCGCCGCAAAACGCTCGATGCCGAGCCGGTCGGCGAGCCGCGCCTGCGCATCGACCCAGTCCTCGACGGTCACGATCGGAAAATCGGAGCCCCAGGGCTTGCCCGTGGCCGGGTTGATCGACGCGGGGCCCGTCGAGCCGAAGCAGCTGCCGATGTTGTTGACGCCGACGACGAAGAACCGATCGGTGTCGACCGGCTTGCCCGGACCGACCATGTTGTCCCACCAGCCTTCGCTGTCGGCGCGATCCGCATACGTGCCGGCGACGTGGTGCGACGCGTTGAGCGCGTGGCAGACGAGGATGGCATTGGAGCGCCTCTCGTCGAGCGTGCCGTAGGTCTCGTAGACCAGCTCGAAGCCAGGCAGCACTGCGCCCGAGGACAGCGGCAGCGCTTCCCCGAACGAGGCGCGCTGCGCTTGCACGATGCCGACGGAGCCGAGTGAGGTCATGGGCGACAAAAAACCCGACCAGCTTTGCGCTAATCGGGTCGGAGCAACCTCAACCTCGCCGCTTTAGCCGAATTTGTCGAAGGCCCCGTTGCCGCGGAAGGACCTTCTTCGCGCCCGCAAGCTGATCGTCAAATCGGCGCGTCTGAGGCGTAGTTTAGCGGCGCATGGCGGCTTGTCAATTCAGGCGTTGAGCCTCGCGAGGAGCGCGACGAGCTTCGCCGGCTCGTCGGTGCGGCGCATCCGCGCGACGATCGCCCGGGCTGCCGCGAGCTCGCTCGTCAGCACGCGCTGCTTGACCGCGAGTACGTGCGCGGGGTGCATCGAGAAGTCGAGCAGCCCCATGCCGAGCAGCAGGCGCGTGAAGCGCACGTCGCCCGCCATCTCGCCGCAGACGGCGATCGGGACGCCGGCCTTGCTGGCGCTTGAGATCGCGAGCGCGATCAGCTTGATCACGGCCGGGTGCAGCGCATCGTAGAGCTGCGATACCGCGTCGTCGGCGCGATCGACCGCGAGCGTGTACTGGATCAGGTCGTTGGTGCCGATCGACAGGAAGTCGAGCCGGCTCGCAAAGGCGCCCATCGACAGCACGGCCGCGGGGATCTCGATCATGCCGCCCACCTCGATGCCCGCGTCGAAGGCGATCTTCTGCTCGCGCAGGGCCTCCTTCGCCTGAGCGATCAGCGCCAGCGCCTGCTCGATCTCGCCTACGCTGGAGAGCATCGGCAGCAGGATCTTCACCTTGCCGTAGGGCGACGCGCGCAGGATCGCCCGGAGCTGCGTGAGAAAGAGCCGCGGCTCGGCCAGGCAGAAGCGCACCGCTCGCAGCCCCAGCGCGGGATTCGGCGCGACGCGCGTGAGGCCGTCGAGGCCCTCCTTGTGCTTGTCGGCGCCGAGATCGAAGGTGCGGATCGTGACGGGCCTCCCTTTCATGCCCGCGGCGACCGCGCGGTAGGCCTCGAACTGCTCGTCCTCCGAGGGAAGACCGTCGCGATTGAGGAACAGGAACTCGGTGCGGAAGAGGCCCACGCCGCTCGCTCCGTTCTCGATCGCGGGCTCGAGGTCCTCGGGCAGCTCGATGTTGGCGTTGAGCTCGACCCGGCAGCCGTCGAGGGTCGTGGCGGGCGTGGTCCGCAACCGGCGAAGCTTGGCGAGCTCGAGCTCGAACTCCTCCTGCCGCAGCCGATACTCGGCGAGCACCGAATGGTCGGGATTGACGATGACGACGTTGCGCGCGCCGTCCACGATCAGCATCTCGTTCTCGCGGATCAGCGCACGGGCGTTGTGCGTCGCGACCACCGCGGGGACGTTGAGGCTGCGCGCGACGATGGCGGTGTGCGAGGTCACGCCGCCCAGATCGGTGAGGAAGGCCGCGAAATGCTTGTTCTTGAACTGGATCACGTCGGCAGGCGACAGGTCGTGCGCGACCAGGATGGCGTGCTCCTGGGAGGGGCGCACCGGTCCGGGGCGCCCCATGAGGACCTTGAGCACGCGCTCCACGACATGCACGACGTCCGCCTTGCGCTCGCGAAGATACGGATCCTCGATCGAGTCGAACTGCTCGATGAGCACGCCGAGCTGCTGAGTGAGCGCCCATTCCGCGTTGCACAACTGCTCGGCGATCGTGCGCTTGGGCGCCTCGTGCAGCGTCGGATCGGTGAGGATCATCCAGTGCACGTCGAGGAAGGCGCCGAACTCGGCCGGGGCATCGCTGGCGGTCATCGTGCCGTGCAGGCTCTCGAGCTCCTTCTGCACGGTGCGCATGGCATGGCTCAGGCGCTCGATCTCGGAATGGACCTGCTCCGGCACGATCGAGTAGTGGGCGACCTCGAGCGTCGCGTGGGAAACGAGCTGCGCCCGGCCGATGGCGATGCCGCCCGAGACGCCGATGCCGTGCAGCACGAAGCTCATCGGCGCGAACCCGCCGTCATCGCCGGGCGTTCTATCGTTCTTCCCCGAAGCGATCGGCGATGAGCTGAACCATCGCGGTCATCGCTTCCGTCTCGTCCGGCCCGCTGGTCTCCACCCGGATCGTCGCTCCGACGCCCGCGGCCAACAGCATCACTGCGAGCATGCTGCGCGCGCTGGCGCGGCGGCCGTTCCAGATGAGCGATATGCTGCAGCGGAAGCGCGAGGCGACCGCGACGACCCTGGCGCTCGCACGGGCGTGGAGCCCGAAGCGGTTCGTGAGCTTGACGAGACGTGTCTGCATGTTGATCCGCAAGTAGCATACCGGCACGCGAAGGTAGCGGGGAAGCATCGAGCGTGCTCTCCCATTGATCGGGCCGCTTGCGGATTGGTTCCTGGCGATGGCGAAATTTCATGTGTCGTCGATCGACGACCCCAGAGGGTCAGGCGTCGCGCAAGCTCACTGCCCCTCTCCGAAATAATCCCCGATCAAGGCGATGAGCGCGTTCATCGCCTCGGTTTCGTCAGGTCCGTCAGTTTCCAGCGTGATGCGGCTGCCCCTCCCCGCCGCCAACATCATCACGCCCATGATGCTCTTGGCGTTGACCTTGCGACCGTTGCGCGCAAGCGAAACGTCGCACTGGTACTTCGCCGCGAGCTGCGTGAGCTTGGCCGACGCCCGGGCGTGCAGCCCGAGCTTGTTGACGATCTCAACCTCTTGTTGCCGCATACCGCGGATCGACTTCCACGTGCAGGACGCCGTCGCAACCGCCGCTGATCGCCTTCTTGATCATCGTGCCGAGATCGCGGTCCCTGTACGTCAGCGCCCGCACGAGCATCGGCAGATTGACGCCGGCCACGGCTTCGACGCGGCCCGGGATCAGGAGCTTGCTCGCGAGGTTGGACGGGGTTGCGCCGTAGATGTCGGAGAAGACCAGCACGCCCTCGCCGGTGTCGAGCCTCTGCACCAGCTCCCGCGCCCTGGGCAGCAGCAGGGACGGATCGTCCTTGGCGCCGACGGAGAAGGTCTCGAATTGGGCCGGGCGCTGCCCGAGCACGTGCGTGACGGCCGCCGCCAGGCTGCTCGCGAGCGTCCCGTGGCAGACGATCAGGATGCCGATCATGGGACCAAGGCTCCCCTTCCGGACCATCTTAGCAGAACGGGCGTGCGCAGGCGCCTGGCGGGAGCCTGTCGCGCCGCTAACGACAGGCGGCGACCAGCGCCTCGGCGAAGCGTCCGGCGACGTCGTAGCCAGTTTGCTGCGCGATCTCGACGAATCCTGTCGGACTGGTGACGTTGACCTCGGTGAGATAGTCGCCGATGACGTCCAGGCCCACCACCAGCATCCCCTCCGCCCAGAGCCTGGGGCCGACGCTCTCGGCGATCTGCCGATCGCGGCGCGAGATCGGTCGCGCGACGCCGAGGCCGCCTGCGGCGAGGTTGCCCCGGGTCTCGCCCGGCTTGGGGATGCGCGCGAGAACCTGCGGCACGGGCTCGCCCGCGATCACGATCACGCGCTTGTCGCCGTCGACGATTTCGGGAATGAACCGCTGCGCCATCACGGTCCGCGCGCCGTGGTGGCCCACGGTCTCGACGATCACGTTGCGATTGGGGTCGTCCCGGCGGACACGGAAGACCGAGGCGCCGCCCATGCCGTCGAGCGGCTTCAGGATCGAGTCCCGGTGCTCGTCGATGAACCCGTGCAGGAGCTCGGGATCGCGCGTGACCAGCGTGGGGACGATGAATTCGGCGAAGCGCGCGATCGCCATCTTCTCGTTGTAATCGCGCAGCGCCCGCGGCCGGTTGAACACGCGCGCGCCGCGCGCTTCCGCCGCCTCAAGCAGGTACGTCGAGTACACGTACTCCATGTCGAAGGGCGGGTCCTTGCGCATCAGTACCGCGTCGAAGGACTCGAGCGGGCGAACCGAGGCCTCGCCGGTCCGGAACCAGTCGTGCTCGTCGGCGGCGAGCTCGAGCGGCCGGATGTCGGCGAGCGTCTCGCCGGCGCGCCACAGGAGGTCCGGCTGCCCGGTCACGGCGAGGCGGTGACCACCCTTGGCGAGCGCGCGCATCATCGCGACGCTCGTGTCCTTGTAGGCCTTGAGCTCGGGCAGCGGATCGAGGATGAAGGCGAATTCCATGCCGGGCGAAGTCGGTCCGGGAGCGCCATCGTACTACTTACTACGCTGCGCGGAGGGCTCGGGCCTTCCGGAGGATGAGGCTTGCCGGCTCAGGCGATCCGCAGTGCGAGCGCCTTGAGCCACTTGACGTGGCGGACCGGACGCGCGTCGGACGTCACGATGAGCGCGATGCGCCCTTCATCGTCGGGCAGCGCGGCCCCGTCGCGCTCGTAGACGACGTACACGCCGTCCCCGATGGGCGTGAGGAAGAGCTCGGCCCAGGAAAAGACGACTTCGTAGCCGTCGCCGGCGGTCGCGACGACGTAGCTCTTCCGGAGCTCGCGCGGATTCCCTTCGACGGGCCTGGCCGCCGCGAGGACGTCCCGCAGGAGGCAGCCCCTGTAGTGGCGGATCGGGCCGGGCCCGCCCTTGTGCTCGCCGCGTCCCGGCGCGTAGTCGACCTGGTGGGCCGGGTAGCGCTTGAGGTCCGCGACCGTGAGCGACAGCGGCTGCTCGACGTTGCCCGCGACGGCGAGCGTCGAGCTGACGGGCGACGAAGTTTGCGCGGCGAGGCCGGCGGCCCAGAGGAGCGTGACGAACGCGGCGACGAGCAGCCGGCTAAGAGGCAGCGACATGCTAGTCGACCCCGACCAGGACGCTGGTCGCCTTGATCAGCACGTGCGCGGGCTTGCCCGCGGCGAGGCCGAGGCTCTGCGCCGATCCGGCGCTGATGACCGCGACGACGTCGATGCCCGGGGCGACCGTGATCGTGACCTCGGCACTGACGGGGCCCCTGACGACGTTCTTGACCGTTCCGGAGAACTGATTGCGCGCACTGATCTTCATGGAAGTCTTCCTTCAGAAGGTTGAGTTGATCCGATGCCGGCGCTAGCGCATCCGATCGTCGGCGCGCAGTGACGGGGCACGATCGAGCTTCCCGTCGAACCAGCCGATCCGGCATTGCGGGCGGCTGTCGAAAGCTGGCACGTAGGGCTTGATATCGATGACGGGCGTCCCCGAGACCATGTCGACGTTGCCGATATCGAGCACGTTGCCCCGCCTCGCCAGGAGACGCACGGTCGAGAGGCCGATCCGGTTGGGTCGCGTCGGCGCGCGCGTCGCGAACACCCCGCGAGATTCGTTGTCCAGGAAGGGCGTCACCTCCAAGCGCTCGTTGTTTGCCAGGTGAAAGCGATAGACGAGGATCAGGTAGTCGAAGCCGTCGATATCGCGCAGGCCCTCGACATAGTCGTCGTAGACCTCCAGCGTACCGACGGTATCGCTGAACGCCGCCTGGATAGGAACGCCCTCCGGGGTGGGATGCGGGCAATGCACCACGCCGATCGGAGAGAGGGTGATCTCCACGGCTCGCCGCTATTTCTCGGCCCGATGCCGCCGCCGAACGTCGCGCAGCATCGACCTCAACTTGCGCGTCACCGCTGAGCTCGTCTCCCGCTCCACCGCGCGATAGCGCTTCACGAGGTCGGCGCCTGCATGCGTGAGCGCCGTGCCCCCGCCGCGCTTGCCGCCCGCCGCGGTCCTTACCGCCGCTTCGACCAGACAACGGTTCGTCTCGTCGACGAGGAGCCAGGCGCGACGATAGGACATTCCCAGCATTTTCGCCGCGGCCGTGATCGATCCCGTGCTGCCGATCGCCTCCAGAAGCGCGATCTTGCCCGGACCGATCGCGGGCTCGCTCCCGTCGATGCGATCGCGGATGTGGAAACGCACGCCGGGTTTCACGCCAGTTCCCGCTGCTTACGCATAGCCGACGCTTCCCTGGTTGAACGAAACCGCCTTCACGAGGGCATAGACCTCCTGCCCGACGCCCAATCCCATTTCGCGCAGCGAGCGACGGGTGATCCTCGCGACCAGACGCGCGGCGCCGATCGCGAGCTCGATGTCCGCCGTCGACGCCTCGTCGCCACCGATCGATGTTACCCGTCCGGGCAGGATGTTGAGAATGCTTATTTCCGCGGGCTTGCGCAAGGCAAGCGACACGTCGCGAGCCAGGATCCTCGCCCGCACCCGCTCGCCGGGCGCGTCGGCAAGCAGCGGGACGACGAGCTTGCCGCCGTCGAAGGCGAGCGTGGTGAGTCGCTCGCCCGCATCGTGCTCCACGACCCGCGTGTCGATCAGCGAGCCCAGCTCGTCGCGATCGGCCGTCGGCATCAGGTTGGCCCGGCGCATCGCCTCTTCGGGGTTGCCCACGGCCACGCTCTTGCCTTCCGCCAGAAGGACCACCGTGTCGGCGAGGCGCGCGACCTCGGGCACGGAATGGCTGACGTACACCATCGGGATGTGGAGCTCATCGCGCAAGCGCTCGATGTAGGCCAGGATCTCGGCTTTGCGCGAAGCGTCGAGCGAGGCGAGCGGCTCGTCGAAGAGCATGATCCTCGGTTGCGCCAGCAGCGCCCGCCCGATCGCCACGCGCTGCCTCTCGCCGCCGGACAGCGCGATCGGCCGCCGCCCGAGCAACGAACCGATGCCGAGGAGCTCGATCACCCTGTCCTCGTCGATGAAGTGCTCCGCCCTCGGCCGCAGCCTGCGCCCGTACAGCAGGTTGGCCCGGACGTCCAGGTGAGGAAAGAGCAACGAGTCCTGGAAGACGTAGCCTACGCGCCGCTCCTCGGGCGCGAGGTCGATGTTCTGCGCCGCGTCGAGCAGGCGCTTGCCGTCGACGACGATCGAACCTCGCTGGGGGTGGGTGATGCCCGCGATCGCGTTCACTACGCTGGTCTTGCCGGAGCCGGAGCCGCCGAACAGCCCCACGATCGGCGCCTCGGCGCGGAAAGCCACCGAAAGATGGAACCTGCCGAGCTGCTGCTCGATGTCGACCTCGATCATTGGCGTCCTGCCGGGTCGACGCGCCGCGTCAGCCACTCCGACGTCGCGAGCGCAATGAGCGATAGCACGACGGCGATGATGCTGAGCCGCAGGGCCGCGGCGTCGCCGCTCGGAACCTGGGTGAACGTGTAGATCGCGAGCGGCAGCGTCTGCGTCTCGCCCGGGATGTTCGAGACGAAGGTGATGGTCGCGCCGAACTCTCCGAGCCCGCGCGCAAAGGACAGGAGCGTCCCGGTGATGACGCCGGGGAGCGCGAGCGGCAGGGTAATCGATGCGAACACCCACAAGCCAGAGCCGCCCAGGGTTCGCGCCGCCGTTTCGAGACGACGGTCGATGGCCGCGATCGAAAGGCGGATGGCGCGGACCATGAGCGGGAAGCCCATGACGGCCGAGGCGAGCGCCGCGCCGGTCCAGCGAAACGCGAAGACGATCCCGAACCACTGATCGAGCAGGCTTCCGACGGGGCCGTGCTTGCCGAACAGCACGAGGAGCGCATAGCCGACGACGACCGGGGGGAGCACGAGGGGAAGATGGACGATCGCGTCGAACAGCATCTTCCCGGGAAACGAGAACCGGGCGAGTACATACGCCACGAGGATCGCCAGGGGCAGGCTGCAGACGACACTTACGAGGGCGACGCGGAGGCTCAGCGCGATGATGCTCCACTCGTCGGGCGTCAGCCCGGGCATGGCCTATTGCGCCGGCGCGAATCCGTACGTCTCCCAGACCGGCCGGGCGGCTGGCGAGCGCAGATACTCGACGAGAGCACCGGCCGCGCTCGACTTCGCATCGGCCACGACGGCGACGGGGTAGACGATCGGCGCGTAGCTGCTGGTCGGGAAGTCGTCGACGACCTTCACCCCCTTGTCGGCCAGGGCGTCGGTCTTGTAGACGATTCCGAAAGGCGCCTCGCCGCGCGATACGAGGGCGAGCGCCGCGCGCACCGTCTCCGCGCGCGCCACCTGGCCCTCGACCGATTTCCACACACCCAGGCTCTCGAGCGCGCTCTTGCCGTACTTTCCGGCCGGCACGCTGTCCGGATTGGCCATCGCCAGCCTGTCCGACCCGAGCGCGGAGGCGAGCGCGAAGTTCGGCCCGATCTTGAGCGTCGACGTGCTGCCCGCCGGCGCGACCAGCACCAGCGTGTTGTTGAGAAGCTTCGAGCGTGTGTTCGGCCTGAGCAGCTTCCGCTGGTCGAGGTAGTCCATCCAATCCAGGTCTGCTGAAATGAATACGTCCGCGGGAGCGCCCGATTCGATCTGCTTCGCGAGCGCGTTGCTGCCGCCGTAGGACACGACCACCTTGTTCCCGGTCGTCGCCTCGAACCGGCGCGCCTGCTCGTCCATGGACTCCTTGAGGCTTGCGGCGGCGAAGACCGTCACGTCGACCGCCACGGCCGGGGACGGCAGGAGGAGAGCGACGCCGGCGACCGCCAGCGTACCGAGTACCGCACGAAGCAGAGGCATCGAGCTCTCCGGTGTTTTCCTGAGGTGTTGCCTCGGTAATATATAGCAAACTATAACGTCGGCCAAACCGCGCAGACCCGGCGCATGCCGGCAGCCGCCGCTTTCGACCCGCGCTCACGCTGACGCCGGCCGCGATGGCTCGATTCTTGATTTGCCGGCAGGCTATGTCTGTGCAAATATAGCGGCGATTCTGGTTATAGTTGCTGGCATATAGCGCTTTGCGGCGGAGCCCCCGCGAACCAAGGGAGGCGAACGGCATGGACCCGATCACGATGGATTCGCTCACGGCCTACGAGGTCGCCAGCGACGGCTCCAGGGTGCGACTGGGCCGCCACGGGTGCCGGCGGAACCACGTCGCTGCTCTCGGTCGGCGAGATCGATCCGCTGTTCGGCGGGACGGGTCAACCGTACCTGGTGGCGTACGAGGAAAACGGCGCGCTGCTTTCGACGCCGACGCTCGTCGTGCCGCAGGACCCGACCGGCACGAGAGACCTGGCAGGCCTTGTGAACCTATCTATCCTCGGCGCGCCCCGCCCCCCCGGTAGGCCCCGGCGGAACGACGACCCAGCGCGATCTCACGGGTGTGGCCAGCCCCGCAACGTACGACCTCGCCGGGTTGCCGGCGCTTCCCGCCACCACCGACACGGGCGTGGTCTTTTTCGCCGGCTCGACTCAGAACGGGCCGCACGCCTACACGGGCGTCGCGCTCTGGACGCTGCTTGCGGGCGCGGGCATCGGCGATATCCTGGACAGCTATCTCCTCGCGACGGGAAGCGACGGCTACCAAGTGCTGTTCTCGCTCGCCGAGCTCGACCCGGCATTGGGCGGTCGGAGCGACTTGGTCGCCTACCAGGTCGACGGCGCTTCGCTAGGGTCCAACGGCTTCTCCCGGACCGTGCTGCCCGGCGACCTGCGAGGCGGTCGATACGTCTCCAACCTCGCCTTGCTCAAGGTCGTAGACGAGCCTCCCGTTCTGGCGACGATAGGGCTGCTTTTCGCCGCAATGCTCGCAACGCGCCGGCGGCGCTCGAGCTAGCATCCGACCAAAGAGGCCGGACGAACGCGCTCGAGCCGCTTGGCTCGGGCGCGCAGACTCAAGCCCGTCGGCTTCGAGTTATATTCGACGGCTGGCTCTCGTCAGCGCGCCAGCGCTCGCCCCGATGCTCAAGGTCAAGCTCGACGCCAACCTACGCCTCGGGCGGGACGCGATGTACGTTGTCCCTCCCGAGCTTCTCGCGCTGCTCGCGTCCATCCAGCGCCACGGCTCGCTCGTGACCGCGATCCGCGAGGCGGACGTGTCGTACCGCCACGCGTGGGGCCTGCTGCGCCGCTGGGAGGCGATCACCGGGCACAAGCTCGTGGTCCAGACCCGCGGGCAGGGGACCGATCTCACGCCCTTCGGCAAGCGGCTGGCGGAAGTCCGCGACTGGCTCGCGCCGCGAATCGAGCAGAGCATCAACGGGCTCGACCGGGCTCTCGCCGACCACCTGAACGTCGCGAGCGACTTCACGCGCACCCGCATCGAGATCCACGCGAGCCACGATATCGCGCTTCTCAAGCTCAAGGAGCGCCTCGACGGCCAGTTCGCGATCGACCTGCACTTCGAAGGCAGCCTGAATAGCCTCGACAGCCTGGCGCGCGGCGATTGCGACGTCGCCGGCTTCCATGTCCCGGATCCGCCGACGCTTCTGGGAGCACTGCTCGAGGAGTTCAGGCCGCGTCTCAATCGGCGCGAGCACTACGTTGCGCGCCTGCTCTCGCGCCATCAGGGCCTGATGATCGCCAAGGAGGCTTCCCGGCGCGTGCGCGGCCTCAAGGACCTCGCTCGGTTGGGCCTGCGGTTCGTCAACCGCGAGCGCGGGTCGGGGACCCGGCTGCTCTTCGACGCCATGCTCGCGCGCGACGGCCTCGCGGCGGCGGCGATCAAAGGCTACGAGCACGAGGAGTTCACACACATGGCGACCGCGGCCACGGTGCGGGCGGGAATGGCCGACGCCGCCTTCGGCATCGAGGCCGCGGCCCGTGCGCACGGCCTCGGCTTCGTGCACCTCGTGACCGAGCACTATTACGTCGCCTGCCGCCGGAGCTCGTCGGCGCGCGTGGCCGTCGACACGATGGTCGCGGTCGCCCGGAGCAGCGCCTTCGCGCGGGCGGTCGCGCGCATCGGCGGCTACGAGACGAAGTCCTCGCGCGCCGAGATCCACTTGAGCGACCTGTTCGGGCCCCCGGCCCGGTCCTGAATGGTGGTCTCGGCCCGCGGTCGCCGTTCCGCCGGCCATCCTTCGCGAGCAGGAAGAAAGACGCCCTGGCCGCCCGTAGCGGGTCATATGCAAACGGATACATAAGCCCCGTGGGCGACGCTTCTCCCCAGCGTGAATTACACAAAAGCTTCAATTGCCAATTGGCTTACGCGGACATATAGTGGCCGAAGCCTTTTGCAGCGCCGTGCGGGCGCCGAGGCAGGCGCCCGTCGTCATCGAAGCGCTGGCGGGAAGCGCGATCTTCCTTCCACAGCGCAGTTTTGGGGGAGTTCTATGGACATGAACCGCCGGCAATTTTTCAAAGCCTGCGCGGCCGGGCTCGGAGGCTCGAGCCTTGCCCTGCTCGGGTTCTCTCCGCAGCCCGTCCTCGCCGAGGCCCGCAGCTTCAAGCTCGCGCGCACCACCGAGACGCGCAACACCTGCACCTACTGCTCGGTCGGATGCGGGATCATCATGTACAGCCTGGGCGACAACGCGAAGAACGCCCATTCCCAGATCATCCACATCGAGGGCGACCCCGATCACCCCGTGAACCGGGGAACGCTGTGTCCCAAGGGCGCGGGACTGCTCGATTACATCCACAGCCCCAACCGGCTTCGGCACCCCGAATACCGGGCGCCGGGGTCCAGCGAGTGGAAGCGCATCTCTTGGGACGAGGCCTTCGACCGCGTGGTCAAGCTGATGAAGGCCGACCGCGACGCGAACTTCGTCGCGGGCACCGCCGACGGCAAGGTGGTCAATCGCTGGCTGACGACCGGCATGCTCGCGGCTTCAGCCTCCAGCAACGAAGCCGGCTACATCACGCACAAGCTCGCGCGCAGCTTGGGGATGCTCGTATTCGATAATCAGGCACGTGTCTGACACGGCCCGACGGTGGCCAGTCTGGCCCCGACGTTTGGCCGCGGCGCGATGACCAACCACTGGGTTGACATCAAGAACGCCGACGTCGTGCTGATCATGGGTGGGAACGCCGCCGAGGCGCACCCGTGCGGATTCAAGTGGGTGACCGAAGCCAAGGCGCACAACAAGGCCCGGCTCGTCGTCGTCGACCCGCGTTTCACGCGCTCGGCGGCGATGGCCGACTACTACGCCCCGATCCGCGTAGGCACCGACATCGCCTTCCTGGGCGGCGTGATCAACTACCTCATCACCAACGACAAGATCCAGCACGAATACGTCAAGCACTATACCAACGCGACCTTCGTGCTGAACGAGACCTACGGGTTCGCCGACGGACTGTTCACCGGCTACAACGAGGCCAAGCGAAGCTACGACCCGAGCACCTGGGGGTACGAGACCGGCAAGGATGGCTATGCCACGGTCGATCCGACCATGCAGCATCCGCGCTGCGTCTTCCAGGTGATGAAGAAGCACTACTCACGCTACACGCCGGAGCTCGTCTCCCAGATCTGCGGGACGCCGAAGGACGCGTTCCTCAAGGTCTGCGAGCACATCGCGTCGACCTCCGCGCCGGATCGTGTGATGACGATCATGTACGCGCTCGGCTGGACGCAGCACTCGCAAGGCTCGCAGATGATCCGCACCGGCGCGATCGTGCAGCTGCTGCTCGGCAACATCGGGCTGGCCGGCGGCGGGATGAACGCGCTGCGCGGGCACAGCAACATCCAGGGCCTCACGGACCTGGGCCTGCTCTCGAACTCGCTCCCCGGCTACCTCTCGCTGCCTCGCGACGCCGAGCAGAACTACGAGGACTACATCAGGGTCCGGACGACGAAGCCGGTGCGACCGAACCAGATGAGCTACTGGCAGAACTATCCGAAGTTCCACGTGAGCCTCATGAAGGCGTGGTACGGCGACGCGGCGACCAAGGAGAACAACTGGGCGTACAGCTACCTGCCCAAGCTCGACCGCGTCTACGACGTCCTGCAGGCCTTCGAGCTGATGGGCCAGGGCAAGATGAACGGCTACATCTGCCAGGGCTTCAATCCCGTCGCCTCGTTCCCGCACAAGAACAAGATCATCGGCGGCCTGTCGAAGCTCAAGTTCCTGGTGGTGATCGATCCGCTCGCCACCGAGACTTCCGAGTTCTGGAAGAACTTCGGCCCGCAGAACGACGTCGATTCCTCCAAGATCCAGACCGAGGTCATCCGTCTTCCCTCGACCTGCTTCGCCGAAGAGGACGGCTCGATCGTCAACTCGGGGCGCTGGCTGCAATGGCACTGGAAGGGCGCCGAGCCCCCCGGCGAGGCGATGACCGACGTGGAGATCATCGCGGGGCTGTATCTGCGGCTCAAGGCGATGTACGCGAAGGAAGGCGGTGCGTATCCGGATCCGCTGCTGAACCTCACCTGGGCGCACAAGATCTCCGACCACCCGTCGTCGGACGAGCTGGCGATGGAGTTCAACGGCAAGGCGCTCACCGCCCTCACCGATCCGAAGGACCCGAAGCAGGTGCTGCTGCCCGCCGGAGCGCAGCTCCCCGGCTTCGCGATGCTGCGCGACGACGGGAGCACGTCCTGCGGCTGCTGGATCTACTCCGGCTGCTGGACGCAAGCCGGCAATCAGATGGCGCGCCGCGACAACTCCGATCCGTTCGGCATCGGCCAGACTCTGGGCTGGGCCTGGGCCTGGCCGGCCAATCGGCGGGTTTTGTACAACCGCGCATCCGCCGATCCCAAGGGCAAGCCCTGGAATCCGAAGCATAGGCTCATCGCCTGGAACGGCAAGGCGTGGGCCGGCAGCGACATTCCCGACATGCGGCCGGACGCCGCGCCCGACGAGGAAGTCGGCCCGTTCATCATGACCGCGGAGGGCGTGGCGCGCCTTTTCGCCCCGACGGGGATGGCGGACGGTCCGCTGCCGGAGCACTACGAGCCCTTCGAATCGCCGGTCGCCAAGAACCTCATGTCGCCGAACAATCCGAAGGTGTTCTCCAACCCCGCCGCGCGCGTGTTCAAGGGCGACCTGGAGGCTTTCGGCAAGCCGAAAGACTTCCCGTACGCCGCGACGACCTACCGCCTCACGGAGCACTTCCATTTCTGGACGAAGCACGCGGATATCAACGCGATCACGCAGCCGCAGCAGTTCGTCGAGATCGGCGAGGAGCTCGCGAAGGAAAAGGGGATCAGCCACGGCGACATGGTCAAGGTCCGCTCCAATCGCGGCGAGATCCAGGCGGTCGCCTGCGTGACCAAACGGATCAAGGCGCTCGATTGCGGCGGGACCAAGGTGCACACCGTCGGGGTCCCGATCCACTGGGGCTACACGGGCGTGACCAGGATCGGCTACATCGCCAACACGCTGACGCCCTTCGTCGGGGATGCGAATACGCAGACGCCCGAGTACAAGGCGTTCATCGTGACCATCGAGAAGGCGTAGGAGGCGGCCATGTCCTCGTTGCAATCGCTCGACATCAAGCAGCGTTCGGCCACGACGACCCAGCCGCCCTCGGTGCGCAACACCATCGAGGTGGCGAAGCTCATCGACATCTCGAAGTGCATCGGCTGCAAGGCGTGTCAAGTCGCCTGCGGCGAATGGAACGACCTTCGCGACGTGATCGGCCACACCGTCGGCGTCTACGACAATCCCGCGGACCTGACGGCCGACACCTGGACCGTCATGCGCTTCACCGAGCACGAGGAGGACGACGGCAGGCTCGAGTGGCTGATCCGCAAGGACGGCTGCATGCACTGCGCCGACCCGGGCTGTCTCAAGGCCTGTCCTTCCCCCGGCGCGATCGTCCAGTACTCCAACGGCATCGTCGACTTCATCGAAGAGCACTGCATCGGCTGCGGCTCCTGCGTCACGGGCTGCCCGTTCAACATCCCCAGGATCTCCAAGGACGACCACAAGGCCTACAAGTGCAGTCTCTGCTCGGATCGGGTCACCGTCGGCCTCGAGCCGGCGTGCGTGAAGACCTGTCCGACGGGGGCGATCAGCTTCGGCAGCAAGCAGGACATGATCGACCACGCCGAGGAGCGGCTCGTCGACCTTCGGGAGCGCGGCTACAAGAATGCCGGCCTCTACGACCCCAAAGGCGTCGGCGGCACGCACGTGATGTACGTGCTCAAGCATGCCGACCAGCCGGAGATCTACCACGGACTGCCGGCGGATCCGCACATCAGCCCGATGGTCTCGCTGTGGAAGGGCGCGCTGAAGCCCATTGCGCTCGCTGCGATGGGGCTCACCGCGCTGGCCGGCGTGCTGCACTACCTGAAGGTCGGTCCGAAGGATTCCGGCGACGGCCCTGACCCGGAACCCAAGACCCCGACCCGCGTACAGTAAGGAGGCGACCATGCATGCCCCCCCCGGAGCCATCGAGCGCTACGTCTATGTCGAGCGCGCATCGCATTGGCTTCTCGCGATCTTCTTCTTCCTGGCGGGCCTGTCGGGTCTCGCCTTCTTCCATCCGTCGATGTTCTGGATGACGAACCTCTTTGGCGGCGGTCCCTGGACGCGGATTCTCCATCCCTTCCTGGGTCTGGTCATGGCGGTCTTCTTCATCGCATTGGCCCTGCGCGTGTGGCACCACAACATCGTCGACGCGAGCGACAAGGAATGGCTCAAGCACGCGGGCGACGTGATGGCGGGCCACGAAGAGCGCGCGCCACCCGCGGGCAAGTACAACGCCGGGCAAAAGCTGCTCTTCTGGTTCCTCGCCCTGTGCATGCTCGGGCTGCTGGTCACCGGGTTCGTCTTCTGGCGGCCCTACTTCGCCGGCGCATTCCCGATCTGGCTGGTTCGCCTGGCGACGCTGCTGCACGCGCTCGCCGCCACGGGGCTCATTCTTCTGGTGATCGGGCACATCTACATGTCCCTGTGGACGACGGGCTCGATTCGCGCCATGACGCAGGGCTGGGTCACGCGCCGCTGGGCGCTGCTCAATCACCCGCGCTGGTACCGCGAAGTCACCAAGAACTAGCACGCAAGCGATGCGGGCACGGCTGCTGACTCCGGAGGAGATCGCGACCCGGGCAGGATCGGAGATTCCGTTCCTGCGGCTTGCCGAGCGCAGCGTGTTCGCGGACCGCGCGGCACGGCTGCGGGCGCTCTCCCAGGGTCATACGATGGGCGGATACCTCGAGTTCATCGCGCTCGTGTCGGAGGCGCAGCAGGAGCTTCTCGACGACATGCCGCCGGCGCGTCTGCCTTCGCCGGCAGCGATCGCACAGTGCAACGAGCACGGCATGCCGCCGCTCAACTACCAGACCCATCAGCGCGATCAGCAATGGTGCAACGGACTGCGCCACCTCCTCCGTGCGCTGTCCCGCCGCACCGAGGGGCGGCAGCGAGAGATCGCCGACGCGCTCGAGCGCAGCCGCGACGAGCTCTACGAGGCCCAGGCGAGCAAGCTGCTGAGCGGGGTCACGTTCGGATTGGACGTCGCTGCCGCGCCGCTGATCGGCGCCGGCCTGCAGGTGTACTTTACCCATCTCGCGCTGGCGCTGGGGGCCGCGTCGTTTCCACGCATCGACGTCGGCACGATCTGTCCATGCTGCGGCAGCCGCCCGACCGCGAGCATCGCCCGCATCGGCGCCGAGGAAGCAGGCTACCGCTTCCTGCATTGCGCGCTCTGCAATACCGAATGGCACATGGTGCGCATCAAGTGCACGAACTGCGAGAGCACGAAGGGCATCAGCTACCAGGCGATCGACGACGGCGGCCCGGTCGAAAAGAAGGCGGTGAAAGCCGAAGTCTGCGCGGAGTGCGGAACGTACCTTAAGATCTGCTACATGGACCGCGATCCCCTGGTCGATCCGGTGGCCGACGACCTGGCCTCGCTGCCTCTGGATCTGCTCGTCGCCGAGACGGGGAGCGATCCCTCGGGCATCAACTTCATGCTCGTCCACGGAGATCCGGGGCCCGAATGAGCGCGCTGGCCCTCGAGTCCACGGTCCGTGGCTCGAAGGTACAGCTCGACAGGCTGCCTTCGGTCGACCGGATCCTCAAGAGTCGTGCGGTCGCTCCGCTGATCGAGCGTCATGGCCGCAGCTTCGTCACCCGCGAGGCCCGCGCCCTGCTGAAGCAGTGGCGGGAAGAGGCCCTTCGCGCGAAGACGATCGGCGCCTGCGGCGAGGCCGACGTGGCCCGGGCGCTGTCCGCGCGAATCGAAGCGCGCCTCGAGCCGGCCCTGCGGCCGGTGTTCAATCTCACCGGCACGGTGCTGCATACCAACCTCGGCCGCGCGGTGCTGGCGGACGAGGCGATCGCACGGATGGTCGGCATGGCGCGGTCGCCCGCCAATCTCGAGTTCGACCTCGCGGGCGGCGCACGCGGAGACCGCGACGCGCTGGTCGAGGAGCTCGTCTGCGAATTGACCGGCGCCCAAGCCGCGACGGTGGTCAACAACAACGCCGCGGCCGTCCTGCTCACCATCGCCGCGCTCGCTTCGCGCCGCGAGGTCGTCATCTCGCGCGGAGAGCTGGTCGAGATCGGGGGCGCGTTCCGGATGCCCGACGTGATGAAGTGCGCCGGGGCGCGGATGGTGGAGGTGGGCACGACCAACCGCACCCATCCGCGGGACTACGTCGAGGCGCTCACACCGCGCACGGCGCTGATCATGAAGGTCCACACCAGCAACTACGTCGTGCGCGGCTTCACCGCGAGCGTCGACACTGGCGCGCTCGCGCAGATTGCGCACCCGGCGAGCGTGCCGCTCGCAATCGATCTCGGTAGCGGCAGCCTGGTCGATCTCTCGTCCTACGGCCTGCCGCGGGAGCCTCTGCCGCAGGAGGCGCTCGAGCAAGGCGCCGACGTAGTGACCTTCAGCGGCGACAAGCTCCTCGGCGGCCCCCAGGCCGGCCTGATCGTCGGCACCGCGGCCTGCATCGCCCGGATCCGCAAGCACCCGCTCAAGCGCGCGCTGCGTGTCTCGAAGCTCACGCTCTCGGCGCTCGAGGCGACCCTCGCCCTGTATCGTCATCCGGAAACGCTCGGCGAGCGCCTGCCGACGCTGCGGCTCCTCACCCGCTCCCGGCAGGAGATCGCCGAGCTCGCGCAGCGCGTCGGCCCGGCGGTGGCGGGCGCGCTGGGCGAAGGATTCGTGGTCGAGCAGGCGGCCGTGCAGAGCCAGATCGGCAGCGGCTCGTTGCCGGGCGAAGTCCTGCCGAGCGTGGGCCTCTGCATCCGCTGCCGCAACGCCCGCCGATCCTCGGGGTGGACGCTGCAGACGCTCGCGGGGGCCTTGCGCGCCCTGCCGATCCCGGTCATCGGCCGCATCGCCGACGACGCGCTGCTGCTCGATCTGCGCACGCTCACCGACGAGGACGCCTTCGTCGCCCAGTTGCCCAAGCTGAGGCTGGCGACGCCATGATCATCGGCACGGCCGGGCACATCGATCACGGCAAGACGACCCTGGTGCGCGCCCTGACCGGCGTCGATACCGATCGCCTACCGGAGGAGAAGGCCCGCGGCATCTCGATCGACCTGGGCTACGCGTACACTGCGCTCGCCGGCGGCGATGTTCTCGGCTTCGTCGACGTCCCCGGCCACGAGCGCTTCATCCATACGATGCTCGCCGGCGCGACTGGCATCGACTTCGCGCTCCTGGTCGTCGCCGCGGACGATGGCGTCATGCCCCAGACGCGCGAGCACGTCGATATCCTCGCGCTGCTCGGCATCGGAGAAGGCGCGATCGCGCTCACCAAGACCGACGTGGTCGACAGCTCGCGCGTCGCGGAAGTTAGCGCCGAGCTGCGCACGCTCACGGCCCGCACCCCGCTCCGTGATGCGCCCATCTACCCGGTCTCGGCGCGCACCGGCCAAGGCATCGACGCGCTGCGCGACCACCTCGCGACTCGCGCCGCGGAGGCCGTTCGTCGCTCCGACAACGGCCATTTCCGCCTGGCGGTGGACCGCTCGTTCACGCTGACGGGCATCGGAACCGTGGTCACCGGCACGGTGCACTCGGGCGAGGTCCGCGTCGGCGACGAGATGATCGTCGCGCCGGCCGGGCGGGCGGTTCGCGTGCGCAGCGTCCATGCCCAGAACCGCGCCAGCGAACTCGGCTCGTCCGGGCAGCGCTGTGCGCTCAATCTCGCGAGCATCGCGCGCGATGAAGTCGGTCGCGGCGACTGGGTCGTCGCGCCGGAGCTTGCCCTCTCGACCACGCGCTTCGACGCCCGCCTTACCCCGCTCCGGGGCGCTTCGCGCGTGCTGGACTCGAGCGCGAGCGTTCACCTGCACCTCGGCGCCGCGCACGTCGTGGCGCGGCTCGTCGCGCTGGATGCGCAGCGCCCGGACGTCGACGAGAGCGCCCCGGAAGCGAGCCGCCTGGTTCAAGTGGTCCTGCGCAGCCCGATCGCAGCCTGGCGCGGGGATCGCTTCATCGTGCGCGACGCGTCGGCGACGCAGACCCTCGCCGGCGGCAGGGTGCTCGATCCGTTTGCGCCGACCCGCTATCGGCGCTCGCCGGAGCGCCTCGCCGTGCTCGCTGCGCTCGAGGAGCCCACGCCGGGTGCGCAGCTCGCGCGGCTGCTCGATGGGGCCGCCTCCGGCGTCGATCTCGCGCGCTTCGCGCGCGCCGGAAACCTGTGTCACCTGGATGAAGCCGTCGAGGGCCTCGGTGCGCGCCGCGTTGCGGCGGGCGGCGCGGACTTTCTGATCTCGCAGGCCCGCTGGCGCGCGCTGGCGGCCCAGGCGCTGCAGGCACTCGGCGCATTTCACGACGCGCATCGCGAGGAGATGGGTCCCGACGCCGCGCGACTGAAGCGCATCGCGTTTCCGAAGCTGGACCCGGCCGTGTACCGGGCGCTGATCGCAGACCTGCTTGCCGCCGGCGAGCTGCGCCAGAGCGGCCCGTGGCTGCACCTGCCGCAGCACGACAATGCGCCGTCCCCGCAGGAGTCGACCCTCGTCGCCCGGATCCTTCCCCGGCTGCTCGGTGCTCGGTTCGACCCGCCGTGGGTCCGCGATCTTGCGAAGGACCTCGCGCAGCCCGAAGCGCTGGTTCGCACCGCGCTCATCCGCGCGTCCAAGCGCGGCGAGAGCTACCAGGTCGTCCGCGACCTGTTCTATCATCCCGCCGCGATCCGCGAGCTCGCCGCGACCGCGGCGAGCCTGCAGGATGCCGCCGGCGAGGTGCGCGCGGCGGAGTTCCGCGACCGTACGGGACTGGGACGCAAGCGCGCCATCCAGATCCTCGAATTCTTCGACCGCGTCGGTTTCACCCGACGCGTGCGCGATGGGCACGTCGTGCGCGGCGACAGCCTCCTTGCGCTCGATGCGCCGGCCGCGGGCGCGCGCGATGCGCGCCGCCCGCGCGCTGCCGGCGAGCACCGACTATGAGGAAGAGAATCGCCCCCGGTGGGGCGGCCGGGCCTCAAACCCGGTTGGGGGCGCCATGCGCTTCCGGGTGGGTTCGACTCCCATTCTCTTCCGCCCTCATGAATGCCCGGCCGATCGCGCCACGCGCGGCGGCCGGGTTCGCCAAAGCCTCGTCGCCCGTGCGGCGCGAGCCAACGACGGAGTAGCCCTCATGGATCGACGCGATTTTCTTGGCTTTGCAACGGGTGCAGCGGTCTCGGCGGCTGCGGGTACGATCTCCAGCGCGGTGGCCGCGGACGCGCCCACCCCGCCGCCGACCGACGCGCCCTGGCGCTCCTTCGAGGTCGTGACCGACGTCGAGATCTGGCCGCAGGACCTCCCGCTCAAGCTCTGGCTGCCGATTCCGCAGTACGGCGATACGGACTACCAGCGCTCGGTCGACATTCGATGGACCGGCAATCCGGCGAAGACCGGGATCTATCGCGATCCCAGGTACGGGGCGCCCAGCTTCTTCGCGCAATGGGAGGACCGGGCGTCGGCCCCGAAGCTTCAGGTGATCAACCGGATCACGACCCGCAACCGAAGCGTGGACTTCTCGCGGGCGGCCGAACCGCATTACGCTCCGCGCGAAGAACTCGATCTGTACCTGCAGTCGACCGCCCACATCCCGTTGAGCGGCATCGTGCGCGACACGGCCAGCCGGATCACGCCGAACGTCAGCGCCGATCCGATGACGCGCGCACGCGCGATCTACGAGTGGATCGTCGAGAACACCTATCGCGATCCCAAGGTCGTTGGCTGCGGGACGGGCGACATCCGTTTCATGCTCGAATCGGGCAACCTCGGAGGCAAGTGCGCCGACTTGAACGCCCTTTTCGTCGGACTTGCCCGCTCGGTGGGCATCCCGGCGCGCGACCTCTACGGCGTGCGGGTCGCCGACTCGGCGACCTGGAAGAGCCTCGGCAAGAGCGGCGACATCACCCGGGCGCAGCATTGCCGCGCGGAGTTCTACCACCCGCGCTACGGCTGGGTGCCCGTCGATCCCGCAGACGTGCGCAAGGTGATCCTTGAGGAGGAAAAGGACCGGCTGCTTCCCCTCGACGACCCGCGGGTCAAGCTCGCGCGCCAGACACTGTTCGGCGCCTGGGAAATGAACTGGATCGCCTTCAACACGGCGGGCGACACGCGGCTCTCGCCGGAGACGGCGAAGCCGCTCGGCCACTTCATGTATCCCTACGCGGAAGGCGCCAAGGGCTCTCTCGATTACTACGACCCGCAGAATTTCCAGTATCGGATGACCGCTCGCGAGGTCTAGAGGCCGCAGTCCCGTCGTCTCCGCTGCCGTGCCGCCGCCCGCCGCATCGTTCCGATCGCCGTCGCCATGTCGATCATCCGCGGCTTCGCCTTTCCGGAGGATCTGTTCTACCTCGTGGAGCATGATTCCTGGGTCCGTCTCGACCCTGACGGCAACGCCACCGTGGGCATCACCTCCCTCGGCGCGCACATCTCCGGGACCTTCATCGACTTCATGGCCAAGCGGGAGGGCGAGCATGTTGAGCGGGAGCGATCTCTGGGGCTGCTCGAGATGTCGAAGGTCATCCGATCGATCCGCGCCCCGGTCGCGGGCGTGATCATGGCGTCGAACGCGGCGGTCAAGCGCAATCCGGGGCTGATCAATGCGCACCCCTATGACGAGGGCTGGCTGGTTCGGCTGCGGCCGCTCGCCTGGGAAGCCGATCGGCGGCTGCTCGTCACCGGGACGGCGGTTGCCTCCGCGGTGGAGGCCTACATGGGCCTGCTCGCGGAGAGCTTCGGCGAGGAGCCGCCGCCGTGAAATCCCGCCTGGCGATTCTGCTGTGGGCGGCCGGCCCCGACGTCCCCCATCTCTGTGCGACGCCGTTCTTCCAGGCGGCTGCGGCGGCGGCGATGGATGCGGAGGTCGAGGTTCACTTCTCGAGCAAGTCGGTGCTCCTGCTCGTCGGCGGGGCGGCCGCGCGCATCTACGCCGGCGCGGGTCGCGACAAGAGCGTCTACGATCACATGCAGCAGGCCGCGCGCCTCGGCGCGAAGTTTCTCGCCTGCAGCGATGCGCTCGACGCCCACCAGGTCGACCGCAGTCGATTCGTCCCTGAGGTCTACGGCATCGCGGGCGCGGCGGCATTCCTGGGACGCGTGCTCGACCCCGAATGGGCGACGCTGGTCTTTTGATCCCCGCGGGCGCAGGTATGCGTTCCGCCGCATGTTTTCGCAGCGGTGGATCGGACCTATGATGGGCGTTGCGGATCGAAGGCGCGCACCATCTGCGCGCTTCGACTGCTGACAGGCCTGTCGAGCCGCGAGCCCGTCCCATCGTGAACTCGGTTTCCGACGCCGCGCTGCGCGCGGTGCAGTTGATCGGCGGAGCTGATCCGAAGCTCCTCGATATCGTGCTGCTGAGCCTGCGAGTGAGCCTGACCGCGGTCCTGCTGTCCTGCGTGGTCGGGTTGCCGGTGGGCGCGAGCGTCGCAGTGGGCCGGTTTCCGGGGCGGCAAGCGGTGGTCGTGGTCCTCAACGCGCTCATGGGCTTGCCGCCTGTCGTGGTCGGCCTCGCCGTCTACCTGCTACTCTCGCGCGCCGGCCCGCTGGGGAGTCTCGGCTTGCTGTTCACCCCCACCGCGATGGTGATCGCGCAGACGATCCTGATCATCCCCATCGTCGCCGCGCTCTCGCGGCAGGTCGTGGAGGACGCGTGGAGCGAGTACCGGGAGCAGCTTCGTTCGCTGGGCGAGAAGCGGCTCGCTTCGGCCGCGACGCTGCTCTGGGACCTGCGCTTCTCGCTGGTCACGATCGTGCTGGCCGGCTTCGGTCGCGCGGCGGCCGAGGTCGGCGCGGTCATCATCGTGGGCGGGAACATCGACGGCGTGACGCGCGTGATGACCACCGCGATCGCGCTGGAGACGAGCAAGGGCGACCTGCCGCTCGCCCTCGGCCTGGGCATCGTGCTGGTCACGATCGTGCTGGCGCTCAACGCCGCAGCCTACGTCGTCAAGGAGACGGCGCAGCGGCGCTACGGATGAGCGAGCCCATCATGCACGGTCCGCGATCGCTCCTTCTCCTCCGACTCGACGACGTCGCTTTCGAGGCGGGGGGCCGCCGGATCATCGACGGCGTCTCGCTCGCGCTGGACGCGGGGTCGCGAACGATCATCGTCGGCCCCAACGGCGCGGGCAAGAGCGTTCTGCTCCGTCTCTGCCACGGCCTGCTCCGGCCAAGCTCGGGCGCGCTCACCTGGAGCCACCCGGAGCTTCCCGGCGAGGCGAGGCGCCAGGCGATGGTCTTCCAGCGCCCCGTGATGCTGCGCCGCTCCGCGCTCGGCAACCTCACCCATGCGCTGGGCGTCGCGCGCGTGCCCTGGGCGGACCGCGAGCGCCGGGCGCGCGAGGCCCTGCGCAAGGTCGGACTGGAAGCGCTGGCCGGGCGTCCGGCGCGCGTGCTCTCCGGCGGCGAGCAGCAGCGAGTCGCCCTGGCGCGGGTCTGGGCGCTTCGACCGGAGGTGCTCTTCCTCGACGAGCCAACGGCCAACCTCGATCCGGGTGCGATCCACGAGATCGAGCGCGTGATCGCGGCCCTGCACGCGTCGGGCACGAAGATCGTTATGGCCACGCACAATCTCGGACAGGCGAGGCGCCTCGGCGACGAGGTCCTTTTCCTGCACCAGGGGCGCCTCCTCGAGCGCGCCCCGTGTGAGCAATTTTTCAAGCGGCCGGCTTCGACCGAAGCGGTCCAATTCCTGGAAGGAGAGTTGCCATGGTGATCGCGCGTCGGAGTTTTCTCGCTCTCGCGCTGCTGATGCTCGCGACGACGGCGGCGGCGCAGGACAAGTTCATCACCGTCGCCTCGACGACTTCGACCGAGCAGTCGGGCCTGTTCGGCTACCAGCAGCCCGTCTACGAGCGGGCCACAGGCGTCAAGGTCCACGTCGTCGCGCTTGGGACCGGGCAGGCGCTCGACGTCGGCCGCCGCGGTGACGCCGACGTCGTGTTCGTCCACGCCAAGTCGGCCGAAGAGAAATTCCTCGCCGAAGGCCAGGGCGTGAAGCGCTTTCCGGTCATGTACAACGACTTCGTCCTGATCGGACCGAAGGGCGACCCGGCGAAGGTCGGCGGCGGCAGGGACATCCTGGTCGCCTTCAAGAAGATCGAGGAAGCGCACGCGCCGTTCGTCTCGCGCGGCGACCGGAGCGGCACGCACATCGCGGAGCTCGCGCTCTGGAAGGAATCGGGCATCGACATCGACAAGGCCAAGGGCCCGTGGTATCGCGACACCGGACAGGGCATGGGTCCGGCGCTCAACACGGCGGCGTCGATGGGCGCGTACATTCTCTCGGACCGCGGGACCTGGCTCGCCTTCAAGAACCGCGCCGACCTCGTGATCCTGGTCGAGGGCGACAAGCGGCTGTTCAACCAGTACGGCGTGATGCTGGTCAATCCCGAGAAGCATCCGAACGTCAAGAAAGAGCTCGGCCAGCAGTTCATCGACTGGCTCGTCTCGCCGGCGGGACAGAAGGCCATCTCGGAGTACAAGATCAACGGCGAGCAATTGTTCTATCCCAATGCGGGCGATCCGAACGCGTAGCGCGAGCGCGCTCGCGGTCCTCGTTCTGATGCTCGGCGCCCCGGCTGCCGCGGACGAAACAATGCTGCGCGTCTATGCCGCGGGCAGCCTCAGCGCCGCGATCATCGACATCGCGGCGGCGTTCACGGCCTCGGGCGGCCCGCCGGTGGCCACGACGTTCGGTCCGTCGGGACTGCTGCGCGAGCGCATCGAGAAAGGCGAGCCGGCGGCGGTGTTCGCCTCCGCCGACGTCGATCATCCACAGGCGCTCGCGCGCGCGGGACGCTCGGGCCCGGCGATCGTGTTCGCGCGCAACAGGCTGTGCGCGCTGGCGGCGCCCGGTGTCGAGGTATCGAGCGCGACGCTACTCGATCGGATGCTCGATCCAACGGTGAAGCTCGGTACGTCAACGCCCAAGGCCGACCCTTCCGGCGACTATGCGTGGCAGCTCTTCGAGAAGGCGGAGAAGCTTCGCCCGGGAGCGTCCGCCGCGCTGGAGGCCAAGGCGCTCAAGCTCGTCGGCGGACCGGGCGCTCCGCAGGCGCCTCCGGGCCGGACGGTCTACGGCATGCTCATCTCCGAGCGCAAGGCGGACGTCTTCCTCACCTACTGCACGAACGCGGCGCAGGCTGCGCGCGAGGTCCCCGGGGCACGCGTCGTCGCCGTCCCCGAGCCGCTGTCGGTGGGTGCGAGCTACGCGCTGGCGGTCATCGACCCGACGCGCCCCGGCGCGGAGCGCTTCGCGCTCTTCGTATTGTCGATCCGGGGCCAGGAGATCCTGGCGCAGCACGGCTTCACACCGGTGGGCGCGCGCTAGACGCCGGCTGTTCGTTGGACGCCGCTCCGGCTCGACCGCAGATCCGCCGCGTCAGCTTCCGCCAACGGCGAAGCCGCGCGCGCGCATCAGCGCGTCCGGGTTGACGTCCCGGCCGCGGAAGCTTCGGAAAGCCGCCTCCGGCGCAACGGAGTTGCCTACGCTCAGGATCGTGTCGAGATAGCGCTTCGCGACGGCCTTGTCGTAGGGCCCGCCCGCCTCCTTGAACGCCTCGAACACGTCTGCCGTCAGCGTGTCGGCCCAGAGGTAGGCGTAGTAGCCGGCCGAATAACCGTCGCTCGCGAAGATGTGGCCGAAGTGAGTGGGCCGGTGACGCATCGCGATTTCGTCCGGGCAGCCGATCTCCGCCAGGGTCTCTCTCTCGAACGCGGCCGCGTCGACGCTGCGACCGGGCGTCGCCGCGAGGTGGATCTTCATGTCGTAGATCGCCGAGGCCAGGTACTCGACGGTCGAGAATCCCTCGCCGAAATTCCTCGCTCGCTCGATCTTCGCTACGAGCCCGGCCGGGATCGGCTCGCCGGTCCGATGATGCAGCGCGAAGCGACCGAGAACCTCGGGCGTGAGAAGCCAGTGCTCGTTCAACTGGCTAGGCAATTCGACGAAGTCGCGCTTGACCGACGTCCCGCCTAGGTCCGGATAGCTCGTATTCGAGCTGATGCCGTGCAGGCCGTGGCCGAACTCATGAAACATGGTCACCGCGTCGGCCCAGGAGATGAGCACCGGCTCGCCGGCCTTGCCCTTGACGAAGTTCGCGTTGTTGGACACGACCGGAGTGACCTCGGCCCGGAAGCGCTCCTGCTTGCGATACTCGTTCATCCAGGCGCCGGAGCTCTTGCCGGCGCGCGCGAAGAAGTCGAAGTACCACAGGCCGACGCGCTCGGTTCCACGCGTGACCTCATAGACGCTCATGTCGGACTGGTAGACGGGCACGTCATCGACCCGCGCGAAGGACAGTCCGTAGAGCTCTCCGGCCACCCAGAACATCGCGTCGCGAATCCTGTCGAGCTGCAGATACCGGCTCACCTGCGCCTGGTCGAGGTCGTATTTAGCCTTGCGCAGCTTTTCGGCGTAGTAGCGATAGTCCCAGGGCTCGATCCTGATCCCGGCGCCTTCCTGGTCGGCGAGCGCCTGGAGATCCGCGATCTCCTCGCGCGCGCGAGCGACGGCCGCCTTCCACACTCTCTCGAGCAGCGCCATCGCGGCATCGGGGCTCCTGGCCATGTTGTCGTCGAGTACCCAATGCGCGTGACTCGGGAAGCCGAGAAGCGCCGCGCGCTCCGCCCGCAGTCTGAGGATTTCGGCGATCACGGGCTTGTTGTCGCGGGCGCCGGGATGATCGCCGCGCGCCGTCCACATGCGCCAGGCCTTTTCGCGCAGATCGCGGCGCGAGGCGTAGGTGATGAACGGTTCCATCGACGAGCGCGTATTGGCGAACACGCACTTGCCACTCTGTCCAGCCCGCACGGCCGCATCGGCGGCCGCAGCGCGAAGGCTGTCGGACAACCCCGCGAGACCGGCTTCGTCGTCGACCACGAGCACGAAGCTCTCTTCGTCGGCGAGCTGGTTCTGGCGGAAGGTGGTGAAGAGGCTCGCGAGGCGCTTGTTGATCTCCTTCAAGCGCGCCTTGGCGATCGCCTCGAGCGCTGCGCCGCGGCGAAAGAAGGCCGTGTAGATCACCTCGACGAGCCGCTGCTGCTCGGGCGGCAATCCGGCGCGAGCGTCGTAGACCGCCTTCAGGCGCGCGAACAGCGCTTCGTTCTGCACGATCTCGTCCTGGAACGCGGACAGCACCGGCGCCATCTCCGCCTCGATCGACCGGAGCCGATCGTCATTCATCGTCGAGGTATAGATCCGGAAGATCTGGGTCGCGCGCCGGTAGGCTCGACCCGAATCCTCGAGCGCTGCGCAGGTGTTGTCGAAATCGGCGGGCGCGCGGTTGCCGGCGATCGCGGCGACTTCCGCCCGGTTGAGCTCCATCGCCTTCATGAGGGCGGGCTTGAAGCTGCCGGCGTCGATCCGGTCGAAACGCGGGAAGCCGCCGTGGGGGCCCGTCCACTCGTCGAGAAGCGGATTGCTTTCGCCCTTGCTCGTGGCGGCGCAAGTGTTCACGTTGCTCCCGCGCTTTGCTTCGCTGCAGTGGCGCGTGTGGCGAGCCGCTGCTGATTCGCGACAATTATGTCGGTCAATCATACCCTCGATGGATCAGAGGGTTGCAACCACGAGCTTCAGGCAATAGTTTGTCAACGCGCGGGCGTAGGCGACATTAATGTCGGCAAGCAGTCGGATTGCAGCCATTGCCGGCGGCGGATGAAACTGGCACTTTCGACCCGTTGCCGACATTTACGGATGTCCAGTTAACGACCGCAACGCGGCGCTTAGCGGCCATTGACGCTTGCTTTAGGGTGGACTCATCCCTGCTTGTTCCCAAAAGCGGACGGCGTCGTCAATCCACCCTTCCGCGCTGGTACGCGTGCCACGGCCAAAGCCGTGGCCGAGCGCTGGGTACTTGTGGAACTCTACGCGAACACCGACATGCCTTAGCGCCTGAACGCGTCGCTCCATGACTATTGGGGAAGCGATCCCGTCCGACTCTCCCACCGCTGCGAAGGTGGGCGGGTCGTTGGCGGAGGATTCAGAATGGCCGGTGTAGGCCATCACGACCGTTAACGGCTTTGAGATCGCGTCGCCGCCAAATGAAGCGACCCCATGCGTACCAATCGCGGCCGCCATTCGTGCGCCGGCGGAAC
>Ga0335077_10000134_pt1 | contig 74655 bp, 68 predicted proteins | sample Lox_Sample_31_FD_207151 | JGI IMG/M metagenome (GOLD analysis project Ga0335077, IMG submission 207151) | Soil microbial communities from Loxahatchee National Wildlife Refuge, Florida, United States - Lox_Sample_3.1 | ecosystem: Environmental > Terrestrial > Soil > Wetlands | place: USA... | reverse complement strand
GCGCGACCGCGCATCGGCCTTACGCGGGCGGCGACTTGAAGCCATCGACCGGGTGGAATCCGGCGTTCGAGGACGTCAACAACGACGGGCTGATCGACCTGTTCATCACCAAGGGCAACGTGGAGGCCATGCCTGACTTCGCCGCCTACGATCCGAACAACCTGCTGCTCGGCGGCTGGGACGGGCGCTTCCACGAAGCGGGCCGTGAAGCGGGCCTGGTGGCCGGACCGCTCAAGGGGCGTGGCGCCGCCGTGGTCGATCTCGACCTCGACGGAAATCTCGATCTCGTGGTCGTCAATCGCGATGGGCCGGTCGAGATCTACCGCAACCAGGGTGCACGCCGCGCCGACGGCGGAGTGCGCCCGATGGGCAACTGGCTGCAGGTGCGGTTGATCGATCCGTCCAGTCGCAATCGAACGGCGATCGGCTCGCGCGTCACCGTGAAGATCGGCACGCGAACCCTGACACGAGACCTGCTCGTCGGCGGCGGCCATGCATCGGGCAAATGGGGTTGGACTCATTTTGGCCTCGGAACGGCCGAACGCGCCGAAGTCCGCGTGCAATGGCCGGACGGCGAGTGGAGCCATCCGTATCGGGTGTTCGCCGACCAGTTCGTCGTCATCGAGCGCGGGAAGCCGAGCGCCGGCTACTGGTACCCCGCCGACTGAGGCACGGGCACGAGAGGTTCCGACCCGAGCGGACACGTAGCTACGCCAGGGAGAAGGCGAACTTGAGACCCGGCGCAGCTTCGCTCGCACGGTTCGCCGCGAATTGAAAAATCGAACCTGACCCCGTTTTTGATCTGCGCCACGGTGGGCACTCAAAAATCCCCCGTCAGCGTGACCCTGAAGCTGCGCGGCTCGACCGGGTGAAAGTGGATGTCGTTCGTGCCGGCGCAGGGCTCGGTCACGGCGCTGCGCACGCATGCGTCACCCGGCAGGCGCGAGGCGTAGTAGTAGTCGATGTCGCTCGCCTTCCGGTCGAAGAGGTTGAATACGTCCACGTTGACCTTGACGTCGCGGGTGATGCGGTAGCCAACGCGTGCGTAGGCGAGCGTGGTCGCCTGCGATCGTTGGCTGTTGTCTTCGATCAGCGGCCTGGGTCCGAAGTAGCGCACCTGGAACTGGCCGACCCAGTGGCCCAGCTCGGTGACGGTGACGCCGAACGAAGCGACCCGATCGATCGAGCCGGGGATGTAGTTGCCGACCTCCGCGCCGTTCTCGTCGAAGAGGCTTTGCGTGAAGCGCGCGTGCGAGGCGGCGACATCCAGGTCGAGCAGCAGCCACGGTCGCGCGACGTAGTGATTGCTCCATTCGATGCCGTAACGCTCGCTCGGGCGGTTCGGTTCGGTATCGCCGGCGTCGCCCGAGAACACGAGTTCCGATGCCAGTCGAAGTTGCCACAGCGCGACCGAGCTCTGCAGGCCGGGCACGATCTCGGTTCGCAGTCCGACTTCGCCGCCCTTCGAGCGCACGAGCGACGTGACGGGTTCGGCCGGCGCGCGTTCCTTGGGCGTCAACGTTTCCGTCGTGCCGCGCGCGTCGTTGCTGTGATAGCCCCAGCCGTAATTGATGAAGTATTCGGTGCTGGCCCAGGGGCCGAAGATCAACGCGGCCTTGGGCGAGGCGATGCCGGCCGATGCGTTGCCGCTGTTTTCCGGGATGGAGCTCGTCACGTCGAAGTGGAACTCATCGGCGCGCACGCCGACGAGGGTGCGCAGCCACGACGCCCACCGCGTCGCGTTTTCCGCGTACAGGGCGGCACTCGTTTCGCGCACGATGCTCTCCTGGGTCGTCGCGACGCGCCGGCCGCCGGCGGCCGCGTAGAGACCAACGGGATCGAGACGATCGTGGCGCGCCTGCAATCCGAGCGTTGTCGTCGAGTCGGCTCCCAGGAGCGTCGCGTTCCAGCTGCGCTCGGTCGAGAGCCCGAACACCTTGCGGTGTTCCGATTGTTCGAACTGGTCGCCGTCGATGCCGCTCGGGTTGGCTGCGGGGCCGAGGTCGCTTGGATGCTCCAGGAAGAACGTGAAGTCGGAGAACAGGTCCAGGCGCGACGAGATCGCGTACGCGGTCAGGCGAAACGTGCCGTCACCGAGATTGCGCTCGGTCCCGTAGGAAAGGCTGTAGCGGGCCGTGCTGCCGTGGTCGGTGGGGTCGATCGCGCCGAAGCGATCGATCAGTCCTTCGGTCACGGCACGCAACGGAATCTGGTCGGTGGCGTTCCATCCGGCCGAATACGCCATGCCCGTGATCGAAGAGCGCGCCTCCGCTTCGCCGAAGGCGTAGCGCACAAGCCCGGTGAAACGGTGGAACCGCTCCGGGTTGTCCCACGGTCCGTCGTTGTGCGCGACCTCGACCGCGCAGGTCAGGGCCCCGGGACCCGCCTCGGAGGAGCTGGCAAGCAGCCCGCGCCGATAGCCGTACTGGCCCACCGTCGCGACCCCGATGCCACGCTGCAACCGATCGACCAGGAAAAGATGCGCGGCACCCGCGGACGAAAAGTCTCCTTCGTCCGCGTAGTACGGGCCTTTCTTGTAGGCGATGCGGTCGATCAGTTCCGGAATCACGAAATTCAGGTCGCTGTAGCCCTGGCCGTGGGCGTGGGTCGGCATGTTGACCGGCATGCCGTCGACGAACATGGCGAAGTCGGTGCCGTGATCCAGGTTGAAGCCGCGCAGGAAATATTGGTTAGCCTTGCCGTCGCCGCTGTGCTGGGTGACGATGACGCCCGGGACGAACTCCAGCACCTCGGCCGGTCGCAAGGTGGGCCGGCTTTCGATCAGCCTGGATGTCACCTGCCCTTGGCTCGCCGCGTCCGAGGTCCCCACCGCGTTGTCGTAGTTTCCGCGCACCTCCACGCGTTCGAGCTGCGTCGTTTCGGCCTTTGCGGTCACGTTCTCGGCTGCGGGCGCCGCGGGCTGCCCGAGCGCCAGGCCGCTCGTCGACAGCAGCGCCGCGGCGCAACCCCAGATGGCCTTTCCCTGCATGGTCTCCGCCCGGCCGTTGTGCGAAATTCGGCGCCGGTATGACGAACGACAAGATTTTCATACCAGGGGCCCGGTGCCAAGCCCGGTTTCGGGTGTCGTCCGCCCCGAGGACAAATCGCTGTGGTTGCCGTGCGGCGCGCGCCGACGCGACGCGAAGGTCGCCGGTGCGGTCAGTGCGACGGCTTCAGGTGCACATGCTGGGCGGACGTGCCGTGACCCGCGCCCTGGCGCTTGCCGGCCGCGCCGCGGTTGCGGTGGCGCTGGTGCACCTCGACGCTGATGAGATTGAGCTTCCCATGGTGGACGCCGGTTTCGGCGCAGATGCCGTCGGCGAACCGTTGCACGGCATCGGATTCGCCGCGCAGGAGCACGGTCTCGAGACAATGCTCGTGGTCCAGATGCGCGTGCATGCTGGAAATCACGAGGTCGTGCTGGTTGTGCTGAAGCAGCGTCAGGCGCTCGGCGAGGTCGCGCTGTTGATGGTTGTAGACGTAGGACAGCGCCGCCACGCAATGGCGCGCCTTGACGCCGCCCGAGCTGGTCCGCTCCAGTTCGGCTCGCAACAGGTCGCGAACCGCCTCCGATCGGCTGGCGTAGCCGCGCCGCGCGATCAATCCATCGAACTCCCTGGCGAGCCGTTCTTCGAGAGAGACGGTGAAGCGTTCCATTGCCGGTACCTCGGGCCCCGATGCGACGCGCGCAGCCTAACAGGCGAGCGCAAGGACCCGGCGCGGCTCGGACTGCACCACGCGCGGGCGGTTGAGGCTTCCGCCCGCGTGCTTCAGCCATCGGCCTCGTCGTCCGAGCGACGAGCAGGCCTGACCGCCCCACGACTACGGCTTTGCAGCGCCGGCACTCTCGGCGGGATAGGGCTCCTGCAGGGCGACGGTGCCGGTTTCCAGCAGCGACTTGAGGTTGGAGAGGACCTTCGGCCAGCCGCCGGATACCGCCTCGATGAGCTTCGAAGGTTCGCGCTCGATGCTGTGGGTGATCGAGAGCCTGATCGCCGTTCCACTGGGTTCCAGTTCCAGCGTGCATTGCGAGGCGCCTTCGGCCTCGAGCTCGGGCTTGTTCTGGTGCTGCCAGCGGATCACCAGGCGCCGGGGCGGCTCGGCTTCGACGATCTCGCCCGCGTCGAAGACCTGGCCGCCGCTGGACACCAGCTGCCACGGGGAGCCGGGCGTCCACCGGCTTTCGCAGTGCATGCCGAACCAGTACTGCCGCGTGAACTCCGCGTCGCCGGTCAGTGCCGACCACAGCTTCTCCTGCGTGGTGCGGATGTAGGTCACGTAGACGAAGGTCGATCTAGCCATTGCGTTTCTCCAGTCGTCGTTTCAGATCCGAAAGAGCCTTCAGGCGCGGCCTTTCGAACTTGGCAATCCAGCGCTCGTAGATCTCCTGGAGCGGAACCGGATTGAGGAAGTGCAACTTCTCGCGGCCACGCCGCACGGTGGCGACCACGTTCGCCGCCTCCAGCAGGTCGAGGTGCTGCGTCACGCCCTGCCGCGTCATGTCCAGGTGTTCGCACAGGTCGTTGAGCGTGCGGCCGTCGTGGGCATGCAGCAGGTCCAGCAGCTTGCGCCGGCTTGGGTCGGCCAGGGCCTTGAACAGCAGGTCGATGTCGGGGCGCTCTGCCATTGGTATATGCAAGTCGTCGCTTGCATGAATATAGGCAAGTATCGACTTGCATGTCAAGCGGCGGGCTTCGTGACCGGGGCCCGCCTACTCGTCTACGCCGCGCCGGCTGATACAAGTGACCGAACTCGGTGCCTGGCACACCGCAGCGGGCGCGCGCTCGTTACTTCAAGGCCCGGGTTGGCCTCCTTGCGCACACCCCGCCGAGCCGATGCCTAGTTCCAAGGCGGCGGCGGCTCCATGCAGGTCACGCGATCTTCCTCGGCCCGGTCGAGCAGCTCACCGAGACCGAAGTGAAAGGCCGCCGCGGCCTGGTAGTCGAAGGCGAAGCTCGAGTCGACGAGCGTGTCGGTGCGGAGCGTGACAACGATGCCGTCCTGCGCGAGACGGCCAAAGCTCCAAGCCTTGACCGGGTAGGCGACGGCGCCGGGGGCACCGGCATTCATCATCACGGCGTCCACCTGCGGCAGCAGTCGCATCAATTGATAGAGCGCCCAGCGCGGAAACCGCAACCGCTGGACGCCCTGCACGGGATGTGTCACCTGGAGCACGAACGCCTGCTCGCCGGGAAGCACGTCCACCCGGCTCAGCTCGACGGCAAACGCGGTAGCGGCCGGGCCCGGCGGCGAGCTGTCGTCCATGAGTTCGGGTATCGGCCGGCGCCGGTCGATGCGTGATATCTGCTTGAATATAGCGTTCGGCTTTCCCCCGGGTCAATCGCGCTGACGGACGGCGGCCTGCCGCGAGAGAGCGATGCGATCCGCCCGTCCCACCGTCATATTGCACGGTATATTGCGCCAGTCGATCGATGCACGCCTGCGCTGCCGCCCGATGAGCACGCTCCCACCCTTTCGTCGCGCCCCGGCGCTGGATGCGATCGCCGCGGCGATGCGCGGGCTCGACGGCGACGATCCGGGTCCGGTGTTGTCCTGCCACGATCGCGCGGACGCCGACGGCGCCTGCAACGCACGTCGCCGCCTGTCCGATCTCGATCCGCACCTGCACTGCTCCATCATCGGCACATGCCTGACGACGGGCGAACTGCGCAAGCTGATGGCGCGTTTCATCGACGTCGACGGCGCGAGCGACCTGACGGTCCATCACGAGGCGGTGCGCTGCACGGGCAGCGACGCCGCCGTGGCAAAGGCCCTGTCCAAGGCGCTGGACCGGCAGCACGAAGCGGCACTGCAGCGCTGCCACCGCGCCGGCGGCGCCGCCGCGCTCGAGTCGTTCTGGGAAGAAGCCCTGCGCCAGGGTGAGGTTCCCGGCGCGTACTGGGCCGTGCTCAGCAGCCGCGACGCGACGCACGAGCTGCGGCAGCGCGTCTTCGGCGACGTTCACATGCTGTCGCACCTCGTCGGCTCGGCCACGCGTGCCGACATCCGGCGGCTGGTGGCGCTCGAAGCCGAGAACGGCGAGCTGCGCGGCAGGCTCGACCGGCAGCAGGCGCGCTTCGCCGAACTGATCGACGAGCGGGACCAGGCGATCGCGCGGCTGCAACAACAGGCATCGGATGCCGCCCTCGCGGCGCGCCGCCGCACGGCCGAAGGTGCCGGCAACGACGACGCGCAGCTGCAGCGCGACCGCCAGCGCGAGATCGCCGCGGCGGTCGCGCTCCAGACCGAGCGCCGCGAGCGGGCCGAACGCGCCGCCGGGACGGCGGCCGACGAACTGCGCCGCGCGCAGCTGGAGATCGATCGCCTGCGCCGCTGCGTGCACGAGCAGGCCGATGAGCTCGCCGCGGCGGAGAGGCAACTACGCGAGCTGAGCGATCCCGACGCGCGCGCGCGCTCGGCGCTGCACGAAAAGATCAACGGGCGGCGCATCCTGTACGTCGGCGGACGGCCGAGTTCGTCGACCGCGATCCGCGATCTCGTCGAACGCCACGGCGGTACCTTCCGCAAGCACGACGGCGGACTCGAAGACCGCAAGGGCCTCCTGGCCGCCGCGGTTGCCTGGGCGCAACTCGTCTTGTTTCCGGTCGATTGCATTGACCACGACTCGGCCAATGCACTGAAGCGCCTGTGCGTCCAGCAGGGCATCCGCTTCATTCCGCTCCGCAGTGCCAGCGTCGCGAGCTTCGCTTCGGCCTTTTTCGTCACCGAGCGTTGACGCCGGCAGTTCACCCTTTCACAGCTGCCGCAGACACGGCTGAGCGACGCCCGCGTTGCCGTGAGAGCGGCCGTTACGCGCTGGCAAGGCGCTAGATACTGGGTCGGAGAGCCCAGTCTGCGCGAACCATCTCGAGGCGCGCGGCGAGGAATCTCCTGGCGTGGCCGGCGGGATTCCTCGTCACTGCCGGGCCTCGGGATGACGCGTCAGAAGAAACCCAGCGCCTTCGGCGAGTAGCTCACCAGCAGGTTCTTCGTCTGCTGATAATGGTCGAGCATCGACTTGTGCGTCTCACGGCCGATGCCGGACTCCTTGTAGCCGCCGAACGCCGCATGCGCCGGGTACGCGTGGTAGCAATTGGTCCACACGCGGCCCGCCTGGATGCCGCGACCCATCCGATACGCACGGCTGCCATCGCGCGTCCAGACGCCGGCGCCCAGTCCGTAGGCCGTGTCGTTGGCGATCGCGAGCGCCTCGGCCTCGTCCTTGAAGGTCGCGACGCCCAGCACCGGGCCGAAGATCTCTTCGCGGAACACGCGCATCGAGTTGTTGCCCTTGAACAGCGTCGGCTGGACGTAGTACCCGCCGGCCAGCTCGCCGGCAAGCTGGTTGCGCCCGCCGCCGATGAGCACCTTGGCGCCTTCGCGCTTGCCGACCTCGAGATAGGTCATGATCTTGTCCATCTGCATCGCCGATGCCTGCGCGCCCATCATCGTGTCGGTGTCGAGCGGATTGCCCTGCTTGATCGCTGCCACGCGCTTGACGGCACGCTCGATGAAGCGTTCGTAGATCGATTCCTGGATCAGCGCGCGGCTCGGGCACGTGCAGACCTCGCCCTGGTTGAACGCGAACAGCACCAGGCCTTCGATCGCCTTGTCGAGGAAGGCGTCGTCGTGGGCCATCACGTCGTCGAAGAAGATGTTCGGGCTCTTGCCGCCGAGTTCGAGCGTGGCCGGGATCAGATTCGTGGCGGCCGCCTGTGCGATCACGCGGCCGGTCGTCGTCGAGCCCGTGAAGGCGATCTTGGCGATGCGCTTGCTGGTGGCGAGCGGCATGCCGGCTTCCGCGCCGAAGCCGTTGACGATGTTCAGGACGCCCGCAGGAAGGAGATCGGCAATGAGTTCGGCCACCAGGAGAATGCTCACCGGGGTCGACTCGGCAGGTTTCAGCACGACGCAGTTGCCGGCGCCGAGCGCAGGTGCGAGCTTCCAGGCCGCCATCAGGAGCGGGAAGTTCCAGGGAATGATCTGGCCGACCACGCCGAGCGGCTCGTGGAAGTGGTAGGCCACGGTGTTTTCGTCGATCTGGCTCAGCGCACCTTCCTGCGCGCGCAGGCAGCCCGCGAAGTAGCGGAAGTGATCAACGGCCAGAGGAACGTCCGCATTCAGCGTTTCGCGGATCGGCTTGCCGTTGTCCACCGTTTCGGCGTAAGCGAGCGGTTCGAGGTTCTGCTCGATCCGGTCGGCGATCTTCAACAGCAGGTTGGCACGGTCGCCGACGCTCGTGGCGCCCCACTTGGCCGCCGCCCCGTGCGCGGCGTCGAGGGCGAGTTCGATGTCTTCGGCGGAAGAGCGTGCCGCGCGCGTATAGACCTTGCCGCTGATCGGCGTGATGACGTCGAAGTACTGGCCCTTCACGGGCTTGACGAAGCGCCCGTTGATGAAGTTGTCGTACTGCGACTTGAACGCGACTTTCGCGCCGGGTGAGTTGGGGCTGGCGTAGAGCATGTCGATTTCCTTCGGGGTGCGGATGGGCTGGGTGCGAAGCGGGTTGCCGTGTGCTTCCCGGCCGGACCTCTTGCATCACCCGTGCCAGCGCCGGTTCGCGGAGAAAGATTGATCTTGCGCAAGAAAGGCACTTCGGAATCGCAGCGAGATTGCTCCATTCTCGCCACGCAGCGCCGTCCTGTTCCAAATCGGGACACTTCAGACACCTGAACAGGACGTCGCGGGCCTCGGGCGCCGCGATCGCCGCCATGTCGGCCGCGGTCACCTCGACGCCGAAGACATCGAAGGGGCCGTCACCGCGGCGCGAGATCGCCGAGCCAGTGGGCAGCGGTCACACCTCCGTCCACGAGGAAATCGCTGCCGGTGATGAACGCACCGTCGGCCCCCATCAAGAGCGCAGCGACGTTGCCCACCTCGTCCGGTGTCCCGGCGCGTGCGACGGCGCAGAGCTCGATCATCTGTGACTTGGAACCGCCGCTCACGGCTGCACCATGACCTTGATCGACTCGCGTTTGTTCATCGCCTGGTAGCCGCCCGGAACATCGTCGATGCCCACTACACGATCGAAAGCCAGGCTGGGCTCGATGCGTCCCTCGAGAACATCGGGCAGCAACGCGTCGCATTTCAGATCCCATCGATTTGGTCATCGCGGCTTGGCTTCATCGGAAGAGGGCGCCCGTGCCGGGATGCGGTCCAAGTCGTCGCGAACCGCCTGCGGTTCCTGCGCGACCGGCATGTACAGCAGGTCCAGGCACCCGTCGAGACCGTCGACTGGATCACGCTTGAGCGGAAGGAATAGTTGCTTCGAAGTCCGCGGCCAACGAGCCTCTGCCGGGCCGCGGAATAGCGGGCACCCTGCACGGTGATCCTGGAAAGGGCGGCTTCGATGACGCAGGCCGGCGAGCGGCTTCTCGCGCGGCTCAATCCCGCGATCAACGAGATCTCGACCGCGGTCGAGGCGCTCGGCGAGATCTCGGGCCGACCTTCCGGCCATATCCGCATCAGCGCGCCCGGCGAGGCGGCGCGGCGCGTGATCGCGCCCGCACTGCCGAAGTTCGTCGACAACTACCCCGACATCGTCGTCGAGGTGCTCATCGAGCGGGCTTTCACGAACATCGTCGAACGCCGCCTCGACGCGGGCATCCGCCTCGGCGAGTCGCTCGCGAAAGACGTGGTCGCGGTCCCGGTGAGCGGGCCGCTGCGCATGGCGGCCATCGCGTCGCCTGCTTATCTCAAGCGGAAGGGCGTGCCGAAGACGCCGCGCGACCTGCGCTCGCATCGCTGCATCAACCTGCGGCTCCCTTCCGCGGGAACGATCTACAAGTGGGAGTTCGAGCGCGGCACGGAGAAGATGGAGATCACCGTCGACGGCCCCCTCATCTTCGACGCCGGAGGCATGGTGGTCGACGCCGCGCTGGCGGGGGTCGGAATCGGTTACGTCCTGGAAGACCGCGCCGTCGACCACTTCAAGTCGGGCCAGCTCGTGCGCCTGCTCGCCGACTGGTGTCCGCCCTTCCCCGGCTTCTAGCTTTATTACCCGGGCCGGCGTCAGCTCTCCCAGACGCTCGCCGTGTTCGTCGACGCGATCCGCGTGCCGAGCCAGCCGAAGAAGCGCCGCTGATCAGCGTTCGAGCAAGCGCTGGCGACGCGCAAGGTCGGGGAACATCCTGATCCAAAGCGCCACGATCAACAGGGTGCCGATGCCGCCGAGCAAAACGGCACCGACCGCGCCGAGCAGTGCCGCGGCGATGCCCGACTCGAATTCGCCGAGCTGGTTGCTCGCTCCGATGAAGATCGAGTTGACCGCCGAGACGCGGCCGCGCATCGCGTCCGGCGTGTCGAGCTGGACCAGGGATTGGCGGATCACGACGCTCACCATGTCGCCCGCACCCGAGGCGACGAGCGTCGCGAACGAGAGCCAGAACACGGTGGAAAGGCCGAAGCCGATCGTGGCGACACCGTACGTCGCGACAGCCGCGAACATGACGCGCCCGACGTGGCGTTCGATCGGCCAGCGTGCAAGCGCGAACGACATCGCGAGCGCACCGACCGCGGGCGCGGCGCGCAGCAACCCCACCCCCCACGGACCCGTGTCCAGGATGTCTCGGGCGAAGATCGGCAACAGCGCGGTCGCGCCACCGAGCAGCACCGCGAACAGATCGAGCGAGATCGCGCCCAGCACGGTCTTGCGTTGCCAGATGAAACGCACGCCGGCAAAGACCGTCGCGAGTGAAACGGGTTCGCGCGCGGGCGTGGAACGGTGCACGCGCAGCGTCAGAAGCAGCAACGTGCCGGCGAAAAACAGCACCGCGCACAGTCCGTATACCGCGGTCGCGGCAAATGCATAAACGAAGCCGCCGATCGCCGGCCCGGCGATGATCGCCGCCTGAGCACACCCGGAACTGAAGGCGAGCGCGCGTGGCAGGACCTCGACGGCCACCAGCTGCGGCGTGAGCGCTTGTTGCGCCGGCATCTGGAAGGCCCGCGCTGCGCCCAGCAGGGTCGAGAGCCCGAGGATCCACTCCCGGCTCGCGACGCCGGAGACCGTCGCGGCGCCGATCGCGAGCGCGACCAGCGTCTGCAGGATCAGGCACGCCGCGACGATGCGATGGCGCGGATAACGATCGATCACGTGTCCGGCGACAAGGGCGAGCGCCAGCGCGGGGACGAACTGCGCGAAGCCGACCAGCCCGAGGTCCCATGCGCTGCTCGTGAGCTCGTACATCTGCCACCCGAGGGCGACCATGAGCATCTGCTGCGCGGTCGTGCTCGCCACGCGCGCCGCGAGGAAACGCAGGAAGGAGCGGTGCGGCGCGAGCGCGGCGGGAATCATCGGCGGCCGAGATTACCGGACCGGGCTCATCCGTCTGTTTTCCTTGGCTGTTCGCGATGGATGCGTTGGCCCGGTTGGCAAGGCACCGGCAGGATCTGCGCGCCAGCCGCGGTCGCTCGCCTGCGTGAAGTTCGGCTTACAAGGAACGCGGGTCGGGTTCGGGGTTTCCGCCGTCTTGCCATCGGCAACGCATCTTCCTTGAGTGCATCATCTGCCGGCGCGGAACGACTCGAAACCTGCTGCGCCGACTTGCCGCGCCGCCACCCGACCTCGTCCTTCGAGACGCCACGACCAGCCTGTCGCAACCGTATCCATGCGAATCATCCTGATGCCCGGCGATGGCATCGGCCCCGAAATCACCGCCGCCACGATCAAGGTGCTCGACCTTGCCAGCCGGCGCCTCGGGCTCGGCCTCCTTCTCGAGGAGCACGCCGTCGGGTTCGCGAGCCTGAAGTCGAACGGCGCCATCCTCACTCGGGAGCCGCTCCAGACCGGTCGCGAGGCCGATGGCATGGTGCTGGGACCGGTGTCGCATTCGGACTATCCGCCGCGCGCGGAGGTCGGCATCAACGTGTCGTCCGAACTGCGAGTGCAGCTCGATCTCTACGCAGACATCCGTCCGAGCCGCTCGCGCGAGGGCCTGCCCCATTGGGGGCGCACGCGGATGGACCTCGTCATCGTGCGCGAGAACACCGAGGGCTTCTATTCGGACCGCAACATGTTCCAGGGCAGCGGCGAGTTCATGCCCGACCAGGACATGGCGCTTTCGGTGCGCAAGATCACCGCGAAGGCGTCGAGCCGCATCGCGAGCAGCGCGTTCGAGCTCGCGCGCAAGCGGCGCAGGAAGGTGACCGCTGTGCACAAGGCAAATGTCGTCAAGGTCTCGGACGCCCTGTTCCTGCGCGAGGTCCGCAAGGTCGCGCAGGCGTTCCCCGACGTCGCCTACGATGAACAACTCGTCGATTCGATGGCGGCGCTGCTCGTGCGCGACGCCCGGCGCTTCGATGTCGTCGTCACCACCAACATGTTCGGCGAGATCCTCTCGGACGAGGCGGCGGAACTTTCGGGGAGCCTCGGCCTCGGGGGAGCCGTGAACGCGAGCGCGACCCATTGCATGGCACAAGCCCAGCACGGATCGGCACCCGACATCGCCGGGCAGGACAAGGCGAATCCGACATCGCTCATCCTCTCGGCGTCGCTGCTGCTCGCATGGCTTTCGACCCGGCACGAAGGCCGGACATCCGATCTCGGCGGTCCGCTGGGGACGCGCGCGTTCACCGACGCCTTGTGCAGCGAGCTGGAGGGGGTTCTGGCTCGCTGAGGAGAGGGCCGAGAATGCGCCTCGAAGCCCTGCGGTCAATGTATGCGGCTCCGACCTGGAGCCGTTCGCGGCGATCGACGCAGGCGCGAGAGGGCTCGCCTCCGTGCAGCGGCTGAGGATCAAGTGCCCGGTGCCGGCATCGCCGAGTTGCCGCGGCGCGAACATGAGGTGACGTCGCTTCCGCGGTTCCCCGCTTCGCGGTGATCCGCGCCTGGAGCATCATCCTGCGCACACGGACATGCGTTCGAGGGAGACCGTGATGCTCTTTCCGACCACGATCGTCGGCAGCTTCCCGCAGCCCGACTGGCTGATCGACCGTTCGAAGCTGGCCGGCCGCTTCCCGCCGCGCGTGCGCGCCAGGGAGCTGTGGCGCGTCGCCGAGCCTTACCTGCAGCAGGCTTGGGAGGACGCAACGCTGCTGGCGATCCGCGCGCAGGAAGACGCCGGCCTCGACATCGTGAGCGATGGCGAGATCCGGCGCGAAAGTTATTCCAACCGCTTCGCCACGGCGCTCGAAGGCATCGACATCGACAACCCGGGAACCGCGCTCGACCGCTCAGGGCACCCGAACCCGGTGCCGCGCATCGTCGGCAAGATTCGGCGCAGACGTGCCGTCGAACTCGAGGACCTGCTCTTCCTGAAGGCACACACCGACCGTCGCATCAAGATCACGGTGCCCGGCCCGTTCACGATGAGTTGCCAGGCCCAGAACGATTTTTATGCCAGCGATGCCGAGGCCGCGACGGACTACGCTGCCGCCGTCAACGAGGAGATTCAGGATTTGTTCGACGCGGGGGCGGACGTCGTGCAGATCGACGAGCCCTACATGCAGGCGCGACCCGAAAAAGCGCGCCAGTACGGCTTGGCTGCGTTGAACCGCGCGCTCGACGGCATCACCGGTACGACGGCGGTGCACATCTGCTTCGGCTACGCGGCGATCATCCACCAGCGCCCAAGCGGATATTCCTTCCTGCCCGAGCTTGCGGCCTGCCGCTGCAAGCAGATCTCGATCGAGACCGCACAGAGCAAGCTCGATTGCGCGGTGCTCGCCCAGCTTTCCGACAAGCAGATCATGGTCGGTTGCCTGGATTTGTCCGACATGACGGTCGAAACGCCCGCGCAGGTGGCGGCGCGCATCCGCCGCGCCCTGCCCCACGTTGCCAAGGAGCGTGTCATCCTCGCGCCCGACTGCGGCATGAAATACTTGCCACGCGACGTCGCGGTGGGGAAGCTGGAGGCGATGGTCGCAGCGGCGCGGCTGCTGAGGACGGAGTTCGGGTCGGCGTGACGATGCATGAGAAAAAAGGAGACAGGCCATGGATCCCCATGCTATGACTCGCCGCACCGTGCTCGGCGCGGGTCTCGCCGCGATGGCGACCGCTTCGGGACTGGGCCGTGGCCAGGCGAAACAACCGATCCGGATCGGCAGCACGCTCGCGCTGACCGGGCCGTTGTCGGCCACCGCGCAGATCCACAGGATCGTCGGCGAAATCTACATCGAGCAAGTGAACCGGCGCGGCGGCTGGCTGGGCCGGCCGCTCGAGTGGGTGCTCAGGGACGATCAGTCCAAGCCCGACCTCGCGCGCACGCTGTACGAGCAGCTGGTCACCGCCGACAAGGTAGACCTGCTCATGGGTCCGTACGCCACCGGGGCGATCCTCTCCGCGATGGGAGTCGCGCAGCGCTACAACAAGGTGCTGGTGCATCACACCTTCGGCATCCCGTCGCTTGCCAAGTACGAAATGGCATTCCCCGCGTGGTCGCTCGGTTCGGAGCCGGCCACGACGGTGCCCAACACGCTGTTCGATGCGCTCGCCAACGGGCCGAAGCCCCCGAAGACGGTAGCGGTGGTGACGAGCAAGTTCCCTTCGGTCCAGTTCATGAGCGCGGGCGCCCGCGAGGTGCTGAAGAAACGCGGCCTCACCGAAGTGCTGTTCCTCGACTGGGAGTTCGGCAACCGCGAGTTCGGCCCGATCGCCAACCGGGTCAAGGATGCGAACCCCGACTTCGTGTGGGTCGGCGCGATCGGCCTCGACGGCAACCTGCTGCTCGACGCGATGAAGAAGATCGAGTACGTGCCGCCGCAGCACTTCTATCTGTACCCGGCACCGGGCCCGCTCGTGTCGCTGCCGGAAGCGAGGAACGCGCTGTCGGTCACGATCTTCGAGGAGCAGCCACCCTTCACCGGTGCGCCGGGCGCCGCCGAGTTCATCAGGATCTATCACGAGCGCGCGAGCGCAGCCAAGCTGCCCGACATCTCCGTCGAGGTGCAAGCGGCTGCGAGCTACACCGCATGGCAGATCCTCGATGCCGGCGTGCAGGCGACCAAGAGCCTGGACGACAAGGCCATCGGCACGTGGTTGCGCGCCAATCGCGTCGAGACGCTGCAAGGCAAGCTGCATTTCGATGGCCCCGGCAACTACGGCGACGACCTGATGAAGATCAAGCAGGTCCAGAACGGCAAGTGGGTCGTGGTCTGGCCCAAGGAGTTCACATACGGCGGCGCCGCACTGCAAGCCGGCTAGCAGGCATGTCCGGCTTCGCGCTGCCGAGCGCCACGTTGCTGGCGCAGAGCATTCTGTCGGGCATCTTCACGGGCGCCCTGTACGGCTTGCTGGGACTCGGTCTGAGCCTGTCATGGGGGCTGCTCAGGCAGATCAACCTGGCGCACTTCGCCTTTGCATTTCTCGCGGCGTACCTGTGCTACCAGCTGGCGGTGCTGGGCGTCGATCCGCTGTTGTCGCTTGCGCTGATCGTGCCGGCGTTCTTCGCGCTCGGCGCCGCGCTGCACGCGGCGATGGCGCGTTTTTCCATCACGCCGCTCAACTCGCTCCTGCTCACCTTCGGCCTGACCGGCATCGTCGAAGCCGTGATCCAGGCGATCTGGACCGCGGACTTTCGCAAGCTCGAGTCGGCCTACGGCGCGCATCGTTTCAAGATTGCGGGCTTGTTCCTGCCCGTGCCGGAACTGATCACGCTGCTTGTTGCCGTCGTCCTGTCGTTCGGCACGTGGGCCGTGCTGCATTACACCGATTTCGGCAAGACCCTGCGCGCATCGGCCGAGGATGCACCGATCGCGCGCGCATTCGGCATCAACCAGGGTCGCAATGCATGGTTGCTGGCCGGGACCTGTTCGGCGCTGGCCGCTGTCGCGGGCGTCTGCCTCGCGTTGAGCTTCACGCTTGCACCGTCACAGATCTATGCCTGGATCGGCGTCGTCTTCGCGGCCGTGATGCTCGGCGGCCCGGGCCGCGCGCTGGCACCGCTAGCCGCCGGCGTGGTGATCGGCGTCAGCGAGGCGGTGACCATGGCAGTGACCGCGCCATCGTGGGCGCCTCTCGTGTCGTTCACGCTGTTGATCGCGATACTGCTGCTGCGTCCCGGACGGGTGGCGTGAACGGCGCACGGCTGCGTGATCCCGAGCCGCAGGCGAGCAAGCGCGGCGCGACGATCGGCCGGGATCCTTCGTCGATCGCGCTCCTCGGGATGACATGAGCGAGGGGCGAACCACGAGCGGTCCAGTGGCCGATCACGCGGTCGCTGCCGACGCGATCAGCGCAGCGCGCCGGCTGCCGCACGCCCCGATCGCGATCGTCGGCGCAGCGGCGGTGCTGGCCTTCTTGCCCGCACTCGGCCTGCCCGCGTTCTACGACTCGCTGCTGTACCTGATCCTGAGCTGGATCGTGCTCGCGACCTCGTGGAACATCTTCTCCGGGTATGCCGGCTATTTCTCGTTCGGGCACGGCGCGTTCTTCGGCACCGGGCTGTACACCAGCGCGACGCTGATGGCGCGTTTCGACTGGCCGTTCCTGTGGACGCTGCCGGCCGCCGCCGCGTGTGCCTGCTTGCTCGGCGTCGCGCTCGGCGCGGTCGTGTTCCGGGTCAAGGGCATTCGCGGCGAGGTGTTCGCGCTGCTGACCCTTGCGGTGACGTTCGTGCTCGGCACGATCGTCGGCAATACACCGCTCGACGGTGGCAGCGGCGTTTCGCTGGCCTCGGTGCCGATTCCCAGGATCGGCCCCACGCCGCCGGCGACCTTCTATCTTCTTGCGCTCGCTGCCGCGACGCTGGCGTTGCTGCTTTCGTGGCGCATCGCCGTGTCCAGGCTGGGCGCGGGTCTGTTCGCGATCCACGATGACGAAGACGCCGCCGAGGTGATGGGGGTGCCGACGTTTCGCTACAAGCTCGCCGCGCTGGCGATCTCGTGCGCGCTCGCGGGTTTGGCCGGCGGCATCCACGCCCTGTTTCTGAACTACGTGACGGTGGGCGAAGTGTTCACGATCGCGGTGCCTCTGACCGTGGTGCTGATGAGCGTGCTCGGCGGCACGCGTCACTGGGCCGGCCCGGCGGTCGGCGCGGTCATCATCACGCTCCTGCTGTACAGCTTCACCGCCGCCGACCTGGCGGTCGCCGGCAAGGCGGCGGTCGGCGTGATCCTGATCGCCGCGATTCTGTTCATGCCCGACGGCATCCTGCCCCGGGCGCAACGTGTGTTCCCGCGCGGCAAGAGGCCGCCGCTTGCGCGCGCTGCGGTTGCGTCGGAAGCGCCACGCACGCCGGCCCCCGCTGCGACCGTGGCACGCGGCGACGTGCTGCTGCGCGCACGTGGCGTTGCCAAATCGTTCCGTGGCGTGCGAGCGCTCGCGGGCGTCGACATCGACGTACGCCGCGGCGAGATCCTCGGGCTGTTGGGGCCAAACGGCTCCGGCAAATCGACCTTCATCAACCTCGTCAGCGGCCGCCTCGTGCCAACGGCGGGCAGCATTGTCTTCGAAGGGCGCGAGTTGACGCGCTGCGCGGCATATCGCATCGCGCGCGCCGGAGTCGCCCGCACCTACCAGATCCCGCGGCCGTTCCGGCATTTCAGCGTGCTCGACAACGTGGCGCTGGCCGCGATGTTCGGCGGCGGTGGCGCAGCGGAGCCGGCGGCGGCGCGCCGCGACGCCATGACCTGGCTTGCTTTCACGGGCTTGCAGGACAAGGCGCATGCGCAGCCCGACGAGTTGAATCTCCACCAGCGCAAGTTCCTCGAACTGGCACGCGTGCTGGCGGCGCGTCCCCGGCTGGTGATGCTCGACGAAGTGTTGTGCGGATTGACCGCGAGTGAGATGGATGATGCCGTGGCCCTGGTGCGCCGCATCCGCGATCAGGGCGCCACGGTCATATTCGTGGAGCACGTGCTGCATGCCGTCATGGCCGTGACGGATCGTGTGGTCGTGCTGGACTACGGCGTGCTGCTTGCCGCAGGCCCGGCCGCGGAGGTGATGCGGCGTCCCGAGGTGATCACTGCCTACCTTGGACAGCCGTACCTGCCGGGGCACCCGCCTGACACGGAGCTTGCGGAGCGCCCCGGTGCTTGAAGTGCGCGATCTGCACGTGGCGTACGGGCCGGCTCCCGCGCTGTCCGGCCTGTCGTTCGAGTTGCGCAATGGCGAACTGCTCTGCATCGTCGGACCGAACGGCGCAGGCAAGACAACGCTCGTCAACACGCTGGCCGGCGTGCTGCGGGCGGGTGCCGGTCGCATTCTCTTCGATGGGCGCGACATCACGGCGCTGCCGCCGCACCGCTTCTGCGGCGCCGGCATTGCGATCGTTCCTGAGGGACGACGCCTGTTCGTGTCGATGAGCGTGCGCGAGAATCTCGACATGGGCAGCATGCTGCCGGGAGCGAAGGCGCGGCGTGCCGAGTCGCTGGAGGCGGTGCTGGCCCTGTTCCCGGCGCTCAGGACCAGGCTCGCACAGCCGGCGGGTGAACTCTCCGGCGGCCAGCAACAGATGGTGGCCATCGGCCGCGCACTGATGGCCCGGCCGCGGCTCCTGCTGCTCGATGAACCTGCGCTCGGCCTGTCGCCGCTCATCGTGCGGGAACTGTTCGTGGCGATCGGCCGTATCAACGACGAGGGCACGTCGGTGCTGCTCGTCGAGCAGAACGTGATGTTGGCCCTGCGTATCGCGCACCGCGCCTATGTGCTCGAGGCGGGGCGCATGGTGGCCGACGGCACACCGGACGAGCTGGCGAGCCGCGACGCGATACGTCGTACCTACCTGGGTGCGTGAGTGGCAAACTTCGCCACGTAGCCCATTGACACCCGAGGAGCGCAGCAACGAGGGATACCGACTCTGCAGTCCGCAGAGACCGCTCGCCTGCGGCCCGATTGATGCAGACCCATGGAGACACCATGACACGGCACGAAACTTCCGACATCACGCAAGCGGTACTCGACCGCCTGGCCGACGACGCCGACCCGCGTTTCAGGCAGATCATCACGGCGGTCGTGCGCCACGTGCATGCGCTGGTGCGCGAGGTGGATCTGAAGCCTGCCGAGTGGATGGCCGCGATCCAGTTCCTGACCCGCGTCGGCCAGACCTGCGACGACAAGCGCCAGGAGTTCATCCTGCTCTCCGACACGCTGGGTATCTCGATGCTGGTGGTGCAGCTCGAGCAGGCGCGCCGCTCGGCAAAGGCGCTGGCGGACCGGAGCGCGAGCGCGGCGCCGACGGAAGCGACGGTGCAAGGGCCGTTCTACTGGGAGGGCGCGCCCGAGCTCCCGCTCGGCGCGGACATCGGCAAGGGCATGCCGGGCGAGCCCGCGTACTACAGCGGTCGCGTCACCGACACCCGGGGCAAGGCGATCGCGCGCTGCTGCCTCGATGTCTGGTCAGGCGACGGCGAGGGCGTCTACGACATGCAGAAGGGCCCCGACGCCGGCATGCGCTTGCGTGCGCGATTTTTCACCGACGCCGACGGCGGCTATCGCTTCTGGTCGATCAAGCCGAATTTTTATCCCGTGCCCGACGATGGTCCGGTCGGCGACATGTTGCGCGCCATGGGGCGCCATCCAAACCGCCCGGGCCACATCCACATGATGGTGTACCGGGACGGTTACGTGCCGCTGACGACACACCTGTTTCCGACCGACAGTCCCTATCTCGACTCCGATGCCGTATTCGGCGTGCGCGACAGCCTGATCATTCCGTTCGAGCGCCACGAGGGCGGCCGTGCACCCGACGGCCGGATGATGGAGCGGCCCTATCACACGGCCCGCTACGATTTCGTGCTGGCGACAGAGGCGTGAAGCTCGGGTCGGTTCGGTCGTTACGACCGGCAGTCGACCCGACGCGAAGGCCTCGCAGCAGGACCGTAGAGTGCCGCCATGGACACTCTTGTTGCCCTCACCGCGGGGGCGCCCGCCGCGGCCGTTCTTCTCGCAACGATCGTCCTCGTAAGCCTGGTCGGCCTGTTCAAGGCGCCCGCACTCATCGCCCGCAACGTGCTGCGGCCTTACGGCCTGGTCGAGCGCGGCGACTACGCGACGCTGGTGACGAGCGGGTTCATCCACGCCGATCTCGCCCACCTGGTCTTCAATGCCTTCACCTTCTGGGCGTTCGGCTTCAGGCTGGAGCGGCGGATCGGCACGGTCGCGTTGCTCGCGCTCTATATGCTGGGACTTCTTGCCAGCAGCGTTGCCACGTGGCTCATCCATCGGCGCCACCCGGGCTATGCAAGCCTTGGTGCGTCCGGGGCCATTCTCGCGGTCCTGTTCGCTTCGATCGTCGTGTTCCCGGGCTCGTCGATCATCGTGCTGCCCATTCCGGTGCCGATCCCGGCGCCGCTGTTTGCGGTGGGCTATCTCCTTTTCAGTGTGATCGGTTCGCAGACCCGTTTGGGACGCGTGAACCACGACGCGCACATTGCCGGCGCCATTGCCGGCCTGGTGTTCATCGCGGTCACCGTGCCGGGCTCGATCGGACGGGCGGTCGACGCATTGCTGCGCTGAGGTCCGACCGGCGCGACGGCCTCACATGAAGTTGCGCGTGTGCAGCGCTGCGAGGCGCTTTGCCTCGTCCTGCTCGAACCCCAGCCGTTTCATTCGCATCTGGCGCCCGCCGGCCATGTCTTCCTTCAACGCCTGCACCTTCTCGAACCCCTCGGCGATCCGGCGGATCGACCAGCCACCGGCGGCCAGCAGCACCAGCGCGTCGAACACCTCTTCGTTGAGGCCCGAGGTCTGCGCGAGCGCGTCGTAGCGGCTCTCCACCGCCAGCGCGAGGCGGCCGCGCAACCCGGGGTCGTGCTGGAGCTGGTATTCGAGGTGCGCCATGCCGAACGCGACGTGGCGCGCCTCGTCGCGTGCGGTGAGCCGGGCGACCTGTCGCGTCACCGGATCGGGTGCGTGTTCCTGCAAGAAGCGCAGCAGGCTTACGAAGGTGCCCTCGCCCAGCACCGAAAGCAGGAACGAGGCGATCGCGAACTCGCCCTCCTCGAACAGGGTCTTCAGCGACGCCTGGCCGCCGACGGTCGATACGCCCATGCGCAGGCGCTTGAGCCGCGCGCGGCGCGTGAACACCTCGACATGGCGCGCCTCGTCGGCGATCTGGAGCGCCAGGAGTTGAGTTACTTCGCGGAAGTGCGGATGCACCTGGCCGAGAAAGCGCGCCGGCACCAGCAATGCCGCGTTCTCGTTCTCGATCAGGTAGGTCATCACCTGCACCACCGCGTCTTCCACCTCGTCGGGCAGCTCGAAGGGTTGCGTCCAGTCGATCGCCTCGTCCGGGTTCCACTGCTGGGCCTGCGCCTGCGCATACAGGTGCGCGATGTCGTCGGCCCAGATCGCGCGCTTGACATCGAGGGCGAAGCCGAAGTCGGGACCGCCCGCCTCGACCAGCGCACCGCGCGCGGCCAACCCCCACGCGGGTGCGGCATGTTCGGCGACATCGTCGGCCCGCGGCGACACCCCGGTCTGCCCGCCCGCGCGTTCCGCGCCCTGCCAGCGGTTTGCCTGCGCGTCGCCGGGTGTGATCCAGGCGAGCCCGGGGGTCTCGGCCGAGATCTCTACGCGATGGCCCTGCGCGCGGCACCAGCCGAGCAGGTGCACGCCGAAGTCGGGCGCGCGGCTGCGCACGGCGAGGCGGCTCCCCGGCGCCACGTCGCGCAGCGCGTGCTTGATCAGCAGGTGCGCGCCGCGCTCGAAGCCGACATCCTCAATATCGATACTCGGGTTCAACGATCGCCCCTTGGGCGTCGTAGAAACGCGCCACATCGACGGCCTTCTCGAGCAGTGCGTAGCCGCTGGTGCGGCCCTGCTTCCACGCCTTCAGCCCTTCGAGGTCGAGCAGCGGGCGCACCGTGGCATCGGCATAGCTCATGGAGAGCAGCAGACGGTGTAACTGCTCGATCCGCTCGCCCGGCGCGCGCGCCGTGACGGTGAAGTTGCAGTGGTCGTACGGCGGCGTCTGCGCGAGCACGCGCGTGCGGCCGGCGGGCAGCGTGCCTTCGCTCACGAACAGCAGGTGATTGCCGTCGATCATGCACGCCGCGTCGACCTCGCCCGCCATCAGGGCCAGCGCGGCATCGCGCTCGCCGCCGATGTGGTCGCCGTGCTTGCCGCCGAGCACGTCGAAGCGCCGCACCGTGAAGTCGGCGCTGGGCTGCAGACCGCGTTCGCGCAGGAAGTTCAGCGGGATCAGGGTTGCCTGCGGCGAGTCGATCGCGCCGACGCCGACCCGCCGGCCTTTCAGGTCCGCTACGGTCTTGATCGCCGAGTCGGTGCGCACGACGACCACCGAAGTCAGGTCGCAGTCGGTGTCGCGCATCGCGAGCGCACGCACGGGCTCGCCGCGCGCCCGTCCGATGCGCTCGGCGCGGATCCACGCAAGCGGCGAGTTCCACGCCACGTCGATGGCACCGTCGAACAACGCCTGCACCTGGCGCTCGTAGTTCGAGAACAGCACGTAGTCGAAGGCAAGCCCGTGGCCCGCGAAGTACTCCTTGAAGCCGTCCCAGATCGTCACGACCTTGGGCGCGTACGCGACGGCGCCCATCACCAGCGTCTTGTCGACCATGTCGTTGCGCTCCCGCCGGTCAGAACAGCGGCAGCCCGCAGACCGCCTTGCCGATGAAGTCGTAGAGCACATCGGAGGTCGGCGCCATCACCGAGGCCGCGCGTGCGTCGCGAAAGTGGCGTTCGATGCCTACGTCCTTGCGGAAAGCCGCGCCGCCGCACACGCGCATCGCGGTGTCGGTGATCTCGAGCGCGGCCTCGGCGGCAGCGGCCTTGACCTCCAGGACACGCAACATCGCGTCGGCGCGATTGGACTGCAGCGCGGCCAGCGTGTCGTCGCGCAGCGTACGCGCCGCATCGAGCTTGATCCGCGCCTTGGCGAGGTAGGCGCGGATCGTCGGCAAGTCGGCCAGCGACTGCCCGAGGTGCTGGAACCTGGTCTGCGCCACGTGGGCCGCCGCTTTTTGCAGCGCCGATTCGGCGATGCCGAGCGACGCGCTGGCGTTGAGCATCTGAAAAATCGGCAGCACCACGCCCATCATCACGTCGAAGCCGCCGCCGTCGGCGCCGAGGCGATCGGCCTCGCTGACCTTCACGCGCGCGCCCTTCACCGGCGACGATGCGTTGCCGCGCATGCCCAAGCCGTCGAAGGGCGCCACCGTCGATACGCCCGCTGCCTTGGCCGGCACCAGCCAGATCGTGCTGGCACCCGCGGCGCTCACCGGCTTGCTGGACCACACGTAGGAGTCCGCCTCGCCGGCCGACGTGATCCAGCTCTTCATGCCGTCGAGCACGATGCCGCCGTCGACCGCGACCGCCGTCCCCACCGGTGCCCAGAAATGGCTGCGCGATCCCGCTTCGGAGAATGCGAGCGTCGTCACGTGCCGGCCCGCGGCGATCGCCTTGCGCACGTCCGCGCGACCGAACTTCTCGATCACGGCCGTGCCGCAGTAGTGCATGCCGACCACCATCGCCGTCGAACCGCAGGCCGCGGCGATGTCCTCGACCACGACCGCGGCGGCACGCATGTCTCCGCCGATGCCGCCCACCTCCTTGGCGCTGATCAAGCCGAGCAGGCCCGCCTGCGCCAGCGCGTCGAGGTTGCCGCGGGGATACCTCGCGTCCTTGTCGACCTCCGCCGCGGAGGGCGCGATGACGTCGGCGACGACGCGGTTCGAGCGTTGCTGATAGGTTGCTGTATCCATGATGGGACCGTGCTCCATGCCTGCTGGTCGGCCGGCCAGTCTATGGCGGGGATGATATTCAAGCAGTCCGTTGAATGCGCGACGAGCGACCGGGAACGAGAAATCTCGTCGACGCGAAGGACCGGGATCCCCGTCGCGCTCGCTCCCCGGGATCACAGTCGATAACTGCCGCTTCCGATCCGTCGTGACAGTCGACTAGATCGCCGCCAGATCGGCTTCCGACGGGAACCTGCCGGTTCCGTATCGCGAGTACACGACCTTGCCGTCGACGATGACGTCGAACTGGCCGGAGCGCCCGGGTTGTATGTCCACGGGACCCCGGCCTCGAGTCTCAAACCACGCCTTCACACGGAGGGCTTCGGGTTTGTAGCCTCAGGCGCTGCAGTAATGGATGACGATTGCCATGGCAGGATGAAGGTCTGTCGAACCGCGTCGATGATCGGGTGAGCGCTGCTCCTCGGCATTCTGGACCTTGTCGCCCGCCGTCTGCAAATGACCGTCGCTGCGCGATGGCGCCGCTTGACCAACCAATAACCATACGGTTATGTTTCAAGCATGCGTGCGACACCCGACGGAGTCTTCAAGGCGCTCGCGGATCCCACGCGCCGCGCGATCTTCGAGCGCCTGATGCGAAACGGCGAGCAGACGGTGGGTGCCCTGACCGACGAGTCCGGCGTGTCGCAACCGATGGTTTCCAAGCACCTCGGCGTGCTCAGACTGGCCGGGCTCGTGCGCGATCGTCCCGAAGGCCGGTCCGTGCACTACCGCGCCGATCCATCCGCGCTCGCCCCGATGCTCGAGTGGATGAAGACGTACGCCACGTTCTGGCGCGGCCGCTTCGACCGACTCGAAAACCTCCTGAACAGGATGGACCAATGAACGGACCCATCACGACACGTTCCGTCATCGTCGAACGGCAGTTGCCGCATCCGGCGGAAAAGGTCTGGCGCGCACTCACGCAGGGCCCGCTGATCGAAGAGTGGCTGATGAAGAACGACTTCCGGCCGGTCGTCGGTCACAAATTCACCTTCCGTTCCGAGCCGATGCCGCAATGGGACGGCGTGATCGACGGCGAGGTGACCGAAGTGCAATCGCACACGCGGTTGTCGTACACATGGAGCGCGTCGGGCTTGAAAAGCGTCGTCACCTGGACCTTGACGCCGGTCGAGGGCGGCACGCACCTGCGCATGGAGCAGTCCGGCTTCCGTCCCGATCAGGAAGCGAACTACCGCGGTGCGACCTACGGTTGGCAGCGCTTCATCAGCAACCTGGAGCGCGTGCTCGGAGAACGGGCATGAAGAAAGGCGCGTCGCAGGACGCCAAGTCTCCGTCCGAACTGATCGACGCGCGCATCCGGGAACTGGGAGACTGGCGCGGCGAGATGCTCGGCCGCCTCCGTGCCCTGGTGAAGGACGTCGATCCCGAGGTCGTCGAGGCCTGGAAGTGGCGCGGAGTCCCGGTATGGGAGCACGATGGAATCGTCTGCACCGGCGAGACCTACAAGAACGTCGTGAAGATGACCTTCGCCAAAGGTGCGGCCCTGCAGGACCCCTCGGGCCTCTTCAACTCGAGTCTCGACGGGAACACCCGGCGTGCGATCGACTTCCACGAGGGCGAGAAGATAGACGAGAAGGCGTTGAAGACCCTCCTGCGTGCCGCCGTGACGCTGAACAGGTCCAAGCGCAAAGGGTGACGAATGCCTGGCGCGGTCCGCTCGATAAGCTGCCCGAACGTCGTTGGAAAGGCGCACATGCGCCCTTCGTTCCGGTTACGACGGGACATCGCAGGCCGGATGTCGAGCATATTCGCCCGCGGCTGCATCGAGGCAGCCCGCCGAGGACGCATCGTCGCCCGCACACCAGCTAGACGGCTCCGTCTCCCTGCTGGCTCTCCCGCCAGACCGCGCGCAGGAACTTCAGCTCGGCTTTCGTGTACGGCGTCGTCCAATAGCTGTTCAGATCGTTGGCCCCGATCCTGCCGTCGTCGATCAGCGCGATCCGGATGTCCTCCATCACCTGCGCCTGCCGTTCGGCGTTCATCGTTGCGAACGACGCGCCGCTTGCGAGCGCCGTGCGCCAGTCGTAGGCATTGCTGCGATTGCCGGTCGTGAGCGCGAACCAAAGGTTGGCCCACAGGGCGTTGCCGATGTAGTCCGCACCGCCGTTCTGTCCTTGCCAGACGTGGCCCACTTCGTGGCTGAGCGTCACGAGCCCTTGGAAGGTCAGGGTGCCGTCCGGGTTGAAGTCGCCGGCGTGCATGTACACGGTGTTGCCGACCGTATGCTCTGGCGAGCAGTTCGTTGACGCCTCCGCCTGCCTTGACGCGGATCAGGTCGTAGTCGATCGAATCGCCATACACCTGTCCTAGCTGGGAAGCGTCCTAGAGACCGCAACAGGCCGCCGGCGTCCCATGCGAGCGGTGTTCGACGCGAAAATCGGGTACTGGGCGGCGCAATCCAGGTGGCAGCGCCTAGAAATGCTCCGCACCGGGGTGGGAACCGGACGTGCGTGAATCTTCCGTGGGGGCTCAGCGCGCGCGGCGCCGATGGCAAAGAGAAACGGAGGTGCGCCGTTCTCGCCGAGAGCGGCGCACGCGCGCCACGAACGCGGCGCCAGCGCGACGATGCAGGCGACCGGCGTCGGCCGGATCGCCGGTACTTAGCGCTGGCCGGCGGTCAGCGCGTCGAGTTGGAAGCGGCCGCTTTTGTCGACGAGCCAGATCTCGGTGAACCTGGCGCCGCCCAGGCGGACAGGCGCCGGCATCGGCGCGGCCTGGCGGATCATGCCCTCCACCGCTTTGGTCACCTCGGGCGCGTGCGACGGCGTACGGAGCATCGTGACGTTGTTGAGCTGTCCCTTCGCATCGACGTCCATTTCGAGCACGACCACCGCATACACCAGCGGCGGCAGCTTGCCCTTGTAGATCTTGTCGGGATACGAGGCGTAGATGTGTCGCGCGGCATCCTTGCGATAGTCCTTTTCGGTCTCGGCCGTCGAGACCTGCGCAGCCGCGGTCTGGACCCGCGCCCCACCAGCCGCGGCCTGCGCTGCATCCGCGGTCTGAGTCCGACCGGCCGGCGCACTTTGCGCCTGGGCTGCCCCGGCCACGAACGAGAACAGCGACACCAGCATTGCGCTGGCGAGAATCGTGCGGCGCGGGAAGTTCATCGGTGATCTCCGGAATCAGGCAGTCTCGGCAATCTGCCGATGAAGCGCCTAGCATGGCACTTGAAGAAGTCGGGAAATCTAGGCGCTTTTTCGGGTCCATGCGCACTAAAGGTTGCGGTGAATCGGATTAGCCGCTTCGAGTTGCAGGCGTACGGTCGCGCCATTCCCCGCGGACCTGGGTTTGCGGGTGGAAAACCCATGCCGGTTCCATCAACCGCAGCGTGAACACAGGATCGCGGCGATCGCGAGGTCAGGGCATCGAAACGCGAGCGGAGCTGCCAGCGCTCACGCCGTGTTGCGCATCTCGGTTGTGTACACCTTCTGCGCCACCTGCCAGCGACCGTCGATCTTCAACAGGCTCAGGTAGTCGGTGAAGAAGCGCGGCGGAATCGCGCACCTGAGCTTGACGAAGGCCATCGTCGGCGAGGCCTGGTCGATCTGCAGGATCTCGTCGTGGCGCGCCAGGCCGCGCGCCTTCGGCGATGGGCGGTTGCGCACCATTTCGAACCATTGGTCGCGCGGCAGCACCGTCAACAGGCCTTCGTTCTCGCAGGTCAGGGCGCTCGTCGGGTGGAAAACGCTGGCGAGTTTTACGACGTCGCCTTCATCTTTGCGTGCACTTTCAGGTGCTTGAGCGTGTGCACCCTGGCGCCGACGTCCTGCAGGATGCGCAGCCCACCGACGCCCTCGATCAGCTTGTCGGGCCTCAACGAATGCGGTCGCTTGGCAAGAATCCGCACCTTGACGCCTCGCATCACGGCGCGGACGAGCCGTTCGACGGTGTACTCGGCGTGGTCGGCGCGACAGGTTGCGGCAAGTCGACCGTCCTCGGCCTTGTGCCGCGCTTCTGCGGATCTCGCGGACGTAAGAAAAACCGATCGGTGATCGGCCACGCGCGTGTCGAACATTCACCACGCAATGACATGTCACTCCGAGCGCGGCTGGAAGCTATCCGGCGTGCCCGCTTGGCACGGGCGCGGCTTCGACGCCCCCATCGTCCCGTCGGTGTTCCGCCGCGAGGAACGCATACATGGCCGGCACCACGAACAACGTGAACAGCGTGCCGATCGACAGGCCGGCGAAGATCACGACCCCCATCGCGCGCCGACCCGCCGCCCCGGCGCCGGACGCGATCACCAGCGGCAGAACGCCCAGCACCATGGCCGCAGTGGTCATCAGGATCGGCCGCAGGCGGACCGCGGCACCTTCGATCACCGCTTCGATCTTGCTGTGGCCCTCGCGTTGCAGCTGGTTGGCGAACTGCACGATCAGGATGCCGTGCTTGCTAATCAGCCCCATGAGCGTGACGAGACCGACCTGGGTGTAGATGTTGAGCGACGTGACGCCGAGGTTGATGAAGATCAGCGCCCCGAACAGCGCCATCGGCACCGACACCAGGATCACGACCGGGTCGCGGAAGCTCTCGAACTGCGCGGCCAGGGCCAGGAACACGATCACGACCGCGAAGAACAGCGTGGTGACGAACCCGCCCGACTCCTTGATGAACTGGCGCGACTGTCCCGAATAGTCGACGTTGTAGGTCGACGAGGCGATGTTGCGGGCGGTGTCGCGCAGGTATTGCAGCGCATCGCTCTGCGACACGAACGGCGTCGGCACGGCGCCGATGGTCACCGAATTGAGCTGCTGGAAACGCGTGATCGTTTCGGGCACGACCCGGGTCTCCAGGTGGCCCAGCGTGGCCGCCGGCAACAGTGCCCCCGACGGTGTCCGCACGTAGTAGTCGAGCACCTGCGCGGGATTGAGCCGGTCGACCTGCAGCACCTGCGGGATCACCTTGTACGACCGGCCGGCGATCGAAAAATAGTTGACGTACCCGCCGCTGAGGGCGCTGGTGAGCGCGCTGCCGACGTCCTGCGCGCTCATGCCGAGCGTGGCGATCAGGTCGCGGTCGACGACGAACGTCGACTGCGGCTTGTCGATCTTCAGGTCGCCGTCTATGTAGAAGAACATGCCGCTCGAACGCGCCTTGTCGAGGACCTCCTGCGCCACCTCGCTGAGATTTTCAAACGGCTCGGTCGTGTTGATGACGAACTGCACCGGCAGTCCCGACGAGCCCGGCAGCGGCGGAAACTGGAACGCGGCGACGCGCACGCCCGCGATCGAGTTCCACTTGCCCTGCAGGTCCTGCTGCAGCTGGTTCGCATTGCGGGTGCGCTCGCTCCAGGGCTTGAACAGGACGCCGCCGAATCCCTGGTTCAATGCCGGCGTACCGGTGATCTGGAACATCTGCTGGTACTCGGGCTCCTTGCTCGCCGTGTCGAACACCAGCTGCGAGTACTTCAGCATCTGGTCGGCGGTCGCATTCGGCTGGCCGGTTATCTGGTACAGCACGATGCCCTGGTCCTCCTGCGGCGCGAGTTCGGATTTGGAGGTCGAGAACAGATAGAACACGGCGCCCAGCAGGAGCGCGCCCATCACGATCAGCACCGGCCAGGTTTGGAGCAGGCTGCCGAGCACCCTCGTGTAGCCGCGGTGCAGGCGGTCGAACTGGCGATCGAGAAATGCCACGAAGCGGCCGCCGTGGCTCGCGGCGCCGATGAAGCGCGAGCACATCATCGGCGACAGGGTCAACGCGACCACGCCGGAGACGGTGACCGCGCCTGCCAGCGTGAACGCGAACTCGGTGAACAGCGCGCCGGTGAGCCCGCCCTGGAAGCCGATCGGCACGTAGGCGGCCACCAGCACGATCGTCATCGCGATGATCGGCCCGCCGAGTTCGCGCGCGGCGACGAGCGCCGCTTCGAACGGCGAGCGGCCCTCCTCCTTGATGTGGCGGTCGACGTTCTCGACCACGATGATCGCGTCGTCCACCACCAGCCCGATGGCGAGCACGAGCGCCAGCAGCGTCAGCAGGTTGATCGAATAGCCCAGCACCCGCATGACGAAGAACGTGCCGACCAGCGAAAGCGGCATCGCGATCACCGGGATCAGCACGGCGCGCAGGCTGCCGAGGAAAAGATAGATGACGACCGTCACGATCACCAGCGCTTCCAGCAGCGTTTTCATCACCTCGGTGATCGAGGCATTGACGAACTCGGTCGCGTCGTAGGCGATCTTGGCCGACAACCCGGCGGGCAGCTGCTCGACGATCGAAGGAAACTCGTTGCGCACGCGCTCGGCGACTTCGAGCAGGTTCGCCGCCGGCGCCACCTTGATGCCGATGAACACCGACTGCTGCCCGCCGAAGGCGACGTTGAAGTCGTAGTTCTCCGCGCCCAGCGCAACCGTGGCGATGTCCTCCAGGCGCACGATCGCGCCGCCACGCTGCGAGACGATCAGGCGCCTGAACTCGCCCAGGCTGTGCAGGTCGGTTCCGGCGCGCAGGTCGACGCTGACCGCCTGCCCCTTGCTCGAACCAAGCGCGGCCAGGTAGTTGTTGGCGGCCAGTGCCTGCGACACGTCGGCCGCGGAAACACCGTGCGCCGCCATGCGCGCCGAGTCGAGCCACGCGCGCAACGCGAACACGCGCCCGCCCAGCACCTCGGCCGTCTGCACGCCCTCGACCGAATCGAGCTTCGGCTTGACCGTCCGGTACAGGTAGTCCGTGATGTCGTTGGTCGGCATCGTGGCGCTGTAGAAGCCGAGATACATCGCGTCGGTGGTCTGGCCGACCTGCACGGTCAGCACGGGCTGCTGCGCCTGCGGCGGCAGCTGGTTTCGCACCGAGGCCACCTGGGTGGTGATCTCGGTCAGGGCGCGATTGGCGTCGTAGTTGAGCAGCAGCGTGCAGGTGATGACCGAGGCGCCCGTGATGCTGTTCGACGACATGTAGTCGATGCCCTGCGCCTGCGCGATCGCCGCCTCGAGCGGCTGCGTGATGAAGCCGGCGATGGTCTGCGTGTCGGCGCCGTAATACGCCGTCGTCACCGTGACGACCGCGTTTTGCGTGCGCGGATACTGGTTGACCGGCAGGGTCGTCACCGAACGCAGGCCGAGCACGAGGATCAGCAGGCTCAGAACCGCCGCCGCTACCGGGCGGTGGATGAAAAAGTCGGTGAAGTTCATTTCGGCCGCCGGCTACTTTTCCTGCGGCGTGGGATGCGCGCTGTCGGGCGGCAACAGGCTGTTGTTGACGACGAGCGGCGTGCCGTTCTTGAGCTTGAGCTGCCCGCTCGTCACGATCGTCGTGCCCTCTTCGATTCCCTTCAGGATCGCGACCTGGTCGCCGCGCGTCGGTCCGACCGTGACGAAGACCTGTGCCGCGACGGCGGTCGGCGCCGGGCCGCCCGCGCCCCCCTTGCCGGACGCGGGCGCGGCACCCGTCTGCGGCGGCGCCGGTTTTGCCACGAACACGTTGGCGCCATACGGGTTGAAGCTGATCGCGGCCTGCGGCACCGTGAGGTAACGATTCACGGTGCCGGTGCGGATCGACACCTTCGCGTACATGCCCGGCAGCAACTCGCGTCCCGGATTGCGCAGCGTGGCCTCGATGAAGACGTTGCGCGTCGTCGTGTCGACCACCGGGTTGACGGCCGTGATCGTGCCCGTGAAGTCCTTCTGCGGGAAGGCGTCGACCGTCAGCGACACGGCCTGGCCCTTGGCGAGCCGGGAGATGTTCTCCTGCGGCAGGTAGAAGTCGACGCAGATCGGATCGATCGACTGCAGCGTGACGATCTTGTCGCCGGTGTTCAGATACTGGCCCGGATTGACCGTGCTGATCCCGAGCCGGCCCGCGAACGGCGCGCGGATCGTCTTCTTGTCCAGCGTCGACTGGAATTGCGCGACCTGCGCGGTCTTCGCGCGCAGATCGGCGTCGTCGTTGTCGACCGTGGCCTGGCTCACCGCCTGGGCGGCGAGTTGCTCGCGGTCGCGCGCGAGCGTGGTCGTGGCGAGTTCCACCGCGACCTTGATCGCAGCGAGCTGGGCACGCTCGGTATCCGCGTTGAGCTCGACCAGCACGTCGCCGCCCTTCACGTCCTGGCCGGACTTGAAATTCACCGTGCGCACCAGGCCCGCGATCTCCGTGCTCAGATCGACGCCGCGCAACGCACGCAGGGTCCCCACCGCCGCCATTTCGTCGCGCCAGTCCTGGTACTGCACGGCGGTCGTGGTCACCGTGGCGGGCGGGATGCCGGACTGGGCCATGAACTTGCGGATCATCACGCCCTTGAAGACATTGAAGCCGACCAGCCCGCCCACCACGAGGGCGACCACGATCAACATCCACGTCATGCGCTTTGCGAGCGACGGTTTCCTCGGCGTGTTCATCGGATCCTGTTCCTCCGCGGCGTCATTGCTTCGATGCAGCTTGCGCGTGGTCGTTCCACCAGCCGCCGCCGAGCGCGGTGAACAGCGCGACGGTGTCGGCATACCGATCCGCCTGCGCCTGCACCACCGCGATGCGCGTCTGCTGCAGCCGCGTCTGCGCATCGAGCAGGGAGAGATAGCTGATGGCGCCGGCACTGAACTGCTTGTCGGCCAGTTCGTAGCTCGCCCGCGCCTGGGTCTGTGCATCCACCTGTGCCTGCAGGGCACGCGCGTCCGCGTCGAGCGCGCGCAAAGCATCGGCCACGGAACCGAACGCGATCAGCACTGTCTGGCGATACGCGGCGGCCGCGCCGTCGTAGGCGGCGATCGCCGCACGACGCCGCGCCTGCAACTGGCCGCCGTTGAAGAGCGGCGCGGTGAGCCCGGCGCCGATGCTCCAGCCGAAGGCGTTGCTGGTGAAGAGCTTGTCCGGCATGAACGCTTCGACGCCGACGCCGCCGGAAAGCGTGAGCTTGGGATACAGGTCCGCGGTCGCGACGCCGATCTGCGCACTCGCCGAATGCAACAGCGCTTCGGCGGCAAGGATGTCCGGGCGCTGGCGTGCGAGTGCCGACGGGACCGACACCGGCAGGTCGAGCGGCAGTTCGAGGTGCTCGAGATCGAACTCGGCCAATCCGGCGTCGCCGGGGAAACGACCCGCGAAGATCGCAAGCTGGTTGCGCGCCAGCGCGAGCTGGCGCTGCAGCGGCGGAATGCCGGCATGGGTCTGTGCCAGCACGGTGCGCTGCGCGAGCACGTCGCTGCGCGCGACCGCACCGAGCGTGAAACGCCGTTCGACAACGCTGAGCTGCTTGCGCTGCAGTTCCTCGATCTCCAGCGTGGCCGCGAGCTGTGCGCGCAGCGACGCTTCGCGGATCGCGGTCGTCACCAGGTTCGCCGTCAGGGCGAGGTAGGTCGCTTCGAGCTGGTACTGCTCGCTATCGACCTGCGCTTGCAGGCTTTCGAGCTGGCGGCGCACGCCCCCGAACAGGTCGAAGACATAGGTGACCGACACCGTCGCCCCGTAGAGCGAGAACGTCTCCGCACGCGGCAGCCCGAGTTGCGCGGCCGATTCACGCTGCCGCGACACCTGCGCACCTGCGTTGATCGCCGGCCACTGCGCCCCGCGTTCGGCCGCGAGGATCTCCTGCGCCTGGCGCAACGTCGCCTCGCCCTGCGCGATCGTCGGGCTGTCGCGCAGCGCGGCCTCGATCAGCTGATCGAGCGCCTGGGAGCGGAACATCGTCCACCATTGCCGTTGCAGCTCCTGCCCCATGACGAACCGCTGGCTGCCGCCAGCGGCGATCGCGGTTTCGGCGGTCGCTTCAGGCACGGGCTCCGACGTGTAAGTGGTCGCGGTCGGCGGCTCGGGTCGCTTGAAATCCGGCCCGACCGTGCACGCGGCAACGACGATGCTTGCCGACGCGAGCGCGGCGAGCGAGGTGCAACGGTGGCGACCGCTCCGATGCTTGTCCAGCGGGGCATGGCGAGGCCTCAGGCGGCTCCGGAAAAGCAGCATCGCAGCGTGCAACTCGGAAACGAGGGCGTCACGGAAGCGCGGCGAGGCGATTCCCGGCTTCGCGCGCGCAGCGAAACCCGAACCTTACGCCATTCGGTCCGTCGCCTTCCGGCAGCCAAGCTTGCGCTGCGCTGTCGGTCGTATCCGATCGGCGCCGAGTTGACGCATGTCCGCTCGCGAAGAGGGTGCACGTTGAGGCATTGTCCTTTCAAGCGCTCGCTGTTCAGCGCCGGGGGCGTCGGCGCGCTGGCCTGCGCACTGATCGGGTGCGGCGGCGGAGGGGGTGGCGGGTCGGCACCCGCGCCCAGTCCCAGCCCTCAAGGACCCACGTACCAATTCGTCGCCGACAACGGCCTGCGCGTAACGGGAGGCGTGGGACCGGTCGAACCCGTCATCGGAGCGACGACGTATATGTATCTCGGCAGCTCCGCAGCGTCGGACGGCAAGGTACTCGCGTCGACCGATGGACTCTCGTTCTCGCCGGTCGTGGCGACGATAGACGGTGGTCCGCTCACAAGCGGCGGCGTCTGGTTCTCGTTCGTGCCCGTGCCGAGCGGCGCATTCCGGATGTACTACAGCGTCGGCTCGGCCGCGCTGGTAAGCGCCACGTCGACCGACGGCCTGACCGGACCAGCGATCCCGGCACACGGATCGTGCTCGATCCCATCGCGGTCCCCAAGGTCGCTGCGCTCGTCGGAGGTGGCTGTCGCGTCTATTACACGACCTCCGGTGGTCCGACCGGAATCGCGAGCGCAAGCTCGGCGGACGGCTTGACCTTCATGGCAGACGCGGGCCTTCGATTGGCGCCCGTGCCGAGCGCGTATGCCTGGGGCGATCCGAACGTCGTCGTCACCGGCTCGACGTACCTCATGTCGTCGACTCAGATACCCAATGACAACTCGTTCTCGAGCATCTGGCTCTCTTCATCCGCCGACGGACTGACGTGGACCACGTCCGCCGCGCCGGTCATCACCAGCACGGCGGGCAGTCCGGTCGACTCGTCGTTCGTTCCGCTGGCCGATGGCGGATTGCGCGTCTACTACGGCCTGTTCGTCGGTACGTCAGCCGTGCCGACCGGCAACGTGCAAAGCGAAATCTCAGCGGCGTGCTGACGAAGATCGCGATGTAGTCGCGGGCGATTTGCGCCCGCGTTCACCACAGCCCGGCCGCCGTCACGCTGCCCGGCGGCGCCGCAGGCAAAGGCCCGCCAGCCCCGACACCACCAACGCCAGCGTTGTCGGTTCCGGAACCGTGCCACCGCCTCCGCCATCGCCCGGAGGAAAGACTTCGGCGGCGGTGCCCTGCACGCCGACCGTGAAGCCGTTCCAGTATTCGTTCGAAGCGCTGGTCCAGGTCAGCGTGTCGAAGGCGCCGGTGAACTGAATGACGCCATGCGGCTCGGTGCCGCCCACGTTGCTGCTGTTGAGCTCGTACAGGACGTCGCCGTTGGGAAGGTCGACGACCACCTTCGTCACCCCGCCGCAACCCCAGTAGCCGCACGCGTTGCCGTCCACGCCGCCCACGCTCAGGATGTTGAAATCCTGGTTCAGGAACGCATAGCCGTTGCCGTTGAGGCTGACGAACGCGAACACGGGGTTCGCGATCGCCTGCGAGAAGGTGAGTGTCTGGCTCCCCGCAGCATCGAGCGCGATGATGTCCGTGCCAGTGGGACTATTGTCAACGACGCTGCTCGTGTACGGGGATATCGCGTCGTTGCGGCCGTCGCCCTGGTTCACCCAGTAGTCGATGCCGCCGCTGCTCTGATAGAAGCCGACGCCGTTGGCATTGGTGTAGGTCACGGTCACCGTCGAGGTGGTGGTCGTGATCGTTCCCTGCGCCTGGAAGCCCGGCCCCGGGTCTTGATCGCTGCCGAGCCAGTCGGTCCAGAAAATCGGATCAGCCGAAGCGGTGCCCGCGGCAAGGACGAGCAGAGCCGCGACCGCCCAGGTCGTGCGTGTCTTCATGGATCCCCCCAAAAGACGAATCTGATTTCGATCTGAGCAAAGCGCAGCCCGACACGCCCAGGCTCAGACCGATTCCCCCATGCAAGAAACTTGCCGGAGGCCGCAAGCCCCCCCGACTTGCGCCACGATCATCCATGGATTCAGTAACTTGACCAACGATGCACCGCTCGTGGGCGATATCGGCACGGCGCAGCCCTGTAAGAGATTGCGACACCGATGCGATTCAATCGCCTCGAGTCCGCGGCACGCCGATTCCCCGCATGGCCGAACTGCGCTTGCGCGCTCGGATCACCGCTCACGACCTCCTGCGCCGTCCGGCCGACGAGTCAGGCCGGCAGTCGATAGACCCGGATCGCGTTGTCGCGGTAGAGCTTCTTGATGTCGGCCCTGGTGCAGCCGGCCACGACCTCGTCGAGGATCTCGACCCAGGTCGGATAGGGGTGGGTCAGCTCCGACACCGTCCAGTCGCTGCCATACATCACGCGGTCGAAGCCGAAGCATTCGATCGCGTGCGCCACGTACGGCTTCACCTGTTCCCGGGTCCAGGCGGCGTGGTCGGCTTCGGTGATCACGCCCGAGACCTTGCACACCACGTTCGGCAGCCTGGCGAGTTCGCGTATCTGGCTCGACCAGGGTTCGCGCAGGCCGTGCTTGATGCCGGGCTTGCCGATATGGTCGAGCACGAACATCGTCTCCGGGCAGCGCCGCGCCAGTTCGAGGCCGAAGACCAGCGCCCAGTGCTTCACGCAGATGTCGAAGGTCAGGCCGTGCTTGCCGATCAGCTTCACGCCGGCGATGAAGTCGGGCTCCAGGCAAAAGGACGGGTCGGGTTCGATCTCGATCAAGCGCCGGATCCCGCGCAGGCTCTTGTACTGCTTGAGCGCGACGAGGTCCCGCTCGATGGCAGCGCCCTGCTCCACCGCCACGTGGGCGACCATGCCGCACAGGCGCGGATCGGCGTCGGCCATCTCCTGGACGAACGCCGCCTCCTGCAGGTGCAGCCCCTTGTCGACCCACACCTCGGCGAAGACGAGCTTGTCGACCGCCACCTTGTCGCGTGCCCGGTCGAAGTCGGCGAGAAGGTAGGTGCGGTCGATCTTCGGCGCGTTCTTCAGCCAGCTGTACCGCAGGCGCTTCACGTCGTAGAGGTGAACGTGACTGTCGACGATCGGAAAATCCGGCATGACTTTCTCCCGACGATTCAATGCACGTTGCGGGGCGGGCGCGCGAACAGGAGATCGCGCCCGATATCGGCGATGCGCGCGACACCGCATAGTCCCATGACCCGGTCCAGCTCGCGGCGGTAGATATCCAGTACGTGCGCGACGCCCGCGGCGCCCGCCACCGCCAGTCCCCACAGTTGGGGCCGGCCGACGAGACAGGCCGCCGCTCCGAGCGCCAGCGCTTTCGCGACGTCGACCCCGCGGCGCACGCCGCCGTCGAGCAGCACGGGGATGCGACCGTCGACGGCAGCGACGATCGCCGGCAGCGCATCGAGCGAGGCCGGAGCGCTGTCGAGCTGCCGGCCGCCGTGATTGGAGACCACGACGCCGTCGATGCCGCGCGCAACCGCCGCAGTCGCCTCTGCCGGATCCAGCACCCCCTTCAGGATCATCGGCCCCTTCCAGATCCGACGCACCTGCTCCACGTCTTCCCAGTTCATCGCGGGATCGAGCAGCGAGGCCATGCGTCCCGCCAGCGTCCTGATATCTGCCGTCTCGCCCTCGCGCACGTAGTTGCCGAACGTGATGCGCGACAGCTCGCGCCGCATCCGCCAGAGCCAGGGGAGCTTCAGCGCCATGCCCGCCAGATCGCCCGGGCGGAAGCGCGGCGGGATCGCAAAACCGTTGCGGATGTCGCGCTCGCGGTTGCCGAGCATCTGGTTGTCGATCGTGAGCACGAGTGCGTCGTAACCCGCCGCGGCGGCGCGTTGCGTCAGCTCGCGCGTGAACCCGCGGTCGCGGAAGATGAAGACCTGCATCCAGCGCGGCCCGTCGCCGCGCGCGACATCCTCGAGCCGGCACACCGAACCGTGGCTGAGGCAGAACGCGGTGCCTGCTGCCGCCGCGGCGCGCGCCGCGCACCGCTCGCCGTCGGGCCAGAACAGACCGGCCAGTCCGGTTGGTCCGACGATGATCGGCAGGTTCAGACGGCGACCGAACAGAGTAATGGACAGATCGCGCGTCGCCGCACCGGTGAGCGGATGCGGCAGCAGTTCGACGTCGTCGAAGGCGGCCTCGTTTCGCCGCAGCGTGTGCTCGCCTTCGGCGCCCCCGTCGGCGAAGTCGAATACCGGGCGCGGCAGCGCGGCACGCGCCAGCGCGCGCATCGCCGCGATGCTGTAGCCGCGGCGCTGCCACGACGGGATCGGCGTGCTCACGGTCGCGAGGCCCGTGCGCGCCAAGAGCGCACCTCGATGCCCTCGACGACGATCGGCACCGCGGCGCCTCACTCGTCGACGTAGCGCACGCGGTCCGAGGCGAGGATTGCCGTCATGAAGCCGGGCTCGCGCAGCCCGCCCTGCACGGCCGTCAGCATCTTCGCCTCGTTCGCGCGCACCGCCGCGAGTTGCGTCAGCACGGCACGTATCGCGCCGCGCGGCACGATGACGACGCCGTCGGGATCGCCGATCACGAGGTCGCCCGCGACCACCGGCACGCCGCCGCATACGACCGGAAGTCCGACCGTGCCAGGCCCGTTGCGCACCGGCGAGTTCGGCGACACGCCGGCTGCGAACGCTGGGAACACGAGTGCCTGCATGTCCGTGAGATCGCGCACGAGCCCATCGGTGACGAAGGCGCAGGCGCCGCGGTTCTTCGCGATGCCCAGGAGAAGATCACCGACGACCGCGCAACCCGTGAAGCCGTCGGTCGCCGCCACCAGCACGTCGCCGGGGGCGCACAGCGACACCGCGGCAGCGAGTGCGAGGTTGTCGGCCGGCCCGTTCCGGCAGGTGAGCGCCGTACCGACGAACCGGTCGGGCATGCCAGGCAGGGGCTTGATCCGGCTGTCGAGCGCGCCGCGGCCCTGCATCGCGTCGACGACGAATCCGGTCGGTGTTCCCGCAAAGGCCTCGACGAGCGCGCGCTCCGGACGTTCGATGGTGCGGCGGATCGTCAGCAGCGGCGGGTCTTCGATCATGGAAAGCTCCGGGGTTCGACGAATCAAGCTTCTTCGATCACCTCGACCAGGACCTCAGCCGCCCTCTCGCACTGTGCGCGCGTCACGTCGAGGTGCGTCACCGCGCGGACGGTCCGCGCGCCGAAGGCGAACACCAGCACGCCGCGCTCGCGTGCCCGCGCGACGACGGTTGCCGCATCCGGCGCGTCGGCCGCCAGGCCGAAGACGATGATGTTAGTTTGCACGGTTGCAGGGTCGAGCCTCACGCGCCGGCTTTGCACGAGGCGGTCGCCGATGCGCCGTGCGTTGGCATGATCGTCGGCGAGGCGCTCGACGTGATGATCGAGCGCGAACGAGCCGGCCGCTGCCATGATGCCGACCTGCCGCATCGCGCCGCCCAGCATGCGGCGCTGGCGCACCGCGCGCTCGATCAGAGCGCGCCCGCCGGCGAGCATCGATTCGGCCGGCGCGCCGAGCCCTTTGGAGAGCGACACCGCGATGAGATCGAACGGCGCGGCGAGTTCCGCAAGGCTCCGCTTGGTCGCAACGGCGACGTTCCACAGTCGGGCGCCGTCGAGGAACGTCGCGATCGAGCGTTCGCGCGCCACGGCGCAGATGCGCACAGCCTCCGCCTGCGGAAAGATCACGCCGCCGGAGCGGTTGTGGGTGTTTTCGATTTCCACCAGCGTGGTGGGCGGATAGATCGGGTGGCCGCGCGGCTTGATCGCGGCGACGAAGTCATCGGCGGTGAAGACGCCGCCCGCACCGACGTCGGTGAACTGCACGCCGGCGTTGGCGGCACTGCCACCGGTCTCGTGCCACACCGCGTGCGCTTCGCGGCTGACGATGACATCGTCGCCGCGTTGTGTCAGCAGACGCAGTGCCACCTGGTTCGCCATCGTGCCGCTCGGCAACCACAGCGCCGCCTCCTTGTCCAGCAGGGCCGCCACGCGCTGCTGCAACGCGTTGGTGGCCGGGTCCTCGCCGTACTGGTCGTCGCCGACCGCCGCGCCGGCGATAGCCGCGCGCATGGCCTCGGTCGGACGGGTGACCGTGTCGGAACGCAGGTCGATCGGGGATGGGGTGGGCATGAGACTCGGCTCAGTCCGCTTGCGGATGCCGGCTGTCCGGCCGGCGCGGACGCCTGCCGGCTACTCGATGATGCTGCCGGCCCAGATCCGCTCGAACGGCGCCTGCGCCTCGCGCTGGACCTTGCGCACGCTCTCGGTATCCGCGGCGGCGTACTCGCACACCATGCGCTTGCGGTCCGCGGAGATGACGCTCTTCTTCCAGGTGACGCCGTAGATGTCCAGGCACTTCGCCTGGCGCTGACCGATCGCCAGCAGATCGGCATCCGAAGGCGGGAGCTCGAACGTGCGCTCGACGATGATCACCGGCACGGCAGCCTCCCAGCGGTTCGTATTCGGCGGGTCGAATCCATCGCACGCTCTAGCGCGGATCCGTGTGCGCAAACGATTGTGGCACGCGTCGATGCGCGTGCGCCAGCGCCGATCCGGCCCGCGCGCTCAGCGCCTGCTCCGCGGCCAGCGCCGTCACCTGCGCGAAGTGACGGCGCGCGGCGGCCTCGTCGCCCTGCGCAAGGCTCGCCATGAACAGGACCGTGCTCGCCACCACGGTCTCGGTGATGCGGCGCACCGCTCTCGCCGCGACGAGCGCCTCGTCCGCCAACGCCAGGCCGTCCTCGCTGTCGCCCCGATCGAGCGCGAGCGTGGCGTAATGGTTCAGCACGTAGGCCAGGTTCGCCTTGTCGTCGTGGTCGCGCAAGCCGACGAGCGCAGCGTCGAGCGCGGGCCGCGCCTGCCCGCCGTCGAGGCGGTACGCGGCGAGCGCACGCAGCGCTTCGGCCACGGGAGCAACCCCGGCACCGATGCGACCGCCGACCTCGACGATTTCCCGCGTGTCTGCGATGGCGGCCTCGCATCGGTTGCGTTCCAGTTCGATCTTGGCGCGCCACGTCAGGCATTCGATCTGGCGCCAGTGATCCTCCCTCAAGCGCGCCAGGGCGAGCGCACGGCTCAGCATGCGATGCGCGCCATCCAGGTCGCCATCCCAGCGTGCGACGAGCCCGAGTCCCCAATCGAGCTCGGCGACGCGCAGATTGACCCGCGCGGCGAGAAGCGCCGCTTCGTCGAGGAACCGGCGCGCGCGTCCGATGTCCTGCTCGACCTCCAGCAGGCACCGGCCCGTGTTGGCCAGCTGCTGGCAGCGCGTGACCTCGTCGGCGGTGCGGCTCATGGCCTCTGCGTGCAGGGTCGCCGCCCGCACACCCCCGGTGTCGTTCATCGCCTGGGTCACCCAGGACAGGACATGCGATCCCAGGCTGGCCGCGGCATGCAGGCCGAGACCCTCGGCCTCGTCGATCACCTCCCGCAGTTCATCCATCAACTGCGGACGACGCAGGATGCCCGGCCGTCCCGCCGCGAAGGTCTTGACGCGCAGCAGTGCCACGCGCAGGCGCACCCGCTCGGCGGGCGCATCGACGCGCAACAGGTGCGCCAGTCCGCGCTCGGCGGCGCGTTCGGCTTCGGTGTTGGCAAGCATGCGCAGGCACCGTTCGCCGGCCGCGATGCAAGCCTCGGCGGCAAGCGTGTCGTTCTGCGCCAGCCCCGCATGATGCGCGAGGTCGCCGAACCAGCGGTCGTCCCTGGCCGCCGCGTCGGCAAGCGCATGCGCGAGCCGGCGATGAATCATCCGCCGCTGCGCCTGCGGCAGTGCCTGGTACGTCGCGTGGCGCACGAGGTCATGCGCGAAGTCGTGCTGGCCGTCCGGGAGGTGCCGCAGAAGCCCGCGCTGCACGAGGCGCGCCAGGTCCGCCTGCGCCGCGACCTCGGACCGCTCGAGCGCCGCGCCGAGCAACTCGGGCCCGAAAGCGCGGCCGATCGCGGAGGCAAATTCGAGCGACTCGCGCGCGGCGCTATCGAGGCGATCGATCCGCTCCGCGACCAGATCGTGGAAAGCGCTGCCGGCGAGTTCCTCGCCGTGCATTCTGCGCGCCATTTCGAGCGCGAACAGCGGATTGCCGCCGCTCGCCCGGTGGCGGACGAGCGCGTCCTGCTCGGAAAGGCCGCCTTCGAACAGGGACGCCGTCTCTTCGACGCTCAGCGGACCGACGGCATGTCTCTCGATCCACCGAACCCGCTCCAGCGACAACAGGAGGCGACGGGCCCAGGGATTGTCGGCGACTTCGCCTTCGCGGGCCGCGCCCGCGAACAGGATGCGGCCCGAGCGGCCCGATACGCGCAGGAGATAGTGAAGCAGCGACGCCGAACCTTCGTCGATCCACTGCAGGTCGTCCAGGACGATGGCGAGACCGCGTCCTTCCGCCATGCGGCGGAACTCGCTTGCGATCTCGGCGAACATCGCGTCGCGCGCACCGCTCCCGTCGGCGATTTCCTCCCCTCTCGGCGCGCGCGGATCCGGGAGCTTGCGCGCGCGCATCGCGCCTCGATCGTCGGGAAACGTGCGCAGGATGTCGATCCACAGTCCGTAGGCCCGGATCATTTCCGGTTCGAAGCACTGGCCGCTCACGACGGCGACACCGGCTCGCGTCGCGGCCTCGGCGAGCGCCTGGAGCAGGCGCGACTTGCCGATGCCGGGTTCCCCGGTGAACAGCAACATCGCCGGGGCGGTGCCCGCGGCGAGTGAGCGGAGCGCCGAGCCGATTGCAGCCGTCTCGGCGCCTCGTCCAACGAGACGTGGTGCTCGCTGTGCCGTCGCGCCGAGGCGGTCGATCTCCTCGGCGCGGTCGACGACGGGGGCTCCGGGCGCATCCGTTCGCAGGCCGCCCACCACAGCCGCCGGGCGACGAAGGTGGCCCGAAAGCGGAGCCGCGAGCTCGCGCCGCAGCAGATCCCGCGCGTGCTCGTAGTGCGCCTCGGCCTCGCGCATGCGCCCGGAGCGGGCGAGCAGGTCGACGAACCGCGCATGCGCCGCCTCCGACAGCGGATCTGCCGCCACCAGCGCACGCGCATAGTCGAGGGAACGTTCGGGATCCGCGCTCAGCCGGCCGATGAGGCTCTCGAGCACGCGCCGCCGCAAGGATCCGAAGCGCTCGCGCTCGGCCATGCACCAGTGGTGGAAGCGATAGCAGTGGGGCAGGTCCAGTCCGTCGAGGAACTCCCCCTGCAGCAGCGCGGCGGCCTGCTCCAGCGCCTGCGTCGATGCCATGTCCGGACCTTGCGCCAGCAGTTCGCCGACGTGCGCGATGTCGGCGCAGCGGTCGCGCCCGACGAAATGCACGCGCTCGCGGTCGGCATCGATGCGCGCGGCGTCGCCTGCGCTCACGATCGGCCGCAGCTTGGTCAGGCTCCAGCGCAGCGCGGCGCGCGGATCGTCCGGACCCTCCCACAGCAGTTCGCACAGGTGCTGCCGGGTCTGCGGCTTGCCCGTGGCGGCGAGATAGCCGAGCAGCGCGCGCGTCCGTTTCGATGCAGGCAACGGTTCCTCGCGGCCGCTCCGCTGGACCTGGAGGCTGCCCAGCAAGCGGATCCAGATCGGATGCGCCGCCCCCCCTGGCGGCGGCACGGGCCTAGTCCCTGCCACGGTTGTTCCAACGTTGATTACAACGCACGGCGCCTACTGTAGCCGCCATCGGTCATCGCGCAACTTTTCCCACGACAGGAGGTGCCATGAATGCTCTTGCAGACCAGGTTCTGAGACGCGGCGTCGGATCATCGGACGTGCCCGGCGTCGTTGCCGCAGCCACCAACCGCCACGGGCTCATCTACGAGGGCGCGTACGGCAAGCGCGCCGTCGGCGAACCTGACGACATGACGGTCGACACGGTCGCCTGGATCGCCTCGATGACCAAGCCGCTGACGACGACCGCGGCAATGCAGCTGGTCGAGCAGGGTCGACTCGACCTCGACAAGCCCGTCTCCCAATGGGTCCCGGGCCTGCGTTCGCCCCAGGTGCTCGAGGGGTTCGACAGCGACGGCAAGCCGCGCACGCGGCGCGCGACCAAGGCGATCACGCTGCGCCACCTGTTGACGCACACGTCCGGCTTCGCCTACACGATGTGGAGCGAAGACCTGCTCAAGTATCAGCAGGCGGCCGAGCTGCCGGGCATCACGTCCTGCCTGGACGCAGCGCTCGATCTTCCGCTGCTGTACGAGCCCGGCGAGCGCTGGGAGTACGGCATCGGCATCGACTGGGTCGGCAAGATCGTCGAGACGGTCTCAGGGAAAAAACTGGGGGCGTACGTGCACGAGCACGTCCTTGTCCCGCTCGGCATGAACGACACCGCGTTCAGGATCTCGCCCGCCATGCGCGGACGCCTGGCCAAGGTGCACCAGCGCGGCGACGACGGGGGTCTTGCCGCGACGCAATTCGAGATTCCGCAGGAGCCGGAGTTCGAGATGGGCGGCGGCGGCCTGTACTCGACCGCGCCCGACTACCTCAAGTTCATACGGATGATCCTCAACCGCGGCCAAGGCGAGTTCGGGCGAGTGCTCAGGCCCGAGACGGTCGATCTGATGTCGCGCAGTCACCTCGGCGACCTGACGGTGCGCAAGCTCAGGACCGCGGTGCCACCGGTGACCAACGACGCCGAGTTCTTCCCGGGCATGCGCAAGACGTGGGGACTGGGCTTCATGATCAACACCGAGGTCGCACCCACCGGGCGTTCGGCTGGAAGCCTTGCCTGGGCCGGCCTGGCGAACACCTATTTCTGGATCGACCCGGCCAGGGGCGTCGGGGGTGTCTACCTGACGCAACTCTTCCCGTTCGCCGACCACAAGTCGACGCCCTTGTTCCTGGAATTCGAGAAGGCGATCTACCAGTCGATCGCCGCGTGAGCGCCCCTTGCTCGCCGAACGTGCGCCGCGGTGGCTTGCCGCGCGCGCGCGTCTTGCTTACACGGCCGTTTTTTTCGGCCTGGATCGCCGCACTTTTGGCGTGGGACGCATGGCTGAAGGTTGGTGCATGAGTATCCGCGACGCCGAGGCCTTCGTTGCACCCTTGCGCGCTGTACTCTTCGTCGATCTCTTGGTTGCCATCATTGGCTCCTGCGGGATGGCCTTTGCCAACAACAAATCGTGTGGCGCACGCTCATCGGATCCACCCTATGAGTCACATCACGATCAGCGGGCGCTCGGACTGGCCAAACAGGCTCGTACCCTGCCTCGCGACCGTGCTCCTCTTTTCGAGCGGCTGCGCCAGGGACGTGCCTTCGCCGGACCGCGCGCTTGGCGCCTATCCGGAAAGCGCCGCTGCGAGGGCGCCGATGCCTGCGTCGCCATCGACCCGCGCCGCGTTCGCGAACCTCGGCCCCGGCATCAACTTCGGCAACATGCTCGATGCGCCGAGCGAAGGCGCCTGGGGCTCGCGCGTTCGCGACGAGTACCCAGGTCTGGCCTGGCAGGCCGGATTCCGTCACGTCCGCCTGCCGGTGCGCTGGAGCGCCCACGCGGCGCACGACGCGCGGGCGCAGATCGATCCGGTTTTCGTGCGGCGCGTCGACGACGTGGTGACGCGCCTGCTCGACCAGGGCTTCACGGTCGTGGTGAACATGCACCACTATCGCCAGCTCGACGGCGACCGCCTCGACAACGGCGAGTTCGCCGTCGATCCAGGCGTGGTGCGCACGCGCTTCCTTGCGATGTGGCGCCAGATCGCGGCGCGCTTTGCCGGCCGTTCGCCGCGCCTGTGGTTCGAGCTTTACAACGAGCCGCACGGCGATCTGGGCGCTGCCGCGTGAAACACGCTGGCCTCGCGCGCGTTGCGTGCAGTGCGTGAGACCAATCCCGACCGGATCGTCGTGATCGGCCCGGTGCACTGGAACAGCGCGGCCGCGCTCGACCAGCTCGAGCTGCCCGCCGACGCTCACCTGGTCGCCACGGTGCACGACTACGAGCCCTTCGACTTCACGCATCAGCAGGCCCAGTGGGCCGGGCCGGACGTCGCGCGCACCCGCGGCGTTCTTTGCTGCGACGGCGGGCAGCGCCGTCGCCTCGCCCAACCGCTGGACGTCGCGCAACGCTGGGCCGCGCGGCACGACGTCCCGATGTGGCTCGGCGAGTTCGGCTCCTACGGGGGACCGCCTGCCCACCCCAACGACATGGCAGCGCGCGCCGAATACACGCGCCTGGTCCGCGAAGCCGCGCAGCAGCGCGGCCTGGCCTGGGCGTACTGGGAGCTCGATTCCGGTTTCGGCGTGTACGACCCGCAGGCACAAGCGTGGCGCGAACCGCTGCGGGCGGCGCTGCTGCCCTCGTCGTAGCGGCGCGCCACCGGCGCCGGATCGCGATGAATCCGCTGCCTACGTTGCTCGGTCGCGTCATTCGCCACTTCCTGCGTAGCCCATCGCCTCGCCAAAAACCTATGATGCAAGTGCCATGACCACGACTCGTTAAGCGCGCGCATGCCGGTCGCGCAATATCAGCCGTACCAGGCTTCCGCCGCGCGCACCCCCGGCGGCGACGGAGCCGCCCTCTCGCCGATCGTCGCCGGTGCCTGGCGCATGACCGAATGGGGCTGGACGCCGCAGCAGCGCCTGCGCTGGATCGAGCATGCTCTCGAGCTCGGGATCACGAGCTTCGACCACGCCGACATCTACGGCGACTACGGCGTCGAGAGCCTGTTCGGTGAAGCGCTCGCGCTGCATCCGGCGCTGCGCGACAAGCTGCAGCTGGTCGACAAGTGCGGCATCAAGCTCGTCTCGGCGCGGCGGCCGGCGCATCGGATCAAGAGCTACGACACGTCGCGCGCGCACATCGTCGCGAGCGTCGAGGCATCGCTGCGCGCGTTGCGCACCGATCGGCTTGATCTTCTGCTGATCCATCGCCCGGACGCCCTCATGGATGCTGCGGAGGTCGCGGAGACGTTCGCGATGCTCGGGCGGCAAGGCAAGGTTCTGCGCTTCGGGGTCTCGAACTTCATGCCCTGGCAGTTCGAGCTTCTCGACACCGCCATGAATGCGCACGGCGGGCGGCTGGTCACGAACCAGATCGAGTTGCATCCACTGCGCCTCGAGCCGCTGCACGACGGCACGCTCGACCAGGCACAGCGCCTCGGGCGCCGGCCCATGATCTGGTCGCCGCTGGCCGGTGGCCGGCTGGTGTCGACGCCACCCCTCAACGACGCCGCGCGACGCGTGCAGGAAACGTTGCGGGGCCTCGCCGAAGTGCACGGTGTCGCGCCGACCACGATCGCGGTCGCGTGGCTGTTGCGGCATCCGTCGCGCCCCATGCCCGTGATGGGCAGCCGGCGGGTCGACGTGCTGCGCGAGGCCGTTGCGGCGCTCGACCTCACGCTCGACCGTGAAAGCTGGTATGCGCTCTGGCAGGCCGGACGAGGACACGAGGTGCCTTGAGCGGTCACGGGCCGCATGTGCCGGCCGCGCAGTACGTGATGTGATTCGCGATCAGCTGGAGCGTCGGTTCGATCGTCGGCCACTCGGCCGTGTTCGCCATCATCAGATACACGTCGAAGGTCTGCGGCCCGAGTTCCACCTTCAACGTGCCCTGCACCGGGTTCTGGGTGGCTTTCCAGACCGCCGTGAACGACGTGGTCCGGCTCGGACCGCCGTAAGGGCTGGCCACGACCGGCGACTGGCTCAGGACCACGAAGTTCGTGAAGATTTGCTCGGCGTCGGCTTCGGCCTGCTCGACCGTCACCGGCACCAGCGGACCGTACACGAAGCCGAACTCGACGTCCGCATCGCCCGTCGGCGAGGAGATGTCGATGCCCGACGTCGATTCGGTACCGATCCACTGGTCCGTCGGCATGAAGTAGTCCCAATGCGGATGCGTGACATGAACCCAGCCGGCCATCGAGACCGGGTCGCCCCCGGTGCCACCGCCACCGCCGCCTCCGCCCCCACCACCACCACCCGCGGCAGCGCCGCCCCCATCGCCCCCGCCACCGCCGCCGCAGCCGACCTGCAGCAGCACCAGCGCGACCGCCGACAACCACGCAATGGCCTTCATCTCTCAGTCCTCCCTGCGCGGGTTCAGCGCACGCACACCAGGCGCCCGTACTGGTCGAGCGCGTACGAGCAACCGCGGATCGCGCGCAGGTCGTAGTCCGCGACGGCGTTGCTGCGGCGCTGCGAGTTCAGCATCTGCGCGTGGTTGTAGTCGATGCCGGCCTGGTTGGCCGCGTTGATGCTGTTGCGCAGCGACTCCGCCGTCACGCCCGTGGGCAGCGACGGCCCCGTGTAACCCATGGCACGCAGCTGCTGCATGGTGCGGAGGTAGCGCATCGCGGTGGCGGCTGCGGCCGCCTGTCCGACGGCCCAGTTGCGCTGTTGCGACCGGATCGCCCACGACATGTCCATCGGGGGCGCCTGTGCGAGCACGGCGGCCGGCGCGACGAGGCCGAGCGCGAAGGTGACGGCGACGATCTTGAGCAGGCGTTTTTGCATGGCGGGCTCCGTTGCGAGAAGAGGGTTTCGGTTGGCTGACCCGGTCCCGCGAACCTGCTGCGTCGTTCGGGGTGCGGATCAGAGGGGCGAACGGTAGGTGCCCATCGTTAGCCAAACGCAAGCAGGCGCAGCGCGAAACGTGAACAGGCACCGGGAAAATTCACGCACGCAGTGCGCGCGGCGCTTCACGGCGCGCAGACGACGCCGACCGGGCCGTCGAGGCCGGTCGCGGTTCCTTCGATCACGCTCGACTCCGCCAGGCCGAGACATGGCGCAACGCCGGCGGTCCGGATGACATGGAGCGCGCGTGCCGCGTAGTCGGCAACACAGACGGTCGGTGCCGCGGCGCGGGCATCGATCGCCACGCCGCTTGCATAACGCAGCGGCAGCGACGGCGAAGGTCCCAGGACCGCGACCGGCCGGCGCGGCGGGGGCGCCGCAACGGGGTACAGGTAGATGCCCGGTCCGGTGACGAGCAGCGTGTCGGCACTGCAGGCGATGCCCCGGGTGCTGGAGGTCGCGGCGGTAAACGACCACAGGGGCGATGTGTCGCCGGCTGCACCGGCAGCGAAGGCGCTCACGACACCGCCGAGGGCGTTCGCGACCAGCAACCGGCCGCCCGGGTGCAAGGCGAGCCCGACCGGACAGGTCAATCCGGTGTGCGGGCCCGCGATCGCATAGTCGCTTTCATCGGCCCCCGCGGCAAAATGGACGAGGGACGGGGCGCCGCCATGCGCGCTGCGCGCGCAGGTCGCCGCGAACACGTCGCCTTCGGCGCCGACGGCGACCGCGAGCACGTAGGCGTTGCCGGACGGGCGCAGCATGCGCAGCGGCGCGGCATTGCCGTCGGCGGTCGGTCCGTACACCGTCACGACGCCGCCCGTGCGATTGGCCACGTAAAGGTGGTTGCGCGCGTCGAGCGCGAGTCCGACCGGGCCCGCCAGGGCGGTCCGCGGGCCGGCGATCCTGCGCAGGGGCGCGTGATTCGCGCGCGCCGTCGAGGCGTAGACGGTCACGCTGTGGTTTCCGAAGTTGCTGACGTAGATCACCGCCGCCTCGCGCAGCCCCGGCGCAAGGTACGGGCCCGGCGTTAGTCAAACGCAAGCAGCCCGCTTCCGACCCGAGCCAGCGGCGGTTTCAAGCCTGCGGTGTCAGCGCGACGCGCACGGCTTCGCTCAGCGACAGGTCGGCGCCCGCGGCCCATAGCGTCGCTGCCTGCTCCGCTCCCACGCGTGCGGCGACCAACGCCCGCACGTCGTCGATGGTCGACGCATCGCTCGCCGACAGCGGGCCCACGTTGGTCTCCCAGAAGCGCGCACTGAACGACATCAGCCGCGCGGCGGCGGCGACTTCGCCCAGCATCGCGAGCGGGTGCGGCAGGTTCCAGAGCGCGGTCACCAGTGGGAGCCGCGCGTGCCGCTCCCAGGCCAGTTGCACGCCGCGACGTCCGGCAACCGCCGCTTCGCGCCAGCGTTCCTGCACCGACTCGAGGTAGCCCGCCATGTTCGCCACGCGGATCGAGTCGGCGCTCGATGCGCGCACGGCGAAGAACTGCTCGCAGACAGCAAGGCCCTGCCGCGCCTCGGCGTGCCGCTCGAGCCCCGCCAGGCAGCCCACCCGCGACAGGAGAACGCGGTGCGCCCAGCTCGATTCGCCGGCGCGCCGGTAAAGTTCCTCGGCCTGCGCGAACAAGGCGTCCGCGTTCGCATAGTCGGCGTGCCGGGAGCCGTGCCTGAGAACCACGGTGGCCATCACCCGCAGCGCGTCGGCCTGGGTCACCGTTAGACCGGCTCCGCTGGAAAGTGCGAGCGCCTCGTCGAGCAGGGGTTGAACCGATTCGGCGCGCTGCTCGCGCTCCCACGTCACGAGAGCCAGCGTCACGAGGGCGGCGGCACGGCGTGCCGGATCGACGCCCGCCATCGCGAGTGCGCGCGCGGCGTCGTCGAGTGCCTGCGCGATGTCGCCTGCATTCAACGTCATCAGTGCGAGCAGGATCAGACCGGCCTGCAGGTCGGGATCGTCGGGCGCGCACGCCGCCTGGGCCTTGCGCAGATGTCGCAACACCGTGGGCGGCATCGCGAAAGCCTCCCAGTACGGCCGAAGCTCGGTGCCGATGCGCAGCGCCCCGGCGGGGTCGCCGTCCTCGACCGCGCTTTCGATCGCGCGTTGCAGGTTGGGGAGCTCGTCGTCCGGGACGGCGCGATTGGCGGCGGCGGCGTCGGTGGCGACGCGAAGATAGTGCGCGCGATGGCGCGAGCGCAGTTCGGGCGCGGCGGCCCCGAGCTTTTCCTCTGCGAACTCGCGGATGCTTTCCAGCATCGAGAAGCGGGTGATGCCGGCCGCATCGGTCTGCGCGCGCAACAGCGAATCGGCGACCAGCTGTTCGCACTGTGCCGCCGCCGCGGACGTGCCGCAGACTGCCTCGACCGCGGCTGCGGTCCAGCCGCCGCGAAAAACCGACAACGACGCGACGAGCCCCTGCTGCGCCGGCGTCAGCAACTGCCAGCTCCAGCTCACGGTCGCCTGCAGCGACGCGTGGCGGCCGTGCCGGACCGCGCGCGGTCCCTGCCGTGCGAGCAGATCGAAGCGCCGCTGCAGGGCGACGCACATCTCCTGCGGAGAGAACGCGCGGATGCGCGAGGCGGCGATCTCGATCGCCAGCGGAAGCCCTTCGAGCGCCCGCGTCAGCTCGATCAATGCCGCGCGGTTGCGTTCCGTCAGCGCGAAGTCGGGCCGTGCGCCGCGCGCGCGGTCGATGAAGAGCGACACGCTGGCCATGCGCGCGGCTTCCGCGATCCCCATGGATTCCTCCGGCAGCGCCAGCGCCCCGACGGCAATTTCACGCTCGCCGTCGATGTCGAGCGAGCGGCGCGAGGTCACCAGGCAGCGCAGGCGAGGCAACCGCTGCAACAGATCCTCGACGATGGCCGAACCGCCGCTGTCGACGAGCTGCTCGAAGTTGTCGAGCACCAGCAGGACATCGCGATCGGCGAGAAAGGCATGCAGCTGCGTCGCGGCGTCTTCGCTCGAAGGGTCCATGCGCAGCGCATTGCGAATCTGCTCGGCGATCTGACCGCCATCGTTGCACTCGGAAAGCGGCACGAAGGCCACCGTGTCGAAACCGGGCGCCGACCGGGCGACTTCGACCGCGAGCCGTGTCTTGCCACTGCCGCCGAACCCGCGCAAGGTCACGAGGCGATGCGACGCGAGCATCTCGTGCACCTCCCGCTGTTCGTCTTCACGGCCGAAGAACGCGCTCACGTACGCGGGCAGGCTGCGGATCGGCGCCTCGGCGGTCGCGTGCATCGACGGGAGCGCGGGCGCGACGCTCTCCGCCGGCGGGTATCCCGCGTGCGCCTGCGCTTGGTCGCCCTCTTCCGCGCGCGTGCGCGTCAGCTCGAACAGCGCGCGCAGCCGGGTGCGCTCGTCTTCGACCCACTCGTCGAAGAAACCGGGCAGCAGGTCGCCGCGGTAGGCGCGCAACGCCTGCGGCCCGGATCTCTCGCGCACGTGGCGCTCGAAATCCTGGACATCGGAAGAGATCGACTGCGGGTGCAAGCCGATGGCTTGCCGGTCGGCGAACAGGACCGAACCGGGCTGGACGTCGGACGGCTCGAGCAGCCGGCGCAAGGTCGAGAGCACCTGCCGCAACCGACCGCGCCCGACCTCGAGTGCGACGCCGGGCCACAGAAGCTCGATCAGTTCCTCGCGCGCGTGACCGCGCCCGGGGTAGAGGGCAAGCCGGGCCAGCAACATCGCGACCGGCCGGCTGGGAAACCTGGCAAGGCTGACGCTGCCATGCACGGCACTCAAGCCGCCGAGCAGCCGCACCTCCCAGACAGCCGCGGACACCGCGGCGTGCGCAGCCTGCACAGGAGGAGAACTCGCCGCCATCTGCCCAACTCGGGCCAACCGTACTGCTCAGGCTAGCACCGGCCTCGGCGAAAGTGACGGTTCCCAGTTGTCAGGTTGCGCGAGCCGGCTGCAGGCCTTCCCGGTTTCCCTCGCGCTCGCGCGCGTCGATCACCGCTCCGGCCAGCGCCGCCACGGCGGCCTCGACGCCGCTGTCGAACGGAATGCCCTGCACGCGCATCGCAGCCTCCACGCCGGCCAGACACCCCAGGATCATCGCTTCGTTCATGTCTCCCAGGTGCCCGATGCGGAAGACGCGGCCGCCGAGCGGTCCGAGGCCGCCTGCGATCGCGACCTGGAACCGTTCGCGTGCAGTCGTGCGCAGCGCCTCCGGGTCGATGCCGTTCGCGACTTCGATCGCCGTCACCGAGACGGACCGCGCCGCCGGCACCTGCGCGAACAGACGCACCGCCCCGGCCTCGGCCCAACGTGCCACCGCCGCATGCACCGCGCCCGCGAGCCTCGTGTGGCGCGCCAGCACGTTGTCGAGCCCTTCGGTTTCGATCAGGCCAAGCGCCGCTTCCAATCCCGCCAGGTGCGCGAGCGGCGGCGTACCGCAGAACTTGCGATACCCCATCTCGCTGCGGCGTCGTTCCCAGTCCCAGTAGAAGCGCGGTACCTGGTTGCGTCGCGCCGCCTCCAGTGCGCGCTCATCGGCGGCGACGAACGCCAGGCCCGGATGCAGCATCAGGCCCTTCTGCGAGGCGCCCATGGCCACGTTCACGCCCAGTTCGTCCATGGCGAACGGCGCGGCGGCGAGCGAAGCGACGACGTCCACGACGTAGAGCGCCGGATGGCGCGCGGCGTCGATCGCGCGCCGCAGCGCGGCCAGGTCCGAGGTCGTGCCGCTCGCGGTGTCGGTGTGCACGACGAACACCGCGCCGATCCGATGCTCGAGGTCGTCGCGCAGCACGGCTTCGACCGCGGCGGGATCGATGGGCAGCCCTTCCACGTACGGCGTGCGTACGGCGCGACCGCCGAATGCTTCGACCTGCGCGGCCCAGCTGTCGGAAAAATGCCCCGTGCCCGGCACGAGGATCGATGTTCCCGGACCCACGACGTTGGCGATGATCGCCTCCCATCCGCCGTGCCCGTTGGCGGAGTAAAAGAAGACCTCCGCGTGCTCCGTCTTCAGCAGGCGCTTGATGCCGGATTCACAGGCGGCGATCACCTGGGCTACGCGCGGATCGACCAGATCCATCGGCTGCCGCGCCATCGCGGCGACCACTTCGTCGGGCACACGGGTGGGACCCGGCGAATGCAGCAGCCGCAGGCCGGGGATGCGGGAGTTGGGCTTCATGTGCGCACGATATCAACCCGCCCACGGCGTGGAAAAGCGTCGCTGCAAAATCTGTCGTCCCGAGGAGCGAAATGACAGCCGAAGTCATGGCTTCGAGAGGCACCTGTAGGATGCCTGCTGCAGTCGATGCGGAAATAATCTCGTGAAGCGCAAGACCGTTCTCGTCTACGCCTGCGCGACGGCGATCGTCATCGGCGGGTTCGCGGCATGGCGCTTCTTGCCCGCGCAGGTGGAAGTCGCCAACCCGACGCGCGGCGTTGCGATCGACGCGGTGTACGCGACCGGCGTGGTCGAGCCGACGGTGATGATGCCGGTGGCGCCGCGCACCGGCGGAAGGCTGGTCTCGATCGAGACCGACGAGGGAGCGAAGGTACGGCGCGGCGAGGTGATGGCGCGCCTCGAGTCGGCCGACCTCGAGCACACGGTGCAGGAGATGCGCGCGCACGAGGATCTGGCGCGCAGCAACTTCGAGCGCACGCGCGACCTCGTCGCGCAGAAGTTCGTCTCGCCGGCAGAACTCGATCGCGCGCGCAGCGAGCTTGCGGCGGCCGAAGCCGCCTCGAAGCGGGCGCTGGCGCAGCGCGACTACAACCAGCTCGTGGCACCGGCCGACGGCACGGTGCTGCGGCGCGACGGCGAGATCGGGCAGTACATCGCACCCGGTCAGGCGGTGTTCACGCTCGAGTGCTGCGCGCCGCTGCGCGTGGCGGCGGAAGTCGACGAGGAGGATATCGCCCGCGTCGCGGTCGGCCAGGCGGTTGCGATGCGCAGCGACGCGATGCCAGGCCGCGTGTTCGACGGCACGGTCGCCCAGATCACGCCGAAGGGCGACCCGGTCGCACGAAGCTATCGCGTGCGCATCCAGTTCCGTGACGCCGACGAGATGGCGAAGCTCGGCTTGCGCACGGGCATGACCATGGACGCCAACATCGTCGTCGCGCGGCGCGAGAACGCGCTCCTGATTTCGAGCCGCGCCCTGCACGGCGACAGCGTCTGGGTCGTGGTCGACGGCACGCTGCGCAAGCGCGCGATCAAGCACGGCGCGGGAACCGGCGACCAGACCGAAGTACTGTCGGGCCTGGCCGAGACCGACGCCGTCGTGCTTTCGCCGGTCGAGGGCCTGCGCGAGGGCCAGCGCGCGCGGCTGGCCGCTGCCGCGCACTGAACCATGGCCATCGCGTTCGACATCGCGCTCGCGCACCTCACCAACCGCAAGAGGCAGACGCTGGTGTCGCTCGGCGGCGTCGTGCTGGGCGTGGCGTTCTTCCTTGCGGTCTCGTCGCTGATGCGCGGCAGCGAGAAGGATTTCCTCAAGCGCCTGGTCGACAACAGCCCGCACATCACCGTCTACGACGAATACCGCCACCCGAACGTGCAGCCGGCGTTGCTGCGCTGGCCGGACGCGGCGATCGAGGTGCACAACGTCAAGCCGCAACGCGAAACGCGCGGCATCCGCGGCTGGCCGCAGCGCATGGCCTTCATCGAGGCGCAGCCGGGGCTGCGCGCCGCGCCGGTGCTGACCGATTCGGCGGTGATCGACTTCGCCGGCCGCCAGCAGGGCGTGCAGCTCTCCGGCGTGGTGCCCGACAAGATGAAGGGCGTGAGCACGCTGGAAGAGAAGATGGTGGTCGGCTCGCTGGATGCGTTGACGGCCAATCCGAACGGCATCATCGTGGGCCAGGGACTGATCGACAAGTTCAGCCTGCACCCGGGCAGCGTGGTGAGCGTCGTCGCCGGCGACGGCGAGGCGCGCCCGCTGCGCGTGGTCGGCGTTTTCCGCACCGGCAACTCGAGCTACGACGAAGGGCAGGCCTTCGTCCTGCTCAAGCGCGCGCAGTCGCTTTTCGGGCGCGAGAACCGGATCAACCGCGTGGTGATCCAGCTCGACGACCCGTACGCGGCGCAGGACGTCGCGCAGACGATCGAGGCCGGCGTCGGCTACAAGTCTGTGTCGTGGATCGAGGCGTCGGAAGACATTCTCAGCCTGCTCGTCGTGCGCAACATCGTGATGTACAGCGTCGTGTCGGCGATCCTGGTCGTCGCATCGTTCGGCATCTACAACACCATCTCGACCATCGTGCTGGAGAAGACGCGCGACATCGCCATCCTCAAGTCGATGGGCTTCCACGCGCGCGACATCCGGCGCATCTTCCTGTTGCAGGGGCTCATCGTCGGCGCGATCGGCAGCACGTTGGGGTTGCTGCTCGGCATCGGCCTGATGAAGGTCCTGGAGCGGGTCGAAATCAAGCCGCCGGGCATCGTCGAGATCGTCCATTTGCCGCTGTGGTGGGGGCCCGAGCAGTACGCGATGGCGGCCGCGTTCGCGATGCTGTCGTGCGTGGCGGCCTCGTCCCTGCCGGCCCGGCGCGCGGGCCGCGTGCACCCGGTGGACATCCTGCGCGGGGCGGCATGACCGAAGTCATGCGCGCCGAACACGTGACCCGCACGCTCGAAGGCGAGGTGCCGGTCACGCTGGTGCGCAATGTCAACCTGAGCGTCGAGAGCGGCGAGTTCGTCTGCATCATGGGGCCGTCCGGCTCGGGCAAGTCGTCGCTGCTGTACCTGCTCGGCCTTCTCGACGCGCCGACCGAAGGACGCGTGTTCGTCGCCGGCGAGGACACCAGCACGTTCGACGACGATCGTTTGTCCGACTTCCGCCTCGCCCGGCTCGGTTACGTATTCCAGTTTCATTTCCTGCTCAACGAGTTCAGCGCGCTCGAGAACGTCCTGCTGCCGATGCGCAAGCTGGGCCGGGTCGCCGAAGAGGCGGCGCGCGAGCGCGCCGCGCAGCTGCTGGCTCGCCTCGGTGTCGGGGACCAGGCCGGCAAGCGTCCGGGCCAGCTGTCCGGCGGGCAGCGCCAGCGCGTCGCGATCGCGCGCGCGCTCGCCAACGATCCGCTCGTCATCCTTGCCGACGAACCGACCGGCAACCTCGATTCGGTGTCCGGCACCAACGTGCGCGACATCCTGCGCGATCTCACGCGCGAACTCGGCAAGGCCGTGGTCGCGGTGACGCACGATGCCAACTTCGCGTCGGTCGCCGATCGGCGCATCGGCATCGTCGACGGGGAAGTCGACCTCGGCTGGACCGGGGCAAGGCCCGCTCCGTCGGGGACGTGAACGGCGCGCGGGCGCGAGGCCAATATTCGACCGCATTCCGCGAGGGCGCGCCGGACCCGTAGGCGGACGCAGGGGCTCTTGTGCCGGCAGCAGGATCAGGCGGCATTCGATGAAGTCGAAGTCGATCTCGAAGATGCGGCGGCCCGCAGATAGGTGATAGCCGTCGCGCCGGAGCGCGTCGGCGCTGACCCTATGCTTCCTCTCGCCGAATCCCCGGCACTGCCCGGAGAACCGCTGTGCAAAAGACCCGGATTGCGACGATCGTCTGGAACGAATTCCAGCACGAACGCCAGAACGACGCCGTGCGTGCGATCTACCCCGACGGCATTCACTCGACCATTGCCACCGCGCTGCGCGAGACACCCGACCTGAGTCCCGGCGCGCTGCCGCTCGAAGTCTCCACCGCCACGCTTGACCAGCCCGACCACGGCCTGACCGAGGAGCGTCTTGCCGGCTGCGACGTGCTGCTCTGGTGGGGCCACAAGGCGCACGCGAAGGTCGCCGACGCCGTCGTCGACCGCGTACAAAAGCGCGTGCTCGAAGGCATGGGGCTGATCGTGCTGCACTCGGGGCACTTCTCGAAGATCTTCCGCCGCATGCTCGGCACGAACTGCTCGCTGAAGTGGCGCGAGGCCGACGAGAAGGAACGGATCTGGGTCGTCGAACCCTCGCATCCGATCGCCGCCGGACTGGGCGAGTATTTCGAGCTGCCGTACGAGGAGATGTACGGCGAGCGCTTCGATGTGCCCGCGCCGGACCAGACTGTATTCATCTCCTGGTTCGAGGGCGGCGAGGTGTTCCGCTCGGGCCTGACCTGGCAGCGCGGCCACGGCCGCATCTTCTACTTCCGCCCCGGCCACGAGGCGTATCCGACCTACCACGACCGCACGGTCCAGCGCGTGCTCGCGAATGCCGTGCAGTGGGCCGCTCCGCGCGTGAACAAGGTCGATGCCTGCCCGATGTCGCCGCCGCTGGAGAAGATCGCAAAGAAGGACGCCAGCTTCGGGAAGGTCGGCATCCCGCAAGGCAAGAAGGACCTCTGACATGGGCGAATTTCAGAACGTGGCCGCGACCGGGCCGCGCCTGCGCGTCGGCGTGGTCGGCCTCGGCATCGGACGCAAGCACATCGAAGGCTGGCGCCAGCATCCGGCGGTCGAGGTGGTCGCGATCGCCGATTCCGACCCCGCGCGCCTGCAGGCAGTCGGAATCGAGTTCGCCGTCGCGGCCCGCCACACGAGCGCCGACAGCATGCTCGCCGCCGGCGGCCTGGACGCGCTCAGCATCTGCACGCCGAACAAGTTCCACAAACAGCTCACGCTCGCCGCGTTCGCCGCCGGCTGCCACGTGCTGTGCGAGAAGCCGATGGCGATGAACGCCGACGAAGGCCGCGCGATGCTCGCCGCCGCGCAGCGTGCCGGCCGGCGGCTGATGATCAACTTCTCGTATCGCTTCTCGGCGGCCTCGCGCGGGCTGAAGGCGCAGGTCGAATCCGGCATGTTCGGCGAGTTCTACTTCGGCCGCAGCGTCTGGCATCGGCGCCGCGGCATGCCCGGCTTCGGCGGCTGGTTCGGCAACAAGGCGCTGTCCGGCGGCGGGCCGCTGATCGACCTGGGCGTGCACCGGCTCGACCTTGCGCTGTGGCTGATGGGCTACCCGAGGCCGACCTGGGTGCTCGGCAGCACGCACGACCCGATCGCCCGCGAACTCGCGGCGCAGGCCGGCAAGACTTTCGATGTCGAAGACCTCGCTGCCGCGCTGATCCGCTTCGACACCGGCGCAACGCTCATCCTCGAGGCGTCGTGGGCGGCGAACATCCAGGAAGCCGAGCTGATGGAGACGCGCCTGCTCGGCACCCGGGCCGGCCTGCTGCAGAAGAACCTGAACGAGGGCTACACCTTCGAGGCGTACATCTTCACCGAGAAGGACGGGGCGGAACTGGACATCCACCTGCACCCGCCCGCGGTGCCGGCCCGCTCCGGCATGCACGACTTCGCGCAAGCCATCCTCGGCGGCACACCGCACCCGGCGCCCGGCGAGGAGGGGTTGATCGTGATGCAGATCCTCGACGCGATCTACGAGAGCGCGCGCACCGGCGCCCCGGTGCGCATCGAGTCGTGAGCGTTGCCGGCGGGCTGGATCCCGGCGCAAGCGGGCGAGGGAATCGTCGACTCAGATTCCCGCCGCGCTCTTCTGCCCGCAACTCGTCGAAGCTTTCTCCGATCTGAGCGTCGCCGCCTGACGCCGAGCTTGCAGCGACCGCGCTCGCGGTGAGCGCGCAAGCTGAGATCGAGCTTGCGCATCTTTCATTCACGCGGCGAAGTGCCGCTGCTCGATCGTTCGGCGCCGCGCCTTCGCTCCAACAATGTCCTGCGTCCGGTCGACGGGCCGACGCGTCGGCAACCGCAGTCGACATGCGTCCGAGGCCAGCGAGTGCTCGTGCATCCTGCTCCGAATTGGACTTCCGTCGTCACGCCGTGCCCAGCCGTGCTCGTGCTCCGGGTCGCGCTGGCGTTCGCGCTCGCGCTCGCGCTGCCTTCCGCTGTCGCCCAGATTACGTTTCGTTCGAGCGCCAGCGCGACATCCGCGAGCGGATCGACCCTCGGCATCGCCGTTCCAGCGGGAACCACGCTTGGCGACGTGATGATCGCGAGCATCGCGATTCGACCCTGCAGCAACAACAGCGGCGCCGCCTGCACGGAGACGCTGACCGCGCCGGCGGCCTGGACCCTGGTCAACTCGATGGACCAGACGACCGGCGGCGGCACCGGTGGCGCCGACGCTCGCGGTGACGACCTGCTCCGTCCCCGCGGGCTGCAGCGCGGGCACGCTGTCGGCATCGGTCGCGTCCACCTCGGGTTCGATCAGCGGTACCGCCACCTACACCGAGGCCGGCGTCATCACCGCGACCATGACCGATTCGACCTTCGCCGCCGTAGACGCTGCCGATTCGACCCTCGCCGAGCGCACGATCACCAGCGCGGCGATCACGGTCGGCCGCTTCGTGCCGGACGCATACCTCCTCTCGACCACGACGGCACCGAGTTTCGCCGCGCCGACGTGCAGCAGCGGCAGCGGAGTGCAATCGTTCGTGTTCGTCGGCCAGGGCTTTGCGCTCGGCACCGCGCCGGTCGTGCTCGCGACGCCGATCAACTTCGGCGGCACGGTGCTCGCGAATGCGCGGCCCCGTTTCGGCACCAGCGCCGTCACGACGACGCTCGCCGCAGGCGGAGCACCGGTCGCGATGAGCGGCGGCGTGACGGCGAGTTCGGTGACCGAGTCGAGCACGGCGACCATCAACTTCACCGGCTCGGGCTTCGGCTTCGCACGCGGGACCACACCGGTGGCGAGTTTCACGCCAAGCATCGGCATGACGGTGGACGTGAGCGATACCACCGAAACCGGGACGGCCGGCAACTCGGCCATCGACGACTCCGGCGCACTCACGATCAGCCCGATCGCCTTCGCGGGCGGCGCCGGCACGTTCTACTACGGCCGTATCGAGCTATATCCGACTTATGGCGACTACTGGCGCAGCATGATCGTGCCGCTCGAGGTGCAGGCGTGGAACGGGCTCGGCTGGATGCCGCTCACCGCCGCCGCCGCGTGCGTCGGCGCCGGCGCGACGACGTTCGCCTACAGTCAGCCGACCGGCTGGCTTGCCGGCTCGGGCGGCGCGTTCGACTGCGGGACGCTCGTGGCCAGCACCGTGACGACGAACAACGGACGAGCGACGATTCCGCTCGCCAAGCCGGTTTACGGGGGCACGACGCAGCCGTCGGCGATGACGCTGACCCTGAACGTGCTTGCATCGCCCTCGGGCCAGAGTTGCAGCGCCCTGAACACGAGCGCCACGGCAACGACCACCGCGATGCCCTGGCTCGCGACGCCTGCGGGCGCCAACCCCAGCGCGCGCGTGACCTGGGGCCGTGTGCGCGCCGACGCACTGTACGTTCGCGAGCGTTTCGACTGAGTCGCGTTCGCGCCGCATCGTTGCGGACGACGCAACGTGCGGGTTCCTTTCATCCGCTCATGCACCGTTCCGCGCTCGAGGTCCGCTTGCGCCGCCGGCCCGTCAAGGGATCACACTAGCGGGCAAGAGGAGGAGGTCGTGCACCGACCTGTCGAGGAGGCACTATGGATCTGCTTTCCGCACGCGCGCTGGCTGCCTATTGGTCAGGCACCGAGGTGGCGGCGAACGTGGTCATCTTTCTGAACCTGCTGGGAGCGCTGCTGCTGGGAATTCTGGTCGGCTACGAACGCTCGTTCCACGGACGTGCCGCCGGCATGCGCACGTACGGACTCGTCTGCATGGCATCGGCGGCCCTGACCGTCTTCGCCGGCTACCCGGACATGTGGTTCGGCGGACACGGTGCGGCACCGCCGTACAGCGACCCGACGCGCGTCGTCCAGGGGATCGTCACCGGCATCGGCTTCCTGGGCGCCGGTGTCATCGTCAAGGAAGGGTTCAGCATCAGCGGACTGAATACGGCCGCCTCGATCTGGGCCGCTTCGGCGATCGGCGTGCTGCTCGGCGTCGGGTTCTACGCCGCGGCGATATGTCTCGCCGTGTTGTCCGCCCTGTGCATGTCGCTGGTCTACCGGCTCGAACAGCGGCTGCCCGCGCGCGGCGGCGTCGTGGTCTCGGTTCGATACGAGAAGAGTTTCGCGCCCAGCGAAGAATCGCTGCGCAAGGTGTCGTTCGACCATGGCTATGAAATCGCGCACGGCAGTCTTTCCATCCGCTTCATCGACGGCCAGCCGGAGTGGCACTTCCTCGCCATCGCGCGCGACAAGCGGAAAGGCGCCTCGGTCGCCGAACTCGCCCGCATGATGAGTCACTACCGCGGCGTGGAAAGCTTCCACGTCGCACCGGCAAAGCATTGAAGGTCGGAACCGCGACGCGGTGGCCACGGTACGATTCGAAGCGAGCCTTTTGGACACGGACAGGAGTGATCGAACCCAACCACATGCTCCCGAACGCCGAGTGGCCGTACCTGCAGATCCTGGTGCGCCTCGCACTGAGTCTCGCGCTCGGACTGCTGATCGGGCTCGAGCGTGAGCGGCGCGGCAAGGAAGCAGGACTGCGCACGTTCGGCTTCGTCTGCCTGCTTGGCGCGCTCGGCGGGTCGCTCGGCGACGCCTACGCGCTGCTGAGCCTCGCGCTGGTCGGCATGCTCGCGGTGCTCCTGAACGTGCAGACGCTGCGCGCCAACCAGGGGACCGAGCTCACGACATCGGCCGCGATGCTCGTCACGTGCGTGTCCGGCATCCTGTGCGGACAAGGCCACACGATCACGCCGGCGGCGGTGATGGTGATCGCGACCGCCCTGCTCGCTTGGAAGGAACGGCTGGCGGGCTTCTCGAGCGGACTCACGGAAGGCGAACTGCGCTCCGCGCTGCTGCTCGCGATCCTCGCGCTCGTGATCTACCCGGCGCTGCCGCGCGGCACGGTCGGACCCTGGAAGCTGATCGAGCCGCGCGCCGCGTGGGTGGCGGTGCTCCTGATCGCGAGCATCGGCTTCGTGAACTACGTGCTGTGGAAGATGTACGGCGCGCGGGGCACCGAGTTCTCCGGTTTCCTCGGCGGCCTCGTCAACAGCAACTTCACCGTCATCGAACTGGCCTCGCGGGTCGAGCAGGCGGTCGCGCCGTACGTCGACGCGGCGTATCGCGGCATCCTGCTGGCAACCAGCGCGATGCTGGTGCGCAACGCCGCACTGCTCCTGATCCTCGCCCCGCTCGCGCTCGTCGATTCGTTCGCGCCGTTCATTCTGATGCTGGGCACGAGCACGGTGCTCGCCCTGTGGACCTATCGGCGGCGCGACCGCGCCGCGCGCGAGGAGGCGCCCGCGCTCGATCTCGAACTGCCGTTCTCGTTGCCGCTTGCCCTCAGGTACGGCCTCATTTTCCTGCTGTTGCACGCTGTCGGCGAGGTCGCGCAGCGCCAGTTCGGCGCGTCCGGGTTCTACTTCGTCAGCGTCGTCGGCGGACTGATGTCGAGCGCGAGCGCGGTGGCGGCCGCGGCGACCCTCGCCGCGCGCGGAAGCATCGCACCGGATGTCGCGGGAACCGGGGCCGCGCTCGCGTCGCTGACCAGCCTTGCGTTCAGCCTCTCGTTCGTCCTGCGCACCCACAACCGCGCCCTGATCCGCCGCCTCGCCATCGCGATGGTGTGCATCGCCATCGCCGGGGTCATCGGCATGCTGATCTGGGGACCGGTCCATCCGGCGCTGCAGCGGTGGATCCTGATGATCGGCGAACAGTTCTAGCGGCGTGTAACGAACGCCTGATGCGGAAGCAATGCGCCGGGCTCTACCCGGGTGGCTGTGACTTCGGTCTGTCATTCCGGGCCGGCGGCGAGGAATCCCGGTGTCGCGAAGGGCCGGGATCCCTCGTCGATGACGGGTTCGCAACTTTCCTCTTCCGACTTGGTTCCGACAGTCCACTCGGTCGCGTCTTGCCACCCGAGCCGCCGGCGCCCCGAGCGCGGAGCGTCCGGCCACGACGGGCCGGCGGACCTCATCCGCCAGCACTCCGCACGGCATTCCAGGCCGTAGCCATCGAGCGCACCGCGTGCAACATATCGGCTTCACGCGTGTCGTAACCGATGACCGAAACCCGCATCACCCACATCCCGCGCCACTGCGCGCCGCCCACGAAACATTGCCCGTCCTCCTGGATGCGAGCGATGGTCGCGCGGGTCAGGCGGTCGCCTTCGGCGGTCGACTCGCCCGCGCCGAAGCGCACGATGACCTGGTTCAGGACGACGTCGTTGACGATCGCGACGCCCGGCTCGCGGCCAAGACGTTCGGCGATCAGACCGGCCAGCCGCACGTGGCGTTCGACCATTTCGGCGATGCCGTTGCGACCGAGATGCGCGATGAGCGCCCACGCGGCAAAGCCGCGGGCGCGCCGGGAAAGTTCGGGCACGAAGTGCGACGGATCCCGCTCGCCCTGAGAGGTCGGCAGGTAGCTTGCACTGATCGTCATCGCCCGCTCGTGCGCCGCGACGTCGCGGACGATCGCAAAGCCGCTGTCGTACGGTGTTTGCAGCCACTTGTGCCCGTCGGTGGCCCAGGAGTCCGCCTGATCGACGCCCGCCGCCAGTTGCGCGTGCGGCGGACAAGCCCGTGCCCAAAGGCCGAACGCGCCGTCGACGTGGATCCACGCTCCGCGCGACCGGGCGATCGGTATCAGCGCCTCGAAGTCGTCGAAGGCACCGGTGTTGAGCTGGCCGGCCTGCAGGATCGCGATGCACGGACCTCCCGTGGCCCCGAGCGCTTGCTCGAACGCGCCGGGCACGATGGCACCTTGCGCATCGGTCGCCACGCGCTTCACGCGGGCATGGCCCAGCCCGAGGTACTGGAGCGCCGAGAACACGGTGGCGTGCGCGTCGTCGCCAATCACGACTTCGATTGGCGGCGCTCCGAACAGACCCTGCGCGTCCGGGTCCCACCCGACCTCTCGCAGCACCTTGCCGCGCGCCGCCGCCAGGCAGACGAAGTTGGCCATCGTCGCGCCCGTGACGAATCCGACCGACGCCTCGCGCGGCAGATGCAACAACTCGAGCAACCACCGCGCCGCGACAGTCTCGCAAGCCGCCGCCGCGGGCGTACCTTGATGGTTCCCCGCGTTCTGTCCCCAGGCGGACGTCAACCAGTCCGCTGCCACACCGACAGGATGCGAGCTGCCGATCACCCACCCGAAAAAACGCCGGCCGGTCATCTTGTGCAGGCCGGGCGCTGCCAGGTCGACAAGGCGCTCGACGACGTCGGCAGCGGAGAGGCCGGCATCGGGCAGGACGCTCGAAAAGCGCGCGAGCATCTGCGCATAGTCCATTTCCGGGCGTTGAGGCCCGTCGTCGACCCGGCTGCGAAAGTCCTGCGCGTGTTTGGCTGCTCGATGCAGCGCTTCGGCGAGCGAGGGGGGCAGGGTCGGCATGGAAGTCTCCATCGGCGGCACTCGGCCGGGTGGTTGTTGGGTGTCGATAGGTGGAACGGCCTCGTTCATCCGACCGGATATTCCCCAGGGACACTTTGAAACTTGAGCGCGCCCGCGCGACGTCAACGGCCTGGTCCTCGTGTCACCGCCGCGGCGGCCTCGGAGCAGGCGGAGGTTCACGCTTCAAGGAGAGAGTCAGGACCCTCCTTGCGGTGATCTGCGCAGCGAGCCTCAGCGCGCATGCAGCGCACGCTCGATTGCATCGATCAGGCCCTGCGGACCGAACGAGACGTCGACCACCTTGCGGTTTACGAAGAGACCCGGTGTCGCATGAACCGAACTGCGCTGCCCGCCGTCGATGTGCTCGCGCACCCGCTGAAGGTAGACGTGGTCGTCGATTTCCGCGTGATAGCGCGTCATGTCGAGCTCCAGCCGTTCGGCATAGCTCGCCAGCTGCTTGGCTTTCAGGTGCGCCTGGTTGTCGAACAGCAGATCGTGCATGGCCCAAAAGCGGCCTTGCGCCGCCGCACACTCCGCGGCTTCGGCGGCCAGCAGCGCGTGCGGGTGCACTTCCTCGAGCGGAAAGTGGCGAAAGACCAGCCGCAGCCTGCCGGCGAAACGCTCGAGCAGATGCTTGAGCAGCGGCGCCGTCTGCTTGCACGTGGGGCATTCGAAGTCGCCGTATTCGACCAGGGTCACCGCGGCATCCGGCGCACCCGTCAAGTTCTCGACGACTCCGACCGGTACGGCCAGGTCGTAGTGCATTTCTTGGTTCATGGTCTCTCAGAAGCCTGGATCTGGCGGACAAGAAGAAAACTCACGCCGCGCAATTCGTTGCGGGCAGGTACGGACGACCGCGTCCGCCTTCAGAATACCCTCGAGCGCGCCGGGTCACACTGGCGCCCTCGCCCCTGTTCTCCTGCGCGGAAGGAACCCATGCGTGCGACAACCGACCTGATCCTCGCCCGGTGCAGCCTGCACGCCGCAGCGGAAGATCCCGACTATCGACAGACGCTGCCATGCGGCCGCCACACGATGCTCGCGAACGAGCGGGCCGCGCACGGCGGCGCCGATGCCGGACCGATGCCCTTCGAGTACCTTCTATCTGCGCTCGGATCGTGCACCTCGATCACGTTGCGCATGTACGCCGAGCGCAAGGGCTGGAGGCTGGGCACGGTCAACCTCTCGCTCGTGCTGCACCGATCTGCCGAGGGCGACCGGATCGACCGGCGCATCGCCGTGTCGGCATCGCTCAGCGCAGGACAGACGACAAGGCTTGCGGAGATCTGCGAAAAGACGCCGGTGACGCTCACCCTGAAGTCGGGCATCGGCATCAGGACCGCAGTCGAAGCGGGCCAGCAATAGGTGCGCCGTGCCTGCGCCGTGTCGCAAGACGTTCAAGCACGCGCGCCCGCGATCACGTAGCGGCGGCTCCAGACGGCGATGAGGTCCGCCGCATAGTGCGCATCGGCGCGCGCCGCAAGCAGGTGATCCGCATCGTCGAGCGAGACGAAGCTCTTGGGGTGCTTGGCCGCGCCGAAAATGCGGGTCGCGTTCGTGATGTCGACCGTCGTGTCCTTCGGTGAATGGATCACCAGCAACGCGCGGCGCAACGCCGCCACCCTGGCCGTGAGATTCTGCTCGGCGACATCGCTCAGCAACTGGCGCTTGATCGTGAAAGGGCGTCCGGCAAGCACGACCTGCGCGGCGCCGGTTTGCTCGATCTCCGCGGCCTGCTCGCGAAACAGGCCGGTCACGTGGGACGGGTCGCTCGGCGCACCGATCGTGACGACGGCGCGCGATTCCGGGATCGAGCTCGCCGCGGCGAGCACCGCGGCACCGCCGAGGCTGTGGCCGACCAGCAGCGTGGGGGCGCGATCGACTCGACGCAGATGGTCCGCGGCGGCAATCAGGTCGGCGACGTTCGACGAAAAGTTGGTGTTGGCGAACTCGCCTTCGCTGGCGCCCAGTCCGGTGAAGTCGAAGCGCAACACCGCGATGCCGTGCTCGCTCAAGCGGCCGGCGATGCGGCTCGCGGCGAACACATCCTTGCCGCACGTGAAGCAATGGGCGAACAAGGCGTAGCCGCGCGCCCCGTCGTCAGGCAAATCCAGGCGGGCGGCGAGCTTCTGTCCGTCGGCGCCCGCGAACGTCACGTGTTCGCTCTTCACGCCCCGATGATGCACCGGGGGCGGCAGGACGGGCTGCCGCGAACGACCCGCCGACCCGTGCGCGGCGCAAAGGTCGCCGGTTCTATCCCGCCGACCGCCGGTCGAGACTCCAGCGACCGGGGCCGTTCGCGACCAGGAGCAGGAAGCCGCCCGCGATGGCGATGTTCTTCATGAACATGATCATCTGGATCTGGTCGCCCATTTTGCTGTGAAAGATCAGGGCGGCGAGCAGCGTGAAGCCCGCGAGCAGGAACGCGACGACGCGGGTCTTCCAGCCGATGACGATGGCGAGTCCGCCCAGCACTTCGGTGGCGATGACCAGCGGCAAGAGCGCGCCCGGAACGCCGACCGACGCCATGTACGCCGCGGTGCCGGCGTAGCTGCCGATCTTGCCGATGCCGGAGAGCAGGAAGATCGCGGCCAGGAAAACGCGCCCGCCAAGCTCGGCGAGGCTCGCGAGGGTCGACGCGTCGCTTTGCACGGCGGCGCCTGGACGGGACGTTGCAGTTGCAGGAAAGCTGCTCATGGTTGACTCCGCAAATGGGTTGGTCTGGGCCGGCCATGTACATGGCTCGACCGCGGCTGCAAAAAACTCCGTGGCACAAATCTAGGGCCTGGCACTCCATCTGAAAAGACTATATTTTTCGATGGAACATATCGTTAATGGCGATTGATCATGATCGATGGCCTTACTCTGGACCAGCTGCGCACCTTCATCGCCGCGGTCGACGCCGGCAGCTTTTCGGCCGCCGGCCGCAAGCTGCGCCGGGCGCAGTCGGTGGTGAGCCAGACGCTCGCCAACCTCGAGGCGCAGCTTGGACTGAAGCTCTTCGATCGCTCGGCACGCTATCCGCGCCTGACGGAAGCCGGAAGCACCCTGCTCGCCGACGCACGCGCGCTCGCCGACGACATCGACGGCTTCAAGGCGCGTGCGCACGCGATGCGCCAGGGCCTGGAGCCGCAGCTCTCAGTGGCGATCGACGTGATGTATCCGCTGGACGCGCTGACGCGCGCGGCGACGCACAGCCGCATGGCCTTTCCGCATACCCCGTTGCGCCTCTACGTCGAAGCGCTCGGCGGCGTGATCGAGCCGGTGCTGGAACGGGACTGCAGCATCGGCGTCATCGGGTCCCTGCCGGAGATTCCCGGCGAGTTGCGCGCGGAGGCGCTGCGCGACGTCCGGATGGTCACGGTCGCGAGTCCGTCACACCCGCTCGCGAAGAAGCGCGGCGTGGTGCCGAAATCCGTGCTCGCGAAGCAGGTCCAGCTGGTGCTGACGGATCGAACCGCGCTGACCCGCGGGCGCGACTTCGGCGTGTTCTCGCCGCTGTCCTGGCGCCTCGCCGACCTGGGCGCAAAGCTCGAATTCCTCAAGGCCGGGCTCGGCTGGGGTCACATGCCGCAGCACATGGTCGAGGCCGACCTCGCGAGCGGTGCATTGGTCAGGATCTCGATCGAAGGCGTAACCCGCCCGATGGTCATGGCGATGAAGGCGGTCTATCGGAAGGACGCACCACCGGGGCCGGCCGGACGCGCGTTCATCGCGCAACTCAAATAGTCGGCGCGCGCAGCGATCTCGCCGCGGAACCCGTTCCGGCGCACCGGTCTCAGGACCGCATCGCCGTCTCGCGTGCCGGCACGGTGGCCTAGACTGCCGCGCTTGACTGCGGGCAAACCGAATGTCGCGCATCCTGTTCGCCGCGTTGCTGCTGTCGCTCGCATTGGGTCCGGCGCTCGCCGCCGCGGGGCCGTGTTCGACGGCGACCCCCGCATGCACCGAGATGTTCGCCCCGGCCACCGGTCCCGGCCGCACGTTGATTTATCGCACCTACCCGCTCGACGCGAAGAACCCCGCCATCACGCGCGCGCTGATCGTCATCCATGGACTGTCGCGCGACGCCGACAACTACTTCCGCCATGCCTTGGCCGCCGCGTTCCTCGCCGGAGCCCTGGACGACACGCTCATCGTGGTGCCGCGCTTCGCCTCGAACCAGGGCGGCGCCTGCAAGGACGAGCTTGCCCCGGGGGAGCTGAGCTGGCACTGCCAGCCGCGCAGCGACGCGTGGCGCAACGGCGGCACCGCGGTCGATGGCACGGTGACCACCTTCGACGTCGTCGACGAGTTGCTGCGCCGGCTCACGCGCAAGGACGTGTTTCCGCAGCTGAAGGCGATCGTGGTCGCCGGTCACTCCGCCGGCGGCCAGTTCGTCTCGCGCTACGAGATGACGAATCTCGTCCACGAAAGCCTGCCGATCAAGCCGACCTACGTCGTCGCCAACCCGTCCTCGTACACCTATTTCGACAACCTGCGCCCGACCGCGAGCGCGCTGCCGGCGAATGTCGCGGCCGGCGCGCCCGGCTACACGGCGCCGGTCGAGAAGAGAGCGGCCTTCGTGACATTTGCCGATGCGAATAACTGCACGAGTTTCGACCATTGGCCATACGGGCTGAAAGAGCGCACCGGCTACAGCACTCGCCTCGACGACGAGCAGATACGAAAGCAGCTTGCCGACCGGCCGACGACGTACATGCTGGGCGAACTCGACATCCTGCCGCTGTACGGATTCGACAGCAGTTGCCCCGCCATGGCGCAGGGGCCTACCCGCCTTGCACGCGGACTCGCCTACGTCAGGTACGTCGACGAGTTGTTCGGCGCGAAGCACAAGGCGATCGTGATCTCCGCGTGCGGGCACAACGCGCGCTGCTTGTTCACCGCGGACAGCGCGCTGCCGCTGCTGTTTCCGAACTAGGGTTCAGGACGACGTGTCGCTCGACCACGGGGGCAGAATGACTTCTGAAGTCATGCACCCTGCGCGCGGTGCGGTGGCCGGATCGTGAAGAAGGACTGCAGGGGCGGGATGTAGCGGAAAACGAACGTGCAAATGGCGACCGTCGTCCAGCTTGCTACCACCGAGATCGCCCAGCGGGACCAGATGCCGAGCGGCGCCCCGAGCAGAAGATAGGTCGCCGCCGTGAGCGGCACGGCGTGAAGCAGGTACAGCGGGAACGACAGGTCGCGCGCGATGCCCCAACCTCGCCCCGTCAGGTTCAAATGCCTCCTGCCGAATCCGGTCGCGGCGATGATCAGGCCCCATGCCGCGATGCCCCGCAGGAATTGCGCGAGCATGTTGAACGCGTCGTAGCCGCTGCCGACGGGAAGCACGCGATAGCAGGCAAGGCGCGCGAAGAAGGCGATCACGCCGAGCGCCAATGCCGCCCACCGGTGCCGCTCGATCGCGTCGGGAAGGCGCGGGTCGCCGCCCGCGAGGTATCCGAAGACGAAGATGCTGAGATACACGGTGAAGTTGGCCCAGTCGTTCACGAAGTTCTGAAAGCCGGGCCATCCCGGCCGGAAGAACTCCTCGAGCAGACCGATCCACAGCGCCGGCGCCAGGACCCACCCGGCGTGAACGTCTCCCTCGATCCGCCCGGTCGGACTCCCGATCCGCTTCCACCGCCCGAACAGCGGCAGCGCGATCACGCAAAAGGCGAACAGGTAGAGCAAGAACCAGAGATGCCCGTATTCGAAGTTGCCAGGACGGCCCGGGCCGGAATAGATGCCGTCGAAGAAGTGCGGATAGAACTCGAAGAACCCGCCGCTGAAAGTCTCGAAGTCGAGTGACCGCAGCCAGGCCTGGACCGGGATGGCGATGAGGGTCATCAAGAGCAACGGCTTCAGGAGGCGATCCGCGCGTTCCGCGACGAAGGCGCGCGCGCTCCGCTTGCGCAACGACACCGCGGCGCCGATTCCGGATACGAAGAACAGCAGGTGCATGAACCAGTTGTCCATGAACACGGTGAAGTACTGCAGCGCGACCGGACCGAACTCGCCGAAGCGCAGCTGCCCCGCGCGAATGGCATCGCGCACGGGATTGTCATAGACCCACACCGTACCGATGCCGCTATATGAGAGCGCACCGTGAAACGGCGCGAGCGACAGCACGACGAGGAAACGCAGCCAGTCGAGATAGGCGAGCCGCTCGCCGCTCCTGGGGAGCGCGGAAGAGATTGTTTCGCGGGTCGCCGCCGGCGCCGTATCCTGGTCGCGTTCCATCCGGGCATCTTGAGCCGGACCGCGGCGTCGGCCTTGAGGACGGTCAACCGCCTTGCGTGATCACGGCTCTGGCCCGCGACCGTCGGCCATTTCCAGCCAGTCCAATTCCTCTTCGATGCGATGAAACGCGTCGTCGCCGATCTCGTCGCTTGCGCGCATCGCGAAGATCGCGCTCCGGGCAGCCTGCAACGCACCGCGACGGATCGCGCCGTGCGCGGCGAGCCAGGCCGCGGCCGGTCCGTTGTCCGCCCCTTCGTTCGCCAGCCGTGCCTTGAACTCCTTGCGAACGACCTCGGCGACCGGCGACGGCTCGTGCTCGAAGGTCGCGAGTGCGGTCGCGAGAGCGCGCTCGCGCGCCGCGCTCAGCTCGCGCCCGACCGGATCGTCGTCGTGCAGGTCGAGCGCCCGGAGCAGCGGTTTCAGCGTGAGTCCCTGCAGCACCAGCGTGCCGAGCACGACGGTGAAGGACGTCAGGACGATCAGGTCGCGATACGGGAATGCCGGCGGAAGCGCCATCGCGGCGGCGAGGGTGACGATGCCGCGCATGCCGGCCCAGGAGATGACGAGGCCGCTGCCGACGGTCGGCCGCAGCATCGGCCGCGGCGGATGGAAGCCGTACCGGCGGTCGCGCCAGCGCATGACCGCATTGAAGGGCATGTGCCAGGCCAGGCGGACGATGATGACGGTCAGGAGAACCGCTCCGGCAATGAGGAAGTACAGACCCATGTCGGCGGCCGCCAGGTTATCGAGGATGGGGCGAATCTGCAGGCCGACGAAGATGAATGCGAGCAGGTTGAGCGCGAACACGACCGTGTCCCAGACCGCATACGACGGGATGCGCATCGATGCGGGAATGCGCTCGGGACCTCGGCGCGCGAGCGCAATGGCGTAACACACCGTCGTCAGCACGCCCGAAAGGCCGATGTGCTCCGCGAGCATCCACACGGCAAACGTACTGACGAACTGCATGATCACCGAGGTCGGTACGTGGCGTACACGCGCGAACAGCCGCAGGCCGAGCCACGCGAGGGCAAGGCCGGCGGCGACGCTCCCTGCCACCGCGAGCAAGAGAGTCGGGACGACCGCCGCGAAGGGGAAGCTGTTGGCGGCCGCGGCGCCTACGGCCAGGCGGTAGATCAGGAGCGCGCTGGCGTCGTTCAGCATGCTTTCGCCTTCGAGGACGGTCAGGAGGCGATGTGGCGGGCGCAGCGGGCGCAGCACCGCCGTAGCGGCGACGGCATCGGGTGGCGCCACCACCGCGCCGAGCGCAATCGCCGCCGCCCACGGCAGCGCAGGCATCAAGTGATGGGCCACGACCGCGACCGCGGCGGTCGTGAGACCCACCGCGAACACCACCAGGCCGCTCACCGGCGCCCAGTTGTCTCTCAGGTCGCGCAGGGACGCGTCGTAGGCGGCGTCGAGCAGGACCGGCGCCACGAAAAGCGCCAGCACGAGCTCGGGCGGAACGGTGATCGAAGGTGCGCCGGGAACGAACGCGAGCAGCGCCCCGCCGAGCGCGAGAAACACGGGATACGGCGCCCCGACACGACGCGCCGCCGCGGCCAGGAACACCCCCGCGACGAACAGAAGAAGAAGCTGCTCGAACTCCCCCATGGGCCGGATATTGCCGAAGCGGGCGTCACGCTCAAAGTCGTGGCCTGGCTTGCTTGCATGCGCCGACCGGGGTCGGTGCGGAGGAAATCGCACAGACAGGCGAGGCGCAAAGAGGCGATCGAAGCCGGGAGCGACCGGACCGACGATTGCCGCTCGACGCCGTCACGACATGGAAGGAAGGCCCATCATGGCTATGAAGCGGATCGCGATCATCGGCGGTGGCAATGTCGGCAACGCGCTCGCGAGCGGCTTGAAGCGCGCGGGCCGCGAGGTGAAAGTCGCGGGTCGGGACACGACTGCGGCGCGCGCGGCCGCGGCATGGGCAGAGGCGACGATTCTCGCTGTGCCCTTCGGCGCGATCGACGACGCTTTGCGCGCTCTCGGCAACGCCGTCGATGGGAAGGCCCTGGTCGACGTGACCAACGCCCTGGACGCCAAGATGAACCTCGCGCTCGGCTTCACGACCAGCGGCGCCGAGGAATTGCAGCGCAAGGCGCCCAAGGCGTACGTCGTGAAGGCCTTCAACACGGTGTTCGCGCAGCACATGAGCACCGGCCGGTTGGGCGACCAGAGCCTGACGACATTCGTGGCCGGCGACGACGCGAACGCCAAGGCGAGCGTGCTCGACCTGGCACGCGCGATCGGGTTCGACGCGGTCGACGCCGGACCGTTGCGCAATGCGCGCATGATCGAGCCGCTTGCCTACCTCAACATTCAGCTCGGCTATGTCCTCAAGATGGGACCGCAGATCGGCTTCAAGCTGCTGCACGGCTGAAGGCGGCTGACGCTTCGCCTTGTCATACCGAGCACGAGAGAGGTATCGCGGCCTTCGAAAGGAGAACGCATCTGACACGGATTTCCGCGGATCAACGCGGACCGGAAAGCCAACTTGATCCGCGGCGGTGCGCAGCGCCGCGCACCGCCACTCGAGGGACGCGACGCAGGCTGCGTTACTCCCGCTCCTTCTCGCCCTTCGTGTGCTTCTCGTCCTTCTTCTCGTGGGCGGCGCCGTTGTTCTTCGCTTGCTCCGCCTTGGCGGTCTTGGCCTCGCCGCCCTTGTGCGCGCTGTCGCCCTTCATGCGGTCGTCGCGAGCGGGTGCGGAGCCTCTTTGCGATTGCGGCTGGCCTGGAGCCGTGGCCGGCGCGGTCGCGACCGGCGCCGCTCGCGCACCATCAGGCTGACGCCCCGGCCCCTGCGCCGACGGCGGCATGCGATCGCGCCCGGGGTAGGCCCCTTGCGGCGGAGTCGTCGCGGGTGCGCCAGGGTTCACTGCCGCAACAGGCGTTTCGCGCGGGACGCCGCCCGGCGGCGGCGTGCCCGCGGTCACGGGCGCGGGAATCGTGCCTGAAGGCGACGGCGCGGTCCGCGCGACCGGTCGCACCATCTGCGCAGGCGGCAGCGCGGGTGCGACGCGCCCCGGAACATACGCAGGGATCGGCTTCGCCGAAGCCGGCACCGGCGCGGGGACATGCACGACGGCCGGCATCGCCGCCGCGAGATGCGCCTGCGCCGGGACCTGCGACTCATAGACCCGGCCGCCCGCAGTCGCGTTGGGCGGCGCGACGATGGTGACGTTGGTGATGTTGGTCACGTTGGTGACGTGCGTGTTGTTGATCGTTGCCGGCTGGATGCGCATGCCCACGTTCACCACGGGCGGTGCGCTGGTCACCACGGCGGGGGCCGTGCCGATCGGCGCGGGAACGATGAGGCCGAAGCGCGATCCCGGCGGCGCCGGCACGAAGACACCGACCGGTCCGATCGGCCGCGGACCCGGGATCACGCCCGGTGCGGCGGCGACCACGGCAAGACGCAGCGTCGGCGGCGGCGGCACGAACACGACCCCTGGTGCGTGCCAATGGCCCGTGATGAAGATGACGACGCCGTCGCGGTTCTCGTAGTACGGGTGCACCCAGACGTAACCCGGCTGCGGCGGCGGCGCCCAGCGTCCAGCGGCCCACACCCAGTTGCCCTGCCAGACCCAATAGCCGCCGACCCACACCGCGCCCACGAATGGCATCGGTGGCGGCGCTTCGACCAGCATCGGCGGCGGCGCCCAACCGACCGCGATCGGCGCCGGCTGTGCGAGCGGCGGTTCCACGTAGACGCTCACGACCGCTTGCGGCGCCGGGTCTTCATACGCGGCGGGCGGCGGGGGCGCGACGGGCGCCGGTGGAGGGGGAGCCGGCGGCGGCGGTTCCACGTAGACGGGGGCGGGGCGGGGGCGCGGCGCCTCGTAGACGACGCATCCGGCAACTGCGACCGCGGCGACGATCGCGGTGGTGGTCGCGGCGAGCAATCGCGCCGAACGCGACACGAGCGAATCGCGCGGTTCGAAAGACAAGATGTGCGTATGCATGCTGTCCTCTCCAGGATCGGTGCCCGCGGTTCTCGTGCGGGTTTCAGCCGACGTTACCTGCTTAAAACGGCACCATGACATTCCTGCCGACTGACAACGGTGTCAGAGTGCAAGTGTTTGTAAGCGACGCCGCGTAGAGCAAGGAGCGTAGGCGGCACC
>Ga0335077_10000133_pt1 | contig 74659 bp, 69 predicted proteins | sample Lox_Sample_31_FD_207151 | JGI IMG/M metagenome (GOLD analysis project Ga0335077, IMG submission 207151) | Soil microbial communities from Loxahatchee National Wildlife Refuge, Florida, United States - Lox_Sample_3.1 | ecosystem: Environmental > Terrestrial > Soil > Wetlands | place: USA... | reverse complement strand
GGATGCACGTTCGCCGCGCAGCAGGCGGCCGCACGTGCGCCACATGGCCGCGCCGGAGAGCAACGTCGCCAGCGGCAGCAGCATCAGGACGAGCGTCCAGGAAGTCTCGAACCACTTCTCCCGCACCGACGCCGCGACCAGCGGCGTGCCGAGGCTTACCAGCCCGATGCCCAGTCCGGTCCAGGCCAGTCCCCAGCGCGCCCAGACGATCGCCTTCCTTTGCAGGCCGCCCTCGGTGCGAAGTACGAGCCACGTGGCGCCGAGCAGCACGTAACCCCCGCACAGGCCCGCGCCCACCACCGCGGCGAACAGCAGGAACCCGAAGCCCGAATCGAAGCCGGTGATGTAGCGACCGAGCATGAATCCTTGCGCGAAGGACGCGAGGAAGGAACCCAGCCAGAACAACCAGTTCCACAGCTCGCGGTGCCAGCCGAGCGCTTTCACGCGGAACTCGAAGGCAGCGCCGCGCAACATCAGGCCGATCAGCATCGCGACGACCGGGAGATAAAGCGCCGTGAGCACCACGCCGTGCGCGGCGGGAAACGCAACGAGCAGGATGCCCACGCCGAGCACGAGCCACGTCTGGTTGGCATCCCAGAAGGGTCCGATCGAATTGACCATGCGGTTCTGCTGCTCGGGCGTGGCCGCAGGCAGCAGCATGCCGACGCCGAGGTCATAGCCATCCAGCAGGACATACACCAGGATCGCGAGCCCCATGACCGCGGCGAAGACGAGCGGCAGGTCGAGCGTCATGGCACGACCTCCACGCCCTTGCCGGCGAGGTGCGTCAGCACCACGACGTAGGAGAGCAGCATCAGGGCGTACGTGAGGATATAGCTCGTCAGGCTCGACCCGAGGCTGGCTTCCGCCACGGGGCCGACCGCGTCGGCGGTGCGCAGGATGCCGGTGACGAGCCAGGGCTGGCGCCCGATCTCGGTCACCAGCCAGCCCGCGAGCGTGGCCACCCAGCCCATGAAGGTCAGCGCCGCGAATCCCCACAGCGCCCAGCGCGGCACGACCGCACCGCGGCGCGTGAGCCAGATGCCGGTCCACGCGACGAGCAACATCGCGACTCCGGTGCCGACCATCACGCGGAACGCGAAGAAGAGCGGCGCAACCGGCGGCGTATCCGGCGCGAACTCCGCGATGCCCCGCACCTCGGCGTCGACGTCGTGTTTGAGGATGAGGCTCGCCAGGCCCGGGATCTCCAGCGCGTAGTCGTTGTGTTGCGTCCTATCGTTGGGGATCGCGAACAGGACCAGCGGCATCCGCGCCCGCGTTTCCCACGCCGCTTCCATCGCGGCAATCTTCGCCGGCTGGTGCTCGAGCGTGTTGAGTCCGTGTTGATCGCCGACCACGATCTGCAACGGCGCGAGGACTGCCGCGACGACGACTCCGATGCGCAGCATCGCGCCCGCGGCCGGATCCGCGGGCGCCTTGAGCAGCCGCCAGGCGGAAAGTCCGGCGACCAGGAACGCCGCGGTCAGCCCGGACGCCAGCAGCATGTGCGTGAAGCGATACGGAAACGACGGATTGAAGATGACCGCGATCCAGCTTCCGGCAATCAGGTGGCCGTTCTCGATCACGTAACCGGCCGGCGTCTGCATCCAGGAGTTGAGGGCGAGGATCCAGAACGCCGACAGCGTGGTGCCGAGCGCGACCAGGACGGTCGAGAGCATGTGCAGCCACTGCGGCACGCGGTTCATGCCGAACAGCATGACCGCGAGAAAGGTCGCTTCGAGAAAAAACGCGGTCATCACCTCGTACGCGAGCAGCGGGCCGGCGACATTGCCCACCGCGAGCATGTAGCCTGGCCAGTTGGTGCCGAACTGGAACGACATCAAGACTCCGGTGACCACGCCGAGCCCGAACGTCAGGGCGAACACCTTGGTCCAGAGCTGATAGCTGGCGCGCCACAGAGGATCGTTGGTGCGGGCGAGGCGGGCGCGGATGAAGACGAGGATCCACGCCAGCGCAATCGTGATGCTGGGAAACAGGATGTGGAACGCGATGTTCAGGCCGAACTGCGCGCGCGACAAGAGAAGAGCTTCCTGCATGGCACCCTGCTACGCAGCCCCCACGCTGATCCTCCGCCGCTTCGCAGGGGAAGGAACGGATCCTCTCCCCCGCCTGCGGGGGAGGGATAGGGAGTGGGCCACTCGCACCTCTACTCGGACTTCTCCTTCACGTACCGTCCCGGCGCCGGCTCGATCACCGGGTAGTCGGCGTCGCCTGGTTGCGCCGGCGCGGCGATCCTTTCGCCCGCGTAGCTCGCCAGCCATTCGGTCCAGTGCGGCCACCAGCTGCCGGGCACGCTGCGCGCCCCGGCGAACCACTCCTCGGCGTCGTCGGCCGGTGTCCCTTCGATCCAGAAGTTGCGCTTCTTCTTCGCCGGCGGATTGATCACACCTGCGATATGACCGCTCGCGCCGAGCGTGAACGTGGTCGGCCCTCCCAGCAGGTGCCGCGCGACGAAGGCGGTGGTCCAGGGAACGATGTGGTCCTCGCGCGAGGCGTACAGGTACGCGGGCACGTCGATGTCGGCGAAATCGAGCGGCACGTCGCACACCATCACCTTGCCGGGCTCGCGCAGCTTGTTTTCGAGATACCCGTTGCGCAACAGCCAGCACGCCATCGGCCCGCTCAGGTTGGTGCTGTCCGAGTTCCAGTACAGGAGGTCGAAGGCCGGCGGCGACTTGCCTTTCAGATAGCCGCTGACGACGTACTGCCAGATCAGGTCGTTGGCACGCAGCGCGGAAAACACGAACGCCATCTCCTTGCCCGGCAGGATCCCGCCGTGGCCGATGGCGGCCTCGCGCGCCAACACGGACTCTTCGGTGACCAGCAGGCCGATCTCGCCGGTCTCGTAGAAGTCGAGCAGGGTCGTAAGGAACGTCAGGCTGGCGATCTTGCGCTGGTCGTTGGCGGCCAGTACGCCGGCGGCGGTGCCGAGCAGCGTGCCGCCGACGCAGAAACCGAGCGCGTTCACCTGGTCGGCGCCGCTGATGTCGAGCGCCACGTCGATGGCCGTGAGCACGCCGTCGCGCACGTAGTCGTCCCAAACGAGCCGGCCCTGCTTCTCGGTCACGTTGCGCCAGGAGACGAGGAACACCGTATGCCCTTGCGCGACGGCGTTGGCGACGAACGAGTTCTCCGGCTGGAGGTCGAGGATGTAGAACTTGTTGATGCAGGGCGGGATGATGACGAGCGGCCGCGCGAACACTTCCGCCGTGGTCGGCGCGTACTGGATCAACTGGATCAAGGAATTCTCGAACACGACCGATCCGGGCGTCGTGGCGACGTTCTTGCCGACCTCGAAGGCCGTCTCGTCGGTCATCAGCACCCGGCCCTTGGCGAGGTCGCGCATGAAGAGCGACAGGCCCTCGGTCAGGCTGCGCCCGCCGGTCTCCAGCGCCAGCTGCGCCGCCTCGGGGTTGGTGAAGAAGAAATTCGACGGGCTCATCGCATCGATCGCCTGGCGCATGCCGAAGCGCATCTGCGCCCGCGCACGCTCGTCGACGGGAACGGCATCGACGGCCTTCTGCAGGAACTCGGCGTACGCCAGATACGCGTTCGACAACGCCGCGTAACGCGGATCCTTGCGCCACGCCTCGTCCGCGAAGCGCCGGTCCTCCGCCGGCTTGCCCGAAGCGGAAACGTCGAAGCGAAACGCCGACATCCCGTCCAGCATCCGTCGCTGCATTTCGGTCCACTGCTGTGCCGAGGCCATGAACGGCGCAAACGGATTGGCCGGCGCGGAACCAGCCGGGGCGCCGTCGGCCGCCTTGAACCACGCCTGCTGCATGTCGGCGAACTGCTGCGCCGCGGCCAGGAACGGATTCCCGGCATCGCCGGCGCTCGCAGTCTCGGCGGGTTGCACGCCCGCTGCCATCTTGCGCATGACTTCCTGTCCGGCTTCGAACATCGAGGCCAGCATCTGCAGCGGATCGCTCGCGGACTGGTCCATTCTGATCTCCTCAGTGCAGCTTGACGTGCGGCTCGGTGCGGCGCGTGATCAGGCGCGCCAGCGTGTCGAGAGCCACCTTCCAGAAACCGTGCAGCGCGTACTCGTGCATCTTGTAGAGCGACAGGTACATCACGCGCGCGAAGTAACCTTCGATCCACAGGTTGCCGCCGACCAGTGCGCCCATCAGGTTGCCGACAGTCGAGTATTCGCCGAGCGAGACGAGCGAGCCGAAGTCGCGGTAGCGATACGGCTTGAGCGGCTTGCCGGCGAGCCGGCGCTTGATCTGCCCGACCATGTGCATGGCCTGCTGGTGCGCGGCCTGCGCGCGCGGCGGCACCGGGCGCCCTTCGACGCGCCCGGGCCAGGGACAGGCCGAACAGTCGCCGATGGCGAAGATGTTTTCGTCGCTGGTGGTCTGCAGCGTCTGGTGCACCACGATCTGGTTGATGCGATTGGTCTCCAGGCCGAGCCCGGACAGGAAATCCGGTGCCTTGACGCCAGCGGCCCAGACCACGAGTTCGGCCGGCAACACTTCGCCGGAGGCCAGGCGCACGCCGTTCGGCAGCACCGCCTCCACCCGCGAGCCCGCGCGCACTTGCACGTGCAGGTTCTCGAGCAACTTCGTGGCCGCCCTGGACAGACGCTCCGGCAACGCGGGCAGGATGCGATCGGCCGCTTCGATCAGGATCAGCCTGATGTCCTTGTCCGGATCGATGCGGTCGAGCCCGAACGAGACCAGGTCGCGCGTGGTCCGGTGCAATTCGGCCGCGAGTTCGACGCCGGTCGCACCCGCGCCGATGATCGCGACGTTCAACTGCTCGGGGCGCAGCGACTCGGCCTGTGCGTGCGCCCGGATGCAGGCATTGACCAGGCGCCGATGGAAGCGCGCAGCCTCGCGCACCGTCTCGAGCGCGATCGCATGTTCCTTCACGCCCGCCGTGTTGAAGTCGTTGGTCAGGCTGCCCACCGCGATCACCAGCGTGTCGTAGCGGATCACGCGCGGGGGCGTCACCATGTCGCCCTCCTCGTCGATCACCGGCGCTACCTTGACCTCGCGCCTGTCACGATCGAGGCCCACCATCTCGCCGACGCGATAGCGGAAGCGGTGCCAGTGCGATTGAGCGAGGTAGTTGGTCTCGTAGGTGCCGAGATCCATGCTGCCCGCGGCGATCTCGTGCAGGTGCGGTTTCCAGAAGTGCGTGCGTTCGCGCTCGACCAGCGTCACGTTCACGCGGCCGCGCTTGCCGTACTTGTTGCCGAGTGCGGTGACGAGTTCGAGGCCGCCGGCCCCGCCGCCGACGACGACGACCTCGTGCGGGCGCGACGCAGACTGCGCGTCGCCGCCAACGGGCAACGTGAGTCCCGAGGACCCGGGAACATCCGCGTCGCGCATGTCCGTCCCGCCGCCCTCAACCGCCGCTCGGCACGCGCGGCTGCACGTGCGTGTCCATCGACGCGCTCTCCTGGTCGAGCACGCGCTCCGGCTCGTCGGCCTCGGTGCCCGTCTCGTTGTTCAGCACGCGGTGCAGCCGGTCCATGTCGAGCGCGTGGCACCACTTGGCCACGACCAGCGTGGCCACGCTGTTGCCGATGAAGTTGGTCAGCGCGCGCGCCTCGGACATGAACCGGTCGATGCCGAGGATCAGCGCCAGCCCGGCCACCGGCACGTGGCCGACCGCCGACAACGAGGCTGCGAGGACGATGAAGCCGCTGCCGGTCACGCCCGCCGCCCCCTTCGACGTCAGCAGCAGCACCGCGAGCAGCGTGATCTGATGCGTCAGGTCGAGCGGCGTGTTGGTCGCCTGCGCGATGAACACCGCCGCCATGGTCAGGTAGATCGCGGTGCCGTCCAGGTTGAACGAATATCCGGTCGGAACGACCAGGCCCACCGCGGACTTTTCCGCGCCCGCGTTCTCCAGCTTCACCATCAGGCGCGGCAGCGCCGACTCCGAGGACGATGTGCCCAGCACCAGGAACAGTTCCTCCTTGATGTACTTGATCAGCTTCCAGATGCTGAAGCCGTGATACCAGGCGATGCCGCCGAGCACGACGAAGATGAAGATCAGGCAGGTCGTGTAGAAGCTGCCCATCAGCGCGAACAGCGACGTCAGCGAGCCGATGCCGTACTTGCCGACGGTGAATGCCATCGCGCCGAATGCGCCCAGCGGCGCGACCTTCATGATGATGCCGACGATGCCGAACAGGATGTGCGACAGGCGCTCGATCAGGTCGAACACCGGCTTGCCCTTGGCGCCGAACGCGTGCAGCGCAAATCCGAACAGCACCGAGAAGAACAGCACCTGCAGCATGTCGCCCTTGGCGAAGGCGTCGACCACGCTGTAGGGGATCACATTGAGCAGGAAGTCGGTGGTCGAGCCCATCTTGCCCGGCCCCGCATACTGCGCAACCGCCTTGGTGTCCAGTGTCGCCGGGTCGACGTTCATGCCGACGCCCGGCTGGAAGACGTTGACGACGAAAAGACCGACGATCAGGGCAATCGTGCTGACGATCTCGAAGTACAGGATCGCGTAGCCGCCGACCTTGCCGACCTTCTTCATGTCCTCCATGCCGGCGATGCCGACCACCACCGTGCAGAAGATGATCGGCGCAATGATCATCTTGATCAGCTTGACGAAGCCGTCGCCGAGCGGCTTCATGGCGGCCCCCGTTTCGGGGTAGAGGTGCCCGAGCGCGGCGCCGATCACGATCGCCACCAGGACCTGGAAATAGAGCGACTTGTAGAGCGGCTTGCCCTTCTTTGCGCCCGTTCCGGTTGCGTGTGCCATCTTGGTGTCTCCGTCAAGTGCAATCGCCGTGCGCCCGGCGCGCGGCATCAGTCCGTCGCGAACACCCGGCTGCGCGCCGCGCCGGCGTCGGCCACTGCGATCGCCGTCATGTTGACGATGCGCCGCACCGTCGACGAGGGCGTCATGATGTGCACCGGCATGGCGGCTCCCAGCAATATGCCGCCCACCGACACGCCGCCGCCGGCCGTCACGCGCAGCACGTTGTAGGTGATGTTGGCCGCATCGATGTTCGGCATGACGAGCAGGTTGGCATCGGCGGTGAGGCGGGAGTCGGGAAACTCGATGTCGCGGATCGTCTTCGACAGCGCCGCGTCGCCGTGCATCTCGCCTTCGACTACCAGCGCCGGGGCGCGTTCGCGGATCATCTCGAGCGCCTCGCGCATCTTGCGCGCGGAGGCGGCGTCCGAGCTGCCAAAGCTGGAGTGCGACAGCAGGGCCACGACGGGCTTCAGGCCGAAGCGTTCAACCTCCTCGGCGGCGAGCAGCGTCATCTCCGCGAGCTGCTCGGCGCTCGGGTCCTCGTTGACGTGGGTGTCGCAGATGAACAGCTGGCGTTGATGCAGGATCAGCATGTGCATGGCAGCCAGCGTCCGTACGCCCGGACGCAGGCCGATCACGCGCCGCACGTACTTGACGTGGTCGGCATAAGGACCGGTGGTGCCGCACAACAATGCATCGGCGTCGCCGCGGCGGAGCAGGATCGCGCCGATCAGCGTGGTGCGGATGCGCATCTCCTCCTTGGCGACGGCGCGTGTCACGCCCTGGCGCTTGGCGAGTTCGTAGTACTCGCGCCATGCCTCCGCGTAGCGGGGATCGTCGAGCACATTGACGCAGTCGCAGTTCTCGCCCAGTTTCAGGCGCAGGCCGAAGTTGCCGATACGGGTGGCGATCACGTCGGCACGACCGACGAGGATCGGACGCGCCAGCCCCTCGTCGACCACCACCTGCGCGGCGCGCAACATGCGCTCGTCCTCACCCTCGGCGTAGAGCACGCGCTTGGGCGCCTTGCGCGCAACGTCGAACACGGGCTCCATGCTGGAGCCGGTCTGGTAGACGAAGCGGCGCAGCTTGGTGCGATACGCATCCAGATCCTTGATCGGGCGCGTGGCGACGCCAGTGTCCATCGCGGCCTTCGCCACCGCGGGACAGATGCGTTCGATCAGGCGCGGATCGAACGGCTTCGGAATCAGGTACTCGGGCCCGAAGCGCAGTCCCTGTGCGCCATAGGCCGTAGCCACCACGTCGGAAACTTCGGCGTGCGTCAGTTCGGCAAGCGCCTTCACCGTGGCAAGTTTCATCTCCTCGTTGATGATCGTCGCGCCGACGTCGAGCGCGCCGCGGAAGATGAACGGGAAACAGAGCACGTTGTTGACCTGGTTCGGATAGTCGGAGCGGCCGGTGCCGATGATCGCGTCGGGCCGCACGGCGAGCGCCTCCTCCGGCATGATCTCTGGCGTCGGGTTCGCCATCGCCAGGATCAGGGGCTTCGGCGCCATCTGCCTGACCATCTCCGGCTTCAGCACGCCGGCGGCAGACAAACCCAAGAAGACGTCGGCGCCGGGCACGATGTCGCCGAGCGTGCGCGCCCGCGTTTCGCGCGCGTAGCGCGCCTTGTTCTCGTCCACCCCTTCGCGGCCGATGGCGACGACACCCTTGGCATCGACGATCAGCACGTTTTCCTTGCGCAGGCCGAGGCCCACCAGCAGGTCGAGGCAGGCAAGCGCCGCGGCACCCGCGCCGGAGCAGACCAGCTTGACCCGGGCGATGTCCTTCTCGACGTAGCGCAGGCCATTCAGCACCGCCGCCGCCGCCACGATCGCCGTGCCGTGCTGGTCGTCGTGGAACACTGGAATCTTCATCCGGCTGCGCAGCTTCCGCTCGACATAGAAGCACTCGGGCGCCTTGATGTCCTCGAGATTGATGCCGCCGAAGGTCGGTTCCAGGCTGGCAATGATCTCGACCAGCTTGTCGGGGTCGCGCTCGTTGATCTCGATGTCGAACACGTCGATGCCCGCGAACTTCTTGAACAGGCAGCCCTTGCCTTCCATCACCGGCTTGCCGGCGAGCGGCCCGATGTTGCCGAGCCCGAGCACGGCGGTGCCGTTGGTGACCACGGCGACCAGGTTGCCGCGCGACGTGTAGAGCGCCGCGTCGTTCGGGTTGGCGTGGATCGCGGTGCACGCGTACGCGACGCCCGGCGAGTACGCCAGCGCGAGATCGCGCTGGGTCACCAGCGGCTTCGTGGGCGTCACCGAGATCTTGCCCGGCGCAGGATGCAGGTGATAGTCGAGTGCGTCGATGCGCAGCTGCTCTTCCATGGTGTCTCCCGTTCTAACCCTTGCCGCGTGTCATCCGCGCGCCGCCGTCATTCCGCGCCTGCAGCCATTCCGAACGCAGCGCGCAACCCCGGCTTGCGAGCCGTGAGATCCCTCGCTGCGCTCGGGATGAGAAAGTGCGGAGGGCCTGGTCATTTCTTCTTCACCGGCGGCAGATCGGTGCACACGCCTTCGAACACTTCGGCCGCCATGCCGACCGATTCGGTCAGCGTCGGATGCGGGTGAATCGTCTTGCCGATGTCCACCGGATCGCATCCCATCTCGACCGCCAGGCAGACCTCGCCGATCAGGTCGCCCGCGTGCGTGCCGACGATGCCGCCGCCGATGACGCGATGGCTGGATTCGTCGAACAGCAGCTTGGTGAACCCTTCGTCGCGCCCGTTGGCGATCGCGCGCCCGCTCGCCGCCCAGGGAAACACCGCCTTGCCGAACTTGATCCCCTGCGCCTTGCACTGCTCCTCGGTCAGGCCGGCCCACGCCACCTCCGGGTCGGTGTATGCCACCGACGGGATCTGGCGCGCGTCGAAATGGGCGCGATGCCCGGCGGCGGCCTCGGCCGCGACGTGGCCCTCGTGCACCGCCTTGTGCGCGAGCATCGGCTGGCCGACGATGTCGCCGATCGCGAAGATGTGGGCCTGGTTGGTGCGCATCTGCTTGTCGACGGAGATGAACCCGCGATCGCCGACGATGACGCCCGCCTTGTCGGCGTCGATCTTCTTGCCGTTCGGGCTGCGCCCCACGGCGACCAGCACCAGGTCGTAGACCTGCGCCTCCGGCGGTGCCTTCTCGCCCTCGAAGCTCACCTTGATTCCGGCCGGGGTCGCTTCCGCCGCGACGGTCTTGGTCTTGAGCATCACGTTATCGAAGCGGCCGGTGTTTTTTTTCTCCCACACCTTGACCAGGTCGCGATCCGCGCCGGTCATCAGCCCGTCGAGCATTTCGACGACGTCGATGCGCGTGCCGAGGGTCGAATAGACGGTCGCCATCTCGAGCCCGATGATGCCGCCGCCGATAACAAGCATCCGCTTGGGAGTCGATGCGAGCATCAGGGCGCCGGTGGAATCGACCACGCGCGGATCGTCCGGAATGAACGGCAGCTTCACGGCCTGGCTGCCCGCCGCGATGATCGCCTTCTCGAAGCGCACCACTTTCTTCGCGCCGGTGGGTTCCCGGCCCGTGCCGCCGGTCAGCTGCACTTCCAGGTGATGCGGATCGACGAAGCGGCCAACGCCGCGCACGACCTCGACCTTGCGCGCCTTCGCCATGCCGGCCAGGCCGCCGGTGAGCTTCCCGACCACCTTTTCCTTCCAGCCGCGCAGCTTGCCGAGATCGATCTCCGGCTTGCCGAAGCGCAGGCCGTGTTCGGCGAGGGCATCGGCCTCGTCCGCCACCGCGGCGACGTGTAACAACGCCTTGGATGGAATGCAACCGACGTTCAGGCACACGCCGCCGAGCGTGGCGTAACGCTCTACCAGCACGGTCTTCATGCCGAGGTCCGCGCTGCGGAACGCGGCCGAGTAGCCGCCCGGGCCAGCCCCGAGCACGAGCATCTCGCACTCGACGTCGGCGGCACCGCCGTAGGCGCCGGCGACCGGCGCCACCGCGGGCGGCGCCGGTGCGGCCGCCGGTTGCGCCGGTGCGGCCGCGCTCACTCCCGTCGTCAGCGACAGGATCAGCGTGCCTTCGCTGACTTTGTCGCCGAGCTTGACCGCCACGTCCTTCACGGTGCCGGCCGCCGGCGACGGCACGTCCATCGTCGCCTTGTCGGATTCGAGGCTGATCAGCGGGTCCTCGGCCTTGACCGTGTCGCCGGGCTTGACGAACACCTCGATGATCGGCACGTCCTTGAAGTCGCCGATGTCGGGTACGCGCACTTCGACCGCCTCGTAGACACCGGCCGCCGCGCCGTAGTCGGCGACCGGCGCGCCTTCGCCGGTGCCGTGCCCAGACTCCTTCACCTTCTGGCTCGGTGCGACGCCGGCGGGCGCCGCTTCGGTTTCCGCGGTCAGGAGGAGTGAACCCTCCGAGACCTTGTCGCCGACCTTGACCTTGATGTCCTTGACGACGCCGTCGACAGGTGACGGCACGTCCATCGTCGCCTTGTCGGATTCGAGCGTAACCAGCGGCTGCTCGACCTTGAGCGCCTCACCGGGCTTGACCAGCACCTCGATGACGGGGACGTCCTTGAAGTCGCCGATGTCCGGGACCTTGACTTCGATCGTTGCCATCGTCGTCTCCCCTTACATCAGCACGCGACGCAGGTCGGCCATCACCGACGCGAAGTACGCGTTGAAGCGCGCCGCCGCCGCGCCGTCGATGACGCGGTGATCCCACGACAGCGACAGCGGCAGCATGTAACGCCACGCCGCGGTCTTGCCGTCGTTGGACACCTGTTTCCAGAACGAACGGCACACGCCGAGGATGGCCACTTCCGGCGCGTTGATGATCGGGGTGAAATAGACGCCGCCGATGCCGCCGAGGCTCGAGATCGTGAACGTGCCGCCCTGCATCTGGTCGGGCTTGAGCTTGCCGTCGCGCGCCAGTTTCGCGAGTTCGCCCATCTCCTGCGCGATCGGCGCGACGCCCTTCTTGTCGGCATCGCGGATCACCGGCACCACGAGTCCCTGCGGCGTGTCGGCCGCAAAGCCGATGTGGTAGTACTTCTTCAGGACCAGATTGTCGCCGTCGAGCGAGGCATTGAATTCCGGGAACTTCTTCAGCGTGGCGACCGCCGCCTTGATCATGAAGGCAAGCATGCTCACCCGCACCCCGGCCTTTTCGTTCTCCTTGTTGTACTGGACGCGGAATTCCTCCAGGTCCGTGATGTCCGCGTCGTCGTGATTGGTGACGTGGGGAATCATCACCCAGTTGCGATGCAGGTTCGCGCCGGAGATCTTCTTGATGCGCGCCAGCGGCTTGGTTTCGATCGGGCCGAACTTGGCGAAATCGACCTTCGGCCACGGCAGCAGCTCGACCCCTCCCACGCCCGCGCCTGCGGCAGCCGCGCCGGCGGCGGGCGCCGCAGCATGCGGGGGTGCGCCCTTGCTGAAGGCCTCGACGTCTTCCTTCAGGATGCGTCCCTTGTCGCCGCTGCCCCGGACCTTGCCGAGGTCGACGCTGAGCTCGCGCGCCAGCTTGCGCACCGCCGGGCCGGCGTACGCAAGCGCGAACGCAGCCTCGTCGATGCCCGCCGCGGCAGGTGCGGGAGCCGGAGACGGCGCCGTGCGGCCGCCTCCCCCACCCTCCCCCGCGGCCGGCGCAGGCGGTGCCGCGCGCGCGGCAGCGGCGCTGTCGGTGACGAGCGTCAGGATCACCGCGCCCTCGGACACCTTGTCGCCGACCTTGACGCGCACGTCCTGCACCACGCCGCCCAGCGGGGCCGGCACGTCCATCGTTGCCTTGTCCGATTCGAGCGTGATGAGCGCCTGCTCGGCCTTCACCGAATCGCCCGGCTTGACCAGCAGCTCGATCACCGGCACGTCCTTGAAATCGCCGATGTCCGGCACGCGTACCTCTGCGACGCCCGCCGGCGCACTCACCGGCGACGGCGCGGCGGCGACGGAAGGCATCGCGGGTGGCGCCGCCGCCGCGGCCTGCGCGCTGCCGCTTTCGAGCAGCAGGATCACGCTGCCCTCGCTCACCTTGTCGCCGATCTTGACCTTGACTTCCTTGACCGTGCCCGCCGCCGGCGCGGGCACGTCCATCGTTGCCTTATCCGACTCCAGTGTGACGAGCGGATCCTCGGGCTTGACCTTGTCGCCCGCCTTCACGAGCAGCTCGATCACCGGCACGTCCTTGAAGTCGCCGATATCCGGAACCTTGACTTCCACCGCTGCCATCGCGCACCTCGGTTTTGTTGGTTGACTTCCGCTTCGCTCAGACCTTCCACGGATCGGGGCGCTCGGCGTCGAGCCCGTACTTCTTGATCGCCTCGGCCACCTTGGCTGCCGGCACTTCGCCGTCATCGGCGAGCGCCTTGAGCGCAGCGACCGTCACGTAGTGCCGATCGACCTCGAAGAAGCGGCGCAGGTTGACGCGGTAATCACTGCGGCCGAAGCCGTCGGTGCCGAGCACGACGTACGTGCGCCCGACGTGGGCGCGCACCTGCTCGGCGAAGTTGCGCATGTAGTCGGTGGCGGCGATCACCGGCCCCGCATGGCCTTCGAGGCACGACTCGACGTAGCTCGCCTTGCGCGCCTGGGTCGGGTGCAGGAGATTCCACCGCTCCGTGCTCATCCCGTTGCGCCGCAGTTCGTTGAAGCTGGTGACGCTCCAGATGTCCGCGTTGACCTTGAACTCGTCGCGCAGCAGGTCGGCCGCCGCGATCACCTCGCGCAGGATCGTGCCGCAGCCGAAAAGCTGCACCCGCGGCCCCTTGCCCTTGCCGCCTTCCTTGAGCAGATACATTCCCTTGACGATGCCCTCCTCCGCGCCCGCCGGCATGCCCGGATGCTGGTAGTTCTCGTTCATCAGGGTGATGTAGTAGTAGACGTCCTCCTGCTCCTGCAGCATGCGCCGCAACCCGTCGCGGATGATCACCACCACCTCGTAGGCGAACGTCGGGTCGTACGAAACGCAGTTCGGAATCGTCGAGGCGAGGATGTGGCTGTGCCCGTCCTCGTGCTGCAGGCCCTCGCCGTTCAGCGTCGTGCGGCCGGCCGTGCCGCCCAGAAGGAATCCGCGCGCGCGCATGTCGCCCGCGAGCCAGGCGAGGTCGCCGACGCGCTGCAGGCCGAACATCGAGTAGTAGATGTAGAAGGGAATCATCGGCAGGTTGTTGGAGCTGTACGAGGTCGCCGCCGCGATCCACGACGACATCGCGCCCGCTTCGTTGATGCCCTCCTGCAACACCTGCCCCGATTTGTCCTCGCGGTAGTACATCAGCTGATCGGCGTCCTGCGGCTTGTAGAGCTGGCCGACCGCCGAATAGATGCCGAGCTGGCGGAACATGCCTTCCATGCCGAACGTACGCGATTCATCCGGCACGATCGGCACCACGAACTTGCCGATCGCCTTGTCGCGCACCAGCGTGCCGAGCATCTGCACGAACGCCATCGTGGTCGAGGGTTCGCGGTCCTCGGAACTCTTTAACAGCCGGTCGAAGGTCGCGAGCGGCGGCACCTCCAGCGACGTCGACTTGCGCCTGCGCTGCGGCAGATATCCGCCGAGCGCCGCGCGGCGCGCGCGCAGGTATTTCATCTCGGGGCTGTCGTCGGCGAAGCGGATGAACTCGAGGTCCATCAACCTGGCGTCGGGGACGGGGATCTGGAACCGATCGCGAAACTGCCGCAACGCGTGCTCGGTCATGTGCTTGGCCTGGTGGGCGATCATCTGTCCCTCGCCGGACTCGCCCATGCCGTAGCCCTTCACGGTCTTGGCGAGGATCACAGTGGGCTGCCCCTTGTGCTTGACCGCCGCGGCGTAGGCGGCGAACACCTTCGCCGGGTCGTGACCGCCACGGTTGAGGTGCCAGACCTGATCGTCGGTCTTGTCCGCCACCAGCGCCTTGAGCTCGGGATACTTGCCGAAGAAGTGCTCGCGCACATACGCGCCGTTCTTCGACTTGAAGTCCTGGTACTCGCCGTCGACGCACTCCTCCATGCGCTGGAGGAGAAGTCCCGACTTGTCCTTGGCGAGCAGCTCGTCCCAGCCGCCGCCCCAGATCACCTTGATCACGTTCCAGCCGGCACCGCGGAAGACCGACTCGAGTTCCTGGATGATCTTGCCGTTGCCGCGCACCGGGCCGTCGAGCCGCTGCAAATTGCAGTTGACGACGAAGGTCAGGTTGTCGAGCCGTTCGCGCCCCGCGAGGGAAATCGCACCGAGCGACTCCGGTTCGTCGCATTCGCCGTCGCCGAGGAAGCCCCAGACCTTGCGCGACTCCGTCTGCGCCAGTCCGCGTCCGCCGAGGTACTTGAGGAAACGCGCCTGGTAGATCGCCATCAGCGGCCCCAAGCCCATCGAGACCGTCGGAAACTGCCAGAAGTCCGGCAGCAGCCACGGATGCGGATAGGACGGAATGCCCTTGCCCGCCGTCTCCTGGCGGAAGTTGAGCAGTTGTGCCTCGGTGAGGCGCCCTTCGAGGTAGGCGCGCGCGTAGATGCCCGGCGACACGTGTCCCTGCACGAACAGCAGGTCGCCCCCGTGCTGATCCGACGGTGCATGCCAGAAGTGATTGAAGCCGATGTCGTAGAGCAGCGCCGAAGACTGGAAGCTCGCGATGTGCCCGCCGAGTTCCGAAGATTCCTTGTTGGCGCGCAGGATGATCGCCACCGCGTTCCAGCGCACGGCCGCGCGGATGCGATGTTCGATCGCCGGATCTCCGGGCGATTTTTCCTCCTTGTCCGGCGGGATCGTGTTGATGTAGGGCGTGTTGGCCGCAAAAAACGGCGCGCCCCGGCGCGTCGCCTCGCCGACTGCGCGGCCGAGGAGGAATTGCGCCCGTTCCGGTCCGCGGTATTGCACGACCGCGCGAATCGAATCGACCCACTCCTGGGTTTCGCTTGCATCGACGTCCTTCAGCGCATCCATGGCCTTCATCTCCCTTGCAGTGGTGTCCGATTCACTGTTGCGTCAGTTTTCAGCGCGCCATCGCGGCGGCGGCGCGGTCGAGCGAGCCCAAGGTCGTGGCGGGCGACGATCGCGCCGTCGCGGCCGGCAGGCGTGCGATGGGAACTCGGATTGCTCGCGGACAGGGGCGCGGTCGCGCGGGAAGGCGACGCCGCAGCGACGATTGTCGCGGGTCGACCCGGCGGCACGGCTGGCCGGGATCGCGCTCATGCGCCGTCAAGACCTGTCTCCGTTTTTTTGTCGTCGCGCGCGGTTCGACTCCCGCGCGTGCTATCGGCGCAACGACGTGCCGGCAGCGCCGTGCAAGCCGGCGACATCGCCGCGCCATGAACGGCGGAGTGTGCCCCCGCGCGGCAAGTTGCGGAAGTCCGGCGGCGCGCGCCGACGCCACGTGCCGGTGCTCATCCCGCGAATTGGCCAACCTCCAAAGCCGCCTGCATGGCTTCCGGCCGCGCCGCCTTGCAACTCGTATACATGGCGTATGCAACACTGCCCTGCATAATCCGCGCCTGTTCGTAACGTCCGGGCGGATAGCCGCAATGAAGGACTACGACGTCGTTGCGCTCGGCGAGCCGATGGTCGAGTTCAACCAGACCGTAGCCGGCGAGCCTCACTACCGTCAGGGCTTTGGCGGCGACACCTCGAACGCGGTCATCGCGGCAGCGCGCCAGGGTGCGCATTGCGCCTACCTGACCCGCGTCGGCAAGGACAGGTTCGGCGAGCAATTGCTTGCCTTGTGGCGCGCGGAGGGCGTCGACACGACCGGCGTACTCGTCGACGAGGGCGCGCCGACCGGGATCTACTTCGTTTCCCACGCACCGGGCGGACACGAGTTCACCTACCTCCGCGCAGGGTCCGCGGCCAGCCGGATGCAGCCGGCCGAGCTTGCGGCGGGCCTCATCGAGCGGGCGCGTTTCCTCCACGTTTCGGCAATCAGCCAGGCGATCAGCCCCGGCGCCTGCGACACCGTTTTCGCAGCGATCGCACGGGCGCGCGCGGCGGCGACGCAGGTGAGCTACGACGGGAACCTGCGGCTTCGGTTGTGGCCGATCGATCGCGCACGGGCGATCCTGCGCGAGACGTTGCGGTCGGCCGACTGGTTTCTTCCAAGCCTGGAGGACATGCGGCTCCTGACGGGTCTCGACGACCCTCGCGCCATCCTGGACTGGTCACGTGATGCCGGCGCGCGCCGGGTGGTGCTCAAGCTGGGCGAACGGGGCGCAATCGTCGACGACGGCAGCGAGCGCATCGCGGTACCGCCGCACCCGGTACAGGCTGTCGATGCCACGGGCGCCGGCGACTGTTTTGCCGGCAGTTTCCTCGCGCGCTTGATCGCCGGCGACCCACCGGCGACCGCCGCGCGCTGGGCCAACGTTGCAGCGGCGCTTGCCACGCTCGGATTCGGCGCCGTCGACCCGCTGCCCCGGCGCGAGCAGGTGCGCGCGGTTCTCGACGGCTGAACGCAGCCGGCAGGGTCGGATCAGTCGAGCATGAGCAGGAGCATTCCGATGCCGGCGCTGATACCGAGCGGAATGCCGTAGCGCTCCAGTTTCGAGATCGCCGTTCCGGCGACGATCTCCACCGGCACGCCGGTCTCCTCCAGTACCTGGCCGGTCACCGAATCTTCGAGCATGCGCGTCAGCGACGATTTGCGCGCGGTGCCGAGCACGATGCGATCGCAGCCCAGCCGCAGCGCGAGATCGCTGATCACCCGCGCGCGATCGCCGACTTCCAGGTGCGTCCTGCAAGGCACCCGCATCGCGTCGAGAAGCCGGCGCGCATCCTCGAGCGCACGTTGGGACTGCTCGCGATGAAACGACGCGCGATCCCGGCGCGCAACGAAGCGGGCGACGTGACGCGGGAACGGTCGCTGCACGTTGAGCAGGTGCACTTCGAGCTCGTGATGGCGCCGGTACTCGTCGACGACGTGGCGTACGGCCTGCAACGCATTCATCGAGCCGTCGACAGGTACGAGACTCGCAGCGTGGGTTGTCCTCCTTCGCTCGCGAGGTGCTCGGGCAGCCGCTGTGCAAACCCGGCCAGGCGCGCGTGGATGCGCGACGCAAGCTTGCGGTGATTCCTGACGAACCCGGCCCAGAGCACGGCCGGCACGAGCACGTACAGCAGCGGCGTTGCGTGCTCGAACGGCGCGAACACCTCGCGCAGCGTTTGTTCGCTGCCGATCATTTTCGCGGCGGTCAAGACGAGCACGCCGGATCCGACATAGACCAGGGCTGGAAACCGTTCGACCGCTCTGAGCACCAGCGTACTGCCCCAGATCACGCAAGCGCGGTGACGATTGTGCAGACGCCTGCGCCGACGCAACAGGCGCGATTTGCAATCGGTCGCCGGGAAAACACCGAACACTGCCGCGAGCGAGCGGTGCTATATCGAGCGGCGGCGCGGCGATCGTCGCGTCGAATCCGCAAGGCGGGAGTAGGCGAGCGAGACCTTTGCCTGACGTCGCATCCAGGCGAAGGTCGCTCGGTCGGCTTCGTCCAACCGACGGGAGCCGCGATGCCAAAGCCCAGCCGCCAGTGTCTCGGGCATGGAACGCTGCCGCAGATGGCCGCGCTGCAAGCGATCTTGCGCGTGGGAAGTTTCGCCGGTACGGCGCGCGAGATGCACAAGGCACCGCCGACGGTCTCGGGCCTGGTACGCAAGCTCGCGGATTCGGCGGGAACGCCGTTATTTCGGCGCAGCGGGCGCGGCGTCATACCCACCGCGGCCGGCCGCAGGTTGTGTGCAGCCGCGGCAGAGATCCTCGGTGCGCTCGAGCGCGCGAGCCTGGAACTCGCCGCGCTGCATGACGGGCGCGATGACGGCACCTGCGACTGACGACTTTGTTCTTACGTCACGCGAACGAATTTCTTTAGGCGGCCACGCGTCCTCCGAAGCACGGAAAAACGGTATTCCGAACCGATGCGTTCGGGCACCTCGACCGACGCCGTTGCATCACGCTGCGGTCTGTCCGCTGGTGCATGTGCGTGCCTCGACGACGCGCAGCGCCGGCAAGCACGACGCTCAATCGGAGTCGCCGACCATCATGGAAGACACCATCGACCACTCGATCGTTTTCGCCAAGACGCCCAAGGGCGTGGCGGAGATCAACGCGCGCAGCGGTGCGCTGACACTGCAGGCGCGCCGCGTCCTCATCATGATCGACGGCCGCCGGCAGGTGGCGGAGCTGACGGCGGTCGTGCGCACGGGCGAGTTCGACGGAATCATCTCCACGCTCGAGAGCCAGGGCATGATCGAGAAGGTCGATCCGGCTTCGCTCCCGCCACGCGACTACGAGCAGGAGGACTTCGCCGACACCATTTCGTTGCTGCAGGAAAACGCCGCAGCCTTGCGTTCGCAGCCGCACGTCAACCCTGCTGCGCTCGTGCCCGGTGCCGCGCCGGCGCGAGTGGCCGCGCCGGTCGCCGCGGCAGAAGTCGCCGAGGCCGCGACGGAAGTCGCCGCGATCGCTGCCCGTGCGGTCGCGAGCGCCAGTGCGCCGCGCCCCGCGGAGCCGGCCGTACGTCGCCCGCCCACCATCAGCATTCCGAGTCCGGTGGCGCCGCAGGAGATGTCGAGCGGCACCGCGCGCCCTGGCACGCTCAACGGCGTCCGTCTGGCTGAGCCGCCCCGCCGCCCGCCCACTCTTTCCGGAGCACGACCGATGCCGGCAGCCGAGCACGCGCAGGCGGCCGTGGAAACGCCGGTGCGGAGCGCGCCCGCGACAATTCGCGCAGAGGCAGCGCCCCCAACGATCCGTGCCGAGGCCGCACCTGCGACCATCCGTGCCGAGGCCGCACCCGCCCCCGCTGCCGCTGCACCTGCTGCGGCGCCGTCCGCCCCGGTGAAGCCGGCGCGCACGCTCGAGGAAGAAAAGCGGTTCGCCGTCAGCGAGCTCTATTCCGTGCTCGGACCGTATGGCGAGCAGCCTGCGGCCAAGCTGCAGGAGTGCATGACGCTCGAGGCACTGCGCGAACAGATCAAGCAGGCCGGCAAACGCGTCGCGACCTTCCGCGGCGAGAAGGCGGCCCAGGACTACCTGCGCGCCGTCGGTTACGCCTGATCCGCCGCAGAACCAAGTCACTTCTCTGCCGACTCGACGGCACCCACGCGGGTGCCGTCTTCGCCTCGGTCCCGCGTTTCCTGTGACGGGTCTGGCGTGACTACGACCTCGCACGCTGGACCGCGTGGCGGCGGCGCGCCCAAACTCCGCTCCTCCATGGGGGGTGTATGCGCAACCTGATATTCCTCTGGCTGCTCTGCCTGGCACGCGCGGCGGTGGGCGCCGACCCATCGAGCAGCGACCGCGTCGACCGCGAGGCGGGCGGCGACCGTTTCAGTGCCGGCGGATCCGTCTCGGTCTCCGAGCCGGTCGCGGCCGATCTGCTCGTGGCCGGCGGAAGCGTCGATGTCGACGCCAAGGTCGGCGGCGATGTGCTCGCCGTCGGCGGCAACGTGCGCATCAAGGGCGACGTCGACTCCGGGGTCGTCGCGGGTGGCGGGCAGGTGCTGCTCGATGCGCGCGTGAAGCGCAGCGTGAGGATGGCGGGCGGCCAGGTGGAAGTCGGCTCGCGAGCGCAACTGAGCGGCAACCTCAGCATCGCAGGCGGACACGTCCGCATCGAGGGCCCGGTCTTCGGCTCTGTCCAGGCAGCCGGCGCTAGCATCGTGATCGATGCGCCGGTTGGCGGCGATGTCTGGGCAACCGGCGCGCGGATTGCGCTCGGACCCAATGCCCGCATCGGCGGCAGACTGCACTACGCAAGCGAGAGCGAGCTGAAGCAGGACCCCAAGGCGATCGTGAAGGGCGGCGCGGAGCGCGTGGACCTCGAGGCAGGCTGGCCGCAGGGACAGAAGGAGGCGCACGCTTCGGGGTCCGCCGGCGGGGTGTGGATCGCGGGTCTGATGGTGCTCGCCGCGGTATTCGTGGCCGTCGCCCCGTCGTTCACGGCGCGCGTTTCGGGGGCGCTGATGGAGCGGCCGTGGTTCGCCTTGCTGGTCGGCTTCGTCGTGCTCGTTTGTGTCCCGGTCGCCGCGATCGTGCTTTTGGTGAGCCTGATCGGCATTCCGCTCGGGCTGCTGGTCCTGCTTGCCTACCCCGCGCTGCTCTTGCTGGGTTACGAAATGACCGCGATCGGCATCGGCGACCTGCTCACGCAGCGCCTCTCAGCCGCGCGTGCGCAATCGACCGCATGGCGCGCGGGGGCCGCTGCGGCCGCGGTGCTGCTGGTCGCGCTGCTGGCGCAGGTTCCGATTCTAGGCGGGGTGGTGACGTTCCTCGCCTTGCTCGCCGGCCTGGGTGCAATCGTCCTGCAGTGGCGCCGGGCCGCGGCGACGGCTTGATTCCCCACGCGCTGTATTGACATGCTTGACATCATTCCGCACTGCACCATAATCCGGTGCGTCGTGCATACGCAGAGAATTCATCGTGAGTACTCAAAAACCGGAAGGATTGATGGATCGCGCGTACGCGCAGCTGCGCGACGCAGTCGTCGGCGGCGGACTGCAGCCCGGCGAGCCCCTCTACGAAATCCACCTTGCCGAGCGGCTCGGCATGAGCCGGACCCCGGTGCGAGAGGCGCTCAAGGTGCTGGCCCGCGACGGTTACCTGGAAGAGCTTCCGTCGCGCGGGTATACCGTGCCCCGCCGTTCGCTTGACGACCTGCGCGAGTTCTTCGAACTGCGCGAGGTGTTGGAGTCGACCGCGGCCCGCTACGCCGCGCTGCGCGCGACGCGCAACGAACTGGAGCAGCTCGACCGGATCTGCACCCAGTACGAGCGCGAGAAGGACGACGAGAAATGGGCGCAGATGGGACACGAGTTCCATACGCTCGTGGTCCAGGCCGCGCGCAACACGCGTCTGCAGGCGATGCTGCATTCGCTGAACGCACAGATCGTCATCTCGCGGCGCGCCGTTTCGCGGCTCGATCCGTCGCGGCGCGCGTTCGCGATCCGCGACCACCGCGCCATTTACGAGGCGATCCACGCGCGCGACGAAACGCAGGCACAGGCCCTCGCCGCGGAGCACGTGCGTCGCTCCTACGAAGCGACGTTGCGCGCCTACCAGCCAAACGTGTTTGCGGCGCAGAAGGTCGCCTGACCGCCGGCGTCCGTTCTCCGCGCTTTGCGCCGGCCGTCGAAGACTTCAGCGACGCTGAACACGCGCGGCGGCGCGAAATGGCCCGCGAAGTCGGCGGAGTCGAGCAGGGCTCGTCGTCCAGGTCCTGCGCTCGAAGCGCCCCGGAAGGCGGCCTCGCTGCGGTACGTTTGACGCTCGCGCCGCGGCTCGCGTAACGTGGCCGCACCACCCCAGTCCGGCTGAGTCCTGGAACGCAACCGATGGTGTTCGAGCAGATCGCAACCGGCGGTTGCCAGTCCTACCTCGTTGGCTGCGCCGAGACCTGTGCTGCGGCGCTGATCGACCCGGAGGTGAGCCAGATCGACCGCTACCTCGCGCTCGCCGCGCGCAACGGATTGCGGATCCGGTTCGTCATCGATACGCACACCCACGCGGATCATTTTTCGGCAACGCGCCAGCTGGCGCATCAGCTCGGTGTTCCGACGGTCATGCATCGCGCGAGCCCGGCGCCGACGGTCGACCTGCGCGTCGACGACGGCGAAATGCTGATCGTGGGCAAGCTGCGGCTGCAGGTCCTGCACACCCCCGGGCACACCGCCGACTCGATGAGCCTGGTTGCCGGGGACCGCGTCTTCACCGGCGACACGCTGCTGATCGGCGCGACCGGCCGCACGGATCTTCCGACCGGCGACCCCGGGGCGCTGTACGACAGCCTGTTCGGCCGGCTGCTGCGCCTGGATCCCGAGCTGAAGGTCTACCCGGCGCACGACTACAAGGGCCGGTCGCACTCGACCATCGGCGCGGAGATCGCCGCCAATCCGCGCCTGCTCAAGCAGGACCGGGCCGCGTTCGTGGCGATGATGCGCAACCTCAATCTCACGATGCCGCGGCACATCACCGAAGCGTTGCGCACGAACATGAGCGGCGGCAAGACGGTTGAGCAGATGCTCGCGGAGGCGGCCGCGACAGTGCCCTTCATGTCGCTCGAGGAATTGAAGGCGCGTGTCGAAAGCGGCGACTCCGACCTGGTGATCCTCGACGTGCGCGAGCGCGACGCTTACGAGACGGGCCACATCGCGGGCGCGCACTTGCTGCCGCGCGGGCAGCTCGAACTGCGCATCAACCACGAGCTGCCGGATCCGACCCGGCGCATCCTCACCTACTGCGAGTTCGGCCGCATCTCGACCCTGGCCGCGGCAACGCTGCGCACGATGGGATTCCAGCGTGCGGTCGCGCTCGACGGCGGCATCGTGGCATGGCGCGCAGCGGGCTATCCGCTCGAGAGCGGGAAGAGCTCCGACGTCGATGGCGGGGGCCATCCCGAGTAAACGAGGAAACTCGGGACTCGCGCGGCCGAGATCCTTCGCGTTCGGCTCAGGATGACAAAGGATGCCCTTGTCAAGGACGACGGAGAAGGCCCCTGCTTCGGCTGCAAGCTCCTACTTCGGCTGCCGCACCATGCGCAGGTACGGCTTGACCGCGCGCCATCCTTGCGGGAACAGCGCTTTGGCGTCGGCGTCCGGAATCGACGCCAGGATGATGACGTCCTCGCCTTCCTTCCAGTTCACCGGCGTCGCCACCCGGTGCTTGGCGGTCAGCTGCATCGAATCCAGGACCCGCAGCACTTCGTCGAAGTTGCGGCCGGTGCTCATCGGGTAGGTGAGCATGAGCTTGATCTTCTTGTCCGGCCCGATGATGAACACCGAGCGGATGGTCGCGTTGTCCTGCGCACTGCGAGTCGGCTGCGCGCTCGCGTTGGGATGAATCATGTCGTAGAGCTTGGCGATCTTCAGCTCGGGGTCGCCGATCAACGGGTAGTTGACCTTGTGCCCGGTCGCGTCCTCGATGTCCTTGAGCCAGCGGTTGTGGTCGGTGACGGGATCGATGCTCAAGCCGAGGATCTTGGTGTTGCGCCTTTCGAATTCCTTCTTGAGGCCGGCCATGTAGCCGAGCTCCGTCGTGCAGACGGGCGTGAAGTCCTTGGGGTGCGAGAAGAGGATCGCCCAGCCATTGCCGATCCACTCGTGGAAGCGGATCGGACCCTCGGTCGTATCGGCGGTGAAATCGGGGGCTTCGTCGCCCAGTCGCAGTGCCATGGAGAACCTCCGTCGGGGTCTTGCGCGAGACCGCAACTTAGTCGTGCAGCTCCCCTGTCTGCAACGACGGGATTGCGTGCTTGCGCCAAGGGGCCGATCCCTCCTCGCTTGGCCGGACAAGCCGTGTCGGCCGCCCGCGGCGGCGAACAACCTCGTTGGCGGCGGAATTGGCTAGCATCGGGGAGCGTCTGGTTGCGCGTCATTTGCGAACCCTGCGCATCGGGCCGGGTCTGAGACCGGAGACGCTCTGGATCGGTCCACTCGGGGTACGAATGAATCGTCGCGACGTGCTCATCACGCTCCCGGCCGCGCTGGCGCTGCCGTGCTGGCCGCCCTTGGCTTGCGCCGCCGAATGGCCGCGGGCGAGTGCAGTGCCGGGCGGCGTCGCACGGATCCGGCTTGGCAACTCGGAGCAGCCCCCACGGGTCCGCCTCTCGGGCGAACGCGTGCTGGTGCTGCGCGAGCAGGCCGAGTGGGTCGCGCTGGTCGGCTTGTCGCTGGCCTTGAAGCCCGGCTCCAAGGCGGTGATCGAGGTCAGGAGCGCGGACGGCGGCACGAGGACGATGCCGATCGTCATCGGCAAGAAGGAGTACGCGGCGCAGCACCTCAACGTGCCACAGGGCCAGGTCGATCTCTCGCCGGTCGATCTTGCGCGTTATGACCGCGAGCGCAGCCACCTCGCCGAAGTGTTGCGCACCTTCAGCCCGGAGCCTCCGGTTTCGACCGAGATGATCCAGCCTGCGCCGGGGCGGCGCTCGAGTTCCTTCGGCATGCGGCGCTTCTTCAACGGGCAAGCGCGCAATCCTCATACCGGCATGGACATCGCCGCACCGGTGGGCACGCCGGTCGTCGCGGCCGCAAGCGGCAAGGTGATCGATAGCGGGGAGTACTTCTTCTCCGGCAACCAGGTCGTCATCGATCACGGCGAGGGCCTGCTCACGCTCTACGCCCACTTGAGCGAGATCGGGATCGCGCCGGGCGAGTCCGTCATGTCCGGCGCGACCATCGCGAAGGTGGGCGCGACAGGGCGCGTGACCGGCCCGCACCTGCACTTCTCCGTGTACCTCAACACGGTGCCGGTCGATCCGGCACTCTTCTTGCCCGCCTGACCTTCTATATATAGTCCGGCCGGGGGGCGGAGACTCGCCCGCATCGGGCTGCCCGCCGAGTTCTCTCCGCAACGCTGCGGAAGCGACGACATGGACGTGCACGAGCTGATCGCGACGCATGGCTACTGGGTACTGGCGATCGCTTGTTTCCTCGAAGGCGAGACCGTGCTCGTGCTCGCGGGCTTCGCCGCCAGCCGCGGCCATCTCGACCCGCTCGGCGTGGTCGCGGTCGCCGCGGTCGCCGGCTTTGCCGGCGACCAGTTCTTCTTCTGGCTCGGCCGCGTCCATGGCACCGCCGTGCTCGCGCGCTTCCCCCCGGTCGCGCAGCAGGGCGAACGCGTGTTCCACCTGATCGAGCGGTATCAGGCGTGGGTCGTGATCGGCGTGCGCTTCGCCTACGGGTTGCGTATCGCCGGGCCGATCATCATCGGCACGTCGCGGATCTCCCCAACCCGCTTCCTTGCCTTCAACGCCATCGGTGCCATCATCTGGGCGATCCTCATCAGCGGCGTCGGTTATGTTTTCGGCGAAGCCGCCGAGGCGATGCTCGGCGGACTGCAGAACATCGAGGCGTGGCTCGTGTTCGGCCTGATCGCCCTGGTCATGCTGGTCCTGTTCGTGCAACGGCTGCGGGCACGCCGCGCATCACAGGCAAAGGACCGCTGACGGCGGGCGGCATGGAATAGCGAGGAAGACATGGCGCGAGGATCGATGCCCGTCACGACGATGCGTGGCCTTTTTCACGGCGAGCGCCATGGCAGCCGCCACATTGGCTGGCTGCGCGCGGCGGTGCTGGGGGCCAACGACGGCATCCTCTCGACGGCCGGCCTCGTGATCGGCGTCGTGACGGCGCATGCGGACCGCGGTGCCGTGCTGGCGGCCGGCGCCGCCGGCCTCGTGGCCGGCGCGATGTCGATGGCCGCCGGCGAATACGTCTCGGTGAGCTCGCAGTCCGATACCGACCATGCGGACCTCGAACGCGAACGCCACGAGCTCGCGTCCGATCTCGAGTACGAACATCGCGAGCTCGCGGCGATCTACGTGCACCGCGGCCTGGAGCCGGCGCTCGCCCACCAGGTCGCCGAGCAGCTGATGGCGAAGGACGCGCTGGGCGCGCATGCGCGCGACGAGCTCGGCATCGTCGAGCGGGGACGTGCGCGACCGATCCAGGCAGCCCTCACGTCGGCGGCGACCTTCGCCGTCGGCGGCCTGCTGCCGTTGCTGACCGCGGCCGTCGCGCCGCTCGCGTGGACGGCGCCCGCCGTCGCCGCCACGTCGCTCGTCTTCCTCGCGACCCTCGGCGGGCTCGCCGCTCACGCGGGTGGCGCGCCGATCGGCATCGGTGCGCTGCGCGTGACGTTCTGGGGTGCGCTCGCGATGCTGTTTACCGCCGCCGTCGGCGCTGCGTTCGGCATCACATTGGGCTAGCGCCGAGAGTCCTCGCCCGGGCGGCTCGGAATGACACTTCCATGTCATCCCGAGGAGCGCAGTGAGGAGCGATCTCGGCCGGCCGATGTGACCTGCTCCTGCCCTCTCAACCCTTGAGCGCGCGATACAGAAACGGCAGGCTGCGGTCCATGCGGTAGTCGACGTCCGAGTGGTCGTCGTCGAATTCCTCGTAGTCGTGGCGGATGCCCGCGGCGGCCAGCCGCTTCGACAGCATGCGGGCGCCGTAGTGAATGTGGAACTGGTCGCGCCAGCCGCAGTCGACGTAGATGCCGCGCAACGACTTCAGGTTCGCGCGGTACGGCGCGACGAGGTTGACCGGATCGTTGGCGCGCCAGTGTTGCCAGCGCTTCGCGATCAACTCGCCCGATTCGAGATTGAAGGGAACGCGGAAGCCGAGCGGCACGCGCGGATCGGGATCGTAGGTGGCAGCCATGCAGAGGTTCATGATGCAGTACGCTTCCTTGGTGGTGAGCTTCTCCTTCTTCCACACGTGGGCGAGAAAGCGCTTGATGCGCCCGTCGTCGACGCCGTCGGCGAGTCCCTTGCGCAGGGATTCCTTGCGCGCGTCGTAGGCGCCCGGCTGGCGCTTCGGCACGCGAAAGCGGGCGAGCTCGTCGAGAGTGTTCGGCCAGTCGTTCCAGTAGACGAAGTCGAATCCGGCGTCGCCCGAGTGGCTCGCCACCGCACCCCACGTCTGCGCGTGCTTCATCCCGTGCAGGATGGCACCGTAGCCGCCGGATGACTTGCCAAAGCAGCCGCGATGCTCGCGGCGCGCGAGCGTGCGGAACTCGCGGTCGACGAACGGAACGATCTCGCGCGTGAGATAGTCGGCATAGCTGCCTATTGCCGCCGAGTTGACGTACTGGTTGCCGCCGAGCGCGGTGAAACAGTCCGGGAACACGGCGATCACCGGTCCCATCTTCTGCTCGTGGATCAACCGGGCCAGGCGCTCGGGCACGTTATCGCCGAACGGTTTCCAGTTGAGGTGCGCCAGGCCCGACCCGGTGAAGCCGACCAGGTCGTACAGCACGGGAAAACGTTGCTTGCCGCCCGCCGCGTCGTACTGCGGGGGCAGCCAGACGCCGAGCTTGCGCACGTGCGGATCGCCGAGCGCATTGCCCTTCAGAACCTTCGAGGTGTGCTCGAGCACGACCAGGGTTCCCGGCGCGCCCCTGGGGCGTTTCAGAGCCATGATTCAGATCCCTGGTTGCATCAACGAAGCGGCGCAGGCGGCGCCACGGCCGCGTCACCTTGCCCGCTGCGCTCGAGCGCCCGTGCGACGAAACCGGACGCCTTCATCTCCTCGATGAATCCGCGTAGATACTGCGCGGCCGCTGCGTTGCGCTTCGGCGTTCCCATCGCCTGTTCGATCGCCATGAAGCGCCCCTCGATCACCCGCAACTCCGGGTGCGCGCGCGCGAACTGCACGAGCGGCTGCCGCACGCCCGCCGCGGCATCGAGCCTTTCATCGAGGAACAACCGGATCGCGGCCGGCGATGTCGGCGCCGGTACCCGCTGCGCGTGCTTCAGCGTGCGCGCGAGAAACAGGTCGTAGGCGCTCTTGCTGCCGACGGCGATGCGCACGCCGTCGCGATCGACGTCCTCGATCGCTTGCAGCGGCGAGTCGACGCGCACGAGGTACGTGCCCTCGATCACGACGTACGGAGCGGTGAACGCGATCCCGGTGGCGCGCGCCGGATCGATCGCGAGGAACGCGATGTCCCAGCGATCGGCCTGCAGCGCATCGAAGACCTTGCCCGCGGCGTCGAACAGCACCAGCTCGACCGGCACGCCGAGCCGGCGGCCCAGTTCGCGCGCCAGATCGACCGAAACGCCACGCGGCTCTCCGGTGGTCGCGTCCTTCTGCGCCAGGACCGGGTTGCCGAAATTGATCGCCGCACGCAGCGCCCCGTGCGGCGCCAGTTCGGCGCGAACAGCGGGAGGAACAGGGGACACGGCAGCGGCGCAAGCACCGAGGAGCGCGCACGATAGCAGCCGGATCCACCAATGCAGCGATTGCGTACCGCCTCCGATCGAGCGCCCATCCTGGGTAGCGCGCAGTGTAAGCGCAGGATTCGCCAAGTCCCTGCGACGCCGGCCGGCTACGCTGCGCTTGCCGACATCTCGAGGAGCGATGATGGCTTCGATTCGCAACGACTTGACCCTGCAGGCAGGGGCGGCGGCGGTCTGGGACGCGGTGCGCGACTTCGGTGCGCTGGCGCAGCGTCTCGTACCCGGCTTCGTCACCGACTGCAGGCTCGACGGCGACGCGCGCGTCGTGACGTTCGCCAATGGCCTGGTCGCACGCGAACTTCTCGTCGATTGCGACGACAGGACGCGACGCCTCGCCTATGCGATCGTCGGCGGGCGCGCGCAGCACTACAACGCGTCGGTCGAGGTGATCGAGGTCGACGCGCGTTGCTGCCGGGTGCTCTGGATCATCGACCTGCTCCCGCACGAACTTGCCGGGCCGATCGGGGCCATGGCGGCAGAGGGGGCCGCCGCGATGAAGCGGCATTTCGCCAAGGCGTGAACGGACCGGGGTAGATCCGGCAACCTCGCGAAGCGGGTCAATTCGGCGCTTTGGCCGGTCGACCCGCGCCGGCGCGCGTCGTAGGATTGGCGCGTATCCGGCTTTCCAGCATTCGAAAGAGGTGACCTTCATGATCAAGGCCGTTGTCCCGATCGTCGTCCTGTCCGGCGCGTTCCTCATCGCGGGCTGCGCCACCGAAAGCTCGCGCAGCGTCGAGGTGGCCAAGGTGCAGGCGGCCAGCACGCCCACCGAAGCCCCGCGCGTCCCGGTGGCGGTGGGCAAGTTCGACAACCGCTCCAACTACATGATGGGCGTGTTCTCCGACGGCATCGATCGCCTCGGCAGCCAGGCGAAGACCTCGCTGGTCGCGCACCTGCAGGAGTCGCAGCGCTTCAACGTGCTGGAGCGCGAGAACATGAACGAGATCGGGCAGGAGGCCAAGCTGCAGGGCGTGACGCAGACGCTGCGCGGTGCCTCGTTCCTGATCACCGGCGACATCACCGAGTTCGGCCGCAAGGAAGTCGGGGACCAGCAGTTCTTCGGCGTGCTCGGCCGCGGCCGCCAGCAGATCGCGTACGCGAAGATCACGCTGAACGTCGTCAACACGCGCACCTCCGAGGTCGTCTATTCGGCGCGCGGCGCTGGCGAGTACGAACTCTCGACGCGCGAGGTGGTCGGCTTCGGGGGCACTGCGGGTTACGACGCCACGCTGAACGGCAAGGTGCTCGACCTCGCCATGCGCAACGCGGTCGACAACCTCGTAGCCGCACGCGACTCCGGCAAGTGGGGGAACAATTGAGCACACGAGCGCCGCGCCCGCTCGCGGCGACCGCATTCGCGCTCGGGCTCGTCGGCTGCGCGCAGCCGCACGCACCGCTCTACATGTGGGAGACGTATCCGCGCCAGCAGTACGTCTACCTGCTGCACGACGGCATCAGCCCCGACCAGCAGATCAAGGAAATCGAAGCGCACGCCGAGAAGGCGCGCGCCGCCAACGCACAGCTGCCGCCGGGCCTGCGCGCACACCTCGGGATGCTGTACCTGAGCGTGGGCAATCCGGGCCGCGCGATGGAAATGTGGAACGCCGAGAAGGCCGCATTCCCCGAGTCGACGCCGTACATGGACCAGTTGCTCAAGCGGCTCGGCGGGCCGAAGGCCGAGCCCGCGAAGGGCGAGCCCCAGGCGAAAGACCCGGCGGCATGAAGCGCATGGTCCTAATCGGCGCCTTGCTGGCGCCGTTGCTGCTCGGCGCCTGCGCGACCCGGCCGCCCAAGGATTATTCGGCGTTCCAGCGTGCGCGGCCGGCGTCGATCCTCGTGCTGCCACCGGTGAACGATTCGCCCGACATCAAGGCGACGCCGGCCGTGTGGTCGGGCGTGACGCGGCCCCTCGCCGAAGCCGGCTACTACGTCATTCCGGTCACGCTCGCCGACGAGACGTTCAAGCAGAACGGCGTTACCACGTCGTACGACGCGCAGCAGATTCCGGCCGACAAGCTGCGCCAGTTCTTCGGGGCCGATGCCGCGCTCTATCTGACCGTGCGCGAGTACGGCTCGAGCTACCGCGTGCTGGTCAGCGAAACGGCGGTGCAGATCGATGCCAAGCTGGTCGACCTGCGCGACGGCGCCCTGCTGTGGCAAGGGAACGCTCGCGCCTCGTCGGCCGAACAACAGCAACAGAACCAGGGTGGAATCCTCGGGTTGCTGGTGCAGGCGCTGGTGAACCAGATCATCGGCAGCACCACCGACGCGGCGTACAACTACGCCGGCGTGGCCAACGCGCGCCTCATTGGCGGGCCCGAGGGAGTGCTGTACGGACCGCGCTCGCCGCGCTCCGGGCAGCCGCCCGCGCAGCCGCGGTGAGCGACCGCGCGGGGTCCGGAGCCCGGCGCGCTCGGTTTCCTCCGCTATTCGACCCGCTCGCCGTGCAGACTGATGTCGAGACCTTCGCGCTCCTGCTCCTCGGTCACGCGCAGCCCGATCGTCATGTCGATCACCTTGAGGATGATGTAGCTGCCGACCCCGCTGATGAGCAGCGTTGCGACCACCCCATAGAGCTGGATCAGGAAGCTGCCGTCCACGCCGCTGATGTCCTTGACGTTGAACACGCCGGTCAGCAGCGCCCCGACGATGCCTCCGACGCAGTGAACGCCGAAGGCATCCAGGGAGTCGTCGTAGCCGAACATCTTCTTCACCGAGGTCGCGGCGATGAAACAGATCACGCCCGCTGCGATCCCGATCACGAACGCGCCGAGCACGCCCACGAAACCCGAAGCCGGCGTGATGGCGACGAGCCCGGCGACCGCCCCGGAGGCGATGCCGAGCACGGACGGCTTGCCCTTTGCGATCCACTCGGCGGTCATCCACGACAGGGCGGCGACCGCCGTCGCAAGCTGGGTGACGGTCATCGCCATGCCGGCGCGTCCGTCGGCAGCCACTGCCGAACCAGCGTTGAAGCCGAACCATCCCACCCACAGCAGGGCCGCCCCGATGATGGTCAGCGTGAGGTTGTGCGGCGGCATCGCATCCTTGCCGTAGCCCACGCGTTTGCCGAGCACGAGCGCGCACACCAGTGCGGCGATCCCGGAGTTGATGTGCACCACCGTCCCGCCGGCGAAGTCGAGGATTCCCTTGGCCGCGAAGTAGCCGCTGGTCGACTCCCACATCATGTGCGCGACCGTCGAGTAGATGAGCACCGACCACAGGCCCATGAACCACAGCAGTGCCGAGAACTTCATCCGGTCCGCCAGACCGCCGGCGATCAGGGCCGGCGTGATGATCGCGAAGGTCATCTGGAACGCCATGTAGACCGATTCGGGAATCGTCGGCGCGAGATGGCTCACGGCGATCTTGTTCGCGTCCTTCATGAACACCATTCCGTTCAGGAACAGGCGGTCGAGGCTGCCGATCACGGCCGACCCCGGCGTGAACGCGAGGCTGTATCCGATGATCACCCACAGCACCGTGACCAGGCAGGTGATGGCGAAGCTCTGCATCACCGTCGCCAGCACGTTCTTCTTGCGCACCATGCCGCCGTAGAAGAGCGCGACGCCGGGGATCGTCATCATCAGCACGAGAGCCATGGAAGCCAGCATCCAGGCCGTGTCGCCGGAATTGATCTTGGCCGTGTCGATGACCTCGGGCTTGGTCGGGGCGGCGGGCGCCGCAGGAGCCGCCGGCTGCGCGGCGGGGGCTTCGGCCGCCTTCGACTCCGCGGCCTTCATATCCGAGGCCGCCTTGTCCTGGGCACCGGCGGCGGTTGCGAACACGATCGCGATCAACAGCACTAGCAGTCGAACGATGTGTTTCATCGATCTCTCCCTTTAGTCGCGGTTCACAGCGCCTCGATGTCGGATTCCCCGGTGCGGATTCGAACCGCCTGCTCCAAATCGAATACGAAGACCTTCCCGTCGCCGATCTTGCCGGTGCGCGCCGCCTTGGCGATGGCCTCGATCGCCTGCTCGACGAGCGCGTCCTTGATCGCCACTTCGAGCTTGATCTTCGGTAGCAGGTTGACCGTGTACTCCGCACCGCGGTAGATCTCGGTGTGCCCCTTTTGCCGACCGAAGCCTTTCACCTCGGTCACCGTCATTCCTTCCACGCCAAGGGCGGATAGGGCCTGGCGGACGTCGTCAAGCTTGTGCGGCTTGATGATCGCGGTCACCTGCTTCATGAACCCTCCTCCGTGCACACGAGTTGGTCGGGAGTCTGCTTCCCATCTAGCGCAGCGCAACGGCCGGCTCGACCGGAGCCTCGCAAAAGCGCCAGCCACGGCAGAACGCAATGAACAAGGGGACGCAGCGATCCAAGTCGATCCTCCCCGCACCGAGCAAGCGCTGGTGCTTGGTTGATCAGAGCAACCATCAAGCCAGGGCACGAGTTCGCGCTAAATCATTCAGGCACAAAAGGATCGCCGGCTTCCGATTGATCCCCTGGGCGGACAGCCGCACCGCGCTGGTGCCGTCTTATCCCGTCGCCTGCTCGGAGACGGTGCACTGAACGCAACATTGTTGTGCCATCCCTGGGAGGGTGAGGATTCTGCGCACCCCAAAACGAAAGCGCGCGGAGCATCGCTCCGCGCGCCCTGCTGCAAGTTCGCGCTTCGGCGCGCTTACGGGAGGTCGATGTTGAAGCCCGGGCCGCCAAACAGCTTGTCCCAGCCGGGTCCGCCGACCAGCACGTCGTTGCCGTTGCCCCCGAAGATGACGTCGTCGCCACGCCCACCGAGCAGCACGTCGTTGCCGTTGCCGCCGAAGATGAGATCGTCGCCGCGGCCGCCATCGATCAGGTCGTTGCCGTCGCCGCCGAGCAGGACGTCGTCGCCGCGACCGCCCGCGATCTTGTCGTTGCCGCCACGGCCGTCGATGAAGTCGTCGCCGCTGCCGCCGTCGAAGACGTCGTTGCCGCTGCCGCCGATCATCACGTCGTTGCCGCTGCCGCCTTCGGCGTGGATGTTCGCCGTCACGTTGCTGTCGACCACCAGCGTGTCATTGCCGGCGCCGAGCTTGAAGTCGGTGTGCTCGAGCTGGTTCTTGGTCATGTACTGGACGTTGCCGTTGACGTTCACTTCGTAGAGTCCGAGCGCACCCAGGAGTCCGGGGGCCTTCGAGATGTGCACGTTGTCGTTGCCGCTGGTGCCGTAGACCGTGTTGGTCGTACCGGCTGCCGGGTTGATTGTCGTCATGGTCGAGCTCCGATTGGTCAGGGGATTGGGGGTTCCGGCGATACGGTGGTTTCCTCCCGCATCGCTCGCCGCCATTTGATCGCGTCAGCGTTGCGTCAGCCAGACGGGGCGTGCGCTAGCTGGGAGCGCTCCCACTGGACACGGTCGCAACGCAAAAAACCCTCGGTGCCTGGGCCCGCGCGTGAATTTTCATTGAACCGCACGCTGCGCCTTCGCAACTGAGGGCCGGAGCTCAGAGAAAACAATCAGAGCCGAGCTTCGACCCGCCGCCTTGATGCGTTTTGCGCAGCGACTGCGCTTCGGACCACTATGACGACGTCTCCGATTCACGCTTCGGCCCGCCTTGTCTTCCTGCTGAGCCTTGCCGCTTCCGCGCTCCTGATGGGTTGCGCCTCCGCACCGGAGAACCCGGCCGCGCAAAACCGCTCCGCCGATGCGAGGGCTGCCGCGCAGGCCCCAGCGATCCAGCCGATAGCCGGCTTTACTCCCGCGCTGCGCTGCATGGACACGTTGCTGCTCGACTACGGCGCGCGCGACATCACGGTGAGCATCGACGAACTCGCCGACAAATCCAACGGCGCCGGCGCCGGCGCCCGGGACATGCTGGTCTCGGCCGTCTCGGACATGACCCAGCGCAGCCGGGCGATCCGGATCGTCGCGCCCGGCAAGGTCGCGCCGCAGTACGCGGTGCGGGGATCGCTCAACCTGCTCGACAACCAGGCCGTGCAACGCAACGGCACCACCCTAGCCGCCGCGCTGCTGGGCATCGATCTGAACCTGCTCACGACCCAGGACATGAGCGTCGTGCCGGGCATCGCCACCCGCAACTCGGTCGTCCTGTTCAAGCAGGGCAAGGCCTACGACGGCAACGCCGAGATCACGAAGTTCGGGGTCACTTTCGGCCTGTCGGCGGCCAACGGCCAAGGGGTCGCGCAGGCGTCGCGCGCGCTCGCCGAACTCGCGTCGGTCGAGCTGTTCGGCCGTCTCGCGCGCGTGCCCTACTGGACCTGCCTCGGCATGACGGAAGCGCACCCGGGGGTCGCGGCGGAGATCCAGGACTGGTACGACGCGATGGCCACCCAGCCAAGCGAGTTCGTGCGGTATTTTCAAACCCAGTTGCGTGCCCGCCGCGTCTACGACGGCCCCATCGACGGCGCCACCAACCCGGTCAACGCACAGCTGAAGGATGCGGTCGCACGCTATCGCGAGGCGCTCGGGCTCTCACGCGAACCGAAGCTTTCGCTCGATTTCTTCAAGGCCTACCTCGCCGCCGATCATCACCAGATCGAAGCCAGGCTGGAGCAGGCGAGCGCGCCTCCGGCACACGCCGATCCGATTCCCGCCCCCGCACCCGCGGCCCCGCTCGCGCCGAAGGCACTACCGGCCGCGGACACCACCATGGTCGTCAGCGCGCCGGCGCCGAAGAACCCGCTCGCCCTGCGCGTGGGCACCGTCAACGACGCGCACCGCTTCGGGCGCGGCGAGCCGGTGCAGTTGGTGATCCGCCCCAGCCGCGATGCCCACGTGTACTGCTTCCTGCAGGACGAGGACAAGAAGATCATCCGGTTCTTCCCGAACCGGTTCCAGCGCGACTCGCGGGTGCCGACCGCCGAAGGCTTGCGGTTGCCGGGCGACATGCGCTTCGAGATCACCATGAACCCGCGCGGCGTGCAGGAAACCATTTCCTGCTTCGCCACCGAGCGCGACGTCCTGGCCCAGCTTCCCGCCGGCCTCAATGCTGGCGACTTCGATCCCCTGCCGGTCGGTTCGCTCGAGCAGGTGCGGACCGCCTTCGCCAAGGTCGCCAACGGCCCTCTCGCCTACGAGACCTTCCAGATCCAGCCCAAGTAACGGGCCGGACGATCCACCCGTCGGTTTGGATGCGGCCTCACGCCGCGGCAGCGGAGTGAATTTTCACTGGGCCCCTGGAAAACAGAACCGTTCCCGTGCGGGCCGCAACCGATTAGCAATCCTCCGACTGGGAGTCCCAGCATGGCCGGCAACAAGAAGACGCGGCGTGAATTTTCGCTTCCCACCCTGATCGTCGCCGCCGCCGTCCTGGCGGCCGCGCCGTTCGCGCAAGCCCAGACCTGCGGCGGAGACCTGCCGACGCCCGATTTCAAGGAAGTCGTCGGCGGCGAGAAGTTCCGGCTCATTTCCCAGGGCTGCCCGGGACTCGCCGAGCCGGTCCGGGTCCAGCGCGCGCCCCAGCTCGACCTCTACGAGCGCGGTAGCGTCACCATCAACATGTCCGAGCCGGCCACCGAAGACACCCGGGCGGTCGCGCAGCCTGGCCAGTCCGACCCGCCGGCCAACGTGAGCGAGCGCGACATCGCGCGCGTGTTGAAGCTCACGCCGTCGATCACCACCGCGGCGCAGGCCTACGGCATCGATCCGCTGCTGCTGCACTCGATCGCCTACGTCGAATCGCGCCACAACGCCAGCGCCGTGTCCCCGGCCGGCGCACGGGGCGTGATGCAGGTGATGCCCGCCACCGGCCGCCGCTTCGGCGTGGCTGACGAAAACTCGCTGTTCGACGCCGACGCGAACCTGCGCGCCAGCGCGTCCTACCTGCGCACCCTGCGCGCGCGTTACGGCGATGACCTCAGGCTCGTGCTCGCTGCCTACAACGCCGGCGAAGGCGCCGTCGACAAGAACGCCGGCATCCCGCCCTACCCCGAAACCCAAGCCTACGTGCGCGACGTGCTCGCGATCTACCGGCGCCTGACGGCGGCATTCGACGTCACGCCGAGCGGAACGCTGGTGGCGCGCAACGAACAACGCGGAGACAAATAATGAGCATGTCGGCCTACTTCCGCAGCGCCGCCGTCACGCGCGAAAGCCCGCTGGCGCGGTACAGCGATCTTCTGCTGGTCGGTGGCGTGATCGCCATCGTCGCGCTGATGGTCCTGCCGCTGCCGTTGTGGCTCATCGATCTGCTGGTGGCAGCCAACATCGCGTCCGGCCTGATGCTGCTGCTGCTGGCCCTCTACATCGGTTCGCCGCTCGAGTTCTCGGTCTTCCCGAGCGTGCTCCTGATGACCACGCTGTTCCGGCTCTCGCTTTCGATCGCCACCACCCGCATGATCTTGCTGCACGCCGATGCGGGCCACATCATCGCCACGTTCGGCAAGGTGGTCGCGGGCGGCAACCTGGTGGTCGGCCTGGTGGTGTTCCTGATCATCACGGTGGTCCAGTTCATCGTCATCGCCAAGGGCGCCGAGCGCGTGGCCGAAGTCGCCGCGCGGTTCTCGCTCGATGCGATGCCCGGCAAGCAGCTGTCGATCGACTCCGACCTGCGTTCCGGCCTGATCGACAAGGATGAAGCCAAGCGGCGCCGCAAGGCACTCGAGCTGGAAAGCAAGCTGCACGGCAGCCTCGACGGCGCGATGAAGTTCGTCAAGGGCGACGCGATCGCCGGCATCGTGATCATCGCCATCAACCTGCTCGGCGGCCTGGCGATCGGCGTGATGATGCAGGACCTCGCCATCGGCGCCGCGATGCACAAGTACTCGATCCTCACCATCGGCGAGGGCATGGTGGCGCAGATCCCCGCGCTGCTCGGCGCCATGGCGGCCGGCCTGATCGTCACGCGCTCCAGCGACGAGGAAGACAAGCACCTCGGCGATTCGATCCGCAAGCAGATGACGGCCAAGCCGCGCGTGCTGCTGGTCGCCGCCTGCATCTGCCTGCTGATGGCCGTCGTGCCCGGCTTCCCCGCTCCGGTGTTCATCGTGCTGGCGCTGGTCGCCGGCAGCTTCGGCGTTCTTCTGACCCCGTCGCTGCGCGATCGCATCCGCCAGGTGCAGCACCCGGCGGTGCGCGGCCTGGTCAAGCGCCTCGAAACTCCGCAACAGGTCGGCGTCACCGCCCCGGTGCAGGCGCGCCCGGCCGTGGCCCTGCTGCTGCGCGTCCCGGCGGCGATGCTCTCCTCCGATGAAGCGCAAACGCTCACGCGTAACCTGGAAGAAGTGCTCGACGAGTTCCAGTTGAACCTCGGCCTGTCGCTGCCGCGCATCCACCTGCACGGCGAAACCGGCGCCGCCAGCGCCGGCCAGTGGGAACTGCTCGCTTACGAAGTACCGATCGCGCACGGCAGGATCGCGCGGCCGGCACCGCACGCGGCACTGGTCGAACCGGTGCGCCAGGCCCTGCGCCGCAACGCCTCGCTCTTTCTCGGCGTGCAGGACACCACCAACATGCTCACCCGCGCCTCCGCCGACATTCCCGATGTCGTCAAGGAACTGCTGCGCACCCTGCCGCTGCTGCGCATCGCCGAAGTCATGCGCCGCCTCGTGTCCGAGTCGGTGTCGGTCCGCAACCTGCGCGACATACTTGAAGCGCTCTCCGAGGCCAGCCAGCGCGACAAGGAAGTGGCGTCCCTCACCGAGTTCGCGCGCATCGCGCTGCGCCGCCAGATCAGCCACACGGTCGCACCGCAAGGAAAGCTGCGCGCAGTGATGATGCAGCCGGCGCTCGAAGACCTGATCCGCCAGGCCGTGCGGGTGAGCGGCGGCGTCGCCCAGCTCGCGCTGGAACCCGACACGGCGCGCCGCATCAGCGCGGCGCTCGCCGCCTCGGTCGGCCGCCACAAGCCGGCGGCCGTGCTGACGGCGATCGACGTGCGCTGGCACGTGCGCAAGTTGATCGAGCCGGAGTGCTTCGAGACCCCGGTCCTCTCCTATCACGAGTTGATGCCCACGCTGCAACTCGAAGTCCTCGACCGCGTTGACGTTCCCGGCGCACCCATGCTGGAGGCTGCGTAAATGTCGAACCTCTTCATCTCCTGCCTGGCTCGCCTCGTGCGCCGTGCCCTGGTCGCAACGCTGTTCGTGGCGTCGGCGGTGCACGCAGGCACGCTGCCGAATCCCACGCGCAGCGTGTCGATCACGGCGCGCGAGCAGCCGATCGCCGCGTTCCTGCAGACGCTGATGGCGGCGGTGGACGTGCCGGTCGCGGTCTCGCCGACCCTGACCGCCAACGTGAACGGCACGTTCGTGGGCACGGCGGAGAAGGTGCTGCGCGACATCTCGCGCATCTACAACCTGGTCACCTACTACGACGGCGCGGTCATGCACGTGGTGCCGGCGGCCGAAGTCGCGACCAAGACCTACGCCGTCACGCCGCGCATGTCGGACAAGCTGCTGCGCGACGCGTTCGACCTTGGCCTGCCGGACGTGCGCAACACGTTGCGCAACACCGGCAATGGCAACCTGGTCGCGGTGGGAACCAAGCGCTTCCTGGAGCAGATCGACGAACTCGCCCGCGCTGGCCTGACCCAACAGGCCGCGGCAGCTGCGCCTCCGTCGCCGGGGATGATGGACTTCCGCGTGTTCTACCTGCGCTATGCATGGGCCCAGGACACGACGATGAACATCGGCAACCGGCAGGTTGTCGTCCCGGGTGTGGCATCGATCCTGCGCTCGCTGGTCGGGGCCCGGTCGAACTCCAACGCGGTCGACCAGGTGATGCGCCCGACCCAGCCGAAGCTCAAGGGCCAGGGCCTCGCGGGCCAGGGCGTCGCCGCCAACAAGAGCGACTCGGCCAACGACTCGGCGCGCGCGCGCAACGGCGTCGACGTGCTGGTCGCCGCCCTCAACAGCACCACGCAGGCCAATGATCCCGCCCCGGTGCCCATGGCGTTCGATCCGCGCCAGGTGACGATCGAAGCCGAGCCTCGTCTGAACGCCGTCATCGTGCGCGACGCGCCGGAGCGCCTGCCGCACTACGAGCAGCTGATCGCCGCGCTCGACGTCGAGCCGCAGTCGCTGGAGATCGAAGCGACGATCATCGACGTCAACACCGACCGCGCGCGCGAACTCGGCATCAACTGGCGCTGGAGCAACGCCGGCAACTCGGCCTCGTACAGCGGCACGGTTCCCACCACCGGCCCGGGCGGCGTCGCCTCGGTCGTGCTGGGCTCGCTCGGCCAGTTCTTCGCCCGCATCCGCGCCCTGGAGCAGGAAGGCGCGGCACGCGTGGTCTCCAGCCCGCAGGTGGTGACGCTGTCGAACGTCGAAGCGCTGTTCGACAACACGCAGACCTTCTTCGTCCGTGTCGCCGGCCGCGAGGAGGTGGACCTGTTCAACGTCAGCGCCGGCACGACGCTGCGCGTCATGCCGCACGTGTTCAAGGATCGCAACGACACCCGCATCAAACTGCTGGTCAACGTCGAGGACGGCAGCCTGACCGGTCAGACGGTCGACCAGATTCCCATCATCGAGCGCGCGTCGATCAACACGCAGGCGCTGATCAACGAAGGCGAAAGCCTCCTGATCGGCGGCATGGTGCGCGAGAGCAACTCGAACAACTTGGACAAGGTGCCGGGCCTCGGCGACGTCCCGGTCGTCGGCAACCTGTTCAAGAACCGCACCAACAGCCACCAGCGCATCGAGCGCATGTTCCTGATCACGCCGCGCCTGGCCGGCGCGCGTCCCGATGCGACCGGCGCCGCGCTGCGCGTCGCCAACGCGACGCCGGCGCCGGGCGCTGCTGCGCCCGCGGCCGGCACCGCGGCGGCGGGAGCACCCGCACCGGTTCCTGCCGCGGTCGCTCCCGTGCAGCGCGCGTCGGTAGTCCTGGATCTCGATGCCCTTCCCGCACCGGCCGCTGCGGCGCCGGCCTCATCCGCGACGCGCGTCAGCGTGTCCAACCCAACGAGGTAAGCAGTCATGGAACAAGCTGTGGCACCCCGCACCGCGTCGCAAGCCCACGAGCTGCGGGTCCTGGAGGGAGCGCAGCACGGCGCGCGCGCCGCGCTCGCCGCGGGCGTCGGGTGCGTGCTCGCCTCCCATCCCGATGGCCATGCCGAAGGCGCCGATGTCGTGCTGCGCGAAGAAGGCGCCGCGCCGGTGCGCGTGCGGGTGACCGTCGACCTGCGCGACGCGCTGATCGAGGTCCTCGAAGGCGAAGTGCATCTCGGCGACCAGACTCTGACCGCCGGCACCCAGGCCGCGTGGGCGATGCACGCGCCCCTGCGGATCGGCCGCTCGGTGGTCGCGTTCGGGCGCGCGGGCAGCACCGGGTGGCCCGCCGCCGCCGCGGCCGCGCCCGACGAAACGCATGCGGAATCGGCGTCGGCCGTCGCGCGCAAGCTGCGCACGCCCATGAGCCGGCGTCCGGAGACCTGGCTGGCTGCGATGGGCGGCCTGGTGCTCCTCATCTGTGGTGCCGCGTTCGGCACGGCGCATTTCGCCGCCGCCGCACCGGCGCCGGAAAACCCGCAAGTGCCTTCGCTTGCAGCGGCCCTCCGCAACAGTGAATTTTCGACACTGCGGACCGGCGCGCGCAAGGACGGGCAGCTCGACCTGTTCGGCCGCCTCGATACGATCGACCAGCGCGCACGGCTCGACGCCTGGCTGGCCGAACACCAGTTCAACACCGCGGTCGACGTGCAGGTCGACGAGGCTCTGGCGCGCGACGTGACCGAGACCTTCCGCGTCAACGGCGTGGCGGTGCAGGCGCAAGTGCTGGGCGCCGGCACCGTGTCGGTCGAGACGGCCGAACCGGACGCCGCCCGCCTGGCGCGCGCCGAGGAGGTAGTGCGGCGCGACGTGCGCGGCCTCACCAAGCTCGCCGTCCAGAACACCGCCAAGCCGCCGAAGAAGCCGCTGCCGCCGATGACCGACGACCCCGGCAAGCGCATCGCTTCGCTCGTGCCCGGCGACCCGGCCTACATCGTGACCGCCGACGGGTCGCGCTATTTCGTGGGCTCGATGCTGCCGTCCGGCCACCGGATCGCCGCCATCGGCTCGAACAGCGTCACGCTCGAGAACGACGGCGAGACAACAACTTTGAACTTTTGACCTCCCCCCCGCAACCCAGAGCATCTGTAAAGGAGCATGCCCCATGGCCACTATTACCAACCAGCAACTGTCCCTGCTCGCCGCGGCGCCCGCCGCCGGCACCAACCAGGCGAACACGTCAACCTCGGGCAGCGGCAACAGCAACTTCTTCGAAGCGCTCGCGTCCGCGTGGGCCAGCGCCCTCGACAACCAGGCCAACACCCTGCAGCAGGATTCCGCCAACATCTCCCAGGACGGCAATGACCAGCCGTCGGCGATCACGCAACTGACCGCCGACTCGCTGAAGTTCGGCTTCCTGACGCAGAGCGCGCAGACGTCGATCTCGTCGGTCGGCGAAGGCGAAAGCACGATGGGGCGCAAGCAGTAATCGCAGCGAGGACGCCATGACGATCGACATCGCCGCCGCTTCGGCGCTCACCCCGGCGACTTCCGCCGCGGGCGCGGCCGGGGCGCAGGTGCAAGCCGGCTATGGCGTGTCGCTGACCGACTTCAGCGGCTTCCAGCAGGCACTCGCGAGCGCGAGCGCCCGCCTGGAAGCCCAACCGGCCAGCCCGACCGCCCAGGCCACGCAAGCGCTGTTCAAGCCGTTCGAGTTCATCAACAACGAAGCCAGCCAGATCTCCGCCACCGGCAAGGCGGCGGGAGCGCAAGGCAAGGAGATGAGCCCGGGAGAGATCGTGCAGATGACGATGCGCTGCCAGGAGTTCATGTTCCATTGCCAGCTCACCTCGAACATCGCCAATCGCGCCTCGGACGGCCTGCAGCAACTGTTCCGTCAGCAATCCTAAAGAGCCTGAAGGACACTCATGAAAGCGAATGCGCTCCTGCGTCGTTTCGGCCTCGCCGCGCCCGTCGCGCTGGCGCTGCTGCTCTGTGCCTGCGCGAAGCAGGAGCTGTATTCCAACCTGTCCGAACGGCAGGCCAACGAAATGATCGCGGTGCTGAAGACCGCCGGCATCGACTCCGACAAGGACGTCAAGGAAGGGCAGTTCTCGATCTCCACCTCCAGCAGCGACTTCCCGAACGCGATCCGCACGCTGAGCGCACAGGGTTATCCGCGCGAGACGTTCGACAACATGGGCCAGGTCTTCAAGCGCGAGGGCTTCGTCTCGTCGCCGCTCGAGGAGCGCGCGCGCCTGCTGCACGCGATGTCGCAGGAGATCGCCAACACGCTGACCAACATCGACGGTGTCGTCACGGCGCGCGTCCACCTGCAGATCCCGGAGAAGAACCCGCTTTCCGACAAGCCGCAACCGGCGTCGGCCGCGGTGTTCATCAAGTACCGTGCCGACAAGAATCTGTCGAGCCAGATCACGCAGATCAAGGCGCTCGTCGTCAACAGCGTCGAAGGCCTCGCCTACGACAACGTGACGGTCGCGCTTTTCCCGGCCGAAACGATGCCGGCGGAGGCGCCGAAGCAGCAGGCGGCAGCGACACCGGTCGCGCAGATTTCGCGCGGCGGCACGCCGCTGCTCGCCGGCGCCGCGTTCGGCGTGCTCGCGCTCGGCGGTGGAGGCCTGCTGTGGCTGCGCCGCCGCGGCACCGCGCACGAAGAAGCGCCCGCTCCGCGCGTGGCCGCGGGCAGCGCGCCGGGCAAGTCGCGCGACCTGGTTGCCGCGGAAATGCAGAACGCACTGCGCCGCGCCGCGGGTCGCAAGTGAACGCCCCGAATCCGCTCGGTCATGCCGCCGTGGCGGCGATCGAAGTACGCGAGCGTCGCCGCCGCCGTGCCGCCGTCGCGAGCCGCCTGCTCGGCAGCGGCGCGGATGCGATCTCGGCGATCGACTGGGAAATGCTGGACGGCGCGCCCGCCTGGCTCGGGCTGCCCGATGCGAGACTCGCGACGCTGCAGCGGCAGATCGGCGCGCTGCTCTATGCCGCCGAGATCCGCCTCTGGATCGACGGTGCACGCCTGAGTGCCGCGCGCGCGGCGCTCGGCGAGGCGTTCATGCAGGCGCTGCTCGCGCAGCGCGACCTGCACGCATTCCCGGCCGAGACCGGCACGCGCCCGCGCATCGAAAAGGTGGAGCACGTTGCGACGCACCTGCAAGTCGCGGGGGCCTCGGTGCTGCTCGCCTCGATGCCGCAGGGCCCGTTGCGCCGCGCGGTGAGCGCGGCGATGGCGCCGACGGTGGCGCTGCCGCTCGCCTGCGAAGTGGCGCAGTCGCTGGTGGCGCGCGCGCAGTCGCTCGCCGCGCAAGGCGGCGCATCGCCGCTGGCGATGCCGCCGGGGAGCGCGGCATGAGTTACCTGCTCTGGCATCGCGACCGCAAGGTCGGCTTCGCCGGGTCGCGTGTCGTGTTGCGCGCCGCCGAAGTGCCGCTGCTCGCCGACGCGCACCTCCTGCGCGACCGGCTCGAGCAGCTGGGCGACGAAGAAGCGCGGCGCATCGCGGCCGCTGCCGAAGACGCCCGCGTCAAGGGTTACGTGCAGGGCCGCGAAGAGGGCGCGCTCGAGGCGCGCGAGGAACTGGCGGCAACGCTGACCGAATTCGCCGGCAGGGGGGAAGCCGAACGCATGCGCGTGCGCGACGAGATCGCAACGCTGGCACTCCAGGTCGTGCGCAAGCTGCTCGGCCAGCTGCCGGCCGAAGGCGTGCTGGCCGCGCTGGCGGAGACCGCCGCGCGCGAGATGCTGCCGACGCAGACGCTGACGCTGATCGTGCATCCGGACCAGTGCGACGCGGTGCGCGCGCGCCTGGCGGCATCCGCCGCCGCGCCCGCCGATGCGCCAACGCCGCGCTTCGACGTGCAGCCCGATCCGGACTGCCGCCCCGGCGTCTGCCGCATCGAAACCGAACATGGCACGGTCGACGCTTCGCTCGAGGCGCAGCTCGCCCGCCTCGCCAAAGCCTGGGGTGTGAATCCATGACCGCGGCCGCCGCGAACTCCGGCAACGACACGCATCGCCTGCTGCGCGCGCTGCAGAGCACGCGCACGGCGGTCGAGCACGGCCGCGTGGTCCAGGCCACCGGCACCGTGCTGCGCGCTACCGGCCTGCGCGCGCGCATCGGCCAGCAGTGCCGCATCTTCGATCCCGCCACGGAAGGGCAAGGCGGCGAGCCGTTGCTCGCCGAGGTGATCGGCTTTTCCGGTGCCGAGGTGATCCTCGCGCCCTATGGTCCTCTGCAAGGCGTCGCGGTCGGTGCCGCCGTGCAAGCGCTCGCCGACGAGGCGCACGTGCCGTGCGGTCCGGCGCTGCTCGGCCGCGTGATCGACGCGTTCGGGCGCCCGCTCGACGGCCGGCCGCTCGATGCGGAGGCAGGCAGCACGCCCCTGTATGCGGCTTCGCCTCCTCCGCTTCAGCGACGCAACATCGAACACCCGCTGCCCACCGGCGTGCGCGCGATCGATTCCGTGCTGACGGTCGGCGAAGGCCAGCGGATCGGCATCTTCGCGATGGCCGGCGGCGGCAAGTCGACGCTGCTCGGCATGCTGGCGCGCCGGGCGCGCGCCGACGTCAACGTGATCGCGCTGGTCGGAGAACGCGGCCGCGAAGTGCGCGAGTTCCTCGACGACGCCCTGGGCGAGGACGGCCTCACCCGCTCGGTCGTGGTCGTCTCGACCTCGGATCGCCCGGCGCTGGAGCGCGTGCGCGCGGCGGTGGCGGCGACGGCGATCGCCGAAGGATTCCGCAAGGAAGGCAAGAAGGTGCTGCTGCTCGTCGACTCGGTGACGCGCTTCGCGCGCGGCCTGCGCGAGCTCGGCCTGTCGGCGATGGAGCCGCCGGTGCGGCGCGGGTATCCGCCATCGGTGTTCGCCGAACTGCCGCGCCTGTTCGAACGCGCGGGCAACGACGCCAACGGCTCGATCACCGCCTTCTACACCGTGCTCGCCGAGGACGACGACAACAGCGACCCGGTCGCCGAGGAAGTGCGTTCGATCCTCGACGGTCACATCGTGCTGTCGCGCGCGCTCGCGCAGGCGCATCACTATCCGGCGATCGACGTGCTGGGCAGCGCGAGCCGCGTCTTCACCCGTGTCGCCAGGCGCCCGCACCAGGAAGCGGCGGGCAAGCTGCGTGCACTGATGGCGCGTTTCAACGAGGTCGAGTTCCTGCTGCGCGTGGGCGAATACCAGGCCGGCAGCGATCCGCTCGCCGACAAGGCGATCGAACGCATGCCGGCGGTGCGCGCACTGCTGCAGCAGCGCTCGGACGAGGCAACCGGCTTCGACGCCACCATCGCCGCGCTGCAGGAGGTGGTCGCGTGACCAAGGCGCTGCCGAAGCGCCACGAGGTGCAGCAACTCTGCACCTTGCGCAGCCTGCGCGTGCAGCGCGCGCGCGAGGCCGTGGCCCAGGCGCAGGCCGAGGTCGAGCGTGCCGCCGAGGTGGTGCGCCAGCGCCAGCGCGACATCGAGCGCGGCCAGCGGGCACTGGAGGAACTGCTGCAGGCGGTCGTCACGTCGCTCGCGCCGCACCTGCCGCGCTGGTCCGGCATGACCGACGCGCAGCGCGAAAAGCTCGCCGACCGGCTCGAACGCGACGAGACCGCGCTGATCGACGACGAGCACGAACTGGAGCAGGCGCAGGAAAAGCTGCAAGCGGCGCGCGCCGAGCTGACGCGCGCGCTGGCGCGCGAGGACGCCGTGCGCGGACTCGCAACCCAGACCCGGCGCGCGCAGGCAATGCATCGCGAGCGCCGCGCCGAACTCGAGGTGGAAGACCAGGGGCGCCGCACCCCCGGCGGGCACGGATGAAGCGATGAACATGCCCGCCCCGTCCGCACCCGCGACACCTGCCCCGCCGCGCGCCGAAGCGGCAGCGTGCGACAAGGCGCGTCCGCAGGAGACGGTCGCGCTGGCGCAGTCCCGCCAGGCGTTCCAGTCGGCGTTGCGCGCGCGGATTTCGCAGCGTGAGGACGACGGCGATGCACAGAGCGACGGCGAGCAGGGCGCGCCATTCGCCGAGGATGGGGGCAAGCAGTCTCTCTGCGAGCCCGCACCCGCCTTCACCCTCCCGGGCGCGCTGACGCAGCCATTGCTGCGCCGGGCGCTCGAAGCGCCGCCCGGCCGCTCTGCAACGGCAGAAACCACGACCACCGGCACCCGCGCCAGTCTCGAGGCGGCGCTGAACGCCAACGTCGCGCCCTCGGTGACGCAGGTCGGCGCCAGCGACCCCGCTGCGGTCTGGGAGGCGTCGGTCAGCGAACCGAACTCGATCCCGGTGGACATCCGCGCGATCCGCGCGGAACGCTCCGGACCGCAGCAGATGCAGCCGACCTGGACCGTCGGGGTCTCGTCGTCGAGGGTCGATGCCGAGATCCTCGCCCGCCACGTCCCGCGTCTGAACGAGCGCCTGCGCAAGCAGGGCATCGGTTTTTCCCACGTGCGGGAGGACCGCGACGAGGACGAGGACGACGACACTCAGTAGGTAGCGGCGGGTGTGACTTTTCACGCGTTGCCGCGCCAGTGCCGTTGAACCATTGCCCCACGGCGCGCAACCCACCCGCGGAAACAGGGCCTCGCCTTGCGTCCCGGCAGCACAACGTGCCGGCCGCCGCGGCCCGCTCGCCTCGATCGAAGGAGACGCATGAGCAAGACTCGCCCGTACGCCCGCCATGGCGCCGGCAGGGATGAAATGGTCAGGAGCCTCGCGGCCGCCCTCGGCGTGGCGGTGGCAAAGGCAACCCTGAACGCCATCGCCGGTATCGGCTCCGCCGAGCCGCTCACCGTCGAACGCGCACCGCATGCGATCGCGCCTGCGCGGATGGCGGAGGCAGAGCCCGAATCGCGCCGCGACGAATCGCGCGCCACGTACGAACGCTGCCTGCACACCTACCGCACCGTCGTGCGCGCGGAAGATGCAGCGCAGCCGGTCGACGACGCGGGCGCGGCATTGGCGTTCTTCGTCGCGGCCAACCTCAACGCCCTGCACGATATCGATGCAACGCGCGAAACCCTGGCGCGCCTCGAGCGCCAGCTCGCCGGCGTGGCGGGCCACGCCCCGGCCTGGAACTCGGGCTCACGGACCGAGCGCCAGTTTTACGTCGAGCATCTGGCGATCCTCGGCGTCTTCATCGCCGGACACGCCGCGCGCGCCCGCACACAGGGCCCGGCTGCGGTGGCGACCGTTCGCGCCGCAGCGCGCCGCTATCTGCAGCGTGTCCTGGGACTCAATCCGGACCTGCTGACGCTCGGCAGCGACGGACTCGAGCTGCGTACGAGCGGGCGGCAACAACGCCGGGTTGCCTGAGCGCCGATGGATCTCAGCATCACCTCCGCGACGGCGATCGAGAAGATCGCCGCGGCCATGACCGAGCTCGCGAAGGCGGTCGAGACCGGCGCGGTCGAGCACCATGGTGAAACCGTGCCCAGCGCGACGACAGCTGTGCCGCACGCCGATGCCACGACCACGCTGGTCCAAGGCGGGTTCGTCGAGCGGGTGCTCGGCGAGGCGCACACCGACACCGTCGCGGTCCCCGACAATCCCCACGTCGAACATGTAGACAGAGGCCCCGAGACGGCGGCGCTGCAGACGCTTGCACGGCCGCACGCGCAGGTCGCGGAACGTCCCGTGCCCACGGACCCGGCGCTGCCGGCGCATCAGCACGCCCACTGCGATTTCGCCGTCCCCGCTTCGCTGCTCGTGCCGGCGACCCTGATCGGATTGCAAGTCGAGCATGCCGCGACCTGGCCCGCGCCGGCGCGCGGTTTCGATCCCAATCCCGCGCCGCTGCATGAAGCGCGCGTGCGCGACCGCGACGCGCCGCCGCCCCCCGTGGACGAGGAGGCGGAAGACGAGGCGCCGCCGCAGGAGGATGTCGATGCGTCACCCGCGCCGGCGGAAGAGACCGAGGACGCCCGCGCCGCGCTGTGCGACGACGAAGACGACGGCGCATGGTGCGAGCGCCTGACGCACGCGCTGCAGCTCGTACTCTCCGCGAAGGCGCCGCCGCTCGCGCTGCTCGCCGCAGCCGAACAATGGCGGCGCGGCCGTTGTGTCGTGCTCGCCTGCCCGCAAGGGACCAATCCGGCCGGACTCGCCTGGGCGTTCGTGCTGTGGCCGCGCAAGCGGGCGCCGCGACGCGCCGAAGGCGCCGAACCCGCGCTCGCCCTGTTCGGACTGCGCGTCGAAGCGCGCCTGCAGTGGTCCACGCGCACCCCTGGCCCCGGTTGGCACCAGGTGCGCGCGATCAAGGAACACCACCCGCGCACCGGCCGCCAGCTGATCCCGGCGGCGGCCGACCCGTCGGGCCGCGTCGCCTGCGAGGTGCAGCTCGGTCCCGTTCTCGCACGCCCGCTGCGCCGCTGCGACGTCTGCGTGCGCATCAATGCCGTACGCCGTTTCTGGAACGCGTTGGGCGCGCAGTGGAGCATGCACGTGGTCGTTTGCGTGCACCCGCTGCTCGAAGCGCCGGTCCGCGAGGAGGACGATCGATGATTCGCACCCCCGGCGTCGCGCGCACGATCGAAGCGCCGCCCCAGGCCCGCGCCGTGCAGGCGATGGCGGTCAACGCGCCGCCGCCCGAGGCGTGCGCCGCACTCGACCAGCTCGGCGACGCGGTGGCCCTGATCGACCGGCGTGCCCAGAGAATCCGGTGGAGCAGCGGCGCGTGGCTGGCGCTGTTGCCGGCCATGACTGCCGGCACGCCCCTCGACGCGCTCGAGGCGGCGCTGCCCGGGCTTGCCGCCGCCGGCTGCATCGAGCCCGGCGCCGTCACGCCACGCAGGCTTTCGCTCGGCGACCAGCAGCAATGGGACGCGCAGGTGGCGCGCTTCGACGCCCATCACGTCGTGCTGCGCCTGATCGACCGCCGCGAGGCAAGCCGCGCGCTGCAACGCCAGCTCGACGACCGCGAGCAGCTGCTCTTCACGTCACGCGTCATCTCGGTGGGCGAGATGGCAACCACGCTGGCGCACGAATTGAACCAGCCGATCGGCGCCACCGCGAACCTGCTGCGCGGCCTGCGCTCGCGGCTCGCCCGACGCACCGACGCGCTCGAAACCCAGGAGGCGGCCGCGCTCGACCGCGCGCTCGAGCAGGTGATGTTCGCCGCGAAGGTGATCACGCGCATCCGCGAGTTCACCCACTCGCACCAGCCCAAGCACAAGAAGCTCGACCTGGTCGCCCTGCTGCGCGCCAGCGCGTCGCTGCTCGACTGGGACCTGCGCCGCACCGGTGCCAAGCTGATGCTCGACCTGCCCGCACAGGAAGTCCCGGTGCGTGGCGACGAGGTGATGCTGCAGCAGGTCATCGTCAACCTGATGCGCAACGCGCTCGACGCGCTGCGCTCGGATCCGCCCGACGAACCGAAGGTGACGCTGCAGCTCACGTTGCGCCACGGCGAGGCCGAGGTACAGGTGCGTGACAACGGCTGCGGCCTCGGCGACGACGCTGCGGCGAAGCTGTTCGTCCCGTTCGCCTCGAGCAAGCCCTCCGGCATGGGCATCGGGCTGTCGATCTGCCGCTCGTTCGTCGAGTTGCACCAGGGACGCCTCTGGTTCAGCCGCAACGCCGATCGCGGCGCCACCTTCCACGTCAGCCTGCCGCGTCCGGCCGGCAGATCCGAATCCACCGTCGTCTAAGCGAACCGAGGTACGCCATGACCGATCGCACCATTTACATCGTCGACGACAACCCCGAGTTCCTCGAGTCCACGCACTTCTGGCTCAGCGGTGCTGGCTTCGAGGTGCAGACCTGGGGCGACCCGGTCGAGGCCGTCGAAGCGCTCGCCCGCCGCGACCGCAGCAAGCCGGCCTGCCTGATGCTCGACGTGCGCATGCCGCAGCTGTCGGGCCTCGACGTGCACGATGCACTGATCGAGCGCGACGCCCAGCTGCCGGTGATCTACATGAGCGGCCACGCCGACGTGCCGCTTGCCGTGCAGGCGATGCAGAAAGGCGCCGTGACCCTGCTCGAGAAGCCGTTCGACGACGGCATGCTCGAGGCCGCACTCGAGAGCGCGTTTGCCGCCTCGAACCCCGCCAAGCCCGCTGCCGCGCCCGAGCGGCCTGCCGGGGCGGCGAACGGCGCCGACGCCGATGCGCAGGCGCGCTATCGCCAGCGCGAAGCGAGCCTGACCCCGCGCGAGCGCGAAGTGCTGAGCTACGTGATCCAGGGCATCTACAACAAGAACATCGCCGACAAGATCGGCCTGTCGATCAAGACCGTGGAGCTCTATCGCGCCCGCGGCATGGCCAAGATGCAGGTGCGCTCGGTCGCCGAACTGACCCGCATGATGGTCACCCACCAGGTATGACAATGAACACGATCATCGGAACCGCGACGCTGCGTCCCACGCCGCCGCGCCCACGCAGCGCCGACGCGGCCGCACTCGCCGGTGCCTGGTTCGAGGCGGCCGCCCCCGGCGGCCCGCTGCGCCTCTACGCGAGCGGCACGGCGCGTCACGCGGCGGACGCCGCGGTTGCGCTCGCGCGTTGCGAGCCGCTGCTCGACGCGCTCGACGACTGGTCCGGTACAGCGCTCGACTGGCGCTGGATCGCGGCCCCGGCCGCGGTGACCTCGGCGGCGTCGCACGCGCGTGCCCACTGGACGCCCGAGACGAACCCGACCGGCAAGCGCGAAGTCGGCTGCCGGCTCGAACTGCCGTGGGCGCTGCTGCGCTCCCTGCCTGCCCCGGACCAAACGCTCGCGCGCCAGCTGCATTGGGCCGACGTGCCGGTGACGCTCGCGGTCGCCCGGCTGTGGATCGAACCCGACGAACTCGGGCTGCTCGAGCGCGGCGGCGCGGTCGTGTTGCCGGAGTCGATGCAGGCCGGCTGGCAAGGGGTCCTGCGCGCTCTGGACGAACCGGCGACGCCGGGACACGGCGTGCCGGTGACGCTCGCGTCGCCCTGGGCACCGCGCCGGGTCCGGGTGGCGCCGCCCGCGCCGGCCCGTGCCGCCGCCGTCGGCGCCGGGACGGCGTGCGAGGTGAGGCTGGCGATCCCGCACGCGGTCGCGAGCGACCGGCTCAGCGGATGGTTCGAGGGCGATGTCGGTGCCGTGGGCGTGCGCGCCGGACTGTGGCGGTGTGCCTCCGAGCGCGAGCCTGCCGTCTGCCTGGCCGCCGGCGAGCTGATGCCCTGGGGCGACGGCTGGGCGCTGGCGATCGAGGATTTGTACGAAATTCGACACGCCCGCCGCTAGCCGCGGTTGAACCGGTCCGGTCCCGCCGGTTACTCAGCGGGACATGGACCTCACTACCTTCTCCCCCTCGTCAGCGCTGCTGACGGTCGTTGTCCTGGCCTTGGTGCCGTTCGTCGCCGTGATGGTGACGTCGTTCACCAAGCTCGTCGTGGTGCTGAGCCTGCTGCGCAACGCGCTCGGGCTGCAACAGGTGCCGCCCAACGTGGTGCTGAACGGGCTGGCGCTGGTGCTCAGCATCTACGTCATGTATCCGGTCGGGACCGAGATGTCGGCCAAGCTGCAGAACTTCGACAACCTGAACAACACCAAGAACATGATCGCGGCGGCCGATACCGCCAAGGAGCCGCTGCGCGAATTCCTCTACAAGCACAGCCGGCCGGTCGAGCGTGCGTTCTTCCTGAAGACGGCGCAGAAGGCGCTCAAGCTGGAGCAGGCCGCCAAGCTGACCGAGCGCGACTTCCTGATCGTGGTGCCGGCATTCACGGTGAGCGAGCTGTCGGTGGCGTTCGAGATCGGCTTCCTGATCTTCCTGCCGTTCCTGGTGATCGACCTCGTGATCTCCAACATCCTGATGGCGATGGGAATGATGATGCTGTCGCCCACCACGGTGTCCATGCCGTTCAAGCTGCTTCTCTTCGTGCTGATCGACGGGTGGGTCAAGCTCACCCATGGCCTGATCCTCACCTACCTGTAGGCGCGCGATGATCAACTCCGACATCATCTCGCTCACGCAGCAGGCGCTGTGGTACGTGCTGCTGCTGTCGGCGCCGCCGATCGTGGTGGCGGCCGTGGTCGGCCTGCTGATCGCCTTCGTGCAGGCGGCCACCCAGCTGCAGGAGCAGACCCTGCAGTACGTCGCCAAGTTCTTCGCCATCACGATCACGATCTTCATCACGGCTTCGCTGCTCGGCGGCGGTCTCTACCAGTTCGGCGACCGGGTCTTCACCGAGTTCGCCGGTTTGGTGCGCCGCTGAAGGCCCCGCGTGGACGCGCAGAACCTGGTCGGCTCCCTCGGTGACAACGCGCTGCTGCTCGGCCTCTCGGCCACGCGGGTCGCGGTCGCGTTCCTGCTGGTGCCGCTGTTCACCAACGAATTGATTCCGGCGCTGGTGCGCAACGCGATGTTCCTGGCGATCGCACTGCTCAGCCTGGCCATGCAACCGGCTGTCGCGCCGCTGCACTTCACCGCGTGGCAGTACCTGCCGCTGATCGCCAAGGAGGCCTTCATCGGCGCGGTGATCGGGTTCCTGTTCGCCGGCGTGATGTGGGCTTTCGAGGCCGCCGGTTCGCTGATCGACACCAAGGCCGGCACCTCGCAGGCGCAGATCTCCGACCCGCTCAGCGGCCAGCAGATCAGCCTGACCGGCGCCTACCTCGGCCGCCTCGCCAGCTACGTGTTCATGGCGGGCGGCGGCTTCATGATGATGGTCGGCACGCTGCTCGAGAGCTACACGCTGTGGCCGGTGCAGGCGCCCATGCCCACGCTGGTGGAAAACAGCGTGCGCCTGTTCGAAGGCGAGTTCGGCCGCATCATGCTGCTGACGCTGCTGGTGGCCGCGCCCGCGCTGGTGCTGCTGTACGTGGTCGAAGGCGTGCTCGGCCTGATCAACCGCTTCGCGCAGCAGTTCAACGTCTTCTCGCTCTCGCAGTCGCTCAAGACGGTCGCCGCGATCTGGATCATCCTGGTCCAGACGGTGAGCCTGGTCCAGCTGCTGCAGGACGACCTGCTTTCGCGCAGCGCGATCGCGCTGCAGTCGCTGCACATCTTGTTCGGGAACTGAGATGGCCGACAAGAACGACAGCGGCGACAAGACCGAAAAGCCGACCCCGAAAAAGCTCGAGGACGCGCGCAAGAAAGGCGACGTCGCCAAGAGCAAGGAGGTGACGAGCACGGTGGTGCTGGTCGCCTGGATCGGCCTCGGCGCACTCGTGATCGGCTACGCCGGCGGGCGCATCGCGGGGCTGTGCGAGGCGTTGTTCACCGTGGTCGGGCAGGGCTGGGAAACCACCGGCTACGCGGGCGCCGTGCGTTCGCTCGGCGGCCAGGCGTTCGAACTGCTGCTGCTGATCATCGCCATCCTGCTGGTGCCGATCGCCGCGATCGGTCTGCTGACCGACTTCCTGCAGACGGGCCCGATCCTCACCTTCGAAAAGATCAAGCCGAAGCTCGATGCGCTCAACCCGGTCGAGGGCGTGAAGAAGATGTTCTCGATGGACAACCTGATCGAGCTGATCAAGAACGTGCTCAAGGCCGCGCTGCTGTTCGCGCTCGGCTGGATCATCATCAAGTCATCGATTCCCGACATCGTCGCGCTGACGCATGCGCCGGCGGCGGGTGCGCAAGCGATCGGTTCAGTCATCTGGTCGATCACCCTCAAGCTGCTCGCCTACACCGCCGGCCTGTTCGTGCTGGTGGCCGTGCTCGACGCCGCCTACCAGCGCTATTCCTTCACCAAGAAGATGCGCATGAGCCTGCGCGACATCAAGCAGGAGATGAAGGAGAGCGAGGGCGATCCGTACGTGAAGGGCCAGCGCCGCCAACTGCAGCAGGAATGGGCACAGCGCAACCAGACCAACGCCGCGCGCAACGCCAATGTGCTGCTGGTGAATCCGACCCATATCGCGATCGCGATCGACTACAACGAGGAGTCGTGCCCGATCCCGACCATCAGTGCCAAGGGCGAGGACCACGTCGCGCGCGCCATGCGCGAGGCGGCCGAGGAAGCCGGCGTGCCGATCGTGCGCAACATTCCGCTCGCCCGGGACCTGTTCGCGCGCGGCGAGGTGGGCGAGATCATCCCGTCCGACGTGTTCGACGTGATCGCCGAAGTGATCCTGTGGGCGCGCGACGTGCGCAAGGAGCTCGAGGCCGAGCGCAACCACGATCTCGCCGCCATCCCGCAACGCCGCCGCGCCAAGCCGCCCGGCGAAGACCTGACCCGCTACCCGGACAAGCCATGGAATCGTTCGCACTGAGCTTCGCCAGCATGCTGCTGGCCCTCGCCATCGTCCTCGGACTCGCCTACGTGGCGCTGCGCGTGATGCGCTCGCGCATGCAGCCGCGCGGGCCGCAAGGCACCGGCACCGACGACGCGTTGCGCTTCGTGCGCGCATTGCCGGTGGGCGCCAAGGAGCGGGTGGTGATCGTCGAGCACCGCGGGGAGCGCTGGATGCTGGGCGTGACCGCGGGCGGCATCAACACGATCGCGCACTGGCCCCAGGCGGAAGGCACGGCGCCGGTCGCGCCGCTCGGCGCCGGCGTGCGCGTCGATTCGGAGCGTCCCTAATTGGGAGCGCACCTAGCTGCCGAACGCCCGGACTTATTCATAGAACCTTCGATCACGTTTAATGAACATATCGCACAGGAATCGCGATTCGAGCAGCAGGCAGTAAGCAGATGAGGACTCGCGCAAGCCGATACCGGTCCCAGGCGAGATTCATGCAACAGAAGCGGCAACCCAACCCAATCCGCTTCAACACCTAAGGAGCTACAAAATGAGTTTCTGGAATGATCTCAGCAACGTCGCCAGCAGCGTTCTCAACACGGCCTCGCAAGTCGCCAGCGTTGCGGTCAGCGTTGCCTTCCCCGAAACCGCGATCGCCTCCAGCATCGGCAACCTCGCGACGTCGCTGGTCGGCCAGGCCGTCAACGGCTTCGCCTCGCAGCTGACGCAGCAGCTCGGCTGCCCGAAGTTCATCGGCGACCTGCTCAAGCAAGTCGCCAGCCAGGTCCTGGGCGGCCTGACCCAGCCCTCCGATCCGGACTGCGACCAGCAGGTCCAGCAGCAGTTCGGCGGCTCGTCGGGCTGCGGCGACTTCGTCAACAACCTGGTTAACCAGCTGCTCAACAGCATGAAGCAGATCATGGACCAGGGCGGCGACCACAAGGGCTGCGGCGGCAAGGGCGGCAAGGGCGGCGGCGGCCAGGTGAGCTGGCTGCAAGCGATCGCGCAAGCGATGGGCGAAGTCGCCGGCAAGAAGGCGCAAGACATGGTCAACGACTCGTTCCAGCTGAACAACATCCAGGCCAGCGGCTCCGACCAGGCCGCGCAGAGCCAAGCCGCGCTCGACGCGAACAAGATCAACGCCAAGTTCCAGGCCGATTCGCAGGAATTCAACATGTTCCAGACCGCGTTCTCGAATGCGATGCATTCGATCGGCGACGGCGTCTCGAAGATGGCCAGCAAGAACGGCTAAGCGGCTTCGCGGTAACAGGCAACGGGGCTGCTGCCGAACGGCACAGCCCCGTTTTTTCTCCGCCCACCCAGACCCGGAGCGCACCATGCTGCCTTTCAACACCGACTTTGGCCCGGCCCTGACGGCGGTGGCGGTCTTCGAATGGGAGCCGGTGCCCGCGACGGCAAGCGGCGACGGCACGGCGGCCGAACTGAATCCCCCTCCGACACCCGACGTAGACCCGTCGATCGCGCAGGTACCCCAGGACAGCGACGACACGTCGACCACGCGCATGCAGCTGGTCTTCAAGGGCTACGAATGGCTCGTGAATCCAGTTTCGTTCCTGGTCGCGAACGACTCCTACGAGCTGTGCCAGCGCAACGACCGGGAGCAGAACGAGGAGCGTCGCGCGGAGAACGACCGGCATGCAGCGCCCCCGGCGCAGCCCAACCCGACCGGCACCGACACGACGAACACGACGCCGGACGCGCAATTCGACTGAACACCCGAGGACCCGGCCGTTAGGGACGCTCCCAGCTGGGAGGCGCCGCACTAGGCGCTGCGTCGCCCCGCGGCTAAGCTCGATCCAGAAACCAGGACCCGATCATGCTTGTCTCCGACCTCCTTCCCGCAAGCGGCCGCGTCCCGGCCGGCTCGGCATCGACCGGGACCGGGTCGTCGCGCGCGGCCTCGTTCTTCGACGCCGACAGCGTGGGCGCCAACGCGCGCGTCGTAGGAGACATCGGCTTTGCCACACGCGGCCTGAGCGTCGCGCAGCACGCGCAGCGCGTCCTCGCGCACTTGCGCGACGAGTACGGCACGACCCGTTGACGGCTACGCGATGACGCTCTTGGCCGAGCCGCGCTGGATCGCGGCCACGCAAGCGCTGGTCGAAGGATGCATCGACCTGCCCACCGAAGAGGATCGAGTCGCTTTGCTGGCCGCCGTGTGCGAAGGCCTGGGCGACGATCTCTACCCGGCATTCCTGCGCGTATTGACGTTGATCGGACAGCACGGCGATTACCCGGCGCGTGCCGCGGTCGCCAGTGCCGTCGTGCACGCGCTGCGCACCGGGCGGCTTCCCACCGGTCGGCGCAGCGCGTGGGGTGCAAGCGCGCAAGCCGACGCCGCGTTCGGCAGCCGGCGCAGCCTCGGACCGATCGAGTATCTGTGTGCCTGGCACGCGCAAGCCGAAGCCGCCGAGGCACTGAGCGCCGACCAGTTCTGCGCCGCGGCGAGCGCGGTGATGGAGCTCATCGCCGCCAGCAAGGAGGCGCGCCTGCTCTATTGCGAGAAGCTGCTCGCCGACGTGAACGATCCGCTCGGCGGTGCGCTCACGCGCCAGACGCGCGAGGCCCTGCGGTCGTTGGCCACCGCGTGGTCGGAGGGCGCCGCCGCCGCGGACGCCGCGGCGCGTTTCGTCTCTGCCCTGTCCGCCGCCTCGACGCGCCCGCTTGCGTCGCTGATCGGTCAGGCGGCCTACGCCGCGCGCTGACCTCGAACGAGACTTTTCATCCCGAGTGAAACGAGGGGTCCCGGCTGTTCCCCGGCCGGATCCGTCGCCTTCGGAGCAGGATGACGACCCAGGGCGATTGGCGCCACTCGCAGTAGGTCCGCCCCTAGCTGGGGCGGCTCCGAGCGAGGGAGCGGCCTGACTTATGCGCAGCGCGCTTTGCGGGTTCAATGGCGTCGTGGATTCAACCTTCGCACGAGGCCACGACGATGACTCACCCGGCCCACTCCGTCCCCGCGGCAGTGGACAGCGCATTCCAAGCGCTCGGCACCGCCGGGGTGGCCGCACGTCCGAAGCTCGACCGGCGTCTCGCCGCGGTTCTGATCGCCGATGTCGCCGGCTACGCGCGACTGATGGAGCGCGACGAAACGGGAACCCACGTCCGCCTGCAATGCCTGCGCACCGAAGTGATCGAGCCCGCGCTCGTTAGCCATGGCGGCCGCATCACGCGCTCGACCGGCGACGGCCTGCTCGTCACGTTCGCGAGCGCGACCGGGGCGCTGCGTTGCGCGGTCGAGATGCAGCGCGAACTCGCACGCCGCAACGCGCACGTGCCCCAGGCGGACCAGATCCGCTTCCGCATGGGTCTCAATGTCGGGGACATTCTGTTCGACGAGCACGACATCGCGGGCGTGAGCGTCAACGTCGCGGCGCGCCTCGAGGCGCTTGCGAAGCCGGGCGAGATCTGCATCTCGCGCGCGCTCAAGGACCAGGTGCAGGAGGCGATCGACGTGAAGTATCTCGACGCCGGCAGCCGGCGCGTGAAGAACATCAGCCGGCCGGTGCGCGTGTACCGGGTGCTTGCGGTACCGCCGACGCCGCTCGCCGCACTGCAGGCGACGCTCGTGATGTCGGTGGGAGCGTGCGCGCGCTGGATCGCAGCCGCCGCCGGGGTCGCGGCGATCGCGGCTCTCGCCGCCGCGCTGCCCGGACGCGCCAGTCAGCTCGATGACGCCGTCGCGGCCGTCCACAACGCCGTGCAGGCGCAATCGCACGTGTCATTTCTGCACGTCACGCCCGCACAACGTCGGCTGATGTAGGGTCGGTGTCGAAGCCGTTAGGTGCACCGGTCATGTCGCCTGCGTCACGTACTGCGCCAGGCCGTTGCCGAAGCACCAGTTTTCCTTCGCGACCTCGACCAGGTTGATGAACACGTCCTGCGGGTCGAGCTTCAGCTCGCGCTGCAGGTCAGCGGCAACGCGTTTGTAGAAGGCGGACTTCTGCTCGACCGTGCGGCCGTGGCTGAGCGTGATCTGGATCAGCACCACGTCCGGCGAATAGCGGATTCCAAGGTAGGCCGGCGTGATGTTCAGCTCCTCCGGCGGGTGCTCGGTGATGACCTGGAACTTGTCGCCCTGCGGCACGTTGATGACCTCGGTCATCGCGCGATAGACGATGTCGCCGAGCGCCTTGCGATAGTGGGCGGGCTTGCCGCGCGCAAGCTCGATGCGGACGAATGGCATGGCTGCTTCTCCTTGTCTGGGGAACGACCGGGGCATGCTAGAGACCGGGCCGCGCACCGGCAAACGAGTTTTTGCGCGCGCACCAGGCAGAAGAACCAAGCACCATGGCCCGGCGGCTCACCATCTGAACGGCATCCGCGCCTTCGAAGCGGCGGCACGCCACATTAGCTTCGCCAAGGCAGCGGAGGAACTCAGCGTGACGCCGGCGGCGCGTCCGCTCAGAACTTCGCCCCGCGCGAGCGCAGGTACCGCTTCAAGTCCTCGAAGGTGACCTTGCCGGTCTTCGCGGTGTCGATCTGATCGAAGTTGTTCGCCACCACGCCAAGGCCGGCGGCACGCGCCTGCTCGCGCGTCAGCGCGCCGGTGTGCCGGACGTCGGCCGCGTCGAAGCTCTGGCGCAGCTTTTGCTCGACCTGCGACTGCAACGCGGCGCCTTCGGTCGGCTGCGCGGGCGTCGTGTTGCGCAGCGCGGGCGGGACGCACGGATCGCACAGCGGCGACTGCACGGATGCGGAGGTCCGGACGCTCTGCGCGCCGACCGGGGCTACCGCGGCCCCCGCAAACGCGAGCGCGGCGACGAGGACTGCGAGCTGCTTCATGCCGGCCTCTCCATCTTCATCGCGTCACCGACGCGCTCTGGTACAGCGATCCCAGGTCCGCCCGCTCGCTCGGTCGCGAGACGTCGTCGAGATAGGTCATGTGACCACCCGCGTAGAAGCGCAGCGTGAGGTTGCCCGGCCCGCCGAGCCGTGCGAGGTCGAGCTCGGTCTGATAGAACGGCGTGGCGAGATCGTGATACCCGTTCAGCGACAGGACTTTCAGGTTCGGGTTTTGCGCCAGCGCCGCCGCGAGGTCGGGAATCGTGTCCGGCAACGGGTTCTGGTCGTGCGAGAAATCCCAAGTGTTGATCGCGCTGCTGCCTACCACATAGGTCGACGCATTGGTGTACTGGAGGGAGTTGCCCAGATAACCGCCGATGGCCGCGGTGAACTGGCCCGAAATGAACGTGCTCGAAGGATCGCCTTGGCTCGCGAGCGCGCTGCCCACCGGCGCCGTGACACGCGCGTCATAACGGCCGATCAGCTGGCCCAAAAGCAGGCGTTGCTGGAAGGTCGCCGGGTCGAGGTTGAAGTTGGTCGTCCACAGGCTCACCGCAATGCCGGTGAATCCCTGCAGCTGATTCAGTACCCCCGCCGCGGGCAGCGTGTGACTGGCGAGGTATGTCGCGTCCGCCGGCGCGTAGGTGTTCGCGGTGAAGGCGCGCAGTTGCTGCGCGTACGCGACCGGGTCGGCCGGGGCAGGGTTCGCGAGGTCGAAGTAGGCGCCGATGGCGCCGTAGCTCGGCACGTAGCCGGCGCAGCCCAGGGCGAGGGTCACCACGCCGCAGTTGCTGTTGTAGTTGAGCACGGAGGACTGCAGGACGACGCCTGCGAGCTGGACGCCGGCGGTCTCGAGCATGTCGGCGAGGACCGCCGAACGCGTGGTGCCGTACGACTCGCCGAACAGGAACTTGGGCGACGCGAGCCGGCCGTTGACGGTCAGGTATCGGATCACGAAGTCGCGGAACACGCGCGCGTCCTGGTCGACGCCCCAGAACGTCTGGTTGTTGTTGGGCGCGATCGCCTGCGAGTAGCCGGTGCCGACCGCGTCGACGAACACGAGGTCGCTGATGTCGAGCAGCGTCTCCTGGTTGTCGACCAGCGGAAACGGCGTCGGCGCGTTCGTGCCCGGGTCGCCGGTCACCAGGCGCTTCGGACCGAACGACCCGAGGTGCAGCCAGACCGTGGCCGAGCCCGGCCCGCCGTTGTAGAAGAAGGTGATCGGGCGCGTCGCCGCATCCTGGTTGTCGAGCGTGTACGCGACGTAGAAGATCGAGGCCTCGTCGGCGCCCGACGTCAGGTCCCTGGCCGCAAGATGTGCGGCGACGGCGGTGTAGTCGACGGTGTTCCCGCGCAGCGTCATCTGGTGATGCGTGCGTGCCCCGCCTTCGCCGGCAGCGGCGAGCGATGCACCCGGGCTGCTCGAATAGATGGTCGGATCGAAGTACGGCTGATCGCCGTTGCCCGGGGCCGGCGCGCCACCCCCGCCCCCGCCGCCACAGGCAGCCACTGCGAGCGTCGCAGCGAGGACGAGGGTAGCGGCAACGCGCGAACGCATCACGAGATCGTTTCCCACGGGGTCATCGGCGACCGGACGTTTCCGGAGGCCGTCGAACGCTAGAACGCCAGGCGGTGGCACTTCGGCGACGCGCAATGTACGCCGGCAGCGCACGGCCGAGTTGCCTGCACTCTCATCCCGAGCGAAGCCGTGGAGCTCGGCCTCACGAACGACGGCGCCGCTCGCCGTCGCCGCCCGACGACCGCCTTGGGGACGCTCCCAGCTGGGAGCGTCCTCGGCTCGGAGACGCCCCGACTTATCCGGGCGCGGCGATCCCGGTTCAATGGCGCCATCGGTAAGGCGCAAGACGACGAGTCCGAAAATGAGCGATCTGATTCCATCGATGCCGGCTGCGACCCTCGTCGCTGCGTCCGCGCAGGAATCGGTCGCAGCGCGCAGTCTGCCGCTCGGTGCGCACCTGGTGACGCCGCGCCTCGGGTACGCGCACCACGGCATCTACGTCGGCAACAACAAGGTCGTGCACTACGCCGGGCTCTCGAGCGTCCTGCTTCTGCGCGGGCCGGTCGAGGAGGTATCGTTCGAGGAGTTTGCCGACGGCCGCCCGGTATCGATCAAGGCGCGGCCCGTCCCGCGGTTTGCCCCGGGCGAGATCGTGGCGCGTGCGCGTTCGCGCCTCGGCGAGAACCGGTATCGCCTGACCACCAACAACTGCGAGCATTTCTGCGAGTGGTGCCTGTCGGGCGAGAGCCGCAGCGAGCAGGTCGAGCAGTTCGTGCGCCGGGTGCATGGGGCGGTTCTTGCCGCAAGCCGGCGCCTCAAGGAAGTCTTCGGCATCGCAGGCCTGAGCCCCGCTGCACGCGCCGCCAACTGTTAAGCCCGCGTGCAAGGCCGGCCACTACACTGCGCCCTTCTCGAGGCGGGAGGCGGCATGGACGCGGCGCGGTATGTGAACCGGGTTGAAGGGCATGCACTCGTGCTTGGCGGATCCGGCGGCCTTGGCGCTGAAATCGTGCGCGCGCTGGCGGCCAACGGCGCCTCCGCGGTCTCGGTCACGTACGGACGCAACAGGGAGGCGGCGACGAAACTGGTCGCGGAGCTGGCCGCGCAGGGCGTGAAGGGGTTCGCAGGGCCGGTGGATCAAAGCGATGAAGAATCCTTCCGGCGTTTCCTCGAGACTGCCGTCGCCGCGATCGGCAGCGAAATCTCGGTCGCGGTCAACTCGATCGGCATTTCGCCCAACGTGCCGATCGAGGAACAGACGCTGGACGGACGCGACGGCTGGCGCAACGTGTTCGAGGTCAACGTGCACGGCTGCTTCGTCTCGACGCGCGCGGTCGCCGAGCGCATGAAGGCGAAAGGCGTGCGCGGCAGCATCGTGCTCGTCACCTCCACCAACGGCATCAACTCGCAGTCGCAGATCTCCGCCCACTACGATTCGTCCAAGGCGGCGCAGGGCCACATGATGAAGATCTTCGCCGAGCAATACTCCAGCGCAGGCATCCGCATCAACGGGCTCGCGCCGGGATGGATCGAAACAAGCCTGAACGACACGCTGCCCGAAGACGAGCGCGAGCACGAACTGAGCAAGATCTGGGTGCGGCGTTTCGCCGCGCCGCACGAGATCGCGGCGTTTGCCGCATTCCTTGCGGGCAGCGGTTCGTCTTACGCCTATGGGCAGAACTTCATGGTGGACGGCGGCTACCGGTAATCGACAGCCGCCGTTCCGGCTCTGAGTTCGTCGCGTCGCGGGCGACACCAAAGCCGGGGGCGTGGAAGCGCATCGTCGCATGACCATGCGAGGCCCATCATTCGTCGCTCCGCGCCGGCACGGCTGCGTGCGAACGCCCTGCAATCACGTTGCCGGGCGCCTTCAACGAGCTTGCGCAGGCCCAATCGCCGTGCGCTTCGGGCTAGCATCGCCGGCGAGTCCGGCGAGCTGCGATGGCGCGGCTGCGGCAACCGGCACGGCGCGTTGCGCTTCGATGCCAACCGCCGGCGCGGGTTTAACGTTCGGCATATCGACCGCTGCGCTCGCCGCCAGGCGCGCCGCCGCGGTGTGTCGGGAGTCCGCTCCGACGTCTCGAGGGGAAACATGAGCATGAACGGTCTGTCGAACGCTCCCGCCGCCGGCGCGGCTTCCTTGACTGCCGCGGAGCGCGGGCGACGCTGCGCGCGTTTGTTCGTGCTGGCCGGACTCGTTGGCCTGGGATCTTGCGGCGGCGGCAACAGCAGTTCTCCCGCGCCAAGCCCGATTCCCTATACGCCGGGCGTCTACCCTCCGTCGGCGACCTTCGCGGCACGATGCGCGACACCGCGCTCGGGCACCGATCCGTTCACCGGCATCCCGTACCCGGACGTGCAGGGCTCGACCCTCGCGGAAAACAACTGGCTGCGGTCGTGGACCAACGAGCTGTATCTCTGGTACAGCGAGGTGCCGGACCTCAATCCCGGCGGCACGTCGACGACGGCGGCGTACTTCGCGCTCCTGAAGACCAGCGCGACCACGCCGTCCGGCCAGCCCAAGGACCGGTTTCACTTCACGTATCCGACGTCGGCCTGGGAGGCCCTCTCGCAGTCGGGCGTGCAGGCCGGTTACGGGGCGGCCTGGGACGTCATTGCCGCCACTCCGCCGCGCGATGTCGAGGTGGCCTATGTCGAGCCGGGCTCACCGGCGACGGCGGCGAATCTTGCGCGCGGCGCGCGCGTGCTGGCCGTCGACGGTGTCGACATGGTCAATGCGGCCGACCCGGCGAGCGTCGACACCCTGAACGCCGGCCTGTTCCCCGCCTCGACCGGCGAGGTGCATGCGTTTTCGGTCCTCGATGCGGGCGCGACGACGCCGCGCACGGTGACGATGAACGCGGCCAAGGTCACGGAGACGCCGGTTACGAACGTCGCCGTCCTTTCCGGGACCACCGTCGGCTACATGCTGTTCAAGGACCACATCGCCACGGCCGAACAGGAGCTGGTCGCGGCGGTGACCCAGCTCAAAGCGCAGGGCATCACCGACCTCGTGCTCGACATCCGCTACAACGGCGGCGGATACCTCGACATCGCAAGCGAACTCGCCTACATGATCGCGGGACCCACGGCCACCGCCGGCAAGACGTTCGAGCTCACCGTGTACAACAACAAGTACCCGGTCGACGACCCATTCACGGGCATGCCGATCACGCCTTTGGACTTTCATTCCACCGCACAGGGCTTTTCGGTGACCCAGGGCACGGCGTTGCCCGCGTTGAACCTGTCGCGGGTGTTCGTGCTGACCGGGCCCGATACCTGCTCCGCGAGCGAGTCGATCATGAACAGCCTGCGCGGGATCGGGGTGAACGTCTACCAGTTCGGCTCGACCACATGCGGCAAACCGTATGGATTCTTTCCGGCGGACAACTGCGGCACGACCTACTTCTCGATCCAGTTCAAAGGCGTCAACCAGGCGGGCTTCGGCGACTACCCGGATGGTTTCTCACCCGCCAACACGCAGGGAACGGCGGGGGTCAGCGTGCCGGGATGCTCGGTCGCCGACGACATGGCGCACGCGCTGGGAGACCCGAACGAGGCCCAGCTCGCATCCGCGCTGGCCTATCTCGCGTCGCCCGGGGCATGCCCCGCGCCGACCGGGAGCCTCGCGCAAGTCCAGTCGACGCGGGCGGGCAATGAACGCGGAAGCGCGGTCGTGCCGAAGTCGCCGTGGCACCAGAATCGTATCTACCGGCGCTAGCCCCCGCGCCCAACCTGCTCGCAGGGTGCGCGGCGCTGTTCGCGCTCATCGCGTGCGCCGCGCCGGCACCCGAGCAGCCCGCGGTGCTCGTTGCGCCGGACGCGCAGACCCGCGCGGAACTGCTGCAGGCGGTCCGCAGCAGCCTCAACGGCGCCCCGGTGACGCTGGCCGACGACGCCCTGACGAAAGAGAGCGCGCTGATCATCGAGCGCACGCCGCCGCGCGATGCGACCGGTCGACTGCTCGACGGGCGCGGGACCGGCCGGCCCGAACACTTCCACCTCGTCGGCAGCGGTTCGTCGTGCACGTTGGTGCACGACGGCACCGGCCGGCGCATCGTGTTGGCGAACGCTACCTGCAAGGCGGCCCGCTGATCGGTTTGGCCGATGCGCACGAACGAGGGCCGCCCAGCGAGGCTCACCTCGACGCGCGGGGTGTCAGGTCACTGCACCAGAGACGAACTTCCGCGCTGCCCTGGTTCCCAAGTCCCGTCCGGCATCGGTTCTGCCGAACACACGCCTGATCCGTGGCATTCCTTCAAATGAGGGATGCCAGTCACGCCGGGTTGCGTTTCAAAATTGGGCGAGTACCCAGATGTTTGCGACAACGGCGGTTTGCGACAACGGCACGGCCGCCGGCGAAGGGCGCAAGCATTCGGAGCCAGGACATGAAGCCCTCGAAGTCCATTCTCAGCGAATCGTTCACCTACGTCCCCTCGGGCACGACCGCGGTGGATGAAACCTGGCGTCGCTTCGGCTGGCAGCCCAGCACGAACAAGGATCGTCGGGTCAGGCGCGTCGTGCCGGGCGAAGGCCTCGGCAAGCCGGTCGTGGTTCCCAAGCTGGCCCAGAGAAACTAGCAGCGAGCGCTTCCGCCCGGCGACGTCGGATCGTCACGGGGCCCGCACGCCCGCGATCAGCAGTCGACGGTCGCCGATGCGAGCGCGCCGATCCCGGCATCGCGCAGCCCCGCGCCTGCGCTGACCGCCGCGGCAGGTTCCACGTCTGGCTGCTCCTCTCCCACCGCGTCGCGTGACGCCGGCGAACCGGCGTCGAGCACCGCCGCCCCGGGCGGGCTCGAGTCGACCGATGCTCCGCATCTCGCGCGCGCCGGCGCCGCGACCGCGACGCGAGTTCAGCAGCGCGACCGCTTGCGAGTCGGCCGGGCGGTCGCGGTCATGTCTGGCCGCGCATCGAGCGACCGCAGGGGTCGCTGGCCGCAACCGTAATGGCACCTGCGTAGACTGGAACAAATGGTTCCTTTGTCCGTGCTCGACCTCGCTCCGATCGTCGAAGGCAGCGACGCCGCGCAGGCGTTGCGCAACACGCTCGACCTCGCGTGCCACGCCGAGGCATGGGGCTACCGGCGCTACTGGCTCGCCGAGCATCACAACATGGACGGCGTGGCGAGTTCGGCCACGGCGGTTCTCGTCGGGCACGTGGCGGGCGGCACGAAGTCGATGCGCGTCGGTTCCGGCGGGGTCATGCTGCCCAATCACGCTCCGCTGGTCATCGCCGAGCAGTTCGGCACGCTGGCGACGCTTTATCCGGGCCGCATCGACCTGGGCCTCGGCCGCGCGCCGGGCACCGACGGTTTGACGATGCGCGCACTGCGGCGCCGGCTCGACACGGCCGATGACGACAGCTTCCTGCACGATGTGCAGGAGTTGCAGGCCTATCTCGACGATCCGCAGCCGGAGCAGCGCGTGCGCGCGGTGCCGGGGATGGGCACGAAGGTGCCGATCTGGCTGCTCGGCTCGAGCCTCTACAGCGCGCAGGCTGCGGCGCTACTGGGTTTGCGCTTCGCGTTCGCTTCGCACTTCGCGCCTGCGCTGCTGCTGCCGGCGCTGCATGAGTATCGGTCGCGCTTCCGGCCCTCGACGGAGCTCGCGCGTCCGCACGCCATGGTCGGAGTCAACGTCATCTGCGCCGACGGCGATGACGAGGCCGCGCGGCTCGCGACCTCTCTTTACCTGCGCTTCCTCGGCATGCAGCGCGGCCGGCGCGGACCGCTGCCCCGGCCGGTGGCGAGCATGGAGGGACTTTGGAGCGACGCCGAGCGCGCGGGGGTCGAGCAGATGCTCGCGGCGTCGGCCATCGGCGCGCCGGATACCGTGCGCGCACGACTGGAAAACATCATCGATGTGACGCAGGCCGACGAACTGATCGTCGCCACCGCCGTGCACGATCATCGCGCACGCCTGCGGTCCTACGAATTGCTCGGCGAGATGGCGGCCGGTATCCGCTGACCGCGGACGGGCACGGAGGGCTGCCGCGCCAGCGCCGCAACCGGTACCAGGGCCTGAGCCCGAACGACCCGGTCTGGTGCAACTGTTTCCCATGCCGGGCGCTGTACTGGCACAGACCCGGCCAGACGTTCAAAAGCGCCAGCCGATACCCGCCGAATAAAGGTCCGCTTCGAACTTTTCGCCGAGTTCCGTCGTGGCGCGCGAGCGATCCCAGTCGAGGCGCAGGATCATGCCGCGCCAGATGCGGAAGTCGATGCCCGCGCCGAAGAGCGGCTCGCCGCGGCTGTGGTCGCCGCGCGCGACGATGACGCCGTCGACATCGTCCTTGCGCGTGATCGTCGTGGCCGCCCAGCCAACGCGTCCGTTCAGGTTGACCGGGCCGAGGGGCACCGCGCCGACCATCGAGAGTCCGTAGCCCGCGATGCCGACCTTCGCCGTGCGCGTGCTGCCGCCGCCGAGATCCTCCTTGAAATGGGCCTCGCCCATCGTGAAGAACGACCCCTCGAGGCCGAAATAGGGAATGATCATGTAGCCGCCGTAGAGCTTCCATCCGACCGGCTTGTTCTTGCAATCGAACGAGCCCACGGGACAGAGGTTGTCGACCGTGGCGACCGGCGGATTGGTGTAGCGGTAGTTTCCGACACCGACATTCGCACCGGCGTAGGTGTTCGCCAGCGGACCGCGCTGGTCCGTGACGACCTGGGCGCCGCCGGTGAGCGGTGCAGCGCCGAGGACTGCGCCGAGGACCAGCCATGTCGCCAGATGAGCAGCTCTCATTCCTGTCTCGCCGAGGGTTGACCGACGGCAATGTATGCGACGAGTCAGCACTTGCGCAACTGCTCGGCCGCGACAACCGTGCTTCTCGCGCGATTCACCGGCGGGGACGCGCACCGACCCGCGCGACACCGTCCCGCATCGAGCCTAATCCCTTCCGCATCGGCGCGACGCGGACTCGCGGCACACCTGATTAGACTTGTATCGGCCTGCTTTTCGAGCGTTCGCCACGGCAGGCCAGCGCCGGCGCGTCACAAGACCAGGTCGCGCATTCTTCGTCGGAAACGGGAGGAGATGATGGAAACCATCCGGGCTCGGCTCGGCCGCTTGCTCCGTCTGGCCGTGCTTTGTTTCGTCATCGGCGGCATCTTCGTGATGCCCGCCGCGCAAGCACAGGTCCCCGCCGATACCGCCCGCATCCACTACAACCGCGTGGCATCGGACTACGCGGGCTGGGTGATCTACACGTGGACGGGCGCGGCCAATCCGAGCCCGTCTTATCCGGGCAATCAGGGTCCGTCGGGCAGCGACAGCTTCGGCGTCTATTACGACGTGCCTCTCGCCGCGGGCGCGACGCTGCTCAATTTCATCCTCACCAACGGCGCCAGCAAGAACTGTCCGAACGACATGGCGCTCAATCTCGCCTCGGGCAGCGAGATCTGGCAGCGCCAGGACGACTGCACGATCTACTTCGCACCGCCGCAGGCTGCCAGCGCGCGCATCCACTACAACCGCCTCGCCGGCGACTACGCGGGCTGGGTGATCTACACCTGGAACGGCGCGCTCAGTCCGAGCCCGTCCTATCCGGGCAACCAGGGACCGTCCGGCAGCGACAGCTTCGGCGTGTACTACGACGTCGCATTGGTCGCCGGCGCCCCGGTGCTGAACTTCATCCTGACCAACGGGGCGACCAAGAACTGCCCCAACGACATGGCGCTCAATCTCGCCTCGGGCAGCGAGATCTGGCAACTGCAGGACGACTGCACGATCTATTTCTCGCCGCCGCCCCTGAAGGTGGGCGATGTCACCAAGGCACGCGCGTACTGGCTCGCCCCGGGCACGATCGCGTGGCCGGGTGCCGACCCCGCCGATACCTATCGCTTCTACTTCGCCGCCGACGGTGGCATCACGACCGACCAGACCGACGTGGTCGGCGGCGCGTTCGTTCCGCTGAGCGTCGATGCGAACGGGCTGAGCGCGGATTTGCGCGCACGTTATCCGTACATCGCCACCGCGACCGCGCTCGCGCTGCGCCAGTCGGATCTCGCCTCGGCGCCGACCTGGCTGCAGGGGCAGATCGTCGTCGCCCGCTATCACGGCGGCAAGCTTGCCGACGCAACGTCGCTGCAGATCGCGGGTGTGCTCGATGCGCTGTACACGTTCAAGGGCCGGCTCGGCACCGTGAGCGGGTTTGGCGTGCGCGATTGGAACGCCGACGACGGCAAGCTCGCGCGTCCCGGCGGGTTGCAGTTCCGCCTGTGGGCACCGACCGCCCATTACGTGAACCTCGTCGTCTACGACTCGCCGTCCGCACCGGCCGGCAAGACGCTGCCGATGCGCTGGAGCGCGGCCACCGGGGTCTGGTCGGTGGAAGGCGACCGCTCGTGGATCAATCGCAAGTACTACAAGTACGATCTCGCCGTCTACGTGCGCTCCACCGGACACGTCGAGGTCAACAGCGTCACCGACCCGTACTCGCTCGGCCTGAGCGTCGACAGCCAGCGCAGCCTCGTGGTCGACCTCGACAGCCCCGAGACCAAGCCGTCCGGCTGGCGTGACCCGGACGAAGACCGCCCGCGTCGCGGCGGTTTCGGGCCGTTGTCGGTCTACGAATTGCACGTGCGCGACTTCAGCGCCAGCGATTCCAGCGTGCCGCCCGCATGGCGCGGCAAGTTCCTCGCGTTCACCGACAAGCACTCGCGCGGCATGACGCACCTGCGCGCGCTCGCCGACGCCGGGCTGACCTACGTGCATCTGCTGCCGTCGTTCGACTTCGCGACCGTGCCCGAGAATCCCGCCGACCAGCAGGTGCCGTCCGTGCCGGCGGCGGCGCCCGACTCATCCGACCAGCAGGCCGCGGTCGGCGTGACGCGCAACAAAGACGCCTTCAACTGGGGCTACGACCCGTGGCACTACACGGTGCCGGAGGGCAGCTACGCGACCGACGCCAACGGCCTGGCGCGCATCCGCGAATTCCGCGCGATGGTGCAGGGGCTGCACGATGCCGGCCTGAAGGTGGTCATGGACGTCGTCTACAACCACACGACCGCCTCGGGACAGGATCCGAAGTCGGTGCTCGATCGCATCGTGCCGGGCTACTACCACCGCCTCGACGCCTCCGGCAATGTGCTCGCCGACTCGTGCTGCTCCGATACCGCGTCGGAGAATGCGATGTTCGCCAAGCTGATGATCGACTCCACCGAGGTCTGGACACGTGCGTATGGCATCGATGCGTTCCGCTTCGACCTGATGTCGTTCCATCCGAAGGACCTGATGGTGAAGCTGCGCGACAACCTGCGCCGCTACAACCCGGACGTGTATATCTACGGCGAGGGCTGGAACTTCGGTGCCATCGCCAACGACGCGCGCTTCGTGCAGGCTTCGCAGCTGAACATGGCGGGCACGGGCATCGGCACCTTCAGCGACCGCCTGCGCGACGCCGTACGCGGCGGCGGGCCGTTCGACGGCAGCACCGCGCTCGTGAAGAACCAGGGCTTCATCAACGGCCTCTGGTACGACAACAACGCGGCCGCCGATCCGCAGAACGCCAGCCAGCGCGACGGGCTCGCCCACCTGAAGGACCTGATCATGCTCGGCATGGCGGGCAACCTGAAGGACTACATGCTGGTCGACAAGGACGGCAACCTGGTTGCGGGCTCGCAGGTCGACTACTTCGGCCAGCCCGCGGCGTACACGGGCCGTCCGGACGAGAACATCGTCTACGCGTCCGCGCACGACAACCAGACGCTGTTCGACATCAGCCAGTACAAGCTGCCGGTGACGACCAGTCTCGCCGACCGCGTGCGCGCGCAGACGCTCGGGCTGGCGATCATCGCGCTCTCGCAAGGCGTCTCGTTCTTCCACGCCGGCGACGACCTGCTGCGCTCGAAGTCCTTCGACAACAACAGCTACGACTCCGGCGACTGGTTCAACAGGCTCGACTTCACCTACCAGTCGAACAACTGGGCCGTGGGGCTGCCGCCGGCGTGGTCGAACGACACCAACAACTGGAGCGTGATGGCGCCGTTCCTGCGCGATCCGTCGCTCAAGCCGGGCTTTGCCGAGATCGACCAGGCGCGGCGCAATTTCGCCGACTTTCTCGCGATCCGCGCCGGCACGCCGCTGCTGAACCTCGGTTCGGCGCAGGAGATCTACGCGCGGCTGAAGTTCTACAACACCGGCCCGACGCAGAATCCCGCCTTGATCGTGATGGCGATCGCCGGCGATCGCGGGCGCGCCCTGGTCGTGCTCGTCAACGCCGACAAGGTGGCCGCGAGCTTTACGCCGCAGACCGGCAGTCGGCCCGATTTCGCTGGCACCCGCACGCGCCTGCATGCGATCCAGCGCCGGGGCGCCGACCCGGTGGTGAAGACGTCGACGTTCGATCCGGCCACCGGCCGCTTCACGGTGCCCGCGCGCACCGCGGCGGTGTTCGAGGTGCGCGGGTCGGACGACAACGACGGGCAGTGATCGGTTCAGCGAAGGGTCCCGGCAGTCGAGCGGCCGAGATCCTTCGCCTGCACCTCGCGATGACGAACGGAAGAGCGTGTCGTCGCCCGGATTTCACCGGACGCCGCTGTGACGTGCAGAGCCTCGGGTAGTTCACCAGGTGCGCCAGCGATGGGCAAGGCGCGTTGCCCGGACCACAATCGAAGACCTATCTGCGTCGCTGCGCCGAGGCGCGTCTTCCACGCATGGACCTTTCGCTCGATGCCGACCCGCTCAGCGGCGCTCCGGCAAACCTGATCCTGTTCGGACCGCCGCAGGTCGAGTTCGCGGGCACGACAGCGGCGCTCGCGTTCGAGCGCCGCAGCCAACTGCTCGTGTTCCTGGCGCTGAAGGGTTCGTGGGTCGGACGCGCCGAACTCGCAGCGCTCTTCTGGCCCGAGCTCGAAACCCGGCTTGCCTATACGAACCTGCGCAAAGTGCTGTTCCGTTTCCAGTCGTTTCCCTGGAGCGGCGGCCTGCAACGGCAGGGGGGCGCGGCGCGCTTCGACGCGTCCACCGACGTGCAGGCCTTCGAGCTCGCCCTGGGCGCCGGGCGGGTCGAGCACGCGTTGCGACTGCAGCGTGGCGAGCTGCTGGCCGGCTTCGATGATGGGCAGAGCGATGCCTGGTCGAGCTGGTTGAGTTTCGAGCGCGAGCGCATCGCGACCGCAGCGCGCAACGCCATCTTGCTGCGGCTGGGCGCGCCCGATCTGGCGGCGGCAGCCGGCATCGCGCTGGCGACGCAGCTGCTCGCACTCGACCCGCTCGACGAAGCCGCGCTGCTCGCGCAGATGAGACTGCTCGCGCGCGACGGGCAGGGCGCGCGCGCGCGTCACGCATACCAGGCGTTCGAGGCGCGACTGGCGGACGAACTCGGGCTCGTGCCGGGCGCCGAGCTGAAGCAGCTGGCCGATGCGCTGGGTGCTTCCGCGGTACCCGCACAGCGCCCGCCGCCCCCTGCTGCCGCGAGCGACGACGGGTTCGTCGGGCGCTCCCTCGAGTTGCGCGAGATCGCCAGGCTGCTCGCGCAGGAGGGCTGCCGGCTGCTCACGTTGATCGGACCGGGCGGCGTGGGAAAGAGCCGGCTGGCGCGCCGCGCCCTCGAGACATCCGGCCGCGACTATCCCGATGGCGCGATCTTCGTTGCGCTGGAAGACATCGGGTCGGCGCGCGAAATCGGCGCCCTGCTGGCGCGTGAACTCGGCATCGAACCGGTCGCGCGCGCTAACCCGCTGGACCGCGTCATCGAACTCCTGCAGGGACGGCGCCTGCTTGTCGTACTCGACAACTTCGAGCACCTGACCGGCGATGCGTCGATCCTGGAGACGCTGCTGCAAGCGAGCCCCGGCCTGAAGCTCGTCGTCACTTCGCGCATGCGGCTGGCGACCGCCTCCGAGTGGCTGCTGCCGCTGGAGGGCATGCCGTGGCCCGACCCCGAAGACGAGGAGCACGCGGAAGGGTTCGATGCCGTGCGCCTGTTCGTGCGCAGCGCACGGCGCGTGCAGCCCGCGCTCGTCGTCGCGAACGAAATCGCGTCGATCATCGACATCTGCCGGCGGGTCGAGGGACTGCCGCTGGCGCTCGAGCTCACCGCGGGCTGGACGCGTGTCCTGTCATGCAGGGACATCGCCGCCGAGCTCGGTCGCGGTGCGGAACTCCTGCGCGCCGCGGACGCGAGCCACGCGGTCCGCCACGCGAGCATCGAGGCCGTCTTCGACCGGTCGTGGCGACTGCTCTCGGCGCGGGAGCGCAGCGTCCTGACGCGCCTGGCGGTCTTCCGCGGCGGTTTCACCGCCGGGGCGGCGCGCGACATCGCCGCGGCGTCGCTGCCGGTGCTCGGCGCTCTCGTCGACAAGTCGCTGCTGCGCAAGAGCGGCGAACGCCTGCTCCTGCATCCGCTGGTGCATCAGCTCGCCGGCCTGCGGCTCTCGGACGACCCGGAGGCACGCAGCGCGACCGAGCGCGCGCACGCGCTCTACTTCCATCGCCTGCTCGCACAATTGCGCCGCCCCGTCGGCAGCGGCGATCGCGAGGCGTTGGAGCGGATCGGGAGCGAGTTCGACAACTGCCGCCGCGCGTGGCGCTGGGCGGTGAGGAACGAGGCCGTCGACGAGCTGAGCCGCAGCACGCAAACACTGTTCGACTTCGTCGACCACCAGGGCGGCCTCGAAGACGCCCTGGAGCTCCTGCGCGAGGCCGCGGTCCTGCCGCCGACCCAGGCGAGCGCCGCGCTGCAGGCGACCTTCGGCAGCGTGATCGCGCACATCGAATATCGCCTCGATCGTCACGCCACGGCAGGAGCGACGGCACTGCAGGCTCTTGGTGCCGCGCGTGCCGCACGCGACTACGGCGCGCAGGCGTTGAGCTTGAACGTGCTCGGCTCGTGTGCCTTGCGTCTCGGGCGCCCCGCCGACGCGAGGCGGCTCTTTGCGCGCGCGCTGCGGCGCGCGGTCGCCGCGGGAAATCCGCACCAGGTCGCCGCCCTGCTGGACAACCTCGCATTGGCCGAGAAGGCGTTGGGCCGGTACGACGAGTCGCTGCGCCTTTCGCTGCAGTCGCTGCAGCGCCACCGCGACCTCGACGATGCCGCGGGTCTGGCGCTGTGCCTGAACAACCTCGGCGTCCTGTACGGCGTCAAGCGCGATTTCGAGTCGTCGCGGGTCAAGCACCACGAAGGGCTTGCCATCTGCGAGCGGCACGGCATCGTCGGCACGCGCGCGCTGATCCTCGCCAACCTGATCGATGTCGCGATCGAAACCGGCGACCTGCCGGCGGCCGATGCGCTCGCCGCGCGCGCGCTCGAAGCGGCGCGCAGCGCCGGCAATCGCGGCCTGCTGGCCTACCTGCAGCTGTACTTCGTGCGGCTCGACCTGCTCCGCGACGATCTTGCCCAGGCGCGCGCGCACCTTGCCGCGGCGCTCGACATCGGGCTGGCGACGCGGCGCGCGCCGCTCCATCTCAACGCGGTCTCGTTCTTCGGCGACCTGCTGGCGGCGCAAGGGGAATCGCTGTGCGCCCGCGCGGTCTGGAAATTCGCCGCCGCGCATCCGGCGGCGAGCGCGCCCGAGCGCGAGGCGCTGCACACGAGGCTCGCGGATACGCCGGCGGGGGATGCCGGGCCGGCGTGGCCGGGGCTGGAACTCGAAGAGTTGCTCCATCGCGTCGTGGCCGAGTCGGGCGTGGCCTACGCCCCGCTGATCGCGCTCCTGCGCGGGGCGGAACGCGCGCGGAACGCCGTGCCGGATACGGTGCACGCCGCGACGTAGTACGGTTCCACGCCCTCGCTCCATGCGCCGCATCGACGTTGCGTCAGCCCCTTTTTGTCATTCATTTCTCCCCAGGAGTTCAAGGCCATGCTGGCAGACCCCATCGAGCTGTCCCCACACCGCCCGCAGAGCACCCAACGCTATGCC
>Ga0335077_10000132_pt1 | contig 74672 bp, 69 predicted proteins | sample Lox_Sample_31_FD_207151 | JGI IMG/M metagenome (GOLD analysis project Ga0335077, IMG submission 207151) | Soil microbial communities from Loxahatchee National Wildlife Refuge, Florida, United States - Lox_Sample_3.1 | ecosystem: Environmental > Terrestrial > Soil > Wetlands | place: USA... | reverse complement strand
TCTTGATGCCCTCGATCACCATCTCCGCGAGCGCGTTCTTCATACGTGCTATGGCCGCATCGCGCGTCTCTGCGTGGGCGATGACTTTGCCGATCAGCGAGTCGTAGTTCGGCGGCACGCTGTAGCCCGAGTACACGTGGCTGTCGACGCGTATTCCCGGCCCGCCGGGGGCGTGCCACAGGCGCACCGGGCCCGGTGAGGGCATGAAGGTCTTGGCATCCTCGGCGTTGATGCGGCACTCGATGGCATGGCCACGAATCTGCACGTCACTCTGCACGTACGCAAGCTTCTCGCCCGCCGCGATGAGCAGCTGCGCCTTGACCAGATCGACCCCGGTGATCGCCTCGGTGACCGGGTGCTCCACCTGGATACGCGTGTTCATCTCGATGAAATAGAACTCCCCGTCCTGATAGAGAAACTCGAGCGTCCCGGCACTGCGGTAACCCACGGCACGACAGGCCTCCACGCAGCGCTCGCCCATCGTCTTGCGCTGCCGTGCGCTGATGCCCGGTGCCGGGGCTTCCTCGATGACTTTCTGATGGCGCCGTTGCATGGAGCAGTCGCGCTCGCCGAGGTGGATGACGTTGCCGTGTCCGTCGGCGAGCACCTGAAACTCGATGTGTCGCGGCCGCTCCAGGAACTTCTCCATGTAGACCTGGTCGTTGCCGAACGCGGCGCGGGCCTCCGCCTGTGTGATGTTGATCGCATTCAGCAACGAGGCCTCGCTGTGGACGACGCGCATGCCACGCCCGCCCCCGCCGCCGGAGGCCTTGATGATCACGGGATAGACCAGGTCGCGTGCGATCCGCAGGTTCTCCTCGGCATCCTCGGTGAGCGGGCCGTCCGAGCCTGGAACACACGGCACTCCATGCTGCTTCATGACCCGGATCGCAGAGACCTTGTCGCCCATCAGCCTGATCGTCTCGGCCCGTGGGCCGACGAACTCGAAGCCGCTCTTCTCGACGCGCTCGGCGAAATCGGCGTTCTCGGACAGGAAGCCGTAGCCCGGATGGATGGCCACGGAGTCGGTCACCTCCGCCGCGCTGATGATCGCCGGCATGTTGAGATAGCTCGAGACCGAGGGTGCCGGACCGATGCACACCGACTCGTCCGCCAGCAGCACGTGCTTCAGGCTGTAGTCGGCCGTCGAATGCACCGCCACCGTCTTGATGCCGAGCTCGCGGCAGGCACGCAGAATTCGCAGCGCGATCTCGCCACGGTTGGCGATGACGACCTTCTCCAGCATCGCGCGCCGCTATTCGATGACGAACAGCGGTTGCCCGAACTCCACCGGGTCGCCGTTCTTCGCCATGATCGAGGTTATCCTGCCGGCCTTGTCGGCCTCGATCTGATTCATCATTTTCATCGCTTCAATGATGCAGAGCACCTGCCCCACCTTGACCTCGTCCCCCATCTCCACGAACGCCTTGGCGCTCGGGGAGGCCGCGGCGTAGAAGGTTCCCACCATGGGCGCCGTGACGACATGCTCGTTGGGGCGCGGCCGCGCAGGCTCTTCCTCGCGTGCAGGCGCCGCCACCGGGGCCGCTGCCGGATGCAGATGTGCGGGGGCCGGCGCGGGCGCATGCGCGAAGCCGCCCGTCGGCAGGCGGCTGATGCGGACGGCTTCCTCGCCCTCCTTGATCTCTATTTCCGCGATCCCCGACTCCTCGAGAAGCTCTATCAGCTTCTTCACCTTACGAATATCCATGCCGTCAGTGCTCCCGTTCGCAGGTCGTTTGTTGGTTTGTGGATGCGCTAGCGCTTGCCGGCGAGATGTCTCACGGCGGCACGTACGGCGAGCTCGTAGCCGAGGGAACCGAGCCCTACGATCGAGCCGACCGCGATGTCGGAGAAATAGGATATGCGGCGGAACGGCTCCCGTGCCCCGGTGTTCGTGAGGTGCACTTCGATGAAGGGCAGGCGGACGGCAAGCAGCGCGTCGCGGAGTGCAATGCTGGTATGGGTGAGGGCGCCGGGATTCACGATCAGAAAGCCCACCCCCTCGCCGGCGGCCTTCTGGACGCGCTCGATGAGCAGATGCTCGGCGTTGCTCTGAAAACAGAGCAGCTCGTGCCCGTCCTCGAGCGCAAGGGCAGTGGCGCGCTTCTCGATCGCGGCAAGGGTATCGCTGCCGTAGAGCTCGGGCTCCCGGCTCCCCAACAGATTGAGGTTGGGCCCGTTCAAGAGCAGGAGACGCGCCATGGAGCCTCACGCAACAGCAAGCGAGGCGAATGTACCCCAAATCGCGCGAGTTTGGGTACCTTCGCGTGCGTTCAGCGCAAGTTCACGACTTGTTTGCGCGCTGTGCAGCGAGACTCTTGAGGGATTCGGCGATTTGCAGACGCGCGGTGGATAGCTCCAGCCGGCCACTATCCACATCTTCGACGCGGCCGACGATCATGCGTGCCTCATCGGGGTGCAGCTCCCCGATCTTCAGGTAGACGATCCGGCCTTGCTGGTCGGCGAACACGCTGAAGGGTAGGACCGGCTGCATGCCGAAAGCATCCACCGCCTTGAGGCCGTCCTGCTCCCCGATCAGGATCGGGTACTGGATGCCCATCTCCTGGGCGTACTTGAGGACCGCATCCCGGCTGTCGAGCGCGATACCGACCACCTCGAGACCGGCCGCCGCGTGCTGGCGCCGCAAGCCCTGCAGCAGCGGAATCTCGCGCCGGCACGGCTCACACCACGTGGCCCAGAAATTGATGAGGAGCGGGCGTCCGCTCCAGTCGCGGAGCTTGTGCGGTCGACCGCTCTGGTCAGGAAGCGTGATGTCGGGCAAGCGCTCTGGCACGGTGCCGTGGAGCTCGGCGGGAGCCTGATCCGCACCACCGCCGGCACTCGGGGCAGAGCCCGCGCCCGATGCAGGCGAGGTCGCTACGAGCGGCGGCGCCTGAGCGGAAATCGGCTTGCCGGGCAGCACACGATGCGCGAGAAATCCCCCCAGGCCAGCCACGACCACCAGGCAGACGGCAAGCGCGATGCGTGTGCCCGGGGTCAAGACGCGCTGGATCCCCCGGCGTGAAACGCGAGCTTCGCCAGCGAGGCGAAATCAGGAGCCTTCATGTATCCCACGACACGCAAGTTGCGCCGCTCCTGCCCATCCGGACCGTAGAAGGCAATCGTCGGCGGCCCGAAGATTCCGAAGTATTTGAGAAGAGCCTGATCGTCCGAGTCGTTGCGCGTCACGTCGGCGCGCAGCAGCACCGCACGCTGCAATTGAGCCTGCACCTTGGCATCAGTGAAGGTGTACTTGGCCATCTCCTTGCACGAGACGCACCAGTCGGCATAGAAATCGAGCATCACGGGACGCCCCTGCGAGTGCGCGACTGCGACCTCGTGCTCGAGATCGGCGACCGACTTGATGGTGCGGAAGTCGAGCTCGCGATGGGCGCTTGCGAGGCCGGGTACCGGCGCGAGGGGATCGGTGCCACCGAGCGCTGCACCGGTGACCAGGACGATGGCATACAGGCCCGAGAGCGCGGCGGCCGCACGCACCGGCCAGTGCGCGCCGCGCAGCCGAGGCGCGCCACCCCACAGCACGACCGCGGCTGCCAGCGCGGGCACAGCCCACAGCAGCAGCGCGATGCGATCGGGAACGATGCGCGAGAGCATCCATGCGGACACCGCCAGCATGAGTGCTCCGAACAGCCTCTTGACGATGTCCATCCAGGGCCCGGCCTTGGGCAACAGCTTTCCGGCGGATGCGCCCACCACGAGCAGTGGCGTTCCCATGCCGATACCCATCGCAAAGAGCGCGATGCCCCCGCGTACCATGTCGCCGCTCTGTCCGATGACGACGAGCGCGCCGACGAGCGCCGGCGCCACGCAGGTCGTCACGATGAGCGCCGAGAGCGCACCCATGACCCACACACCGCCCAAGCTGCCGGCCGACTGGCGATTGCTCAGGCTCGCAATGCGCGTCTGGATGGCCGCCGGCATCTGCAGTGTGAAGAGCCCGAACATAGACAACCCGAGCACGACGAACAGCGCCGCAAACAGCACCAGGATCCAGGGCTGCTGGAATAGCGCCTGCACCGACTGGCCACCGGCCGCGACGGCGATCCCCGCCGCGGTGTAAGTCATGGCCATGCCGAGTACGTACGTGAGCGACAGCACGAAGCCGCGTCCGGCCGTGACCGTATGGCCCTGCCCGACAATGATTCCCGAGACGATCGGCACCATGGGCAGCACGCAGGGCGTGAAGGCGAGAACCAGTCCGGCCGCAAAGAAGAACGCAATGATGCCGGCCAGGCTGCCGTCCCGGACGATCGACGCGTAGCGATCCTGCTCCGAGACGAAAGCGGCGGGCTTGGCGGCCCCGGCCGCTGCGCCCGCAGAGGCGCCGCCGCTTGCGAGCCCCGCGCTCGCTGCGCTACCTGCGGTGGGTGCGGCGCCGGCCGCGGGACCCGGCACCGCCGGCAGCGTGACGCTCACCAGCTTGGTGATCGGTGGGTAGCACAAGCCTGCATCGGCGCAGCCCTGATAGGTCACCTGCACGGGCAGGGTGAGCGGCACGCCGCGGCCCTCACGGATGACAGGCAGCGTCGCGATGAGCTCCCGGTGGTAGACCTGCTGCGTGCCGAAGTACTCGTCGGATTTGCTCTGCCCGGTGGGCAGGAGCAGCTGCCCGAGCTGCGCCTGGTTGCTCGTGCTCGCCACCTTCACCCGGCTGCGGTACAGGTAATAGCCGTCGGCAATTTCCCAGCTGAGACGCACCTGACTCGGGCCGCCGGGCTCGGCATGCAGCCGGAAGGCCTGATCCGGAGGCAGAAAAGCGCCTTCGTTCGAGCGAGCCTGAGCGCGGTCCAGGACCTGGTTGATGTTCGCACCCTGCGATGAAGCTGCCGCGGGGGCGGAAGCGGATGGGGCCTGCGCGAACGCGATGGGCCCCTCGCCAAAGCTCAGGGCTACGCTCAGCGCAGTGGCACCGAGAAGTACGCAGAAGCGGTTGTTCGGACTCATGCAACGCCACCGTTCATGTCGATGCGCAGGACTCGGCTGCCACCCAATCCAGGTAGGCGCTCGAGCCTGCAACGACGGGAAGGGCAATAATCTCAGGGACTTCATAGGGATGGAGTGCCTTGAGCCGCATTTCCAGTGCCGCAAAGCGACCGGTGCTCGTTTTGATGATCAGAAGCGTCTCAGGTTCGCTCTGCAAACGACCTTCCCACCGATAAGTGGAGCGTAGGCCCGGCAGGCGGCTGACACATGCCGCAAGCCGCTCTCCGACCAGTTCTCCGGCAATCCTGTCGGCCGTGGCCTCGTCCGGGCAGCTGCATAGCACCACCAGGGCGCCTGTCGGCCCGGTCACCATACGTGGCCGGTGTGTGCCCTGAGGATCAAGAAAAAGATCTTCCGCATCTTGAAATCCGAGAATCGCCGCCTATCATTAGCAGCCGTCGACATAGAGTGCTAACAGCACTTCATTTACCATAATTCCACATTCACCAGTTTCCAAGGAGCGTTAACCATGAAGATTCGTCCTCTTCATGACCGCGTCATCGTGAAGCGCCTGGACGAGGATCGTACCTCTCCGGGCGGCATCGTGATTCCCGATACGGCGGCCGAAAAGCCAGTCCAGGGGAAAATCGTCGCGGTCGGCAAAGGCAAGATTCTCGAAGACGGCACGGTCCGTCCACCCGACGTGAAGGTCGGCGACAAGATTCTGTTCGGCAAGTACAGCGGGACAGAGGTCAAGCTCGACGGGGAAGAACTTCTGGTCATGCGTGAAGAAGACGTGATGGCCGTGATTGAAGGCAAGTAAGCCCTCATATCCTAAGAGGAACCAGTATGGCTGCCAAAGAAGTACGATTTAGCGACGACTCGCGGCAACGCATGTTCAGGGGTGTCAACATCCTTGCGAATGCCGTGAAGGCGACGCTCGGCCCCAAGGGCCGCAACGCGGTGCTCGAGAAGAGCTTCGGTGCGCCGACCGTCACCAAGGACGGCGTCTCCGTTGCCAAGGAGATCGAGCTCAAGGACAAGTTCGAGAACATGGGCGCGCAGATGGTGAAGGAAGTCGCGTCCAACACCTCCGACGAGGCGGGCGATGGCACGACCACCGCGACCGTGCTCGCGCAGGCGATCATCCGCGAGGGCCTGAAGGCGGTCGCCTCGGGCCGCAACCCGATGGACATCAAGCGCGGCGTCGACAAGGCGGTCATCGTGGCCGTCGAGGAGCTGAAGAAGCTGTCGAAGCCCTGCAAGGACTCGAAGGCCATCGCCCAGGTCGGCACGATCTCCGCCAACGCCGATGAGTCGATCGGCAAGACCATTGCCGATGCGATGGAGAAGGTCGGCAAGGAAGGCGTGATCACGGTCGAGGAAGGCTCGGGACTCGACAACGAGCTCGAGGTGGTCGAGGGCATGCAGTTCGACCGCGGCTATCTCTCGCCGTATTTCATCAACAACCAGGCCAACCAGACCGCCGAGCTCGAAAAGCCGGTGATCCTGCTGGTCGACAAGAAGATCTCCAACATCCGCGAGCTGCTGCCGCTGCTCGAGGGCGTCGCCAAGTCCGGCCGACCGTTGCTCGTGGTCGCCGAGGACGTCGAGGGCGAGGCGCTCGCGACGCTCGTGGTGAACAACATTCGCGGCATCCTGAAGGTCGCTTCCGTCAAGGCGCCAGGGTTTGGCGATCGCCGCAAGGCGATGATGCAGGACATCGCCGTGCTCACCGGCGGCACCGTGATCTCCGACGAGGTCGGTCTGTCGCTCGAGAAGGCCACGCTGAATGATCTCGGCGAGGCGAAGAAGGTGGTCGTGGAGAAGGAGAACACCACGGTCATCGACGGCGCGGGCAAGCAGTCCGACATCAAGGCGCGCATCGAGTCGATCCGCCAGCAGGTCGAAGAGGCGACCTCGGACTACGACAAGGAGAAGCTGCAGGAGCGCGTTGCGAAGCTCTCCGGTGGTGTGGCCGTGATCAAGGTCGGCGCCGCCACGGAAGTGGAGATGAAGGAGAAGAAGGCACGCGTCGAGGATGCGCTGCATGCCACGCGCGCGGCCGTCGAGGAGGGCGTGGTGCCCGGCGGCGGAGTCGCTCTGATCCGTGCCCAGAAGGCACTCGACAAGCTCGAGGGTGTGAACGAGGACCAGGCGGTCGGTATCCGCATCCTGTCGCGCTCGATCGAGGAGCCGCTGCGCCAGATCGTGGAGAACGCCGGCGAGGATGCCGCCGTGATCCTCAACAGGGTCAAGGAAGGCAAGGGCAGCTACGGTTACAACGCCGCCACCGGCGAGTTCGGCGACCTGATCGACCAGGGCATCCTGGATCCGACCAAGGTCACACGCCTCGCGCTGCAGAACGCGGCGTCCGTGGCCGGCTTGCTGTTGACCACCGAGGTCATGGTTGCCGAAGCCCCGAAAGAGGAGGAGCACTCACATGCGGGTCCTCCGGGCGGCATGGGCGGCATGGATATGTAAACTCGCTCGGAAAATAAGAACCGAAACTGCGCTTGGCGTAACAAACGGTCAGCAAGCTAAACAGTTACGGTCCGGTGTCGCCGCACCTGCGGTGACACTGGATCGGAAAGTCGCGGAACAAGACCCCCCCAATCCGCGCACAATTGAAACCCCGCTTCGGCGGGGTTTTTTTGCGTCGGCGGGTGCTGGACCGGCGCCTCCCCCTGGGTTTATGGTGCTCGCAAGCCCGACACTTCGGAGATGTCGCCATGCCAATTCCTACAACACTATCGCGGCCGCTCCCGACGAACGCCCGCCGCGCGCCCGCTACGCGGGCGCCGCTGCGCGCCGCCGCCATCACGGTCCTCAGCGCGCTCGCTGCGCTTGCGGCGTCCGGCGCTTCCGGGCAGGACGAGCTCGGGTGGGCTCGTACTGCGCTCGAGCGCAACGGCACCCTCGAGTTCGTCTCCAGCGATCCGGCCGCAGGCACGCTCACCGTGCGCGTCAAGAGCACGGGCGAGCTGCGCACCGTGCGCGCCGATCAGCTGATTGCGGCGCTGCCCTCAGGAGGTCAGAAGATCAGGACAGCGGAGGCTGCCGCCGGCGCACCGCCGGGACAGGTGCTCGCGTCGGGCCCGGGCTATCGCATCACGGCCGCGAACTCCGCCGGTGGCACACCCGGTGCAACGCAGGCGGAGCTGGCGGCACGCGATCTGCCCGTAGAGCATCGTCACGATCCAATCATCTGCCAGGGAGATCGGCAGATGCGCATCGATGGCAAGAATCTCGAGTTCGACTTCGATGCCGTGGATGCCTCCGCAGGCTGCGAGGTGCTGATCACCAACTCGCGCATCGCGGCCAGGGGTGTCGGAGTCGCGATCCACTCAGCGTCCGTGCACATCGACAACAGCGTGATCGAGGGCGACACGCGCGCGGTGGATGCATCCGGGGACGCGCAGATCTATGCGCAATCATCGAGTTTCAAAGGCTTGATCCGCCGCCTCGACAGCGCAGCCTTCCACGATCTCGGCGGTAATGTGGGAGATTGAGCTTCCCGCCTCTGCATCGGCGCGCATTCGCGAGTCGCTGGATGCCGTAATCACGGGCAGCGATTTCGTCGCTCAAGCCTGCTCACGGGACCCCGAGCTGCTCGCCGAGCTGATCGCGAGCGGCGATCTCGAGACACCCGCGCCGTTGCACGCGCGCGGGCCAGCGACAGCCGCCGCCGAGGCTCACGCCGCCGATGCCGCACGGCTCGCGGCGGAGCGCATCGCGGCACGCACACCCGCATCGACTTCCGAACTGCTCGGCGAGGTCGAGCTCATGGCGGTGCTGCGCCGCTGGCGCCGGCGCGAGCTGGTGCGCATTGCCTGGCGCGATCTCGCGGGCTGGGCGTCGCTCAGCGAGACGCTGAGCGAGCTCTCGGCGTTCGCCGATGCCGCGATCGCTCTGGCGTGCCGGCACGCGCAGCGCGCACTCGCGCTGCGCTACGGAGAGCCGCGCTCGCCGAGCGGCGAGCTGCAGCCGCTGCTCGTCATCGGCATGGGCAAGCTCGGAGGTGGTGAGCTCAACTTTTCCTCCGATATCGATCTCATCTTCCTCTTCCCTGAGAACGGCGAGACCGACGGCGCTCGTCCCATTGCCAATCAGGAGTTCTTCACGCGCTTGGGACAGGCGCTCATACGGTTGCTCGAGGCGCCCACGGCCGATGGCATGGTGTTTCGCACCGACATGCGGCTGCGTCCCTTTGGCGCGAGCGGGCCTCTCGCCACGAGCTTTGCATTCCTCGAGGACTATCTGCAGCGGCATGGCCGCGAGTGGGAGCGCTACGCGTGGGTGAAAGCGCGGCCGATCACAGCGCCCGAGCGCTATGCCGAGCTCTACGCCTCCGCCGTGCGCCCCTTCGTCTACCGGCGCTATCTCGACTACGGCGTCTTTCAGAGCCTGCGCGAGATGAAGGCGCTCATCGAGCGCGAGGTCGAGCGCCGCGAGCTCGCCCACGACGTGAAGCTCGGACCCGGCGGAATTCGCGAGATCGAATTCATCGTGCAGTCCTTCCAGCTGATCCGGGGCGGGCAGGATGCGCGGCTGCAGGTTCCGGGACTGCTCACGGCCTTACCGCTGCTCGATGGCAGCAAGCTGCTGCCGACGCACGTGGTTGCCGATCTACGTGCGGCCTACGAGTTTCTGCGCCGGCTCGAGAATCGTCTGCAGATGCTCGCCGACGAGCAGACCCATCGTGTGCCGAGGGAGCTGCCCGGGCGCGCAAGGATCGCCGCGGCGCTCGGCCTGCGCGATCCCGAGGAGCTCACGAGCACGCTCGATGCGCATCGCCAGCGCGTCAGCGAGCACTTCCGCGCCGTGGTCTCCGGCGCGCAGCCTGCCGAGGCGAGCGCGCTGACGGTCGACCTCGAGAGTCTGTGGGGCACGCAAGCCGAAGCCGCAGCGCTCACCGATGATCTGCGGCGCGCCGGCTTTGCCGAGGCGCCTGAGGCGGCACGCTTGCTGCTCGAGCTGCGCGACTCCGCGCTGGTGCGCAGGCTCGATGAGCCGGGACGCCGGCGCCTGCAGAGTCTGCTGCCCGGCCTGCTGATGAGCATCGCCGCAAGCCGCGAGCCGATCGCCGTCCTGCGCCGCATCCTGCGCATTCTCGAATCGATCGGACCGCGCTCGGTGTATTTCGCGCTGCTGCACGAGCGCGCCGCCGCGCGCGCACGCCTGACGGAGCTCTGCAGCCACGGTGACTTTCTCTCCGGGCTCATTGCATCGAATCCGTTGCTGCTCGATGAGCTGCTCGACGAGCGGCTTCTATCGCATCTGCCATCGAGACAGGAGCTCGCCTCGGAGCTCGAGCTGCGCATGCAGCAGCTGCGCGCCGAGGATCCGGAGCGCCAGGTCGAGGCTCTGACGCATTTTCAGCAGGCCGCCATGTTTCGCGTCGCGGTCGCCGACCTCACCGGCAAGCTGCCCCTGATGCAGGTGAGTGATCGGCTGACGGAGATCGCAGAGCTGATCCTCGAGCGCACGATGGATCTCGGCTGGGGCCAGATCACCGCACAGTTCGGCACCCCGATGTGCGACGTGGGCGATGAGCGCCGCCCCGTGTGCATCGCGGCGGCGGGATACGGCAAGCTGGGCGGAATCGAGCTCGGCTACGCATCGGACCTCGATCTGGTGTTCCTGCACGATTCGCAGGGCGAGCGACAGGAGACCGACGCTGCGCAGCCGATCGACAATCAGCTGTTTTTCGTACGCCTCGTGCAGCGCATCGTGCATCTGCTCACGATGCACTCTGCGGCCGGTCGTCTGTACGAGGTGGATATGCGGCTGCGACCGAGCGGCAAAGGCGGTCTGCTGGTCACGAGCATCCGCGCCTTCGCCGAGTACCAGGAGCACGAGGCCTGGACATGGGAGCATCAGGCGCTGCTGCACGCACGCGCCGTCGCCGGTAGCGCTAGCCTGCGCGCCGACTTCGAGTGCTTGCGTCTGCAAGTGCTCCAGCAGCATGTACATCGCGAGAGTCTGCGCACAGACGTGCGCGCCATGCGCGAGCGCATGCGCCGCGAGCTCTCGAAGGCCGCACCGGGTCAGTTCGATATCAAGCAGGACCCGGGCGGTATCGCGGACATCGAGTTCCTCGCGCAGTTCTGGGCGCTCAACTGGGCACGCGAGTATCCGCCCGTGGCGCTCTACTCCGACACCATACGTCAGCTCGAGTCCGTGGCTTCGGCGAATCTCGTCCCTCAGCAGACCGTGGATCAGCTGACCGCGGCCTATCGGGCATACCGTGGACGTATCCACCACCTCTCGCTGCAGGGCCGGCCGGCGATCGCCGGGGACGAAGATTTCGCGACGGAGCGCGCGGCGGTTAGCACGGCGTGGGATGCCACGATGCTGGATTGACACGCACGCCGCCTGCGTATAATCGCGCCGCATGAGTCAGTCCCCCAGACCCCTCATTCCGGCCAACGCGCAGAACCACTACGAAGTGGGACCGGAAGATCTGCCGCTGGCCTGCCCGATGCCCGAGATGTATCTCTGGAACTCTCATCCGCGCGTGTATCTGCCGATCGAGGCCACGGGCTGGGCCAAGTGCCCCTACTGTGGTGCCGAGTACACGCTGCGCTCAGCAGCCGTAGAACAACCTGACTCTGCAGCTTACGTGCCGCTCGGTGACGGATCGGACCCGGGCGCGCCGTAGGGGCGGTAGGACTTCTCCTCGACGATGCGCGAGCCGAGACGCAGATTGATGCGGCGCTTGAGCGCCGCGCGCTCGTCGTTGCACCGATACACGGCGCGCGCGAGCTCGATGAAATCGCCGTCGAAGCTACCGGTGGACTCCTTGTCGCGCAGCCGGTCCTCGATGTCCCATAGCTTCTCGTTCACGCGCCCCAGTGCAGCCGCGTCTTCCGCATCGCTCTGAGAGACCGGGACCGAGTCGCGCCAGGCTGCCTCGAGCAGCGCGAGCTCGGTGCGCACGTTATCGAGCTTGGCCGGGTCAGTCATGCGCGTCGACTTGATCCGCAGAATCGTGATCTTGTCGAGCAGTTCGCCGGGAGAGACGGGTATCAGGATTTCACTCATGGCGGCGATGATAAACTCGCTGTCGTCGACCGCAGCATGCGCGGTCACGGAGAGCCTGTGAGAGCGAAGTGGCCGCTCGGCTCGGAAGTCAGGCGCAGGGTCATCGCGGGGGGCGCCATGCTATACGACGCCTCGCGGGCCGGCAATTTGTCCCTGGCCTCGTTCGATCCGGCGCAGCTGCGCGACCGGGGTGAGATCGAAGGCGAGGCACGTGGCCGCGGTGCGACTTACTTCCTGCAGTCACAAGGACGCCGCTGGGTGCTGCGACATTACCGGCGCGGCGGCCTCATCGCGCGCTTCTCGCCGGATCGCTATCTCTGGAATGGCGAAGTCACCGCGCGCCCGTTCGCCGAGTGGCAACTCACCTATCGTTTGCATCGCGCCGGACTGCCCGTGCCGGCGCCCGTCGCCGCGCGCTACGAGCAGCAGGGTCTCACCTACAGTGGCGACATCATCACCGAGCACCTGCCGGAGTCGAGCTCGCTGGCCGAGTGCCTGCGGCTCGGCGCGCTTTCATTGCTCAACTGGGTCGCGATCGGGCGCTGTGTGCGGCGCTTCCACGATCTGGGCGTATGCCATGCGGATCTCAATGCGCACAACGTGCTGCTCGGACGCGCGGACGAGGTGTTCCTGGTGGACTTCGATCGCGGCAGCCTGCGCCACCCCGGCTTCTGGTGCGACGGCAACCTGGTGCGGCTGCGACGCTCACTCGAGAAGATCACCTATGCGTTGCCCGCGGATCGTTTCACGGAGCCCGATTGGCACGGACTGCTCGACGGCTACCGCGATGCCGGTGTGCGCAATGCCGAGGCTGGCAAGGCGCACCTGCGGCTATGGAGCCGCTGACGCTTGGCGCGCCGTCTCTACAGTCTCCTCGTCTACCTGCTCACGCCGCTCTTCTGCGCATTTCTGCTCTGGCGGGGCGTGCGCGAGCGCGGCTATCTGCGCCACTTCGGCGAGCGCTTCGGACTCGGCGCTGTGCTCCTCGCGCCATCCGGCGCGCAGGGCAGCATCTGGGTCCACGCTGCCTCGGTCGGTGAGGTGCAGGCGGCAAGCCCGCTGGTCAGGGCACTGCGACGGCGCAGCGATGCACCGATCGTATTGACGACGGCGACGCCCGCGGGCGCGGCGCGGGCGCGCACGCTGCTTCACAGCGAAGCCATCGAGGTACGGCACGTCCCACTCGACCTCCCGGGCGCCGTGCGGCGCTTCTTCGCGCGCGTACACCCGCGTCTCGCGCTGATTCTCGAGACCGAGCTCTGGCCCAACCTCTTTCACGAGTGCGCGCGTCGCGGCGTGCCGGTGGTGCTGGCGAGCGCGCGCGTGTCGGAGCGCTCGGCACGCCGCTACCGCCTGGTGCGTGGCTTGCTCGAAGGCATGCTGGCCCAGGTCGCGCTGGTCGCGGCACAAAGCGCCGCAGATGCCGAGCGCTTCCGTGCCCTGGGTGCCAATGCCGCGCGCACGCATGTCATCGGCAACATCAAATTCGACTTCAGCGTTCCGGCAGAAACGGCGACCAAGGCACTGGCCCTGCGTGAGCAACACGCGCGCGATCGGGCACTGTGGGTCGCGGGCAGCACGCACCGCGGGGAGGAGCAGGCGGTGCTCGAGGCCCATGCCCGGGTGCGCGCCGTGCAGCGCGGCACGCTGCTCGTGCTCGCGCCCCGGCATCCGCAGCGCTTTGCCGAAGTCGCTGCACTGCTCGAGTTGCACAGGCTGCGGTTCGCGCGGCGCTCGCAGGGCGAGGTGTGTGGCGCCGACACGCAGGTGCTGCTCCTCGACACGCTCGGCGAGCTGCTGGATTTCTATGCCGCCAGTGACGTGGCCTTCGTCGGTGGCAGCCTGGTGGCGGTCGGCGGGCACAACCTGGTGGAGCCCGCGGCCCTCGGCAAGCCGATCCTCACCGGGCCGCACACGGCCAACAACGCCGAGATGGTGAAGCTCTTGAGCGAGCGTCAGGCGCTGCGCGTGGTGTCAGATATTCCGGCACTTGCCGCGGGCGTCACGGAGTTGCTCACAAACGCCGAGCTGCGCGCTGCGATGGGGGCGCGCGCGCGGGCCGTGGCCGAGGAGAACCGCGGTGCGCTCGCGCGCCTGCTCGCGCTCATCGAGCCGGTGGTGCAGGCGGCGGCGCCGGAGCGGGCTGCGTAGCTTGTGGCGTCGGCGGGGTGACCTGCGGAGCGGGTTGCGTCGGTGGCGGGCCCGCGGGGGGTTGGGCGGTCGGTGCGGGCGGTGAGGTTTCGGTCTGCGTGAGCCAGCCGTTGATCTCCGCGAGCGTCTTCTGATCGAGCGTGCCGGCAGCCAGCCGCAGCTGAATGATGTCCAGGAGGTAGCTGTACTTCGCGGATGCGTAGTTCGTCTGCGCCTGCACGAGGTTCTGGCGCTGCTGCACGACCTCCACTGCGGTGCGCGTGCCGACCTCATATCCCGCCTCGGTCGCAGTCATCGCGACTTGGGCGGATTCCAGTCCCTGGCGCAACGCATTCACGCGCGCCACTTCGCTGATGACACCGGAGTAAGCATCCCGTGCCGCGTGCTCCGTCTGGCGTGAGATCGTGGTGACGTGCTCCTTCGCCGCGATCCACAGGTACTGAGCCTGGCGCACTTGGGACTGCGTCCCGCCGCCGCTGAATATCGGCACGTTGATCTGTATGCCGACCTGATTGTTGATGGTCGAGCCCGGGAACCCCACGGGTCCCACGGGAGGCGGGAGCGGCAGGGTGGCGGGTCCGAACGCGACCGACTCGTCGATGCTCTGCGATTGATCCGTGCGCTGCGCCGACAGGCTGACCGTAGGCAGGTGGCCGCCGAAGGCAATCCGGACCTGATCGCGCGCGACATCGGCCGCGAGGCGGCTGGAGACGAGAGATAAATTCTGGTCCATGGAGACCGAGACCCAGCGCTCGGGGTCGGCCGGCTGCGGATTTTGCAGCGGCATGTCATCACCCGGCTTGGCGAGGCTCGGATAGTCCTCGTTGGTGATCTCGCGCAAAGCCTGCTGCTGGCTCGCGAGCTGGCGCTTGGCATCGATGACAGCCGCGGCGGCGCTATCGTGCGCGGCCTGTGCCTCCTTGGCATCCGTGATGGCGATCAGACCGACCTCGAAGCGCCGATTCGCCTGGTCGAGCTGGCGGGTGAAGGCATCGAGCGCAGCGGCTTGCGCATCGAGGTTGGCCTGGGCCGTGAGCACGTTGAAGTAGGCCTGCGCCACGCGCTGGATCAAGTTTTCCTCGGCGGCGCGATAGTCCGTTTCGGCCTGCGCCACCTTCTTGTGGGCCTGCGCCAGGGTCTGGAACTGCGACCAGGAGAAGATGCTCTGCTGCAACTGAATCTCGTAGCCGTGCGAGCTCACGTGCTCGCTGCTGTCCTGGCGAAACAGCGCCGGCGCCCCCACCCCGGTCGGTGAGGGGTATACGAAGAACTGGTCCGCATCCTCTTTCTGGCGTGTCCAGCCATAGCTGCCGTTCAGCTGCGGCAGCAGCGCCGCCCAGGCCTGAGGGTTTGCCTCGCGCGAGGCCAGTCGATTGGCGTCCGCCTCGCGAATCTGCGGGTCGTACTTGAGCGCGTCCTGATAGACCCCCAGAAGGTCTTTGCCCGCGGCCAAGCCGCTGCATGTCAGCGTCGCTAGAGCGACGGCGATCCTCATCATAACTGCCCTTTATTCAGGATCTTACAGTCCATATTGTGGTGTTATATATCACCATATCACATGCCATGCTACAGCGGCAAGCGCGAGCTGGTGATTCGCACGGCCGGGTGCGGATCAATACGGCTCGAGCGTGGGATCGACGTCCTGTCCCCAGGCGAGGATGCCCCCAGTAAGGTTTGCGACACGGTAGCCCTGAGCATCCAGATACGCCGCGACGCGCAGACTGCGCCCGCCGGAGCGGCACATCACGACTACATCGCGCTCGCGTGGAACTTCCCCAAGGCGCGCGGCGAGCTCACCCATCGGAATGTCCAGCGTTCCGCTCAGTGCCGCGATCGCGCGTTCCCATCCCTCCCGCACGTCCAGCACCAGCGGCGGATTCTCACCCGCCAGACGGGCCTGCAAATCAAGCGGTGAGATCTCGTGCACCATATGGCTAGAACGTGAACTCCTGGGCTCTTCGGGCGTTGATCATCGGGTCGATGACCGTCTCGAAGAGACTTTCGCGCACCCAACTGCCCGCCGCCACGCATCGCACCAGGAGGGCTTCCATGATGGGTGGAGCGCCTACGACGACAAACAGCCGTCCGCCTACGTTCAGCAGACGCTGCAGGCGCTCGTCGTAGGCTGGAAGCGATGCGGTGACAGCGATCGCATCGTAACCCTGCGGCTGCCCGGAGGGCGGCTCGAGCTGCACGGCATCCGTGTTCATCACCTGGGCGTTGCGCGTGCCAAGCGTGGCGAGGTTGGCACGCGCGAGCTCGGCTAGATCCGGGAACACTTCGAGCGAGGTAACGCGTGCGGAGCGCTGAGCGAGGCATGCCGTGAGAAATCCCGAGCCAGCACCGATCTCCAGGACACTGTCGTCCGCCTTGAGCTCGAGCGCCTGCAGCAGACGACCCGCGACGTTCGGGCGTAGCATGTGCTGGCCGTGCGGCAGCGGAACGTCGACGTCAGCGAAGGCCAGGTAACGGTGCTCGACCGGAACGAACATCTCGCGCGGCACCTTGCGAAAGGTGTCCAGCACGCGCTCATCGAGCACGTCCCAGGCACGAACCTGCTGCTGCACCATCTGCTCGCGGGCAAGATCAGTCATCGCGTCCCCGTCTCCATTCGACTTATTGTCGCTCCGGAGGGCAGCGGCGCAAGTTACGGGTTTTGTGCCTCCATGCCAAGCGCCCAACGGGCCGCAGCATATGGTGAAACAGGGGCGAGCGGTGGCGCAGCGTACGCTATGCTGGTGGCAATCAGCGACACCGGCGCGAGAAGACCAATGAAGGCGCGCGGTGCGGGGCACTCTCTGGGCAAGGCCGTAGGGGAAAGATGTCGATCGTAGGGCTGCTGTGCCTGGTGCTCGCGCTGGTCGCGCTGGTGCTGCTCGTGCTCCATGTGCGTCAGCGGCGAGAGTTGAAAGCGGTCGAGCAGCTGTCGCTCGAAGTGCAACGCGTCGCGATTGCCGGCGATCTCAGCGGACGCGTGCGTCCCAGAAGCAGCAGCGCCAAGCTCACGGCGCTCGCCGCCGGCGTCAATCATCTGTTGACGCGCCTCGCCGCGCTCACCGATCGCGAGCGGGAGCGCTCCGTGCCGCGGCTGTTCGTCGAGCTCGGCGATCGCATTCACGAGGGCGTCCTCGTGCACCGCGATGTCATTCTGCATGCCAACCGCCAGTTCGCGAGCTTCGTCGGCGTGGATCGTGCCGAGCTCAGCGGCCGCAAGCTCGCAGACCTCGTGCCCCCCGAATACACGGAGCTCGTGAGCGAGAACATCCGCCGGGCGCTCGCCGGTGAGCCCGCCGCTGAGCGCTATGAGATCGACATGATCGGCATGCAGGGGCAGGTGAGCCGCCTCGAGATCACCTCGGCGCTCGTGGATTACGACGGTGCTCCGGCGCTGCTCGTGACCGGCGTGGAGATCATCCCGACACAAACGGTGCAGGCGTTGCGCGCGCCAGAGTCCGATTCGGCCGCGCGCGGTGTCGCGCGCCGTGCACTCGCGCTCAACTCACTAGCCGAGGCCATCATCACGACGGACGCCGAAGGGCGCATCGAGTACATGAATCCGGCCGCGGAGACCCTCACCGGCGGCACCGATGGCCAGGCGCAGGGTCGCACGCTCGAGGATATCGTGAGCCTGGTGGACGAGACCGACCGCAGATTGCTGACCGACCCGGTGCGGCAGGCGCTCGCGAGCGGTGCGCCTGTGAATCTGGGTCGCCGGGCGCTGCTCCTGTCGCGCGTCAACGGCAGCGAACGCTCCATCGAGCTGTCGGCCTCGCCGGTGCGCAACGGGGCGAACGAGGTCACCGGCACCGTCGTGCTGCTGCATGATGTGACCGAGCTGCGCGGTCTCGCGCGCCAGATGTCGTATCAGGCCACGCACGATGCGCTCACCGGGCTCGTCAATCGGCACGAGTTCGAGCGCCGCCTCGGCGAGGCGATCGAGAGCGGCCATCGCGGCGACGGACAGCACGTGCTGTGCTACCTGGACCTCGATCGCTTCAAGGTCGTGAACGACACGAGCGGTCATCTCGCCGGCGACAGCATGCTGCGCGAGGTGGCCAAGCTGCTGCGCGATGCGGTGCGCGACAGCGATACCATCGCGCGGATTGGCGGCGACGAGTTCGGCGTGCTGCTCATCGGCTGTCCGCTCGATAAAGCGCGGCAGATCGCCGACGACGTGTGCCGGGCGGTGGGCGACTACCGCTTCATCTGGAAAGAGAAGATCTTCAACATCGGCGTGTCGGTCGGGCTCGTGGAGATCTCGCGCGAGAGTGGCTCGCTCGAAGAGCTGTTCGCGGCCGCGGACTCCGCCTGCTATGTCGCGAAGAAGCAGGGCTCCGGGCGCGTGGCGGTGTACTCGGCGCGCGACGAGGCGCTCGCGCGCCACAGCGGCGAGATTCACTGGCTGCAAAAGCTGCAGAGCGCGCTCAAGGAGAATCGCTTCCATCTCTATCACCAGCCGATCGTGGCGACCTACGGGGACGATGACCATGGACCGGCGATGGAGGTGCTGGTGCGTTTGCAGGACGAGGCCGGCAACGACGTGCCGCCCTCGGAGTTCGTCCGCGCGGCGGAGCGTTATCGGCTCATGGGACTGGTGGACCGCTGGGTGGTGCAGACGACGCTTGCAGCGCTCGGACGCGGCGCGATCTCCATCCCGCCCAAACGCAACGTCGCGATCAACATCTCCGGCCAGACGCTCGGGGACTTGCAGTTCCTGGAATTCGTGGTCGAGTGCCTCGATAGCACCGGGGTGGCGCCCTCGCAAGTGTGCTTCGAGATTACCGAGAGCGCGGTGGTCGCCAATCTGGATCACGCCCGGCGTTTCGTCGGCGTGCTGCACGGGATGGGTTGTCAGTTCGCGCTCGATGATTTCGGATCGGGCGTAGGCTCGTTCTCCAATCTCAAGAACCTGCCGATGGATTATCTGAAGATCGACGGCTCCTTCATGCGCAACCTGGCCCGCGACTCGGTCAATCAAGCGATGGTCACGGCGATGATCAAGCTCGCGCGCACGCTCAACTTCAAAGTGATCGCCGAGCAGGTAGAAGATGCCGCAGCGCTCGACACCGCACGGCGCATGGGGGTCGACTACGTGCAGGGCTACGCCATCGCTCGTCCCCAGCCGCTCTCGCTCGCGGCCTGATCCAGCCGTTACGATGTAGACGTGCGCGCTCCGCGCGCGGCGCTTGTGCGCGCTAAAGTAGGCGCGGTAACGAGCCTGAGGTGCACCGTGGGCAGTGTCGTCGGTATCGTCGCGCCGGGTAGCATGGGAGCCGCGATCGGGGCACGCCTCGTCGCAGCGGGCATCGAGGTTCTGACGCTGCTCGACGGACGCAGCGTCGCAAGTCGCGAGCGGGCGGCAGCCGCCGGCATGACCGCGGTGAGTGAGGAACGCCTGGGCGAGGCGCAGCTCCTCATGTCGATCGTGCCACCGGGCGCGGCCTTCGAGGTGGCCGAGTGCTTCGTGCAGATTGCGGCCGGCGCGCACCGCAAGCCGCTCATCGTCGACTGCAACGCGGTGAGTCCCGGTACCGCTCTGCGCATTGCGCAATGCCTGCAGGCCGCAGGGTTGCGCTTCGTGGATGCAGGGATCATCGGCGGACCGCCGCGAGCGGGCAGCGACGGTCCCAACATCTACGCGTGCGGACCCGATGCCGCACGTTTCAAATCACTGCTGGGCGCGCAGCTCGAGATCCGCGTTCTCGAAGGCCCGATCGGCGCAGCGTCAGCGTTGAAGATGTCCTACGCCGGCATCACGAAGGGTCTGGTCGCCGTCGCTACGAGCATGCTACTCGCGGCGCGCCGAGCCGGTGTGGCCGGTGCGCTCTGCGCAGAGCTCGCAGAGAGTCAGTCTAGTTTGCTCGCGGGCTTGCAGCGCTCGGTGCCCGGAATGTTTCCAAAAGCGTATCGCTGGGTTGCAGAGATGCGCGAGATCGCAGCGTTTGCGGGCGAGGACCCGGCTGCGGTCGCGATCTTCGAAGGCGCGGCGACTCTCTACGAGCGCATGGCTCGTGACGTGACCGAGGCGGGCGAGGAGTCCTCGCGCCTCGGCGAGCTCCTCAAACGCGCGAACCCGTAGTGCCGAGATCGAGTCTAGCCCGGCGGCGCGGAGCGCCGTGCTGCACCGCCCGGCTCGAACTTCAGGGCCAGGCCGTTCATGCAGTAGCGCAGGCCCGTGGGCTGCGGACCGTCGGGAAAAACGTGGCCGAGGTGGCTGCCGCAGCGGGAGCAGTGCACTTCAGTGCGCTGCATGAGATGACTGTCGTCCTCGGACGTTCCCACGGCGTGCTCGAGCGGCTTGAAAAAACTCGGCCAGCCGGAGCCGCTGTCGAACTTCGTGTCGGAGTCGAACAGGACCTGGCCGCAAGCCGCGCAGTGGAATGCCCCCGTGCGATGCTCGCGGTTGAGAGGGCTCGAGCCGGCGCGCTCGGTGCCATGTTCGCGCAGCACGTGGTACTGCTCAGGCGTGAGCTCGTGGCGCCATTCGGCCTCGGACTTTTGCAGGGGAAAGCGCTCTTCTGCACTCATGGAGGCTCCTTGGTGTGCTCCTGGCCGATCGATGCCGACACTGCAACCCACGGCTCGGCGCCAGTCAAGCGCCTGCGCCTGCTTGCCGTTGTGGCCATGCGCCGCGCATGGTATACAAACGTAAAGTGCCGGAAAAAGAGCACGGGCTCGGACACAAGGGGACGGAACACATGCAGCTTGCTCGCCTGTGGCGTGAGCATCTGGAAGCGGGTTGTCCCCGCGAGCTCACGGGAATCGTGATCGCCGGAACCGACGCGCGTGCCCTCGATGCCGAGATCACCGCATGCGTCAGCGCGCTCCTGACTCATACATTGACCGTGGACGGCCGCATCGAGCGGCGACTCGTCGAGGTCAGCCAGGATCTGTCGCGGCGCCAGGTCGCCGCCGAGCCGCCGGTGGCCCAGTACTGTGCGCGCTTGAATCAGCTGGTGAACGCCGTGCTGCTGGAGACGAAGGCCGGCCATTCCTGAAGGGTCCACGGCCGCGCCTTTCAAGCTCACGGACGCGCTCGCTGGTGACAAAACAACCAGCGCTCACTCTCACTTCAGCAGCGGCACCATCAGCAGCGCGACGATGTTGATGATCTTGATGAGCGGATTGATCGCCGGCCCGGCGGTGTCCTTGTAAGGATCACCCACCGTATCACCGGTCACCGCGGCCTTGTGGGCCTCGGAGCCCTTGCCGCCGAAGTGGCCTTCCTCGATGTATTTCTTGGCGTTGTCCCAGGCACCACCGCCGGTGCACATCGAGATCGCAACGAACAATCCGGTGACGATGGTTCCGATGAGGAGTCCGCCGAGCGCGCGAATGCCCGCGCCAGGACCCATCAGAAGATTGAGAATCACCACCAAAAGGACAGGCACCAGGATCGGCAGCAGCGACGGAATGATCATCTGTTTGATGGCCGCGCGCGTCAGCAGACCCACGGCGCGCGAATAGTCCGGCTTGGCGGTGCCTTCCATGATGCCCGCGATCGTCTTGAACTGCCGCCGCACCTCCTCGACCACGGCGCCCGCTGCGCGGCCCACCGCCTCCATTGCCATGGCACCGAAGAGGTAAGGAACGAGGCCGCCGATGAACAGCCCGATGATGACCGCCGGGTCCGACAGCGCGAAATTCGTGGACTTGCCGATCGCGGCGAGATTGTGGGTGTAGTCGGCGAACAGCACGAGTGCCGCCAGGCCGGCGGAGCCGATCGCATAGCCCTTCGTGACGGCCTTGGTGGTGTTACCTACCGCATCGAGAGGATCCGTGATGTCGCGTACCTGCTTCGGCAGACCCGCCATCTCCGCGATGCCGCCGGCGTTGTCGGTGATAGGTCCGTAGGCATCGAGCGCCACGATCATGCCGGTCATCGACAGCATCGCGGTCGCCGCGATCGCAAGGCCGTAGATCCCCGCCAAGGTGTACGCGGCCCAGATGGCGACGCATACGGCGAGGACTGGCAGCGCCGTGGATTTCATCGAGACACCGAGGCCGGCGATGATGTTCGTGGCATGCCCGGTCTGCGATGCTGCGGCGATCTTGCGCACCGGGCTGTACTCGGTCGCCGTGTAGAACTCCGTGATCATGATCATGGCCGCGGTGAGTGCGAGGCCGACCAGCGCGCACCCGAAGAGCGGCTTCACGTGACCGGGCATCAGCGTGCGGGTGATGAAGAAGAACGCGATGGCCGCGAGCACAGCTGAGACGATCACACCCTTGTAGAGCGCGTTCATGATCTTGCCGCGGCTACCCGTGCTCACGAAGAAGGTCCCGATCACGCAGGCGACGATCGAGGCCGCGCCGAGCGCAAGCGGATAGACGACGGCCGCAGTGCCGGCCTCCCGCATCATGAGCCCGCCGAGCAGCATCGTGGCGACGATCGTCACGGCATAGGTCTCGAACAGATCCGCGGCCATGCCCGCGCAGTCGCCGACGTTGTCGCCGACGTTGTCCGCGATCACCGCGGGGTTGCGCGGGTCGTCCTCGGGTATCCCCGCCTCCACCTTGCCGACGAGATCCGCGCCCACGTCCGCGCCCTTGGTGAATATGCCGCCGCCCAGGCGCGCGAAGATGGAGATGAGAGAGCCGCCGAAGGCCAGCCCCACGAGGGCGTGCAGGGCGGTGTCCTGACCCAGGCGTGGCAACAGCACCGCGTAGTACCCGGCTACCCCGAGCAGGCCGAGACCGACGACCAGCATTCCGGTGATCGACCCGCCACGGAACGCGACCGATAGCGCGGCATTCAGACCGCGGCTGGCGGCCTCCGCCGTGCGCACGTTGGCGCGCACCGAGATGTTCATCCCGATATAACCGGCGCCACCCGAGAGGATAGAGCCGATCGCAAATCCGACCGCCGTCCACCAATCGAGCGCGAAGCCGATGATCAGCAGCAGCACGATGCCCACGATCACGATCGTGGAGTACTGGCGGTTCAGGTACGCCTTGGCACCGATCTGCACCGCCGCGGCAATCTCCTGCATGCGCGCGTTGCCCGCCGGCAAGCGCAGGATTGCCGCCATCGAGAGCACACCGTAGAGCACTGCGAGGACGCCCGCGCCGATCGCGAGCCACAGCCAGGTGATGGGGTCCATCAGATTTCTCTCTTCTTCATCAATGACTTGTAATTCTTGAGGGCGGCCCGGAGGCGCCGAAAAGGCGCCGGACTATACCACATGGTCGAGCGCAGACCTTACACGGCGAACTCGCTCTTGAGCCGCTTGCGGATGCTCACGCCCTTCAGGTGCACGTAGCTCGGCAGGCCGCCGCTGTACGGGGGGTAGTCTTCGCCGGCGATGAGCGGCTCGAGATAGCGCCGGCATGGACTCGTGATGCCGAAGCCGTCCGCCGTAATGAACTCGCGCGGCATTTTCTTTTCCTGGTTCGCGACCGCCCCGAGGGGCACGTGACCGATCGCCCAGCGATAGGGCCGCGAGGACTTGCGCACGATGATCGGCATCACTGCATTGACACCTTTCACGGCGAGCTCCACCGCGGCCCGCCCGACCGCATAGGCTTGCTCGACGTCGACCCGCGATGCGATATGGCGCGCTGCGCGCTGCAGATAGTCGGCGACGGCCCAGTGATACTTGTAGCCGTGGGCCTCGCGGATCATGTTCGCCACCAGTGGACCGACACCACCAAGCTGAGTGTGCCCGAATGCATCCTTGGTGCCGGCGTCCGCGAGAAATCTGCCGTCCGGATAGGCGGCTCCCTCCGATACGACGACGACGCAGTAGCCGTACTCGGTGACGCACTGCTTCACCTTCTGCAGGAACGCCGCCTGCGCGAACGGGATCTCCGGGAACAGAATGATGTGCGGCGGCTCCTGGGCCTTGTGGCCCGCGAGCCCGCTCGCGGCGGCGATCCAGCCCGCATGCCGTCCCATCACCTCCAGCACGAACACCTTCGTCGACGTACGCGCCATCGATGCGACGTCCAAGCCCGCTTCGAGGGTGCTCACCGCGATGAACTTGGCCACGGAGCCGAAGCCCGGACAGCAGTCCGTGTGCGGCAGGTCGTTGTCGACGGTCTTCGGCACGCCGACGCAGGTGATCGGATAGCCGAGCGACTCGCTGAGCTGCGACACCTTGAGGGCCGTGTCCATGGAGTCGTTGCCACCGTTATAGAAGAAGTAGCCGATATCGTGAGCGCGAAATACCTCGATGAGGCGCTCATATTCGGCCCGGTTCTCGGCCAAGCCCTTGAGCTTGAAGCGCGCCGAGCCGAACGCTCCGGCCGGGGTGTGCTTGAGGCCACGGATCGTCGCACGACTCTCACGGCCCACGTCGATGAGATCTTCGGTGAGCGCGCCGATGATCCCATGGCGTCCTGCATAGAGCCTGCCGATGTGGCTTGCGTGTCGCGCCGCGGTCTCGATCACGCCGCACGCGGAGGCATTGATGACGGCGGAGACCCCGCCTGATTGCGCATAGAAGGCATTGCGCTTCGGGGTGCGGCGACTGGACCGGCTCTTCGAGTGGGGCATGATGTGGCGCGGGCCGAGCAGTATCTCCGGGGGACGCGAGAATAGCACTTGAATTGACCCTGCCCCCCGCGGCCGGTAACGTGGCGTGCCCGCTTCAGGGGGTTCAGGTCGGGTCGTCCCTACAACATGCGAATCATCCTCTTGGGTGCGCCGGGCTCCGGCAAGGGCACCCAATCCCAGCGCCTAGCTCAGAAACACCGCATTCCACAAATCTCCACGGGCGACCTGCTCCGCGCGGCGGTCGCCGCCGGCAGCGAGCTGGGCCGTGCTGCGAAGGCGGCCATGGATGCCGGCCAGCTGGTTTCCGACGACATCGTCCTCGGCATGATCCGCGAGCGCCTGGTCCAGCCCGATGCCGAGCGCGGGTTCATTCTGGACGGCTTTCCGCGCAACCTCGCGCAGGCGAGTGCGCTGGACGAGTTGCTGAGGCAGCTGCGCCGGCCCTTGCAGGCCGTCGTCCTCATGGAGGTCGATCCGGCCGAGCTCGTGAAGCGGATCGCGGGGCGGCGCACCTGCCGGCACTGCGGTCGCGTATTCAACGTGTTCACCTCGCCGCCACCGGCCGATGGGCGCTGCCCTGCAACAGGCGCGCCGCACGAGCTGTTTCAGCGCCCCGACGACAAGGAGGAGACCGTCGCCGAGCGCTTGAAGGTATATGCCGAGAAGACGCAGCCGCTCGTCGATCTCTACACGCGCCAAGGTCTGCTGCGCACGATCAGCGCCGAGGGCAGTGTCGAGACCGTGGGTGCGAGGCTAGAGCAGGCGCTCGCTCATCTGCAGGAGCCCGAGAGCACGACCAGCCATCGCACGGCGCACGCGGAGCGGCCGCCCGCCAACGCGCTGCGCGCACCGACCCTCGATGGCACCGAGCGGCTCGCCCCAGCCGTGCGCGCGAGCAGAGAAGCGGTAGTGCCGCGCCATGGGCGCAGGGGTCGCGTCCCGCGGCGCGCGGCGCGCAAGCGAGCGGCAGTGAGCGGAGCCTGGACGCGCGCAGCGGCCGCCGAGTCTCGCACGGGATCGCAGAGCACGGCGGGCAAGCGCGCACGCGCCGGCTCGAGCTCCCGCGGCGCGCGCCCTGCGCGAGCCACGAAGGCAAGTGCCGCTCGGGGACGGGTGGCCAAATCGAGCACCAAGCGCCGCACCCGTCGCAAGCCGTCGCGACGTTCCAGATAGCGCTCAGTGACGCCCGGCGAGATGGGCCACGATGCGCACCAGCTCGTCGGGCTCGACCGGCTTGGCCAAGTGCATCTGAAAACCCGCATCCTGTGCGCGCACGGCATCTTCGGGCCGAGCGAACGCGGTGAGTGCCGCAGCCGGCAGGACATCGGGGCCTTGGTTGAGACGTACGGTGCGGATGAGCTCGTAGCCATCGCGACCCGGCATGCCGAGGTCCGAGATGAGCACGTCGGCGTGAAAACCACTGAGCGTGGCCAGTGCCGCGTCGACGTTCGCCACCGTGACCACTGTTGCGTGGTAGCCGCCCAGCACGCGGCGCGACAGCTCCAGGGTATCCGGCTCATCGTCCACGACGAGCACACGAACGCCGTTCAGGTCGATGCCATCGTCTTCCAGAAACGCGTCGCTCGCCGCGCCCGAGGCTTCGGCTCGCGGCGCCACACGCGGCAGGCTGACGTGAAAGGTCGCTCCAAGCCCCTCACCGGCGCTCGCGGCCCACACGCGACCTCCGTGCAGCTCCACGATCTGCTTGGCGATCGCGAGACCCATGCCGAGTCCGGGGTAGTCGCGGCGATTCACCGCATCTGTCTGCGTGAACGGCTCGAACACGAGCGGCAGACGCTGCGGCGCGAGTCCGATCCCCGTGTCCTCGATGCTGACCTCCCAGTTGCAGTGTGCGTGCTCGAGCCTGGCGATAACGGTGCCGGCGCGCGGGGTGAACTTCACCGCGTTGTTCAGCAGATTCCAGATGACTTGCTGCAGCCGATGCGGATCGCCGAACACCATGCAGGCTTCCGCCGGCAGGACCTTCTGCAGCACGATGCCTTTGGCCTCGGCGGTGCCCTGCATGGTCTCCAGAGCCGCCTCGATGATCTCGCCGAGATCGGTTTCCTCGGCATCCAGGCGGATCTTGCCGCTCACCATGCCACTGAGATCAAGCAGGTCGTCGACGAGCTGCGCGAGGGCGCGCACGTTGCGCACGATCGTTTGACCTGCGCGGCGCACCTCCTCGGGTGCGAGCCGGCCCGACTCGAGCAGTCGCGACCAGCCGAGAATTGCATTGAGCGGCGCACGCAGCTCGTGCCCGAGCGTGGACAGGAATTCATCCTTCTGATGGCTGGCCTGCTCTGCCTGGACGCGCAGCGCGCTCTCCTCGGCCAGGCGCTGCTCAAGATCCTGCTCGGCTCCGCTCATGCTTCGGCCAGCCCTCTAGAGCCTGCTTGACTCGATGTCACTGGTCCGCTGCCTCCATTACAAGACCGCGATCTTACAAGGCCGCGATCAGGCGCTCGCCGATTATGGCGCGTCGCCAGCCGCGCAGCACGGACAGCTCGCGCTCTCCATCGGCAAGCTGTTCGAGATCACGACGCGTGGCGAGCACCTCCGGCTGCAATCCGAGCTCCGCTGCGATCGCCTGATGAAGCGCGCTCAGCTTTCTCACCAGCGCGTCGCGGGCGGCCCCGGGACGAACGCGGAGATTGACGCGTGGCAGCTCATCCGGCAAGCCCACAGCGCAGATTCTTTTCACGAGCTCCGCCCCGCAGTGCTTGATCACGCCCGCCGGCAAGCCGGGAATCGCGGCGAGCTCTTGCGCGGAACGCGGCGCGCGCAACACGATCTCGCGCAGCGCTGCATCGTCGAGAATCCAGCCGCGCGGACGGTTGCGCTCGATGGCCCGCTGTTCGCGCCACGCGGCGAGCTCGCGCGCCAGTCGCTGGCGCGCCGCATCGAGCGCGGCGAAGCCGCGCACGCGCCGCCACGCCTCATCGGGTCGTGCCTCATAGGTCTGGCGGTCGCTCAACGACACAAGCTCCTCTTGCAGCCAGGCGCTGCGCCCGAGCCGCTCGAGCTCGCGTGCCAGATGCGCGTGCAGTGGCAGCAGGTAGCGCACATCATCGAGCGCATAAGAGATCTGTGCGGGCGAGAGCGGTCGCGCCGACCAATCCGTGCGCGTGTGCGCCTTGCTGAGATCCTGTCCGAGCAGACGCCGGACCAGCTCTGCATAACCGATCTGCGCCGGCATGCCGACGAGCGCGGCCGCAACCTGCGTATCGAAGAGCGGGCCGACCATGCCGACGGCGGGCAGCAGCACTTCGATGTCCTGCCGCGCGGCGTGCATGACCTTGAGTGCTGGCGATGCAGCGAGCAGCGGGGCGAGCGGCGCGAGAGCGACGCCGAGCGGATCCACGCACACAGCATGCTCGGCAGCGGCGATCTGCAGCAGGCACAGCTGCGCGCGATAAGTGCTCGAGCGCAGGAACTCGGTGTCGAGGGCGAGCGCGTGTGCGCCGGAGAGGCTCTCCGCAAGGCGCGCCAGCGATTCGGTATCGGCGATGACGCTCGCAGTGACTGCAAATGGCACGATAATGGCATTATGCGAGCGAGCGGGCAGAGTCGAAAGGGATGAAAGAGCTGACACGGCTGTACGCGCAGATCGCGCTCCTGCGTCGGGGCCCGCAGGATGTCCCCGCTTCGATGCTGCTACTGGCGATCACGGTGATCGGGTACTGCATCGTCAACCTGTCGCTGAGCTGGGCATTGCCGGCACTCGAAGGTCCGTGGGTCTGGATTCTGCTTCTCGAGGTGCTGTTCACGCTCGCCTGGTACGCGGCGGTGCTGCGCGCGGCGCGCAAGAGCGAGCGCATCCTGCAGACCGTGACTGCCATCTTCGGCTACCGCGCGGTGCTCGCCCCACTGTCGATCGTGGCTGAATGGCTGGTGCGCCACTTCAGCGAAGACGAGTTGTGGCAGCTGCCGGTCTTCATCCTCTACACGGGCGTGCTCGTGTGGATGATTGCCGCGAACATTCACATCGTGCGCGCGGCGCTCGAGTGGCCCCTGCTGTCGTGCATCGGGCTCGTCGTCCTCGAGATTCTCACGGGTCAGCTGCTCGTGTTCGCGCTCATTCCGATGGCGCGTTGAGTAGCAAACGAAGGTCCTGCATGCACATTCACATCCTAGGCATCTGCGGCACGTTCATGGGCGGCATCGCGGCGCTCGCGAAACAGGCGGGACACCGCGTCACGGGCTCCGACCGCAGCGTGTATCCGCCGATGAGCACGCAGCTCGCCGCGCTCGGTATCGAGGTGGTCGAGGGCTACGAGGCGCGCCAGCTCGATGCGGCGCCGGATGTGGTCGTGGTCGGGAACGTGATGACGCGCGGCATGCCGGTGATCGAAGCGCTGCTCGACCGTGGCATCCCCTACGCTTCCGGACCCGAGTGGCTGTCACGCGAGGTGCTCAACGGTCGCTGGGTGCTCGCCGTGGCCGGCACGCACGGCAAGACCACCACGGCATCGCTGCTCGCGTGGATTCTCGAGCATGCGGGTCTGGATCCCGGCTTCCTGATCGGCGGCGTGCCCGAGAACTTCGGCACCAGCGCGCGGCTCGGCAGCTCCGGCTTCTTCGTCATCGAAGCCGACGAGTACGACACGGCCTTCTTCGACAAGCGCGCGAAGTTCGTTCACTACCGGCCGCGCACGGCCGTGCTCAATAACCTGGAATTCGACCACGCCGATATCTATGCGGATGTCGCCGCGATCCAGAGACAGTTCCATCATCTGGTGCGCATCGTCCCGGGCAGCGGTCGCATCATCTGGAACGCCGCCGACCCGCGACTCGCCGAGACGCTCGCCATGGGATGCTGGACACCGCGCGAAGGCTTCGGGCGCGCCGGCGCGCCCGAAGCGCAGTGGACGACAGCGGGCGCCGCTGAGGACTTCTCGCGCTTCGAGCTGCTCGAAGCTGGCCGCTCGCAGGGCACCGTCGCCTGGTCGCTGATCGGTGCTCACAACGCCGACAACGCGCTCGCCGCGGTCGCCGCCGCACGCCATGCGGGCGTGCCGTCCCACGCTTCGATCGCAGCGCTCAACGCGTTTCGCGGCATCGCACGCCGCATGCAGCTGCGCGGCACGGTGCAGGGCATCCGCGTCTACGACGATTTCGCGCATCACCCCACGGCGATCGAGACCACGCTCGATGGACTGCGTCATCGGGTGGGAGCGGAGCGCATCATCGCGGTGCTCGAGCCGCGCTCCAACACCATGCGCATGGGGGTGCACCGCGAGGCGCTCGCACCCTCGCTCGGCCGTGCGGATGAGGTGTGGCTCTACGCGCCCGAGGATCTCGGCTGGGATGGCGCCGAGGTCGTGAGCGCGCTCGGCTCCCGGGGCAAGGTGGCACGCCAGATTGAACAGCTGACGAGCGAGCTCGCAAAGTGCTTGCGCCCCGGGGACAACGTGCTGATCATGAGCAATGGCGGCTTCGGCGGCTTGTACGACAAGCTGCTCGCCGCCCTGCAACAGCGCTTCCAGGACGCGCGCACCACGAGCTCCCATGCCCAGCAGCAACCAGCAAGCGGCGGTCGCAGGGACCACGGCTGAGATCGCGCTCTTTCCCCTCACCGCCGTCCTGTATCCGGGCGGTCCCCTGCCGCTGCGGATCTTCGAGCCCCGCTATGTCGATATGGTCCGTCGCTGCATGCACGAGGGCCGCGCGTTCGGCGTGGTGCTGATCCTGTCGGGCGTCGAGGCCGGAGGCGAAGTCGAGAGCACCGCCGAGGTCGGTACCAGCGCGCGCATCGTCGACTTCTACCCGCTGCCGGATGGATTGCTCGGCATCTATTGCCTGGGCGAGCAAAAGTTCCGCGTGCTCAGGCGCTGGCGCGCGGACGACGGACTCAATATCGGCGCAGTTCGCTGGCTCGAGCAGGAGCCGGAGACCGAGCTGCCGGGTGAATACGGTCATCTCGGCGTTCTGATGCAGCGGCTGCTGCCGCAGCTGGGCGAGCTCTACGATGCCGTGGAGAAGCGTCCGCAGGATGCAGTGTGGATCGGCTATCGCCTCGCCGAGATTCTTCCGGTCGCTGCCCAGGACAAGCAACAGTGGCTCGAGCTCGAGGATCCGCTCGCGCGGCTTGCCGCGCTCGACCTCCTCATCCGCCGCGATTCTGCAGAGTGAGCGCGCGCGCTCGACGAGCGTAGAAGAGGTAGAGGACGAAGCCGAGGCACACAGTCCAGGCGAGCACCAGCCAGCCCACGACCCCGTCAAAGTGACTGAGCAGCGGCGCGAGCGGGCTGTGCACGTTGGCCACGGAAGTCTCGCGCACGAAAGTGATGACCCAGACCCAGGAGGCGTGCAATCCGATGCAGGCACCGATGTGGCCGGTGAGCGCGCGCACCACGCCGAGCACGATGCCGACCGCGAACAGGCACAGGAAGGCATCCGCGATCGCGAGCGGGTGCGCAAAGCTCTGCAGGGCCCCGGCGAGCATGTCGAGGCCGCTGTGCCAGGAGACCTGGGCCGCGGGGATGTGGTACTGGCCGACGAAGTGCGTGGCTGCGTAGATGACGGCGGTGAGCAGCACCGCAAGGCGCGTGCCGGATTCGCTTGCGATGGCGGAGAACATCGCACCGCGCAGAAAGGTCTCCTCGAGCAGCGCGACCGCGAAGCCGCGCAGCAGTCCGAGGGCGGCGATCCTCGCGAGCGTGGCTGGATCGAGCGTGAGGCCGCTGCGCAGCACGCGCAGATCGAGCGCCACCATGATCGCGATGACCAGCGCCATCAGAGGAGCGCCCAGCGAGAAGCCGACGAGCAGCTCGCGCAGGAAGAGGGCGCGCGGCGCGCCGTATCCCAGCGTCGCCCGGTCGGTCAGATGCAATCTGCGCGCGAGCAGCACACAGCCGAGCGCGAGCGCGAGCATGCCGATGCGGTCCGCGATGCGATGGAAAGGAAAGCTGAAATGCGGATGCAGCCACAGCCAGGCCGGATAGGTGAGCGCCGCCATCGCGGTGAGCGCCCCGAGAATCAGCACCATGAACCAACCGAATGAGCGCATGCCTGCGAAGTCCGGACACGAATCCGCGCTATTGCATCAGATTCGCAGCTGTCGCGCCGGGCGCCGAGTGTTGCAGCATGTGCGCTCGTTCAATCCCAAGCGAGCTCGCTCGTGGAACAACTCGACGCGCGACAGGTGTTGCAGGCGCTGGTGCAGGGCTTCGATCCCCTGACCGGCGCCGAGCTGGCGGCAGGCACGGTCCTGCAGCAGCCGCAGGTGATCGGCGCGTTACTCGCGGCCATCGCGGCGCTGGAGTCATACGCGGCGCGCACGCGGCGGCGGGCCCAGCTGCCGCAGAACGTCGGCCGTCCGTGGACGGCTGGTGAGGAGCAACAGCTCGCCACGGCGTTTCGCTCCGGCGAGCCGCTCACACAGATAGCCGGGCACCACTGCCGCACGCTGGCTGCTATCGAGGCGCGACTGGAGAGGCTCGGCCTGCTGAGCGCGGAGCAGCGCGTCACGCGCAATCGGTATGTGGATGCAGGGGAACCGCACCGCTAGTCCGGCACCGCTCACGGAATCTGCCGCGCGAATCACGGAATCTGCCGCGCGAATCACGGAATCTGCCGCGCAAAGAGTGCGCGCCAGCGCTCGGCCACCGCGCTCAGCCGAAAGCGCGCATCGGGTCCGATGTGCGGGCGCGCACCGTTCCGCCACGCGCGTACGCGCTCGACGTACGCATCGAAGACGCCGAGTCTGTCCGCAAGAGGTGCCACGTAGCGCCGGTAGCCGCTTGGAATCGAGCGTGCCGCCCGCTCGTAGAGGCGCTGCGAGCGGGCGATGGGCAACGTCTGGCGCGGATCATCCAGTACCTCGCCCGCCGCGCCACAATCGTGCGTGAGCACCGGCGTGCCGACAGCTTTCGCTTCCGCGAGCACCAGGCCGAAGGTCTCAGGCAGGACGAAGTTGGGGTAGAAGACGCACAGTGCCGTGCGTACTTCCGCAAGGATGCGCGCCTGGGGTAGAGCGCCGAGCCACTCCACGCCGTCGATTCCACCCTCCACGCTCTGCATCCGCGCGCGGCGCAGACTCTTGTAGCCGGGACTGCCGACGCGCAGGTGCAGATCCGGCATCGAGCGGCGTGCGGCCTGAAACGCATCGAGCGCGAACGCGAGCCCTTTATTCGGCGATGAAAAGAACACGAGCTTGCCCGCATCCACCGGGGAGCCATCGGGCGCGAGGCGATCATCGACTGGGTTGTAGATGGTCACGGCTCGCACGCGTCGCCCGGCCGGCACGCGGGCCAGAACCGCCTCCACCTGCCGCCGCTGGAAATCCGACACGCACACCACCGTCACGGCGAGCTCTGCGAGCGTCGCTGCGCTTGCGGCCAGGCGCCGGCCGCGCTTGCCGCCCGGCCTCATGAGGTCGTGGACCCACAGGTACACCCGTGCGCCGGGGTAGCGGGCACTGATGGCCTGCACGGTGCGCGGGTCTCTCAGAATGACGAGGTGCTTGATACCCGCGCTGGGTGCGGGCGGCAGGAAGCGTCCATCCGGGGCGCCGCGATTATGCTGCATCACTCGGGCGCCCAATGTCTCCGCGATGCGCGCGACCGAGGCCTCGGTGCCTCCGAGCGCCTCCTCCATGAGCGTGCGCGCGCTGTACGGCTTCTGACAGTTGGGGTCGAAGAACAGTATCTCCTCGTTGACCACGTTAGACTGTGCTCAGGTATGCCGCTACGCCTGTCGGCCTGCATCATCGCTTACAACGAGGCCGACCGCATCGAGGCCTGCATTCGCTCGGTCAGCTTCTGCGATGAGATTATCGTCGTCGACTCGCACTCCACCGACAAGACGCGCGAGCTCGCGAGCACTCTCGGCGCCGCTGTCATCGAGCGTGACTGGCCAGGGTATCGGTCCCAGAAGGAGTTCGCGGTACGCAGTGCGCTGCACGACTGGGTGCTGTGCCTGGATGCCGACGAGCGGGTGAGCGAGGAGCTGGGCGCGGAGATCCGCACACTGCGTAGCGGCGGCTTCGCCGGCTACTCCGGCTGGTCCGTTCCGCGCGTCACCGATTACTTCGGCCGCTTCCTCTATCACGGCAATGCCTATCCCGATCGGCTGGTGCGCCTGTTCGACCGGCGCCGCGGCGGCTTCACGGGTTACGAGATCCATGAGAACACGCGCGTACAGGGCCCGATCGGCCATCTGCGCGGGCACCTGCTGCACTATTCCTACCGCAGCCTTACCGATCACGAGCAGCGCATGCAGCGCTATGCGCAGCTCATGGCGGAGGCGATGCATGCACAAGGCCGCCGCGGCGGACTGGTGCGCGCGCTCTTGAACTCCGCGTGGCGATTCGTGCGCGGCTATGTGCTGCGGCTCGGATTCCTGGACGGCTGGCGCGGGCTGGTCTTCGCGCTCGTCGAGGCGAGCTACGTGCGCCAGAAGTATCTGAAGCTGTTTCTGCTCGGCAAGGGTCTGAAGAGCTGAGGCGTTTTGTGAGCTGAGCCGTCTTTCGAGCTGCTGCGCGGCAGCGCGCGAGTGCACGCCCGCTCAGCGGGGCGCTGCCAGCACGGGCGCCGGCGTGAAGCCGTCGCGGCGCATGAGATCGAGCAGGCCGTCCTTGCCGACCAGATGCAGCGCGCCGACGACCACGAGATAGTCGTGATCGTCCTTGAGGAACTGCTCGATCTGCGGTAGCCAGTGACGGTTGCGCTCGCTCACCAGGGCACGATAGAGCTCGGGGAAGCTCTCGTACTCGTCACTCATCAGATCCGCGAGGCGCCGATTGTCCCCGGCACGCCAGGCGGCGAGCAGCTCGTCCGTGTCCTTTTCTGCGTCGCGCATCTCGTCCACCGTCATCTCGAGAAAGCGCCCCTGCTGCTCGTAGGAGAGCCGCTCGAGCTGACCCAGCTGCTCCTCCAGCGTCTCCAGGCCGCGCATCTCCTTGCGGTCCTGGGTGGCACGGCGCTCGAGCTGCTGCTCGACGCCCTGTTCCGGGTCGTAGCCGAGCTTCAGGTACTCGAGGTCCGCCAGCGTCAATGCCACGGCCCACGGCTCGAACTGCTGCAGCGTCTCGAGCGGCAGACCGAGGCGGCTCGCCTCGGCCGTGAGCCGCTGATAGCGCTGCTCACCGATGGCTTGCTGCAGCGTCATTTGATCCTTGAAAGTACCGTGCTCGAGCATCCAGCTCTGCAGCTGCGATTCCTCGAGCCGACTCAGGTCGATCTCCATCACGAGTGTCTTGGCAGTGGCGTAGGCGCGATCGAACGCCGCGGGCAGCTGACTGTGCCCGGGCTTCAGCAGATGGACCGATTCGGCCAGGTAGACGGTGTTGTGAGCGCCGTGAATCGCCCAGACGGGGCTTTGCGCCTGTGCGCTTACGCAGCCGAGCAGGCAGAGCGCGGCCAGCGTGCGGAGCATGTTTCGACCCATACGATTTCCGTGAGCAGGCTGCCGTCCGGCCGCAGCTCGAGCGTGCGGTACGCGGGCGGGCGCGGATCGACCGCGAAATTCTCTGCGAGCGGCAGAAACTGCGTGCAGGTGGATGGCGTCGCGAGCAAGCGCACGTTGCGCCGCAGGCCATCGAAGCTCTGATGCACGTGGCCCCAGAGCACCGCGCGCACGTTGCGATGTGCGTCGAGCACGGCGAAGAACTCGTCGGCGTTGGCAAGTCCGACGCGGTCGAGCCAATGGCTGGACATGGCCACTGGGTGGTGATGCAAGCAGACGAGCACATGGCGGCCAGCGGCACCGCGCAGGGCTTCATCGAGCTCGCCGAGCGTACGTGGGCTGAGAGCGCCACCGGCCGAGCCGGGCACCGTGCTGTCGAGGAGCACGATGCGCCAGGCGCCGCGATCCACCGCGCCGCCGATCACGAAGGGCTCGCGATTGAGCTCGCGTCGCATCGCCGCCGGCTCGTCGTGATTGCCCGGCAGGCAGTACACCGGCGTGCCGAGCTCACCGAAGGCGCGGCGGAAGGTGGCGTAGCCACTCGCATCGTCCTGCACGAGATCGCCGGTCACCAGGATGCCATCGACGGGCCACGCCCGCGCGCGGGCGTGCGCGATCGCGCGCGTCAACGCAGGATAGGTGGCGACCCCGCGCAGCGAGCCCGCCTCGTCTCCGTACAGGTGCGGATCCGTGAATTGAATCAGCCGCAGTATGCTCATGGCGTCACCGCCACCCCAGTGTTCTCTCGCACATCAGACGGACTGCGGTGACCCGATCGGAGTTCCGTCCAGTGCCGTGCCCGAACGGAGATCGTAGCAGAGGCCTTCCGGGGGCTGAGTGAACTGCATCATGAGCCTCGCGCAGGCGCGCGCACAACTTGATGCAGTACGCGTTTGTCGCGGCACATAATGCGAATACGTCTCACGAGGAACTCAGCGATGTCGACTCGATCCCTGTCTCTCACGGACGACATTTATCGGTATGTGCTCGAGCACTCAGTTCGCGAGCCGGCAGTGCTCGCGCAGCTGCGGGAGCTCACCTCCGACATGCCCAATGCAGAGATGCAGATCAGTCCCGAGCAGGGCCAGTTCATGGCCCTCCTCATACGGTTGACCGGCGCGCGGCGCTGTATCGAGCTGGGCACTTACACCGGGTACTCGAGCCTCGCCATGGCGCTCGCGCTGCCGGAAGACGGCCGTCTCATCGCGTGCGACATAAGCGACGAGTGGACGGGCGTGGCGCGCCGCTTCTGGCGCGAGGCCGGCGTCGAGTCGCGCATCGAGCTGCGTCTGCAGCCCGCTCTCAAGACGCTCGATGAGCTGCTCGCGAGCGAGGGCCCGGGTCAATTCGACTTCGCGTTCATCGACGCCGATAAGCCGAACTACATCCGCTACTACGAGAAGCTGCTGCAACTGGTGCGGCGCGGCGGATTGATCGCCGCGGACAACACCCTGTTTGTCGCGGGCGCAACGATCGTCGGCGCCGGCAGCGGCATCGCACGCACTCTGCGCGAGTTCAACGACTATGTGCACCGCGACGAGCGAGTCGATCTGGTGCTGGTACCGATCGGAGAAGGCCTGACGCTGCTGCGCATCCGATGAGCCCGCAGTGGGCACGCCACACTGCCTTGCCCACGACAGAGCTCGGGCGTTGCCGCAACCAACCGAGCTGGGCGAAAATCTTGCGAGCCTCCTCGTCAAACCGTGATGACCGGGAAAGACTCGAGCCACCGGTCACGGCCAGCCCTCAACCTTTCGTGTGGTCGCAATCATGAGCACCCGTCGCGAACTCGCCAATGCCATTCGAGCCCTTGCCATGGACGCCGTACAGAAGGCCGAATCCGGCCATGCCGGTGCGCCCATGGGCATGGCCGACATCGCCACCGTGCTGTGGCGCGACTTCCTCAAGCACAACCCCGGCAACCCTCGCTGGGTGGACCGCGACCGTTTCGTGCTCTCGAACGGCCACGCCTCGATGCTGCTCTACTCGGTGCTGTATCTCACCGGCTATCCGCTCGGCATCGAGGACATCAAGAAATTCCGCCAGCTCGGCTCCCACACGCCCGGCCATCCCGAGCACGATCCGGCGCTCGGCATCGAGACCACGACCGGTCCGCTCGGCCAAGGGCTCGGTCACGCCGTAGGCATGGCACTCGCGGAGAAGGTGCTCGCCGCGCACTTCAATCGTCCGGGGCTTGCGATCGTCGATCACTACACCTACGTCTTCTGCAGCGATGGCGATCTCATGGAAGGCATTTCGCACGAAGTGTGCTCGCTCGCCGGCACGCTCAAGCTCGGCAAGCTCATCGCCTTCTACGATGACAACGGTATTTCGATCGATGGCAAGGTCGTGGGCTGGTTCCGCGACGACACACCGAAGCGCTTCGAGTCCTACGGCTGGCATGTGATTCCGCAGGTGGACGGGGAGAATGCGGACGCCGTCGAGGCGGCGCTGCGCGCGGCCCGCGCCGAGACCGGCCGACCGAGCCTCATCTGCTGCAAGACGATCATAGGCTACGGCGCGCCGCACAAGCAGGGCACCAAGGCGGCGCACAGCGATGCCCTCGGCGTCGACGAGGTCGCGGCCGCACGCAAGGTGCTCGACTGGCCCTATCCGCCGTTCGAGATTCCGGCGGAGCTTCGGGAGCAGTGGGACCGGCGCACCCAGGGCGCAGCTGCCGAGGCGCGCTGGAACGAGCTTCTCCTACGCTACCGGAAGGAGTTCCCGGAGCTCGCGGCGCAGTTCGAGCGGCGCATGCGGGGCGATCTACCCGAGAGCTGGGGGCAGACGGTGCAGCAGGCGCTCGCCGCCGCTCGCGAGGCGAAGGCGCAGGCGACGCGCGCATCCTCACAGGCAGCGCTCGATGCGCTCGGTGCGGTGCTGCCAGAGCTCCTTGGCGGCTCGGCGGATCTCACCACTTCGAACAATACCAAGCGTAAAGATGCGCGTGAGATCACGGATACCGATGCCTCCGGCGACTACCTCCACTACGGCGTGCGCGAGTTCGGCATGACCGCGATGCTGTGCGGGATGGCGCTGCATGGCGGCTTCATCCCTTACGGCGGGACCTTCCTGGTGTTCTCGGACTACGCACGCAACGCCGTGCGTCTCTCGGCGCTCATGCGCCTGCACCTCGTGCTCGTCTACTCGCACGACTCGATCGGCCTCGGCGAGGACGGACCGACCCATCAGCCGATCGAGCAGCTGAGCTCACTGCGCGCGATGCCGGGACTCACGCTGTGGCGCCCGTGCGATGCAGCGGAGACAGTCGTCGCGTGGACCGAGGCGATTGAGCAGCGGGAAGGCCCGACTGCGCTCGTGCTCACACGCCAGGCAGTACCTCAGCAGCAGCGCACGCTCGCGCAGACGCAGGCGATACGCCGCGGCGGTTACGTGCTCATCGACTGCAACGGCACGCCCGAATGCATAGTGATCGCAACGGGTTCGGAGGTGGGCATCGCCGTGCCGGCCGTGCAGAGGCTCAACGGTGCGGGCCGGCGCATCCGCCTGGTGTCCATGCCGTGCACGGAGCGCTTCGATGCACAGGACGCCGACTATCGCGAAAGCGTGCTGCCGCGGGCCGTGCGGCGCCGCCTCGCGGTCGAGGCCGGCGCACATCAGTGCTGGTGCTGTTACGTGGGTCTGGACGGTCGCGTCCTGGGGATCGACCGCTTCGGCGCCTCGGGCAAAGGCCCCGAGGTGTTTTCACACTTCGGGTTTACAGTCGATAATGTCGCCCGTCAGATCCAGGAGCTCCTGCCAGGCTGAGCTCGGAAAGGCGAGGAAATGCCCATCAAGGTCGGAATCAACGGCTACGGCCGCATCGGTCGTAACATATTGCGCGCGCTGTACGAGGCCAAGCGCACCGCGGAGATCCAGATCGTGGCGGTCAACGATCTGGGCGACGCGCATACCAACGCGCACCTCACGCGCTTCGACACGGCACACGGCCGCTTCCCTGGTGAGGTGAAGGTCGACGGTGACTCGATGGTGGTCAATGGCGATCGCATCCGGGTGCTCGCCGAGCGGGATCCCGCCAAGCTTCCCTGGGGGAAGCTCGGCGCCGAGTTCGTGCTCGAATGCACGGGGCTGTTCACCTCCAAGGCGAAGGCCGGCACTCATCTGCAGGGCGGTGCCAAGAAGGTCGTCATCTCGGCCCCCGGGGAGAAGGATGTCGATGCGACGATCGTGTATGGAGTGAACCACGGCGTACTGAAGAGCGGCTATACCGTCATCTCCAACGCCTCGTGCACGACGAACTGCCTCGCACCTGTTGCGAAGGTGCTCCACGAGAAGGTCGGCATCAATGCCGGCGTCATGACGACGATCCATTCGTACACCAACGATCAGGTGCTCACGGATGTGTTCCACAAGGATCTGCGTCGGGCCCGCTCGGCCACGATGTCGCAGATTCCGACCAAGACGGGCGCAGCCGCGGCCGTGGGCCTCGTGCTACCCGAGCTCAATGGCAAGCTGGACGGGTTCGCCATCCGGGTTCCCACCATCAACGTCTCGCTGGTGGACCTCAGCTTCACGGCGCGCCGCGAGACCTCCGTGGAGGAGGTCAACAAGCTGTTGAAGGAGGCTTCCCAGGGCAGCATGAGCCGCATCATCGCCTACAACGACGAGCCGCTCGTGTCCGTGGATTTCAATCACGACGCCCACTCGGCGGTGTTCGACGCCACGCTGACGAAGGTCATCGGCGGCACGCTCGTCAAGGCCTGCGCCTGGTACGACAACGAGTGGGGCTTCTCCAACCGCATGCTCGACACGACGCTCGCCTGGTCGAAAGTGCCCTGAGTCGCCGCGTCGCAGGCGACGGATTGCAGGACGAGCCATGAGAAACATTCTGCGGATGACGGATCTGGATTTGCGCGGCAAACGCGTGCTGATCCGCGAGGACCTGAACGTGCCGGTGCAGGACGGTGTGGTGACGAGCGATGCGCGCATCCGCGCCGCACTGCCCACGCTGCGGCACGCGATGGAGTCCGGAGCCAGGGTATTCGTGCTCTCGCATCTGGGTCGCCCGGAGGAGGGCGTGTACGAGGAGCGCTATTCGCTAGCGCCCGTGGCACCACGACTCTCGGAGCTGCTCGGCAAGCCGGTGCCGTTGCGTAAGAACTGGCTGAGCGGCGTCGACTGTGCGCCCGGTGATGCGGTGCTGTGCGAGAACGTCCGCTTCAACAAGGGCGAGAAGAAGGACAGCGAAGAGCTCGCGAAGCGTATGGCCGCGCTCTGCGATGTGTACGTCATGGATGCGTTCGCAACGGCGCATCGTGCCGAGGCGAGCACGCACGGCGTGGCCCGTTTCGCACCGGTGGCCTGTGCCGGTCCGCTGCTCGTCGGCGAGCTCGAGGCGCTGCAGCGTGCGCTGGAGAAGCCGGCGCGCCCATTGGTCGCGATCGTCGCCGGCTCGAAGGTCTCCACCAAGCTCACGGTGCTCGAGGCACTGCTCGCCAAGGTCGACAAGCTGATCGTCGGCGGCGGCATTGCCAATACCTTCCTCGCTGCCACCGGCATCAATGTCGGCAAGTCGCTGCATGAGGCGGAGATGCTCGACATGGCGCGCAAGCTCATGAGCCAGGCGCGCGCACGGGGCGCGGAGATCCCGCTGCCGAGCGATGTCGTGGTGGCCAAGGAGCTCGCGGCGACTGCGCACGCCGACATCCGCACGATCCACGACGTGCGCGCCGACGAGATGATTCTCGACATCGGTCCGGACTCGGCCGAGCGCTTCGGCGAGTCGCTGCAGTCGGCCGGCACGATCATCTGGAACGGCCCCGTCGGGGTATTCGAGTACGACCAGTTCGGCGAGGGCACGCGCGCCATCGCCAGCGCGATCGCGCGCAGCAAGGCGTTCTCGCTCGCCGGCGGTGGCGACACGCTCGCGGCCATCGAGAAGTACGGCGTCGAGGAAGGCATCTCCTACATCTCGACCGGCGGCGGCGCGTTTCTCGAGTTCGTCGAAGGCAAGACGCTGCCTGCGGTCGCCGTTCTGGAATCGCGGACGACCGAGGCGGCCGCCTAGTGCGTGCCCGACCCGACTCGAGCGTGGACACTTCCCGGCGCACCAAGATAGTGGCGACGGCCGGTCCTGCCACCGACGACCCGAGCGTGCTGCTGCAGATGATCCAAAGCGGGGTCAATGTCGTGCGCCTCAACGCCTCGCACGGGACGCGCGCTGATCTGCGCCGGCGTCTGACACTGGTACGCGAGTCTGCACAGCGCGCGAATGTGAGCGTGGGCGTGCTGCTCGACCTCGGCGGACCAAAGATCCGTATCGAGGGCTTCGAGCAGGGCCGCGTGCAGCTGCAGGAGGGCAATGCCTTCACGCTCGATACCGCTCTCGATGCCAAGGCCGGCACCGTGGAGCGCGTCGGTGTCGCCTACAAGGATCTGCCGCGCGATGTGACCTCGGGCGACACCCTGCTGCTCTCGGACGGGCAGATCGTGCTCGACGTCGAGCGCGTGCACGGCACGTGCATCGATACCCGCGTGCGTGTCGGCGGCGAGCTCTCCGACCGCAAGGGCGTCAATCGGCAGGGCGGGGGCATCTCGGCGCCGGCGCTTGCGGACAAGGATCGCGAGGACATCCGTCTCGCGGGCGAGGAGCGTATCGATTATGTCGCAGTGTCCTTCGCTCGGGACGCGGCCGACATCGAGCAGGCGCGCACGCTGGTGCGCGCCGCCGGGGGCGATGCGTGCATCGTCGCCAAGATCGAGCGCCAGGAGGCGGTCAGCAACCTGGCCGAGATCATCGGCGCCACGGATGTGGTCATGGTGGCGCGCGGTGATCTGGCCGTGGAGATGGGCTACGCGGAGCTCACCGGACTGCAGAAGACCATCATCCATCAATCGCGTGCGAAGAACCGCGTGGTCATCACTGCGACGCAGATGATGGAGTCGATGATCCAGAGTCCGGTGCCGACCCGCGCCGAGGTGAGTGACGTCGCCAATGCCGTCATGGATGGCACGGATGCCGTCATGCTCTCGGCGGAGACCGCGACCGGCCGTTATCCCGTGAAGGCCGTGCAGGCGATGGCCCAGGTGATTGGCGGTGCCGAGAAGTATCAGCTCGCCCACAGCCGCACCCGCCATCGCGTCGACGGCTCCTTCCAGGGAACCGAGGAAGCGATTGCGATGGCCGTCATGTACACGGCCAATCACCTGAAGGTGCGCGCGATCGTCGCGCTCACCGAATCCGGCGCGACCCCGCTGTGGATGTCGCGCATCCGCTCGGACATCCCCATCTACGCGTTCACGCGTCACGAGGCGACGCGCCGCCGCGTGACCCTGTATCGCGGCGTCTATCCGGTCATCTTCGATGTGACTGGATCGCCACAGGGTGTCGCAACGCTCTACGACTCGATCTTCGCGCGCCTGCTCGAGCTATCGCTGGTGCAGCGCGGCGATCTCGTGATCCTGACCAAGGGTGAGCAGAGCGGTGTCCAGGGGGGCACCAATTCCATGCAGATCCTGAAAGTCGCGAGCGCGTGAGCGGTGGGTGAGCCGCGCTGAGCTCGCGTTCCCGATTTCCGCGGTATCTGCAACGCGCGACCCTCGGGGTGCTGCTGCTCGTTGCGGCGGCGCTCGTGACCGGCTATTTCATGCTGCGCGGCTCGCTACCGCTGCTCGATGGCGGCATTCGTCTCCACGGGCTCGTCGCACCGGTGCACATCGAGCGCGACGCGCTCGGTGTGGTCACGGTCACGGCGCACAATCGTGCCGATCTCGCCTTTGGCACGGGCTTCGCCCATGCGCAGGACCGATTTTTCCAGATGGATCTGGCGCGCCGGCTCGCCGCCGGTGAGCTGAGCGAGCTGTTCGGCGTGGCAGCGGTCGGGCAGGACCGCGAGGCGCGCTTGTTCCGTTTTCGCGTTCTTGCGCGCCTCGCGCTCGGTGCCGCGACCGCCGAGCAGAGGGCGCTTCTCGAAGCCTATGCACGCGGGGTCAATGCCGGCCTGGCGCATCTTGGGGCGCGCCCCTGGGAATACTGGGTGCTGCGCATGCAGCCAGCGGCATGGAGGCCTGAGGACAGCTTCCTGGTCGCGTACGCGATGTGGTGGGACCTGCAAGCCGGGGATTTCCGGCAAGAGATGCTCAGGCGCACGCTGGAAGAGCATCTGAGCAGAGCTGCGCTGCAGTTCCTGTACCCGGCCACGACTCAATGGGACAGTCCAAACGTGGCCGACATTCAGGCACTGCACGCAGATGACGCCCGCTATGCGGGGCTCGCAGACTTGCCGAGCGCTGCAGACCTGACCGTGCGCACTGCAGCGGTGCATGGCGCCCGTAGCGTGCGGCCGACGGGGCGGCCTGCACCCGGTGCTGCAGCGGCTCCGAGTGATGCAGGCAGTAACAACTGGGCCTTGGCAGGACGTCTCACGGCCCATGGGTCGGCGCTCGTCGCTAGCGACATGCACTTGAGCCTGCGGGTGCCGACCACCTGGTATCACGCGCGGCTGCGCATCGTGAGTGGGACGCGTGCCGCCGCCGTGGACCATGAGACGCTGCTCGATCTCAATGGCTTGACCCTGCCGGGTGCACCGCTCCTCGTTGCGGGATCGAACGGTCAGATCGCCTGGGCGTTCACCAACACCGCGGGCCACTGGCTCGATCTGCGGGAACTGAGCTGCCGCAGGCTGGGTTCGAGCGCGCTGCGCACGCCGACGGGTGACCTGCAGCTCGCGAGCGTTCCCGAGCACATTCACATTCGCGGCGCTGCGGATGTCACGCTGCACATCGAGTCGGGAGCGCCCGGAGTGCTGTTCGCGATTGAGCCGGCGGAGCAGCGGTGCTGGTTCGCGCGCTGGTTGGCGCAGCTGCCCACGGCGACCAACATGAACATGCTCGCGCTCGAGCGGGCGCGCTCTGTCGATGAAGTTCTCGAGCTCGCCCCCGAGCTGGGAATTCCGCATCAGAATATCGTCGCAGGCGATCGTGCAGGTCACATCGGCTGGGCGGTTGCGGGCCGCATCCCCGTCGCGACCTCGGATGAGGCGCGCTTCGATGGCCGCGCGGGGTGGCGCACGCGGGCGGCTGCTCCGCAGCTCTACGATCCGCCGCTCGGCCGTGTCTGGTCGGCCAATGCACGCGCGACCGACGACACTTTCGAGCTCGAGGCGATCGGTGGCGCCGATGCCGTCTATGGCGCGCACTACGCGCTCGGGGCGCGCGCGCGGCAGATTCGCGATGCGCTGCTGGCGATCACCGCGCCCGCGACTCCGCCCGACATGCTGCGCATCCAGCTCGATGATCGAGCCTTGTTCCTTGCGCGCTGGCGCGAGCTGATCCTCGAGCTCACAGACCCTGGCGCAGGGCATGCCGACCCCGCGCGCGCGGAGCTGCGCGGCTTGGTGGCCGCATGGGATGCGCACGCGGCCGTGGACTCCGTCGGTTATCGGCTGGTGCGCACCTGCCGCGATCAGATCGCAAGCGCCGTATGGCACATGATTCTCGAGGCGCAGGCCATCGAGACCGACGAGCCGCCGCCTCCGCAGTTCGAGCAGCCGTTGTGGAGCATCGTGACGTTGAAGCCCTTACATCTGCTGGCGGCGCGGTACTCGAGCTGGGAGCAGTTTCTGCTCACCGAGATCGATGCGAGCATCGGGACGCTGCGCCGCAGCTGCGGCAGCCTCGCGCGCTGCCGTTGGGGAGACGCCCATCCCGTTCACGTCCGTCACGATTTCTCGCGGGTGTTGCCAGCGCTTGCGCCGCTCATCGATATGCCGCCGATCGAGCTGCCGGGCGATCACGACATGCCGCGCGTTCAGGCGGGCGCCTTCGGCGCCTCGGAGCGTTTCGCCGTCTCGCCGGGCCACGAAGCCGAAGGCTATCTGCATCTGCCCGGCGGGCAGAGCGGGCATCCGCTCTCGCCCTACTACCGCGCCGGCTTCAGCGACTGGGCGCAGGGCCATCCGCTGCCGCTGCTGCCCGGAGCGGCGCTGCACCGCCTGCTGCTGCAACCCGTGGACGCGAAGGTGGATTGAGTCATGCGCCCGTTTGAGTCCTGGGCTACTCCACGCCAGCACCGGCCGCTCATAGGACTGGTGCTGACCGGAGGCGGAGCGCGCTCCGCCTATCAGATCGGCGTGCTGCGCGCGCTCAGCGAGCTCTTGCCGCGCGGCCGCAATCCCTTCGCCGTCATCGTGGGCACTTCGGCGGGCGCGGTGGCTGCGGGCGTGCTCGCATCACAGGCGCATCGCTGGCGCAGGGCGGTTGCCGGTCTCGAGGAGGTCTGGGCGAACTTTCACGCCTCGCAGGTGTTTCGCGTCGACACCGGACACATGCTGCGTGCGGGCCTGCATTGGAGCCTCGCGCTGCTCTCCGGAGGACTGTTGCTGACGCCGCCCAAGTCCATCCTCGACAACTCACCGCTGCGCGAGCTGCTCGCCGCGCGCTTCGTCTGGCCGGGCATTCGCACCAGTATCGAGCGTGGACACCTGCGCGCGGTAGCGCTGTGCGCGACCAGCTACGTGACCGGTCAGTCGGTCGCCTTCTACGACGGCAACGAGTCCGTGAGTGACTGGGCGCGCACGCAACGGCTCGGGCGGCGCACGCGCCTCACGCTCGACCACCTGATGGCGAGCGTCGCGATCCCGCTCCTGTTTCCGCCCATCTCGCTCGGCGGTGAGTACTTCGGCGACGGTGCCATGCGGCAGATGAGCCCGCTCAGTCCGGCGGTGCATCTCGGCGCCGACCGGCTGCTGATTCTCGGCGTGCGCTCGCGCCGCGAGGCGGGTGTCGCCCCGACGCCCGGGCCCATCGTGCTGCCCACTCCGGGCCAGATCTTCGGCTTCATGCTCGACACGCTGTTCACCGATCAGATCTATGCCGATCTCGAGCAGCTCGAGCGCCTCAACGAGCTGGTGCGTGCGGCGCCGCCGAGCGCGCGCGGCTTGCGCCACGTCGAATCGCTGATGCTCGCGCCGAGCATCGATCCGCGCGAAGTGGCCGCGCGCCATGTCGATGAGATGCCCTCCGGGCTGCGGACGCTGCTGCGAGTGATCGGCGCCCGGGATGCCGCGGGCAGCCAGCTCGCGAGCTATCTCATGTTCCAGGCGGGCTACACGCGCGAGCTGATCGAGCTCGGCTACCGTGATGCCATGGAGGCGCGCCACGCGCTCGTCGCCTTCATGAGCGGCGAGCGGCTGCCGCCCATGCTCGCAACGCCGGGGGTGGCGCAGGCGACGTGAGATAATGCGCGCCATGGAACACGCACTACCCGTCACACGCACAGAGAATTTCGCCGCCTGGTACCAAGCCGCCGTCGCTCAGGGGGATCTTGCCGAGGAGTCCGGCGTGCGCGGCTGCATGATCATTCGTCCGTGGGGCTATGGCATCTGGCAGCGCATGCAGGAGCTGCTCGACCGTCGCTTCCGCGAGAGCGGCCACGAGAACTGCTACTTCCCGCTGTTCATCCCTTTGAGCTTCATCGCCAAGGAATCGGAGCACGTGGAGGGCTTCGCCAAGGAGATGGCCGTCGTCACCCACCACCGTCTCAAAGTCATCGACGGCGCGCTGCAGCCCGATCCCGACGCGCGGCTGGAGGAGCCGCTGATCGTGCGCCCTACGTCCGAGACCGTCATCGGTGCCGCGTTCCAGCGCTGGATCCGCTCGCATCGCGATCTGCCGCTGCTCCTCAATCAGTGGGCGAACGTCGTGCGCTGGGAGATGCGGCCGCGGCTCTTCCTGCGCACGTCCGAGTTTCTCTGGCAGGAGGGGCATACGGCCCACGCCACCGCGGGCGAGGCGCTCGAGGAGACCTTGCGGATGCTGGAGATCTACCGCACGTTCGCCGAGGACAGCCTGGCCATGCCGGTGGTTGCGGGCGAAAAGCCGCCTCACGAGCGCTTTCCCGGCGCCGAGAGCACCTACGCGATCGAGGCGATGATGCAGGACGGCAAGGCGCTGCAGTCCGGCACGGCCCATTATCTGGGCACGAACTTCGCAAGCGCGCAGAACATCCGCTATCAGACCGAGCAGGGTGAGCTCGCCTACGCGCATACCACGAGCTGGGGTGTCTCGACGCGCCTCGTCGGCGGTGTCGTCATGACTCACGGCGATGATGACGGTCTGCGGCTGCCGCCGATCATCGCGCCGCGACAGATCGTGCTCGTGCCCATCCTGCGAGACCGCCCCGAGGACCAGTCGATCGTTGACTACTGCGAGAGTCTCGCCGAGCAGTTGCGCGCGACGACGGCCTTCGGCGAGCCGCTGCGCGCGCTCGCCGATCGCAAGGGCGCGCGTGCCGTCGACAAGCGCTGGTCGTGGATCAAATGCGGCGTGCCCGTGATTTGCGAGATCGGTGCGCGAGACGTGGCTGCAGGCGCGGTGACGCTGCTACGGCGCGATCAGCTGCGCAAGGCCGACCGCCTCAATTTCACGACCCTGTCCCGGGAAGCGCTGCTCTCGGGCGCGGCAACCTTGCTTGCCGACATTCAGAGCGCGCTCCACGGTGAGGCCCAGGCGCGGCTGCAGGCCAACATCCGCTCCGATATCGCGAGCCTCGATGCGCTCGAGGACTACTTCAGGGGCTCGGAGGACGAGCAGGCGTTTCGCGGCTGGGCGCTCGTGCCGTGGGCGCGCCCGGAGGGCGAGGCGCTCGCGGCGGTGGAGCAGCAGCTAAAGGCGCTGAAGCTGACGATCCGCGTCGCACCGCTCGGACAGCAGCCGCTCGCAGCTGCCCGATGCCTGTTCAGCGGCGCTCCCGCGCGCGAGATGGTGCTGGTAGGGCGGACGTACTGAGCGCGGCGGCGCGCTAGCCTGGCAGCGCTCCGTGGCGCGCGCTCACCTGCGGATAGCGGGCGGCGAAGCGTCGCGTGAGGTGATCGACGATGTACACCGAGCGATGCTGCCCACCCGTGCAGCCCACCGCCACGGTGAGATAGCCGCGCGTGCTCGCGAGATACTCAGGGACGCGCGCATCGATGAAGCGATCGATGTCCTCGATGAGCCGCGCGACGCTCGCGTGGGACTCGAGAAAACGGATCACCTCGGGATCGCGTCCCGTGAGGTTGCGCAGCGCCGGCTCCCAGTAAGGGTTCGGCAGCGCACGTGCATCGAACACGAAATCCGCATCGCCGGGAATCCCGTACTTGTACCCGAAGGACTCGAAGGTGATCGAAAGGCGCTCGACGACGCGCCGCTCCATGCGCTCGTGCACCAGCTGGCGCAGCTCGTGGATGCTCATCCGCGAGGTATCCACGATCAGATCGGCGGCGTAGGCGATCGGCTCGAGCAAGCGCCGCTCGATCGCAATGGCCTCGTGCAGGCCGAGGTGCTCGCGGCTCATCGGATGCTTGCGGCGCGTCTCGGCGAAGCGCCGCAACAGCTCCTCGTCGCTTGCGACCAGGAACAGCACCTCGCAGTGAATGCCGCTGCGCTTGAGCTCGTCGATGAGCTGCGGCACGGTGGCGACTTCGTGCGGCGTGTTGCGTGCATCGAGCCCCACGGCGGTGCGCTCGTAAGTTGCCTCCGCGCTGCGGACGGTGTGGGAGATGAACGGCTTGAGCATCGCCGCCGGCATGTTGTCGATGCAGTAGAAGCCCAGATCCTCGAGCATGTGCAGCGCCACGCTCTTGCCGGAGCCGGACAGACCACTCACCACGATGATGCGCACGGTGCAAGCCTAGTGCATTGGGAAGGGCGGCGTGCGGCGCTTTCCCGGGCGCGCGCCGCCGTCACATGCGCAGCAACCTCTGCGCCTCGCCGGCATGGTGATCGGTACGCTTCTCCTTGTGCTTGCGGACGCAGCGATCCAGCTTGTCGGTGAGCGCGTCGATGGCTGCATACATGTCGGGTTCGGTGGCGTCCGCGTGGATGTCGCAGCCGCTTGCGTGCAGCGTCGCCTCGGCCTTCTGCCTGAGCTTCTCAACGGTCAGCACACAATGCACGTCGATCAGCTGATCGAAGTGGCGCACGATGCGCTCGAGCTTCTTCTCAACGTATTCCCGCAATGCCCGAGTGACCTCGACGTGATGACCGGTGACGCTGAGCCGCATAAGCCGTCTCCTTGCTGGTTGCCGCGTGTTACATCTGTCTCAATCCCGTGCGCCTGCGCTCGTTGGAAGGGGCGATGCCCATGCTCTCCCGGTACTTGGCGACGGTGCGCCGCGCCACGGGGATTCCCTCGTCGGAGAGCAGCTCGGCAATGCGGCCGTCGCTCAAGGGGCTGTCGGTGTCTTCCTCTTTGACGAGCTTCCTGATCTTGGCGCGGATCGCCGTGGACGAGGTCCCCGAGCCGTCGGCGCCTTCGACCTGACTGGAAAAGAAATAGCGCAGCTCGAACACGCCGCGCGGTGTGTGCATGTATTTGCCGGAGGTGACGCGCGAGATCGTGGACTCGTGCATCTCGACCGCCTCCGCGATGTCCTTGAGGATCATCGGCCGCATGTGCTCCTCGCCGTGCTCGAGGAAGGCCGTCTGGCGCGCGACGATCGAGCGCGCCACTTTCATGAGCGTGTCGTTGCGGATCTCGAGGCTCTTGAGCAGCCAGCGCGCCTCCTGCAGCTGCGCGCGCATGCTCGCGTGGCTCGCGCTGCGCCCGATGAGGCTCGCGTATCCCTGGTTGAGGCGCACGCGCGGCAACATGGCGGCATTGATCTCGACCGCCCAGCCGTGATCGGTGCGGCGCACGAACACATCGGGCACCACGTACTCGGCGGAGCCGGCGCTCACCGTGGCGCCCGGTCGCGGGTGGCAGGCCCGCACGAGCAGCAGCGCCGAGGCGAGCTCTTCCTCGGTGGTCCGCAGCTCGCGTCGTAGCAGGGACAGCTCACGCTCAGCCACCAGCTCGAGGTGGTGGCGTGCGATCTCGAGGGCGATCCCGAGTCCCGGGGTCCCGGGCTCGAGCTGCCGCAGCTGCAGCTCGATGCATTCGCCCACCGAGCGCGCTGCGACACCCGGTGGATCGAGCTGCTGCACGCGCCGCAGCACACTCTCCACTTCCGCCGCTTCACATTCGACCTCGGGTCGCAGCGTGGCGACGATCTCCTCGAGGGTCTCGGTCAGATAGCCGTCGTCGCTGGTCGCATCGACGATGGTGCTTGCGATGACCAGGGAGCGGGCATCGAGCCGGACGAGCTCGAGCTGCCAGAGCAGATGCTCCTGCAGCGATTGCCCGGATGCGTCGGCGAACTCCTGCTGGCGCTCGTCCTCGTCGCTGTTCCAGACGCTCTCGGAAGGTCCGGTGCTCTGCTCGCCCCAGTGATCGTCAACGGCCTCGATATGGGTGTTGTCGGGAGGAGCAGCCGCAGTCTCGACGACGGGGGTCGCGACTTCCCCGGCTTCCTCCGCTCCATTCTGAGCCTCGGCCTCCTCGACGGGCTCGAGCATGACGTTGCTCTCGAGCAGCTCGCGGATGTGGGCCTGAAGCTCCAGCGCTGGCAATTGCAGGAGCCGGATGGCCTGCTGCAGCTGCGGAGTCATGGTCAGTTGCTGACCCAGCTTCAGCTGCAGGGAAGGTTTCAGCATGTTTCTTGCACTAAACGTCCGTGCCCAATTTTAAGCCTTTGAAAAACAAGGTCTTTATATACGCGAGACCCCGGTCAAAGACGGAACGACTCTCCCAAGTACACCTCACGTACTTGGGGATTGGCAAGGATTTCTTCCGCAGATCCGGAAGCGATCACAGTCCCCTGATTGACGATGTATGCACGACCGCAGACACCGAGAGTCTCGCGGACATTGTGGTCGGTGATGAGCACCCCGATGCCGCGGGTGGTGAGCTCGCGCACGATGCGCTGGATGTCGAGCACGGAAAGCGGATCGACCCCGGCGAAGGGCTCGTCGAGCAACATGAATTGCGGCTCCGCGGCGAGCGCCCGGGCGATCTCGACCCTCCGGCGCTCCCCGCCCGAGAGCGCAAGTCCCGGCGTCTTGCGCACGTGTCCGATGCGCAGCTCCTCGAGCAGCTCCTCGAGCCGGCGCTGCCGTCCGGCACGGTCCAGATCCTCCCGGCTCTCGAGGATCGCGAGCACGTTGTCCTCGACCGAGAGCTTGCGAAACACCGAGGCTTCCTGGGGCAGGTAACCCAGCCCGAGCTGTGCGCGGCGATGCATGGGCAGGAACGTCACGTCGCGCTCGCCGAGGTAGATGCGCCCGGCGTCGCAGGCGACCAGGCCGACCATCATGTAGAAGGCTGTGGTCTTGCCCGCGCCGTTCGGTCCGAGCAGGCCGACGATCTCTCCCTGACGTACCTCGAGGGACAGATCCTGCACCACCCGCCGGGACTTGTAGCTCTTGGCGAGACCTTGAGCCCGGAGCTGGTCCGCGCTCACGGTGTGTGACCCCGGTGCTCCTCGGGTTTGGGCAGAATCGTGATGTGCACCCGGCTGCCGGGAGTGCCCTCCGAGTGGGACTGCACGGCACGCTGGTTGATGTCGTACACGATCGTGGGCGCCTTCATCTCGTTGCGTCCGTCGGTGAGCCACGCATCGTTGGTCAAGCGCACTGTGCCCGGTCCCACGTCGTATTCGATCGAGCCCGCGTGGCCGCGAGCGGTTAGCCCGGACTCCTGTAGCTTCTCCTCGAACTGCGCCGGAGTGCCCGTCGCGATGGCCTTCTCGATCTGATTGTGACGGAACTCGACGGTGGCGCGCTCGGACTGCAGCGTGCCGCGCTGCTCGGCGCGGATATGCACGTTGCCGGTGAAAACCCAGTGGCTGTCGTCGAAATTGAGTCCGGTGGCCTCGGCGCGATCCGCTTGGACGCGCAGGTCGCCCTGCGTGATCACGACATCGCGCAGCACGACCTGCTGCGTGCGGTAGTCGACGTCCACCGAAGCCGCATCGTAGGTGATCGGCCCGCGGGAGGTGGCGATGCGCGCGGGCTTGTCGGCTCCCAGTAGCAGCAGGCAGCAGAGCGCATACACGCTCTGCGCGGCTCTATGGTTCATAGTGGCCATGCACGTCCGATTCTAGCCTCAGGTGCTCATCCTTCAATTGCGCGATTAGACCGAGCGCGTTCACGCGCTGCTCGCCCCAGGAGAGCATCACCGGCGCACTGGTGCTGAGGATCTCGCCGTGTGTATCGACGTTCAGCTGCTCGGTGGAGATCTGCGCAGGCAGTGGTGAGCCCGGCAGCATGCCCGTGATGCTTACCGCACCCATGAGCGCGATGCGCGCCGCATCGTCCACGACCCGCGCGTGGTCGGCGCGGCCGTTCCAGATACCGCCCTGGGGGTCGCGAAACTGCATACGCACACTGTCGAGCAGGACTTCCTGCGACTCGGGCTGCTGGTGAATGACGCTCGCGTGGAGCGTGTACATCGGCTGTCCGCTGGCGTTGGTCTCGATCAGTACGGCATCCCGCGCGGAGTAGCCTGGATCCGGCTGCGGCGGCGGCCTTTGCGTGCTCGTCCCCATGCCGCTTGGCTCGCGGTCGAGCAGCAGCATCCAGCCCAGGACGAAAGCAGCGATGGCCGCAGCGGCCGTGAGCACGCGAGGGATCATGGCGTGCGGCGGCGTGCGGCACGCGCTGCGAGCAGCTCGTCGCACACCTCGCGTACCGCTCCGACTCCGCCGGCGATCGAGGTCGAGCGGTGCGCGGCACGGCGTGCCAGAGGGTGAGCGTCCGCGACCGCATAGGCGCGACCGACCGCGCGCATGAGAGGCAAGTCAGGGACGTCATCACCGATGCACGCACAGGCGTGCGGCGCGACATTGAGCCGCCTACGCAGGCGATCGAAGGCCGCTCGCTTATCGTCGGCTCCCTGGATGAGGTGGCGGATACCCAGCTCACGGCAGCGGTGCTCGAGCGCCTTCGAACGGCGCCCCGTGATCACCGCCACTTCGATGCCCGCGGCGCGCAGCGCACGAATGCCGTGTCCGTCCCGCACGTGAAAAGCCTTCAGAAGCTCGCCGCGCGGACCGAAGTACAGCCGGCCGTCCGTGAGCACGCCATCCACGTCGAGCACCAGCAGCCGGACGCCCGCGGCGGCGGTCGGCTTGCGCGCTCGCGCCGAGTGCGCGCGCGCGTCAGCCCGCCGCGCGCGGCTCACACGACACCGGCCCGCAGCAGGTCGTGCACATTGAACGCTCCGATGAGGCGACCGCCGGCATCAGCCACCGGCAGCGCCGTGATGCGGTGCAACTCCATGAGATGGGCGCCGTCCGCCGCGAGCTCGCGGGGACCGATGGTCTTGCAGTCGGGAGTCATCACGCTGCGCATCGTGACAGTGCGCACGTCGAGCTGCCGCCCGAACGCGCGGCGCAGGTCACCGTCGGTGAAGATGCCGAGAATGCGCTCGTCGGCATCCACCACCACCGCCATTCCGAGGCCCTTGCGCGACATCTCGAGCAGTCCTTCGCTGAGCGGTGTGTCGGCGAGTACGCGCGGCAGCGCGCTGCCGGTGCGCATCACGTCCTCGACGCGCAGGAACAGGCGCCGGCCGAGTGCGCCCCCCGGGTGCGAGCGCGCGAAGTCCACCGCGGTGAAGCCGCGCGCCTCCAGCAATGCAACGGCAAGCGCATCGCCCATCGCGAGAGTAGCCGTCGTGCTCGCCGTCGGCGCGAGATTGAGCGGACAGGCTTCCTCGGGAACGCTGACATCGAGCGTCACGGTCGCCGCGCGGGCGAGCGTCGAGCCGGACTTGCCGGTCATCGTGATCAAAGGCAAGCCGAGACGCTTGAGATGCGGCAGCAGCAGCAGCAGCTCCGGGGTCTCGCCGGAGTTGGAGACGGCGAGCACGGCGTCGATGCGCGTGATGGTACCCAGATCGCCGTGGCTCGCCTCGGCGGGATGCAGGAAGAACGCGGGCGTGCCCGTGCTCGCGAGCGTGGCGGCGATCTTGCGCGCGATGTGCCCGGACTTGCCGATGCCCGTCACGATCATGCGTCCCTCGCAGGCGAGACACACGCGGCAGGCCGCCGCGAAGCTCTCGTCCAGGCGTGCCTGCAGGGCTGTCACGGCCTGTGCCTCTATGCCGAGCGCGCGGCGCGCGGAGGCGAGCAGCGCAGCGGTGTCGACGGCGGGATCCGGCTTGGCGCTCATGGCGCAATGATATCCGCGCGGTTTTGGCGACGGTAGAATGCCTGCATGAGTCCCGCCGAAGTCGCCGATTTGATCCGGGCGGGGCTGCCGGGCGCCGAAGTGCTCGTGCAGTCCGACGACGATACCCATTTCGCGGCACGCGTGGTCGCAGCCGCTTTCGCAGGCAAGCGCGATCTTGCCCGGCACCAGCTGATCTATCGCAGCCTCGGGCAGCGCGTGGGACGCGAGATCCACGCGCTCTCGATCGAGGCGTACACGCCGGAAGAGTGGGCGGCGCGCCGCCGCGATGCAGGCCGGCCGGTAAGCTGAATGGAAAAGCTGCAGATTCAGGGAGGGGTACCCCTCGAGGGCGAGGTACGCATCTCGGGTGCCAAGAATGCGACTTTGCCGATCCTGGCCGCCGCCCTGCTTGCAGATGACCCCGTGGTCGTCGGCAACGTGCCTCACCTGCAGGATGTGACCACCACCATCGAGCTCCTGGGGCGCATGGGAGTCAGCGTCACGATCGATGAGCGCATGCGCATCGAGGTGGACGCATCGACCCTGAAGGAGTGCTTCGCGCCCTACGACCTCGTCAAGACCATGCGGGCGTCGATCCTGGTGCTCGGGCCGCTGCTGGCGCGTTTCGGGCATGCGGATGTTTCCCTGCCCGGGGGCTGCGCCATCGGGGCGCGTCCGGTGAACATTCACGTGGCCGGGCTGCAGGCCATGGGCGCGGATATTCAGATCGAGGGCGGTTACATCCGCGCCCGCGCATCGCGCCTCAAGGGCGCACGGCTGGTGCTCGACACCGTCACCGTCACCGGAACCGAGAATCTCATGATGGCGGCAACGCTCGCCGAGGGCGAGACGCTCATCGAGAATGCCGCGCGCGAGCCGGAGGTCGTGGATCTGGCCCAGTGCCTGAGCGCCATGGGAGCCAGAATTCAGGGCGCCGGCACCGACAAGATCAGCGTGCAGGGAGTTGAGCGGCTGCGCGGCACGCGCTACGAAGTGCTGCCGGATCGCATCGAGAGCGGCACCTATCTGGTCGCCGGAGCGATCACGCGCGGTAGCGTGCGCATCAAGAACACCCGACCCGACCAGCTCGATGCCGTGCTCGCCAAGCTCGAGGAGGCCGGCGCCAAGCTCGGAGTAGGCGAGAATTGGGTCGAGGTCGACATGCGCGGACGGCGACCGCGTGCGGTTGATGTGCGCACGGCGCCCTATCCTGCATTTCCCACCGACATGCAGGCTCAGTTCGCCGCCTTGAATGCCGTCTCGAGCGGCGTGGGCACCATCATCGAGACGATCTTCGAGAATCGTTTCATGCACATGCTCGAGATGCGCCGGCTGGGCGCCGAGATCCGCCTGGAAGGCAACACGGCCATCATTCGCGGCGTCGAAAGACTCACTGCCGCACCGGTCATGGCCACGGATCTGCGCGCCTCGGCAAGCCTGGTGCTTGCGGGGCTCGTGGCTGCCGGGCGCACCGACATCGAGCGCATCTATCACATCGATCGCGGCTACGAGGCGATCGAGGAGAAGCTCGCACAGCTCGGCGCGCAGATCCGGCGCGTACCGAACTAGTTGCGGGATGTGCGGCGCGCGCCGGGGGAAGCGCGGGCGCGGGCTGGAGCAGGAGCGATGATTGCGGCGCCGTGACGGCGCGACGGAGCGGTTATGCAGCTCGGAATGGTCGGACTCGGAAGGATGGGATCCAATATGGTCCGGCGGCTGCAGCAGGGCGGCCACGAGTGCGTCGCCTACGATCATGCCGCCGATGCGGTGCGCGCCCTGTCCTCCGAGGGCGCCCGCGGAGCCCAGTCACTGCAAGAGTTGGTGAGCGCGCTGCGCACACCGCGCGCCATCTGGCTCATGGTTCCCGCCCACGTCGTCGATGCAGTGCTCGCCGACCTGCAGCCCCTGCTCGCCACCGGCGACATCGTCATCGATGGTGGCAATTCCCATTATCACGATGACATTCGCCACGCGCGCGAGCTCGCCCGTGTCGGCGTGCATTTCGTGGATGTGGGCACCAGTGGCGGTGTCTTGGGACTCGCCCGAGGCTACTGCCTCATGATTGGCGGCGAGGCGCAGATCGTTGCGTCTCTGGAGCCCATCTTCGCCACGCTCGCTCCCGGTGGCCGCCCTCCGGAGCGCGGCCACAGCACGGCCGAGCAGGGCTACCTGCACTGTGGAGCGAGCGGTGCCGGTCATTTCGTGAAGATGGTCCACAACGGCATCGAGTACGGGCTCATGGCCGCTTACGCCGAGGGCCTCGATGTGCTCAAGCACGCCGATGTGGGACTCGAGACGCGCCCCGCCGATGCCGAGACGGCGCCGCTTTCTGATCCGCGGCTATTCCAGTATCGGATCGACCTCGCCGCGGTCACCGAGCTCTGGCGCCACGGCAGCATCATCACCTCGCAGCTGCTCGACCTCACCGCAGCGGCCCTCGCGCACGATCCGCAGCTGCAGTCTTTCGCGGGACGCGTCTCGGATTCGGGGGAAGGCCGCTGGACGATCCAGGCGGCCATCGAAGAGGGCGTTCCCGTGCATGTGCTGAGCGCGGCCCTCTACAACCGCTTCGCCTCGCGCGGCCGCGGCGACTTCGGCAACAAGGTGCTCTCGGCCATGCGGCTCGGCTTCGGCGGCCACCTGGAAACGCGCGGTCCCGCCGAGGCGCCGGCGCCGCGGACCAAAAACAGCAAATGAGCGCGGGAGCGCACCGCGTGGAAAGGGCTACCCTCATCTGGATTCGGGGTGAACGCCATGCCACAGGCAGCTGATGCTCTGGTCGTCTTCGGCGCGACCGGCGATCTGTGTTATCGCAAGATCTATCCGGCGCTGTACCAGCTCGTGCGCCATGGCCGGCTCACCGTGCCGATCATCGGTGTGGCCCGCGCGGGCTGGAACCGCGAGCAATTCATAGGCCGCGTACGCGACAGCCTCGCGCACTTCGTGCCGCAGGCCGATGCGGCCGTGGTGACGCGCCTCGCAGGTCTGGTGCGCTACGTGGATGGCGACTATCGCGAGCTCGACACTTTCAAGGGCCTGCGCAGCAGCCTCCAGCAGGCGACCCGGCCGCTGTATTACCTGGCGATTCCGCCCAGCATGTTTCCCGTCGTGGTCACCCTGCTCGGGCAATCGGGCTGCGCAAGCGGCGGCGCGCGCGTCGTCGTCGAGAAGCCCTTCGGGCGCGATCTACCGTCGGCGCTCGCGCTGAATCACACGCTGCATCAGGTATTCGACGAGTCGGCGATCTTTCGCATCGACCACTATCTCGGCAAGGAGCCGGTGCAGAACATCCTTTACTTTCGCTTCGCCAACTCCTTTCTCGAGCCGGTCTGGAATCGCAACTTCGTGGCGAGCGTGCAGATCACGATGGCGGAGAAGATCGGCGTCGCCGGACGCGGCAGCTTCTACGAGGAGGTCGGCGCGATCCGCGATGTGGTGCAGAACCATATGCTGCAGATCGTCGCCTTCCTCGCCATGGAGCCGCCGGTCCGCTATGCGCGCGATGCGCTGCGCGACGAGAAGGTGAAGGTGTTTCGCGCGATGCGGCCGCTTGATCCTTCGCACCTGGTGCGCGGCCAGTTCCAGGGCTATCGCTCCGAGCCAGGAGTCGCGCCCGACTCGCGCGTGGAGACCTTCGCCGCACTGCGGTTGCAGATCGACTCATGGCGCTGGAGCGGCGTGCCGTTCTACATTCGCGCAGGCAAGTGTCTGCCGGTGACGGCGACCGAGGTCGTGGTAGACATGCAGCCGCCGCCGGCGAACGTCTTCGGCAACTACGCGGTCTCGCCGCCGAACTACCTGCGCTTTCGAGTCGGCCCGGATGTGGCCATCGCGCTCGGCGCGCATGCCAAGCAGCCGGGTGCCGCGATGCAGGGACGCGATGTCGAGCTGTTCGTGAGCCAGCAGGAAGCCGAGGAGATGGATGCCTACGAGCGGCTGATCGGCGATGCCCTGATCGGCGATGCCGTGCTCTTCGCGCGCGAGGACGAGGTTGAAGCGGCCTGGGCGGTCGTCGATCCGGTGCTGCGGGGGCAGAAGCCGCCGTACGAGTATGCGAAGGGCAGCTGGGGTCCACGGCAAGCGGACGAGCTGATCGTCAACGAACCTTGCAGCTGGCACAACCCGGGAGCGGATGCGCACAACTGGACGCGGGCGTGCGGCCCGAGCTCTCAGGCCGCGCCGCCACCCCCGCGGGAGGCGTCCGCTGCCGGACGCGGCACTGCCGCCTGAGGCCAGGCCTCGCGCTCCGTCCACACTTCCACCGATGCCCGACCCGCGACCGCCTGCCAGGCGGTGAGCCCCGGATCGCGCTCGAGAAGCATGGCGAGCACGCCGCGCTTCTCGGCGCCGGCCACCACGAAGATCAGCTGCGTGATGCTTGCGAGCACCTGCGGTGTGACCGACACCGCGTCGCGTCCATCGGGACGATGCACGGCGATCGCGCACCGGCCCTGTGCGCGCGCGAGATCATCGGGCGTGAAGAGCGAGGCGGCATGGCCGTCCTCACCCAATCCCAGCAGCCCGAGCCGGATCGGCGCGCCGCGCTGCGAGAGCTCGGCGACTCGCCGGTCGTAATCGTCCGCAGCCTCGGCGAGCGGTAGCTCGGTGCGCACGCGCAGGACCTGCGCCTCGGGCAGGGCCAGCGCCTCGAGCAGCGGCAGCGTCTGATGGTAGTTGCTGGCCTCGGAGGTCGAGGGCACGTAGCGGTCATCCGAATAGAGGAGTGTCAACCCCGCGGCAGGCTTCACACCCTGCGCGGCAAGCGCACGATAGGCGGGCAAGGGTGTATTGCCGCCCGAAAGCATGACGGATGCCCCGCCGCGGCCTTGGTGGCTCGTGAGTGCCTGTCCGATGCGGCGCGCGAGGGCCGCGATGAGCGCCGAGCGATCTGCAAAACACTGCGCCTGCACTTCGGTGGGCATGCGGATACTCTCATGAGCTCACGGCCAGAGCGGCCGCCGTCGCGACCAGAATCAGCGCGTGCGCGGCCGCTCGGTGACCTGCAACTTCACTTCGAACCGCGAGTTGCCCCGCAAGCCGCGTACCACGAGCGCGGTACCCGGCATGCGCAGGGAAATATTCGCCATGACCTCTTGCGCGCTGTGGATGGGCACGCCATCGAGGCTCGTCAGCAGGTCCCCCTGGCGCATGCCGGCCTGCACCGCAGGACTGGGCAGATACAAGTTCGCAATGACCACACCGCCGTGAGCGAGCCCGAGCTGCCTGGCCTGATCCTCGCTGATGTCCTCGGGGATGATACCGATCCAGCCGCGGATCACCCGACCCTTGGCGATGATGTCACTCAGCACTCCCCGGACCATATTCACGGGAATCGCAAAGCCGATGCCCTCCACGCCCAGGTTCTTGGCGATGATCGCCGTGTTGATGCCGACGAGCTCACCGTTGGTGTCGACGAGTGCGCCGCCGGAGTTGCCGAAGTTGATCGCCGCGTCGGTCTGGATGAAGTCCTCGAGCGCGGCGACGCCGAGCTGCTGGCGGCTCGTTGCGCTCACGATCCCGTGCGTGACGGTCTGTGACAAGCCGAGAGGATCGCCGATCGCGAGCACCACGTCGCCGACTTTCAATTGATCCGAGTGCCCGAGCGGCATGACGGGCAGGTCCTGCAAATCGATCCGCAGCACGGCGAGGTCCGTATCGGGGTCGCGCCCCACCACGCTTGCGACCGCGGTGCGCCCGTCGGCGAGCTGCACGCGGATCTCGTCCGCATTCTCGATCACGTGATGGTTGGTGACGATGTGCCCCTGCGAATCGACGATCACGCCCGAGCCGAGGCTGCGCTCGATGCGTCTGCGGTAGCGGGGCCAGAGATCTCCGAAGCCGAATAGCTCGTTGAGACCCGAAGGCGCGATGCGCTCGGTGACGAGCCGCGCGGTGTAGATGTTCACGACGGCCGGTGCAGCCTTCTGCACCGCATCGGCATAGCTGGTGCGCTGCGGCCCGCTGTCATTGCGCTCCGGCGCAGCGACGGCAGGTGGGGGCGACGGTGGACTCGAGGCGTGCCGCGCGAGCTCGGGGCGCCACGCGAGGATCAGGAACGCGAGGGCGAGGCCGCTGACCACGGAGGCGGCGACAAACGTGAGTGCTCTTCCCAGCTTATGCATGGTGTACAGAATCAGTCTGGAATCAAGGCGCTGGCCGGGTTGTGTATAATGCGCCGCACCCCGCCAGTATAGGAACCGCCTGCGCTCGCGCTGCGCGCGGGAGGGAGTCACGAATGCACGCCCGGAAGCGCGGCACCAAGGCACGCCGCGCGGCGAGCGGCTGCACGAGCGGGGTCGTGAGAATGATTTTTCGCCGGGGTGTCTGGAGAGTGTGTTGATGGCAGAAAGCGGTGTGATTGGCGCTGATGAGCTTACTGATGAGAGTCGGCGTCATTTCCTCCTCGCCGCAACGGTGGCGACGGGAGCAACGGGCGTGGTCTTCGCGGCGGCCCCCTTCATCGCCTCCTGGAGTCCCTCGGAACGCACCCGTGCCTTGGGTGCACCGACGGAGTTCAACGTCGCAAAGCTCGAGCCCGGTGCTCTCGCGCAGACGCTGTGGCGCAAGCAGCCCATCTATATCGTGCGCCGCACGCCCGAGATGGTCGCAAGCCTTGCGGCCCACGACTCGCGACTCAAGGATCCGGCTTCGCACGACTCGGAGCAGCCGCCCTATGCCGCCAATCCCGCGCGCTCGCGCAATCCCGAGTATCTGGTGCTGATCGGCACCTGCACACATCTCGGCTGCCTGCCCAAGCCGCGCTTCGACCCGGCGCGTGCGGATCTCGGCGCCGACTGGCCGGGCGGCTTCGCGTGTCCATGTCACGGCTCGCGCTTCGACCTCGCGGGGCGCGTCTTCGAGGGCTCGCCCGCCTCAGTGAACCTGCGCGTACCTCCCTACAGCTTTGCCGATGCACACAGGCTCGTCATCGGCGTCGACGAACAGACAGGAGCCGCCTGATGGCCACCGTCGTCAAACCGCCCGCCACACCCGCCGCCAAGCCGGGAGGGCTGCGAGCCTGGTTCTACAAGCGCCTGCCGATCGAAGAGTTCATCTCTACGCAGCTCACCGGCTATTTCGCGCCCAAGAATTTCAACTTCTGGTACTACTTCGGCGTCCTGTCGCTCGTGGTGCTCGTGCTGCAGCTGGTCACGGGCATATTCCTTACGATGTTCTACAAGCCGGGCGAGGCGACCGCCTTCGACTCGGTCGAGTACATCATGCGCGAGGTCGACTGGGGCTGGCTGATCCGCTATCTGCATTCGACCGGCGCCTCGGCGTTCTTCGTGATCGTGTACCTGCACATGTATCGCGCGCTGCTCTATGGATCGTACAAGAGACCGCGTGAGCTCTTGTGGGTCATCGGCATGCTGGTGTACCTGACCTTGATGGCCGAGGCGTTTCTCGGCTACGTCCTGCCCTGGGGCAACATGTCCTACTGGGCGGCACAGGTGATCGTGAATCTGTTCGGCACCATCCCGGGCATCGGCCCGGGTCTGGTCGAGTGGATCCGCGGGGACTACGGCATCGCCGATGCCACGCTCAATCGCTTCTTCGCGCTGCACGTCGTCGCGGTACCGCTCGGGCTGCTGCTGCTGGTGGTGCTGCATCTCGTCGCGCTGCGCACTACGGGCTCTAACAATCCGGACGGCATCGAGATCAAGGAGCGGCTCGGTGGGGATGGCAAGCCCGTCGACGGCATTCCGTTTCATCCCTACTACACCGTCAAGGACATGGTGGGTGTCGGTGTGTTCTTCGTGCTGCTCGCGATCGTCGTGTTCTTCGTGCCGACGCTCGGCGGCTACTTTCTCGAGCACGCGAACTTCGACCACGCCGATCCCTTCTCGACACCTCCGGAGATCACGCCCTCCTGGTACTTCACGCCGTACTACGCGATCCTGCGCGCGGTGCCGGATCAGCGCCTCGGGGCCTTGCTGCTGCTGCTCGCGGTGCTCGCGTATCTATTCCTGCCGTGGCTCGATCGCTCGCCGGTGAAATCCATGCGCTATCGCGGCTGGTTGTCGCGCGCCTTTCTGGCGCTCTTCACCGTCTCATTCCTCGGTCTCATGTATGCCGGCTTGAATCCCCCCCAGGGCGTGTACGTGCTGATCGGACGCATTTGCACGGTCGGCTATTTCCTCTACTTCATCCTCATGTACTGGTATTCGAGCCCGCGCTTCGATCCGGTGAAGCCCGTACCAGAACGGTTGCGCTACCATGCTGATCATTGATCGCCCGAGCCAGAGCCGTGCATCGCGCGCGACCATGAGCGGCTGGTGCAAGGCAGCGGTGCTGCTGCTCGCCGCGGCCGTCGTCCCCTATCCCGCGCTGGCGCAGGAAGCCGCGAAGGAACCCGCTGCGAGCGGCTTCGGTGCCGACTGGGAAAGCTGGCATGCGGGCAACTCGGTCTCGGACATGGCCTCCCTGCAACGCGGTGCGCGTGACTTTCTCGCTTACTGCAACGGCTGCCATGCGCTCAAGTACGAGCGCTACTCGCGGCTCGGCCAGGATCTGTCGATTTCACCCGACCTGCTGCAGAAGGATCTGATTCCGAGCAGTCGCAAGGCGAGCGATTACATCGCGACGCCCATGCCGGCGCCGGATGCCGAGGCGTGGTTTGGCAAGGAGCCCCCCGATCTGTCGCTCATCGCCCGCTCACGCGGCACGGATTACCTGTATCAATACCTCATGACTTTCTATGTCGATCCGACGCGACCGACGGGCACCAACAACCTGGCTTTGGACGCCACCGCGATGCCGGCGGTGCTTTCCTCGCTCGAAGGGCTCAAGCGCGCGGTGTTCAAGAACGTGCAGACGCGCGGTGACAGCGGTGTCGTGACAGAGCGCGTGTTCGACCATTTCGAGACGCTCGCGCCCGGGCAGTTGAGCCGCGATGAGTACGCCGCCTTCGTACGCGACATCGTCAATTTTCTCGACTACGTCGGCGAGCCGCAGCAGGCACATCGCCGCGCGCTCGGCGTATGGGTGGTCCTGTTCCTGCTGGTCTTCACGTGGCTGGCCTGGTTGCTGAAGAAGGAATACTGGAAGGACGTGCAGTAGGTCTCCTGACAGAGGGAGCGCGGGGAAGCGCAAGTGTCGAGCCGACGTTCCATCATGACGCTGTTCTCCGCGCCGAACGATCCGTGGAGTCACCGCACGCGCCTCGTGCTCGCCGAGAAAGGTATCGGCATCGAGATCGTGAGCGTCGAGCCGGGCAAATTCCCCGACGATCTGCTCGATCTCAATCCGTACCACAGCGTGCCGACCCTCGTCGATCGAGACCTCGTGCTCTATGACTCGCGCGTCATCATGGAGTACCTCGATGAGCGCTTTCCGCATCCGCCGCTCATGCCCGTCGATCCGGTGATGCGGGCCCAGTTCCGGCTCGCGCTGTATCGCATCGAGCGCGACTGGTACAGCCTCGTGCAGCAGATCGAGCAGGAGCCGGACAAGAAACAGGCGCTGAAGCTCAAGAAGGTGCTGCGCGACACCGTGCTGCAGAGCTCGGAGCTGTTCAAGGTGAAGCCGTACTTCCTGTCCGACGAGTTCTCGCTGGTGGATGCGACGATCGCGCCGGTGCTGTGGCGCTTGCCGCACTACGAGGTCGATCTACCCCGCGATCAGGGCCAGCCCATCCTCAAATACGCGAGCCTGGTGTTCTCGCGCCCCGCGTTTCGCGATAGCCTGTCCGACATGGAACATGAGATGCGCATCTCCTGAGCGCCGCGAGCGCACACCGTGTCCGCACCGAATCCAGCGCTGCCCAAACGTCCGTATCTACTGCGCGCCATGCACCAGTGGATCACCGACAGCGGACACACCCCGCACATCATCGTCGACGCCGAGCGGCCCGGGGTGGACGTGCCGCGCGCTCACGTGAAGGACGGCAAGATCGTCCTCAATGTCAGCTTCACGGCCGCTCCGCGCCTGGATCTCGGTAACGAGTGGGTGGAGTTCGATACGCGCTTCGCGCGCGCTGCGCACAGGGTGCGCTTTCCGGTCAACGCAGTGCTCGGCATCTACGCGCGCGAGACGGGGGAGGGCATGGTGTTCTCGGATCAGGACTTGGGTCCCGAGCCGCCAACGCCACCAGCGCAGGATGACAAGCGGCCGTCCGAGACGCGCAGCCGCCCGCAGCTGAAGGTGATCAAGTAGCGGGCGCAAGCCGGCCTTTGCAATGACCCATCGCCATGAAGGTTAGCGTCACGCCTCGAAGGCGTGCTTGATCCATTCGAGCCGCGGCGTGGTTGAGTCGAGTGCGCCGACCACGACGGCATCAAAGCGCACGGGCAGTCGTGCGAGCTCGGTGCGCTGCTGCAACAGCAGCTGCGTGGCACGCACGATGCGCCGGCGCTTGATTGCATCGATGCTCGCCGCACCGCCCCCGTAGGCATCAGTCGACCGGGTGCGTACCTCGACGATGACGAGCACGTCTCCATCGCGCGCTACGAGGTCGAGCTCTCCCAGGCGCCGCCGGTAGTTGCGGGTCAGCACGCAAAGGCCCGCTGCAGTCAGCAGCTGCGCGGCGAGCTGCTCGGCCGCCGCACCGATTGCGCGGCGATCGATCTGCTGCCGCACGGGCGGCGCGCCGTGTTTGCTCACCGGACTCGCGGCGCGCTCGCTGGAGCAGTCGCTGGAGCGAACGCGGCGCGCAAGGCGGCCCGCGAATGATTCGCGCGCGCGGCGGGAGTCGCCGGCGCGCGCACCAGCTGCGGCTGCCCTTGATGCACCTGGGCCCATTCGAGGTCGCGGTGGATGCGTCCCTGCGCATCGAGCGTCAGATGCCCGGTGAGCCCATCGAGCGACAGCGTCGCTGCCTGTTCGGAGCGCAGCACACCGGCGAGGCGATAGGCATCGAAGCCGAAGGCGAACAGGCGATTGCGTCGCGGCCCGCCGTTCGGCCAGGCATCGCGCGCCGCGCCCCGCACGCTATCCGCGAGCCCGCCCCCGAGCATCCAGGGCATGTCGGGGAACATCAGGCCCTCGAGGTCCTGATTCGCCGTGGGATCAGGATCGAAAGCGTCGGAGGTCGCATAGGTCGGCACGTCGCCGGCGAAGTAGTAGCGCAGCTGCGGCCGCAGCAGCCGCGCGGCGGCGGCCGAGCTCGGTGCGAAGATGAAGTCGATATCGGCCCGCCGGCGCGGTTGAAACTGCAGCTTGGTTCCCACGACGGACTCGAGCCGCTTGTGGCGGGCGTAGCTGTCGTTGATGCCCAGCGCGTCCGTGATCGCGGGTGAGTAATTGCCGCGTGCCGCATCGAACATCGCATCCTCGACGAGCGTGCCGCCGCCCGCGCTGAGCTGCTCCTTGAAGGATGCCAGCACGCGCTTGCCCCAAGCGCCCTGCGGCACAAGCGCGACGCCGCGGCGGTAGCCTTCGGCGAGGATGCGCCGCGCGGCCTCGCGCGCCTCATCTTCGGGCGACAGGGCGAACTGATAGAAGGCCGCGGGAGCGGCATGCTCGGGCGGGAGGAAATTGAGCGCGAGCATCGGTGGACGGCGGCCAGTGAGCTCCGCAGCCGCCGTGATCTCCTCGCGCGTCAGCGGTCCGACGATGAACTCCGCGCCGTCCTGCGTCGCGCGCGTCACGGCCTCTGCAATGCTCATCTGCGCGGTGTCGTAGATGCGTATGCGCGGGCGCTGGGCAGCGGGGTTGACGTAGTACGCGGTGAGAAAGCCGTCGCGCACCGATGCCGCGGCACTCGCCTGGCGGCTCGTGAGCGGCAACAGCAAGGCGAGCTGAGGCTGCGCTACGGCGGGCGCGCTCGGCGCGCCGAGCTGCTCACCGCGCACGACCTCCTCGGCAGGATGGTTCGGATAACGAACCCGCCAGGCCTCGACCGCGGCGGCGGCGGTGCCGGGAGCACGGGCGGCCTGCGCCGTCAGAGGCGCGAGCTCGAGCCAGCCGCGCGTGACTGCATCCGGCGCGCTGCGGGGGTCGATCTTCACGTTGTGCTCGCTCGCATCGCGCAGCTGCGCCAGCAGCGCGGCACGCGCCGCGCGACGTTGCTCGGGAGCCAGGTAGCGCTCCTCCTCGATCTCGGCGCGCACTCCATCGAGCGGGCGTGCGGCCGCGAAAGCCACGCGTCGCTTGAGCTCTAGAAAATGCACCGCCGAGGGTGCGTCGGCGGGCGTGTGCACCGCTGTCACCTGCCGCCACGCCTCCTCGGCCTGGCCGCGTGCCAGAGTGAGCTCGATGTTCAGCAGCTGCAGGTCGAAGCTCTGTGCGGCCGTGAAGGGCGGATGCACTTCGGCTGCGACACGCGTTGCCTGATCGCTCTGGTGCGCGACCAGGTATGCCCGCGCCGCCCGCAACAGCATGTCGACCTGGTCGGTGCCGGTGTTCTGCGCGGCGAGCGCTTCGTAGACGCGAGCGGCCCCGGCGTTATCTCCCTGACTTGTGAGCAGGGCGGCGCGATCGACGCTCGGTGGCGGCTCGGACTCCGGCCCGAGGCTGCGACACGCGCCGAGTGCGAGCGCCACGGCGATGAGCGCCGCGTGCGCGCTGCTGCGCAGGATCCATGGTCGCTTCAGCATCGGTTGAAGGGCCTCATGAAGGCGGGCACGATGATCGGGATTATGAACCAACCCCGCGGCCGGCTCGATGTGATTGCGACGCCGATCGGCAATCTCGGCGACCTGAGCGACCGCGCCCGTGCGAGCCTTGCCGCGGCCGACGTGATCGCGGCGGAGGACACGCGCCGTACGCTCGGGCTGCTGCAATCGCTGGGGCTGTCCAAGCCGCTCGTGTCACTGCACTCCCATAACGAAAGCGAGCGCGTGCCGGAGCTGCTCACAAGGCTCGCCCAGGGGGCGGTCATCGCGCTCGTCAGCGATGCCGGCACGCCGCTGCTGTCGGATCCCGGCGCGGAGCTGGTGAGCCGCGCGGTGGCCGGCGGCTTCACGGTGCGCCCGATACCCGGCCCATCGGCGATCACGGCCGCGCTCGCGGTCTCGGGACTGCCACTCGCGAGCTTCTGTTTCGAGGGCTTCCTGCCCGCCACCGAGGCGGCACGCCGCGCACGGCTGCGCGCGCTCGCGCACGAGCCGCGCACGATGGTGTTCTTCGAGGCCCCGCACCGGATCGCGGCGAGTCTCGTTGACTTGGCAACAGCACTCGGCGGCACGCGCCGCGCGTGCATCGCGCGCGAGCTGACGAAGCTGCACGAGACGATCTATCGCGGCACGCTCGCGGAGCTGGCGCAGAGCGCCGGCGCGGACGCCTCCCTGCAACGCGGTGAGCTCACGCTGGTCGTGCAGGGCGCGCCCGCAGAGCCGGTGGCGGCAAGCGCCGTCACGCTCGAGCGTGCGCTCGAGCTGCTGCTGCGCGAGCTGCCCCCGAGCAAAGCCGCGGCGCTCGCTGCGCAGTTGACGGGAGCGCGGCGCAACACGGCCTATGCCCTCGCAATGCAACTGGCGCGCCGCGAGGCGCCGCAGGCCGCAGCGGCGCGCTCCGGCGATACGCCGCCCGAGGAGCAGTGAGCAGGCCATCAGGTGGTATATCCTGCACGCGGGAGCCGGCCGGGTAGTCGCTGCATTTCCAACCGAGATGCAGAGGAAAGTCCGGGCTCCGGCGGACAAGGTGCCAGGTAACCCCTGGGGGGCGCGAGCCCACGGAAAGTGCAACAGAGAGCAGACCGCCTAAGTCCACTCACAAAAAGGGTGGGCCGGCAAGGGTGAAACGGTGCGGTAAGAGCGCACCGCGTCGGTGGCAACACGCGACGGCACGGAAAACCCCACCTGGAGCAAGGCCAAATAGGGAAGCAGCCCTCTCGCCTTACGGCGAGGAGGCAGCGTCGGTCCGTGCGCGCTTCCGGGTAGGCCGCTTGAGGCCCGCGGTGACGCGGGTCCCAGAGGAATGACTGCCCTCGACAGAACCCGGCTTACAGGCCGGCTCCCGCTTCTAAACTGGTACAGCCGCGCCTGAGCTTAACTACTGTATGAGGTTCGCCAGCCAACCGCATGATTGTAAAGAAGAGTATCGTCGGACCACTGTGCAACCGACCTTCCCAGGTCCTCCACCGGGTCTTGCGATCGCCCATAAGTTATTGTGACTGCGACGAATTTCTCACTCTCCCCAATTGACATAGCGTGCCCCGGATTCCTATAGTGGCAGCGAGTGGGCGAAAGTGGGGAGAAGTGGGCGGGTCCTCGCTCCGGGGTCGTGTTTCGCGGTGCAACAAAAGTCACTCTGGACGACAAGGGTCGGATGGTAATGCCCACCCGCTACCGCGAGTCGCTCCAGGAGCGCGCCCAGGGAAAGCTGGTCGTCACGGTTGACCGTGACCAATGCCTCCTGATCTACCCCCTGCCTGACTGGGAGCAGACCGAGCGCAAGCTCATGAGCCTGCCGAGCCTGCATGCCCAGGCGCGGCGTCTGCAGCGCCTCATGGTCGGACATGCAACGGATGCCGAGCTCGACGGGCACGGCCGCCTGTTGCTTCCCCCCGAGCTGCGGGAGTTTGCTGCACTGCAGCGCAACGGCATGCTGATCGGTCAGGGCAACCGCTTCGAGCTGTGGGACGAGACGCGCTGGAGCGAGCGGCGCAGCTACTGGCTCAAGAGCGAGGAGGCGACGACGGACCTGCCGTCGTTGCTCGACTCGCTCTCGCTATAGGGGTCGGGCAATGGAGGCATGGAGATTCAGGGGCAGATGACACTTGCGTGCCGACCCAGCCGGACCCTGCGGACGAGCGCAGCTTTCGGCAGCCGGCATCGAGTCGTCATCCGGCAATAACGCGAGCAATTCGGGGGCGGTCTCAAGCCGCTTGATTACGTGACTGAGCACGAGCACGCGCCGGTGCTCGTTGAAGAGTCGCTGGCGGCTTTGGCCCTCGAGGCGGATGGTTACTATGTCGATGCGACGTTCGGGCGCGGTGGGCACACGGCACGCATTCTCGAGGCCCTGGGTGGAGCGGGCCGCGTGCTCGCGATCGACCGTGATCCCGAAGCCATCGCGTCCGGGCGGCGGCGCTTCGCCGACGAGATGCGGCTTGCGCTCGAGCACGCGTCGTTTGCGCAGCTGGGCGAGCTCGTGCCGGCATATGCGCACGGGCGGCCGTGCCGTGGCGTGCTCTTTGACCTCGGCGTTTCATCACCGCAGCTCGACGATGCAGCGCGCGGATTCAGCTTCCGCGCGGACGGGCCGCTCGACATGCGTATGGATCCGACACGGGGCGCACCCGTCTCAGCGTGGCTCGCTCGGGCGAGCCTCGACGAGGTTCGCGAGGTGATCTCCGCGCTCGGTGAGGAGCGCTTCGCGCGGCGCATCGCGCAGGCGATCGTCGATGCGCGCAGAACCCGTCCACTCGAGCGCACCACGGAGCTCGCGGCGCTCGTGGCGCGCACGGTACGCACGCGTGAGCCCGGCAAGCATCCGGCCACGCGCACCTTCCAGGCGCTGCGCATGCACGTGAATGACGAGCTGGGCCAGCTCGAGCGCGGGCTCGAGGCCGCCCTCGAGGTGCTCGCCCCGGGAGGTCGGCTCGTCGTCATCAGTTTTCACTCGCTCGAAGACCGGTTGGTGAAGCGCTTCTTGAAGCGAGCGGCCAGCGTTGATCCGGCCCTCGACCAGCTGCCCGTCTTGCCCGCGGAGGCGCAACCGCGCATGCGGCTCGTCGGCCGCAAGCAGCGGCCCGGCGCCGCCGAGCGTGCACGCAATCCCCGCTCGCGCAGCGCCCTGCTGCGCAGCGCCGAGAAGCTGCGGTGAAGGAGCCGCGTGCCCAGACCCTGGCGCTCGTCGTGCCGCTGCTGTGGCTCGCGGTGCTCGGCTCCGGCGCGGGGGCGATTTACTGCAAGCACCGCTCGCGCGAGCTGTTCGTCCAGCTCGAGCGGCTCAATGCGCAGCGCGACAATCTGGACATCGAATGGGGGCAGCTGCAGCTCGAGCAGAGCGCATGGTCCACGCACGCCTTCGTCGAGAGCGTCGCGCATACCAAGCTGCACATGGCCACGCCGCCGCCGCAGGATATCAAGCTCGTCTCGCCATGAGCCGCAAGCCGCAATCGGAGACTCCGAGCTCATTTCGCTGGCGCATGCATCTGCTGTTCGCGCTGCTCGCCTGCGGGGCTGCTGCGCTGCTGTGGCGCGCAGTGGATCTGCAGCTCGTCGATCACGGCTTTCTCGCGAGCCAGGGCGATGCCCGCTTCACGCGCGTGACGGCGATCGCCGCGCATCGCGGCACGATCACGGATCGCTACGGTGAGCCGCTCGCCGTCAGCACGCCCGTAGACTCTGTGTGGGTGAACCCGACCGAGCTTGCGCTCGCGACCGATCAGATTCCGCGCCTGGCGACGACACTGCATCTCGACTCGCAGGAGCTCGCGCAGCGCGTGACGAGCAACCTTGATCGCGAGTTTCTCTATGTCTCGCGCCATCGCCAGCCCGCGGATGCGCAGAAGGTGCGCGAGCTCGAGATTCCGGGCGTGTATCTCAAGCGCGAGTACCGCCGCTATTACCCCGCTGGTGAGGTGACCGGCCACATGATCGGATTCACCGACGTGGACGATGCGGGGCAGGAGGGTCTCGAGCTCGCCTTCGATCACTGGCTCTCGGGCGAGGATGGTGCCAAGCGCGTCATCCAGGATCGCTACGGGCGCGTGGTTCAGGACGTGGAGAGCATTCGCCCCGCGCGCCCCGGCCGCGACCTCACACTGTCGCTCGATCTGCGCATCCAGTACCTCGCCTACCGCGAGCTCAAGGCCGCCGTGCGCCAGCAGCGCGCACGCGCCGGCTCGCTCGTGGTGCTCGACGTGGCGACGGGCGAAGTGCTCGCGATGGTCAATCAGCCTCCCTTCAATCCCAACGATCGCGATCAGATGACCGCCGCCGTGTATCGCAATCGCGCGGCGACCGATATCTTCGAGCCCGGCTCGAGCATCAAGCCGTTCTTCGTCGCCGCGGCCATCGCGTCCGGCAGGTACGACCAGCACAGCATCATCGATACCGCGCCCGGCTACATCAAAGTCGGCTCGCGCATCATCGAGGAGGAGCACGGCAGTCTCGGCGCGATCGATATCGCGACCATCCTTGCGAAGAGCTCCAACGTGGGCATGGCCCACATCGCGCTGTCGCTCGAGCCGAAACTCATCTGGACCACGCTCAGCGAGCTGGGTTTTGGTCAAGTGACGAGCGGTGGCTTTCCGGGTGAGTCGGCTGGACTGCTGAGTCATTATTCGCACTGGCGCCCGATCGGGATCGCCACGATGTCGCATGGATACGGCATATCGGTCACTCCGCTGCAGCTCGCGCACGCTTACGCGACCCTGGGTGCGCACGGTGTGAGCCGCCCCGTGTCCTTCCTGCGCGTCGACAGTGCGCCGCCGGGTCAGCGGGTGCTCGATGAGCACACCTGTCGCGAGCTGCTCGGCATGCTCGAGTCGGTCGTGGTCGCCGAGGGAGCCACCGGCCGCAAGGCTGCCATTCCCGGCTATCGCGTCGCCGGTAAGACGGGCACCGCATGGAAGGCGACCGCCGGCGGCTACTCGACGAATCTGTACATGTCGGTCTTCGCCGGCGTGGCGCCCGCGACCGATCCGCACCTCGCGGCTGCGGTCGTGATCGACGAGCCGGGGGCGGGGCTTTATCTCGGTGGTGATGTCGCAGCGCCGGTGTTCTCCGCGGTGATGGGCGGTGCGCTGCGCCTGCTTGCCGTGCCGCCGGATCAGGCCATCGGCGTCCCCGCGGATGAACAGCCTTCTCCGAGCAGCGTGCACCGGCCGGCGCGCACCGTGGCGCGGCGATGACGCCCGGCGGCGCACATCCGCAGCCGACCGCGCGAGCGCTGCCGCTTGCGACCCTGACGGCGGGCCTGATCGAGGCGCCCTCCGATGTCGTGGTGACCGATGTGACGCTGGATAGCCGCAAGGTGCGCCCCGGAGCGCTGTTTCTCGCCTGCCGCGGCGCCACGCGTCACGGGATGGAGTTCGCCGAGCAGGCAGCGGCCGCCGGCGCGCGCGCGATTCTGTACGAGGAGTCGGTGGCACCGACGCCTGCGACGCTCGCGGCGCGTAGCGCGGAGGCGCTCTTCATCGCCAGCGTGCCGCAGCTCGCGCGTCACGTTGGAACGATCGCGGACCGCTTCTTCGGCTCACCGTCGCGTTATCTGAGCATCGCGGGTGTCACGGGCACCAACGGCAAGACCACCTGCGCGTATCTGCTCGCGCAGGCGCTGACGCACTCCGGCCGCCGTGCCGGATACATGGGGACGCTCGGCAGCGGCATGCCCGGCGCCCTCTCGCCCTCTGGACTCACCACCGCCGATGCGGTGAGCGTGCAGCGCCAGCTCGCGGAGCTGCGCGAGCTCGGCACCGAATGGGTCGGCATGGAAGTGTCCTCCCATGCCCTCGAGCAGGGGCGCGTGGATGCGGTACGGCTGCGCGTCGCGGCGTTCACGAATCTCACGCGCGATCATCTCGACTACCACGGCTCCATGCAGACCTATGGAGCGGCAAAGCAGAAGCTGTTCGAGATGCGGGCGCTCGCCGCGCGCGTCATCAACATCGACGATGACTTCGGGCGCGAGCTCGCCGCGCGCCTACCGGATGATGGCAGCCTGATCATCACCACGCGCGGCGAGGTGCGGGCCGATGCACCCGAGGTGCTGCGCACCGCACGCTTCGTGCGTGCCCGGAAGGCACAGGCACTCCCGGCGGCGCTGCGCTTCTCGGTCGAGTCGAGCTGGGGCGATGCTGAGCTCGCCGTACCGCTGATCGGTGATTTCAATGTCGACAACATCCTCACGGTGATCGCGCTGCTGTGCTCGTTCAAAGTGCCGCTCGCGCAAGCCGCGACGGCGCTCGCCGCCTGCCGCGCGGCGCCCGGCCGCATGGAGATGATCGAGGAGCACGGCGTTCCGGTCGTCGCGATCGTCGACTATGCCCATACCCCGGATGCACTCGCGAAGGCGCTGCAGGCCGCGCGCACCCATTGCGCCGGGCGGCTGCTCGTGGTGTTTGGCTGCGGCGGCGACCGCGATCCGGGCAAGCGCCCGTTGATGGGCGGCGTGGCGGCGCAGCTCGCCGATGAGATCGTGCTCACCGATGACAACCCGCGCAGCGAGCCGCCGGCACGCATCGTCGCGGACATTTTGACGGGCATCGGCAACAGGGCCGCGGTGCGCATCGAGCACGATCGCGAGCGCGCGATCTGCGGGGCACTCGCCGGCGCAAGCGCTGGCGATATCGTGCTGATCGCCGGCAAGGGACACGAGGATTATCAGCTCTACGGCAGCGAGCGCCGCCGCTTCAGCGATGAACGCGCGGCACGCGCCTGCTTACGGACATTGCAGGGTCGGGCATGAAGCGCACGCTAGGGGATTTCGCGCATGCCTGCGGCGGTCGGCTCGAAGGGGCCGACCGCTCCTTCACCGGTGTGTCCACCGACACGCGCACGCTCGGCGGCGGAGAGCTGTTCGTCGCGTTGCGGGGGCCACGCTTCAACGGCCACGAGTTCCTTGGCGCGGCGCAGGCGGCCGGTGCCGCCGGCGCGGTGGTCGATTCCGCCGGGGCACTCGTGCATGCGCCGAGCGCGGCGCCGTTCGCGCTGATCACGGTGGCGGACACTCAGGCGGCGCTCGTGCGTGTTGCCACCGCCTGGCGCTCTCAATACACGATGCCCCTGATCGGCGTCGCCGGTAGCAATGGCAAGACCACCGTCAAGGAGATGATCGCTGCGATCCTCGCCCAGGCGGGCGGCGTGCTCGCGACGCGCGGCAACCTCAACAATCACATCGGTGTACCGCTCACTCTGCTGCGCATCGAGCCCACGCACCGCTTTGCGGTGATCGAGATGGGAGCCAACCGCGCCGGAGAGGTCGCTGAGCTCGCGCGCATCGCACGCCCGAGCATCGGGCTCATCACCAACGCCGGGGCGGAACACCTCGAGGGCTTCGGCAGCCTCGAGGGCGTTGCGCGCGCGGAAGGCGAGATGGTCGCAGCGCTCGCGCCCGAGGGCACGGCGATCATCAACGCGGATGATCCGTATGCGGCGCTCTGGCGCGGGATGACGCGCGCCCGCGTGGTGAGCTTCGGTACAGAGGCGGCGGACTTTCGCGCGCGCGAGCTGCGCGCGGAGATCGCCGGGGCCGAGTTCCGCACCTGCTTCACGCTCGAGTGCGCGCTCGGCCGGACGGCCATCGAGCTGCGCCTTGCCGGTCGACACAACGTGGCGAACGCGCTCGCCGCCGCCGCGGCGGCCGCGGCAGCCGGCGCAAGCCTCAAACAGATCGCCGCCGGGCTGCAGACCATGCGCGCTGTGCAGGGCCGACTGCAGTTGAAGCGCGCGCGCAGCGGCGCCTGGCTGATCGACGACTCCTACAACGCCAACCCGAGCTCGGTGCGCGCCGGCATCGAAGTGCTCGCCGGGCTCGATGGGCGCAAGTGGCTGGTGCTCGGAGACATGGCGGAGCTCGGCGACTTCGCCCAGGCCAGTCACGCGGAGATCGGCACCTTTGCGCGCGAACACGGCGTCGAGCGCTTGTTCGCGACCGGCTCGCTCGCCGTGCTCGCCGCGGAGAGCTTCGGCCCGGGCGCGCACTGGTACCCGGATACCGAGGCGCTCGCGCATGCGCTCGATGCCGCCGCCGCACCCGAAGTGCGCATGCTCATCAAGGGCTCGCGCGTCAATCGTCT